>Ga0073934_10001703_pt1 | contig 50816 bp, 45 predicted proteins | sample LarsenN4metaG_FD_76834 | JGI IMG/M metagenome (GOLD analysis project Ga0073934, IMG submission 76834) | Hot spring sediment bacterial and archeal communities from British Columbia, Canada, to study Microbial Dark Matter (Phase II) - Larsen... ...
TCGCCGCGCCGCCAGTTGCCGGATTTTCTCCAGGCTGTAGGGGATGAACTTCTGCCCGCCAAACCCCGGATTCACCGACATCACCAGCACGAAATCCACCAGCGGCAGCACCTCGTTCAGCGTGCTGACCGGCGTCGCCGGATTCACTACCGCCCCGCACTCCACCCCTGCGGCCCGAATCGCGTTCAACGTCCGGTCGAGATGCGGGCAGGTTTCCTGGTGCACAGAAATCATATCTGCGCCCGTGCTCACAAAGGCATCGAGATAGCGGTCGGGCTCGGCAATCATTAGATGGCAGTCAAGTAGCAGGTCGGTTGCCTTGCGCAAGGCCGCCACCACCGGCGGGCCGATGGTGATGTTGGGCACAAAGTGCCCGTCCATCACATCGACGTGAATGATGCGCGCCCCGGCGGCCTTGACGGCGGCAATCTCCTCCCCCACCCGGGAGAAATTCGCCGCCAGGATCGACGGCGCAATCTCTACCACGCAGTCGCCTCTCCCTGCCCCGAAAGCCTTCGGGGCCTGAGGTTGTGGCGCTCCTCGCCAACCCGCGAGCAGTTCTGACGACCCAGACCCCGTTATTCTACCACGCTGCCCTGTCAAGGGCGTAGTTCTCCCCACCGGTTACCGGTCGCTGGCCACCGGTCACTGTTTGTGATAGTTCGGATACGCCGGCCGCTTCGGCTTGGGCAGCGGGTTCCTCTTCAGCAGGTCGAGCGCGACCTCCACCGCCTTCTCCAACTGCGGGTCGCGTCCCTGCCGCCAGGCCGCCGGGTCGAACTCGACCTCGATGTCGGGCGGCACGCCGCGGTTCTCGACGTCCCAGGTGCCGTTGGGGTTCCAGAACGCTAGCCGCGGCGCGGTCACGAGCCCGCCGTCAATCAGCGGCGGGTAGTCGTAGATGCCCACCAGCCCGCCCCAGGTACGCTTGCCGATGAGCGGCCCGACGCCCGCCTGGCGGAAGTACCACGGCATCGCATCGCCGCCCGAGCCGGCAAATTCGTTGATGATCATCACCTTGGGCCCGAAGATGGAGCCGAGCGGGGTGGTGAAGTCCTCGCCTTCGCGCGTCGCCCAGTAGCTCAGCAGCGGCCGCCGCATGTAGTCGATGATGTAGTCGGCCGCCAGGCCGCCGCCGTTGAAGCGCTCGTCAATCACCGCGCCTTCCTTGTCCACCTGGGCGAAGTAGTAGCGGTTGAAGTTGGTGTAGCCGCCGCCGCCGGTGTCGGGCAGATAGACGTAGGCGAGTTTGCCGCTGCTGGCCGCGTACACCGTGCGGCGGTTCGCCTCGATCCAGGCCAGGTGCCGCAGCCCGGTCTCGCTCTCCACCGGCACCACCGTCACCTCGCGCGCGTCCGTCCCGTCCGGGTTTGACCCCACTTTGATCACCACGCTCTTGCCGGCCGTGGCTTCGAAGGCCTGGTAGAGGTTGTCGGTGGCGCGCAGCTCGCGGGCGTTCACCGCCAGCAGATACTCGCCCGCGGTCACGTTCACGCCCGGCTGCGTCAGCGGCGCCCGCAACTGCGGGTTCCAGTTCTCGCCGCTGTAGATGCGCGCGAAGCGGTAGCGGCCGTTTTCAATCCTGTAGTCGGCCCCCAGCAACCCGCCGCGCACCCGCTTCACTTCCGGTGTGTCGCCCCCGCCGATGTAGAGGTGGCCCACCGACATCTCTCCCAGCATCTCGTTGAAGAGATAGTTCAGGTCGGCGCGATGGCCGAGCCGCTCCAGGTAGCGCTCGTACTTCTGCGTCGCGCTGGCCAGGTTCACGCCGTGCAGCCCGGGGTCGTAGAAGAAGTCGCGCTCGATGCGCCACACCTCGCGGTACATCTGCCGCCATTCCGCCACCGGGTCAGCGAACACCTCCATCTCGTCCATCTTCAGCGCGCCTTCGCCGGGCTTCACCGGCTGGCCGGTGGCGGCGATGAACCAGCGCTCTCCCTGCCGGTAGAGCATCTTGCCCCCGTCCTGCGAGACGTCGAAAAAGGTGACCCCCTCCAGCACCTTCTCCACCTTCCGCTTCTCCAGCTCGAACTTGTGAATCGTGACTCCGGTGACCCCGAAGCCGGGCACCGGCGCCGCCTCGGCCAGGAACAGAATCCCCGTCTTCCCGGCCACCATCCCCACGTAGTTCCGCGCCGGAATCGGCAGCACCAATATCCGCTGGCTGATGTTCTCGAAATCAATCTTCACCGGCTCCTTCTTTTCTGCCTCTTTTTTCTCCGCAGGCTTCTCGGCCGGCTTCTCTGGTGTCTGCCCCGTGGCTTCTCCCTCCGGCTTCTTCTCTTCTTGGACTTTTTCGTCGTCGCTTTCCGGCGCCAGCGGCGAGGGCAGGTCTTTGCGCAGCACCGCCACGTACACGCTCCGGCTGGTGGGGCGGTTCACGCTCGACATATCCAGCCATCCGGTGGTGGGGCCGACGTCGGTGCTGGCGGTGAAGTAGAGATGCTTGCCGTTCTTGTCGAAGGCCGCGTAGCGCGCGTCGCTCATCCCGTCGGTCACTTGCTCGGCCTTGCCGGTCTCCAGCGAATAGACGAACACCGCCCGCAGGTGGTTCTTCAACTGCTTCGTGTAGGCCAGCCACTGGCTGTCCGGGGACCACACCGGGTCGAGCAACCGGAAGGGCGAGTCATACGTGTTGGTATCCACTTTGACGGGTGTGCCCTTCTCGACCTCCAGGTACCAAACGTTCCAGCGCTTGTCCGTGTAGGCGAGCTTTTTGCTATCGGGCGACCAGACCGGCGTGTAGAAGAACGACGGCGGGTTGCCCAGATTGATTTTCTTCAATTCCTTCAACCCGCTCTGCTCGCGCAGGTGCAGCTCGTACTCGCCTGATTCATCCGAGTAGTAGGCGATCCACTTCCCGTCGGGCGACCAGGCCGGGTCGCGCTCCGCCACCCCCGGCGTGCGCGTCAGATTCCGGACGTCGCCCTTCTCGGCCGGCACGGTCAGAATTTCGCCCCGGGCTTCAAAGACAGCGCGCGCCCCGGTCGCCGAGAGTGCCGCCGTGCGAATTCGGTTCCCCACCTTTTCATACTTTGCGCGCACTCCGGGCAGGTCGCCTTCGACGCGGATGGTGAGCTTCCGGCTCTGCCCGCTGGCCAAGTCGAGCGTGTGAATCGTCCCGAATTGCTCGTAGACAATCACGCCGGGCCCGGCCGCTGCCTCCTGGATGTCGGGGCCGTTCGGGTTCCGGATCACCGGGCTGACGCGCTTCGCACGTGTGTCATAGACGAACAAGGTCGAGTAGCCGCTGCGGTCGGAGAGGAAGTAGACCTTGTCGCCCACCCACAGCGGGTTGTGGTCGTTCGAGTCCTCGCGCGGAATGCGCTCCACGCTCGAATCCGACTGCCGCGCAAGCCAGATGGGCGAGGCCAGCCCGCCCCGGTAGCGCTTCCAGGCCACGTAGGCGTTGGGCAGCGCCCGCATATTCCAGAACGGCACGTAGGCAATCCGCGACCCATCCGCTGAATAGGAGCCTTCTTCCGCCATCGGCAGCGGAAGCTCCGTCGGAAAGCCGCCGCCTACCGGCAGCGTGAAGAGCCTGCTGAAGCGCGAGTAGCTGTTGCGCCCCGAGCGGAAGAGGACTTGCTTCCCGTCCGGCGTCCAGCCCACCACGCGGTCAATGCCCGGATGCCAGGTCAGCCGCCGCGGCACCCCGCCTTCGGCCGCCACCACGTAGACGTCAATGTTGCCATCGTATTCCCCCGTAAAGGCCACCCACTTGCCGTCAGGGGAGAAGACGGGATCGGTCTCGATGCCGACGCCCGTCGTCAGCCGCCGCGCCGTGCCCCCCTCGCGGCCCACGCTCCACAGATCGCCGGCATAGACAAATACAATCTGCGTCTGGCTCACCGCCGGGTCCTGCAGCAGCAGCGGCTCATCCGCTTGGGTAAACGCCAGACTCGCACACACCACCAGAAAAACGAGAGTCAGAAGCGACCTGCGCATCGGAGCCCTCCCCCACTTGAGCAGATTTGGTTATCCCCACTCCGGTAGCTGCTACCGGGTCAGTCTTCGGGCAGGCGCCCTATCCTACCCCAGTTCTTCGGGATGCGAAAACTATTCTTGGTGGCACCGGCCTGCCCGTCCGGCTGGCGGGCGCCTCGCCGGTGTTTCTCAACCGGAACCTTCAAAGCGTTCCCCGCTCTTGACGTGCAGCCCGTTGACAAAGTCCCGTCCGCACACCCGCTTCCGTCCGGCCAGTTGTACTTCCTCCAAACGCAACCACTCATTCGCCACCGGCCCGCATACTACGTAGGGCTCCCCGCTCTCCACTACCAGCGTTCCCGGCGGCGCTTGTCCCCGCACCGGAGCTGCCTCCACCGGCTCGGCCCGCCAAATGTGCGCGAGCTGCCCCCGAAACGCCGTGTAGGCACCGGGCCAGGGCACCAGCCCGCGCACACGGTTATGAATATCTACCGCCTTCCAGCGCCAGTCGATGCAGCCGTCCTCCTTCTTGAGCAGCGGCGCCTTGGTTGCCTGCGCATGCTCCTGCGCTCGTGGCGTGAGCGTTCCTGCTTCGATGTGTCGCAGTGTCTCGAGCATCAACTCCGCACCGATGTGGGCCAGCCGCTCAGAAAGCGTGACAGCGGTGTCGTCGGGCCGAATCGGCTCCTCGCGCTGCAAGAAGATGGGCCCGGTGTCCAGCCCGGCATCAATCCGCATCGTGGTTACGCCCGTCCGCGCCTCGCCCCGCATGATCGCCCAGTTCACCGGCGCCGCCCCCCGATACTTCGGCAGCAGCGACGCATGCAGGTTGATCCAGCCGTGCCGCGGCAACTCCAGCAGGTCGGCGGGAATGATTTGCCCGTAGCCCACAATCACCACCGCCTCCGGCGCAAATTGCTCGAGCAGCCGGTGCCCCGCCTCACCCTTCAACCCCGCGGGCTGCTCCACCCGCAGCCGGAGTTTCTCCGCGGCTACCTTCACCGGCGGCGGCGTTACCTTCAGCCCGCGCCCTTTCGGCCGGTCGGGCTGCGTGATCACCGCCGCAATCTCATGCCCCTCCCGCGCCAGCGCCTCGAGCGTCGGCACGGCAAACTCCGGCGTCCCGCAAAGCACCACTCGCATGCCCGCATTATCTCGCTTTGTTGGGGCAGGGCAAGGCCTCCCGTCGCCGGGTGGGCTGAATGCCTCTTACAGATTGCTGACAATTAGCAGGACGCCAGTTGCCACGATGGCCCCGGCCACCACCCGATGGAAGCGCGCCTCCGCCAGCCGCTGCACCAGCCGCGCCCCTTTCAACGTCCCCGCGAACGCGCAGGCAATCACCAGCAAGAGATAACCCCACGCCCCCGCGAGGTTCGCCCCATAGTTCGCCACATAGACCGGGATGCGGCTCGCATCAATCAGGCAGGCAATCGCCGTCCCGGTGGCGATGAAGGCTTCCTTCGACAGCGCATAGTTCAACAGGTAGGCGCTGCGCAGCGCACCCTGGTTGCCGATCAGCCCGCCCAGCAGCCCCGAGAAGAATCCGCCCGCCTGGTCATACCGTCGCGGAATCCGCCACGCCTTTTGTTCCGGAAGAAACTCCAGCCCACCGAGGACAACCAGCAGGCCGCCCAGGCCGATTTCGAGGCTCGGGTTGCCGATGCGCGGTTGCAGCAGCGAGCCCGCAATCGCCCCGGCAATGCTCGCCAGCCCGAACCGCCCCACAATGGTGAAGTCAATCCCACGTCGGAAAAGCGCCAGCCGAAACAGATTGTTCGCCAGATGAACCACCGCGACCAGAAAGACCGCGGTCTTGACGTCATAGGCCAGCAGGAAGAGCGGCGTCAGCGCCGTGCCCAGCCCGAAGCCGGCGGCCACCACCAGCGCCGCCACGCCAAACGCGGCCGCGCACAGCAGCAGAAGCATCAGTGGCTCCACGGCAATCGTCCCGCCGCGCGGTAGCGCGCTTTCAGTTTCCGGACAACGTCCTCGGGCTGCTTCTTGGCCTCTCGAACAGTCATCTTCTTGCTAGCGAGCCCTGTGCGCTTGGCACCTTCCATGCCCGTCGGAACGCCGCTCGGTCTGCGGGCTTCATGATGAATCCGTGCTGGCCGGAGAGGTTGGTTATCGCTCCAGGACAACCGCTGTGCCGCTCGCGCTGACCATCAGCATGTTGCCGCCTTGACCGATCTGGATAGATTCGTAATCGAGGTCGGCGCCAACGATCGCATTTGCGCCCAGCTCCTGCGCCTGCTGCCGCATTTCTTCTAGGGCCACCTGCTGGGCGGCCCGCAATTCCTTCTCGTAGGCCGCCGACCGGCCCCCGACAATGTCCCGGATGGTGGCGAAGAAATCCTTGAAGATGTTCGCTCCGAGAATTGCTTGTCCGCTCACCAGCCCCAGGTAGCGCACGATTGGCTTGCCTTCGATGGTGGGCGTCGTTGAGATCAGCATCTCGCACCTCCCTTTCAGTGTTCCTATGCAGCTGCTACCACTCGCCGGCTTTGGCCGCGCGGCGGACTTTGCGCTTGATAAGGTCGCGCTTCAGCGCTGAGAGGTGCTGGATGAAGAGCCTCCCGTGCAGGTGGTCAATCTCGTGGCAGAAGGCCCGCGCCAGCAGCTCGTCGCCGGTCTTGACGTACTCGCGGCCCTTAGCGTCGAGGGCGCGGATGGTGACCCGCAGCGGTCGCCGCACCTCGGCGTGGAAGCCCGGCAGGCTGAGACACCCTTCCTCGCGCGTGTGACGTCCCTCGCTGGAGATGATCTGCGGGTTGATGAGCGCGAGCTTGGCTCGAGGGTCTTTCCCGAAGCTGACGTCAACGACGGCAATCTGCTTGGCGATGCCGATCTGCGGCGCCGCCAGGCCCACGCCCTGGGCGGCATACATGGTCTCGAACATATCGGCGACGAGCTGCTCGAGCCGTCCGTCAAACTCTGTCACCAGCCCGGCTTCTGCCTCCAGCACCTTCGCCCCGTATTTGACAATCGGATAAATCATTTCGCCAATCGTGATTATCAGAAGTTGCGCAGTTGTTGCTGGTAGCCGCGGAAGTTCCGGAGCGCTTCCTCCAGGGTGTCGCCGCCGAACTTCTCCCGCACCGCGCGGGTCAATACCAGCGCCACCATCGCCTCCCCGGCCACCCCCGCCGCTGGCACCACGCACACATCCGACCGCTCGTAGGCTGCCTTCACCGGCTCCTTCGTCTTCAGATTCACCGAGGCCAGCGGCCGCCGCAGCGTCGAAATCGGCTTCAGATACCCCCGCACGCGAATGTCCTCGCCGTTGGTGATGCCGCCCTCCAGCCCACCGGCGTGATTGGTCGGGCGCGTGAACCGCCGCGCCCGGGCGTCGTAGTGAATCTCGTCGTGGACATCGGAACCGAAGGCGGCAGCATTCGCAACGCCGGTGCCGATTTCGACCGCTTTGACCGCCGGGAGCGACATCACCGCCTGGGCGAGTTGCCCGTCGAGCTTTTCGTCCCAGTTGATGTGCGCGCCCAGCCCGGGCGGGACGTTGTGGGCCACCACTTCAAAGACGCCGCCCAGCGAATCCCGCTCCGCCAACGCCCGGTCCACCAGCGCCTTCATCTGTTCTTCCAGCCTCACGTCCACGCAGCGGAACGGTGCCTCGACGTCGGCGCACACCCGCTCGATTTCCTCCCAGCGGGCTTCCCGCGCTAACTGCACGCTGCCGATGGCAAGGACGTGGCTGAGAATCTCAATGCCGAACGGCCGCAGGAAGAGTTTCGCCACGGCACCCGCGGCCGTCCGCGCCGCGGTCTCGCGGGCGCTGGCGCGCTCGAGAATGTCCCGTGCATCGTAGAGATTGAACTTCAACGCCCCGGCGAGATCGGCGTGGCCGGGGCGCGGCTCGCTGAGCGGCCGCGGCTTGCCGGAAGGTGTGTCTTCGACGGGCAAGGCCTCCTGCCAGGTCTCCCAATCCTTGTTCTCGATGAGGAGGGCGATGGGCGCGCCCGTGGTATGGCCCTGGCGCACGCCCGCCAGAAATTCAGCGCGATCCTGCTCGATCTTCATCCGCCCGCCGCGCCCGTAGCCGGCCTGGCGGCGCCGCAGCTCGCGCGTGACAAAGTCGCAGTCAATGGGCACACCCGCCGGCAGGCCTGACACCCAGGCGGTCAACGCCTGCCCGTGCGATTCCCCGGCAGTGTGAAAGCGAAACACCAGGATTGCCCGTCAGGCATTCTAGCCGAGCTTGCCTGCACGGCCAAATGCGGGCACGTTCGCTTGACTGCCCGGAAGCCGCGGGCTAGAGTGAGTCGCAACGGCGCACCTTCGCTGTTTTTCCGCACGGGACTGTTCGCTGCGGAACGGGCGCGCCCCCGAGCGATGCAGGACGTTGCCGCAACCGTCAACGACTTCTTCAAGGGCAAGATTCTTGCCGTCCAGGACTACACCTTGCTCTCTTGGCGCTCCCTGCGAAACCTCTTTTCGCCGCCGCGCTACCTGACCGATACGCTCGGCCAGATGGACATCATCGGCGTCGGCTCGCTGCCGATTGTGGCGCTGGCCGGGATGTTCATCGGGGCGGTGCTGGTGCTGCAGACGGCCGACCAGTTCGTCCGCTTCGGCTCGCCCGCGCTCACCGGCGACGTGGTGGCGATTGCGCTGGTGCGCGAGATCGGGCCGGTGATCACGGCGCTGCTCGTCGCCGGGCGGGTGGCGAGCGGCATCGCCTCGGAGCTTGGCTCGATGGTGGTCAGCGAGCAGATTGACGCCATGCGCGCGCTGGGCACCGACCCGACCAAAAAGCTCATCACCCCGCGCATGGTGGCGACCGTCACTATGCTGCCGCTGCTTACCATCATCGCCGATTTCCTCGGCCTGGTGGGCGGCTTCATCGTTTCCTACTTCGTGGTTGGCCTCAACCCGGTGCAATACTGGGTGCGCAGCTACAATGCGATTGAATTCGGCGACGGCGTGCAGGGCATCACCAAGCCGTTTGTTTTCGGCTTCATCATCTCCACCATCGGCTGCCACTTTGGCCTCACCGTGCGCGGCGGCACCGAAGGCGTTGGCCGAGCCACCACCCAGGCCGTGGTGGTCGCCTCGGTGCTGATTCTGGTGGTGAACTTCTTCATGGCCAAGGTGCTTCTGCGGGTCATCGAGGTGATGGGATGGTAGCTGGAGCTGCACCTACTGCCGATGCCGGGGTCATTCGGTTCGAGGATGTCCGGCTGGGCTTCGGTGACCGCGAAGTGCTGAGCGGCGTCTCCTTTGTGCTGGGCCGGGGGGAGACGCTGGTGCTGCTGGGGGTCACGGGGTCGGGCAAAACCCTCATCCTCAAGCTGGCGCTGGGGCTGCTGCGCCCCGCCAGCGGCCGCATCTTCCTCTTCGGCCAAGACATCACGGAACTCGAGGAAGAAGACCTCTACGCGCTGCGCGCCCGTTTGGGCATCGTCTTTCAGGAAGGTGCCCTGTTTGACTCACTGACTGTGTTTGAGAACGTGGCCTTCCGTTTGCTCGAGGAACGCGAACATGGCGGGAAAGACCACAGCGACGCGGAGATTGAGCAGCGCGTGCGGCAGGTGCTGCGTTTCGTCGAACTCGAACCCGCCATTGACAAGCTGCCGGCCGAGCTGTCCGGCGGGATGAAGCGCCGCGTCGGCATCGCCCGCGCTCTCATCACCGAGCCGGACGCCATCCTCTACGACTCCCCCACCGGCGGGCTCGACCCCGTCACTTCCCACACCATCAACACCCTCATCATCAAGTCGCGCGACGTCAGCCACGTGAGCGCCCTGGTCGTCACCCACCGCCTCCAGGACGCCTTCACCTACGCGAACCACACCTTCGATGCCGACGCGCAGCAACTCCGCCCCGCTCGCACCAATGGCGCCCAGGCGACGCGTACGCGCTTCCTGCTCTTGCGCGACGGCCGCATCAGCTTCGACGGCAGCCCGCGCGACTTCCAGGCACAGGCCGACTCCTACGTCCAGCGCTTTCTCGCCTGAGTTTTCGGTACAATCCACAATTGGGTACCGGGTACGGGGTACTAGGTACCAGAGTTTTGCGCGGGAGGTTCACCATGCCACGAGGAACTGTCACCTGGGCGCAATTGCGCGTCGGGTTGTTTGTCCTGGCGACGCTTATCGTCCTGGGCGTGTTTGTGTTCTATGCTACCGGCGGCGGCGCAGCCTTTGCGCGTCGCTACAGTCTGAAGACCTACCTGACGGACGTGGCCGGGCTCAAGCTGGGTGCGCCCGTGCGCGTCGCCGGCGTCGAGGTCGGGACCGTGGAAGGGATTCGCCTGACCGGAGGCCGCGAAGGCACCAAAGCCACCGTCGAGGTGGCCTTTCGGGTCGCCGAAGCCCACCAGAACTACATTCGCACCGACTCCGAGGCCTTCGTCACCACCGAAGGGCTGCTGGGGGAGGGCGTGCTGGAAGTCACCCCCGGCCTCACCGGCACGCTCCTGAAGGAGGGAGCCATCGTGCGCGGCAGCGCCCGCCCGAGCATCAAGGAGGTGGTCTACAACGCCGGTATCATGACCGACCACCTGAAAGACCTCACCGCCAGCATCAGCCGCGGCGAAGGCACCATCGGCAAGCTCATCCGCGACGACACCCTCTACCGCCGCATCGACAACGCCGCCGAGAATGCCCGCACCATGATTGCCCACGCCGCTGCTGGCCAGGGCACGGTGGGGAAGCTGCTGATGACCGACGAGCTCTTCCAGAAGATTGACCGCACCGCCGGCCACGCCGAAACCATCGTCGCCGACATCCGGGCGGGCAAGGGCACGCTCGGCAAGTTCATCTACGACCCCGCCATCCACGACGACGCCAAGAAGTTCATGGGCTCGGCCAGCCGCATGTTCGACAACATCGAGAACGGCAAAGGCACCCTCGGCAAGCTCGCCACCGACGATGCCCTCTACACCTCCCTGCGGAAGACCTTCGAAAACCTGCAGGCGGTCACCGGGCGGATGGAGGAGGGCGAGGGTACGATGGGCCGAATCTTCCGCGACCCGCAGCTCTACGACAACCTCAACAACTTCACCACCGAGCTCCGTGCCCTGCTCAGTGACTTCCGCAAGAACCCCAAGAAGTACCTCCGCATCAAGCTCAGCCTGTTCTAGGCCGTCCAAACCTTCCGCGCATTGTGCGTCCCGCTCAGGAATTTCGGAGCGGGGCGCTCCGCTTTTGATGCAGGCTTGACTTGGGGCGGTAGGACGCTACTATGGAAACACGTGCCTGCTTGCCGCAGGCCAGTCACTGCGGGCGCGGGGGAGCGCAGGACGCCCGCCCCACACGGAGTCAGTCAAACGAGATGCAAGACGTCGGAGTCAGCCCCAGCCGCTACGGCCTGCAACTGCACGGGATCGAGCAGGCCAACACCGTCTACTGGAACCTGCCCGTCGCCGCCCTCTACGAGCACGCCATCCGGCGGCAGGAAGGGCTGGTGGCCGGAAGCGGGGCGCTGGTGGTGACCACCGGCCACCACACCGGGCGCTCGCCCAACGACAAGTTCATCGTGCGCGAGGCGTCGAGCGAGAACAAGGTCTGGTGGGGGAAGGTGAACCGCCCGTTCGACGCCGAGAAGTTCGACCTGCTGTACCGGCGCCTGCTGGCCTTCATCCAGACCAAGGACCTGTACGTGCAAGACTGTTTTGCTGGCGCCGACCCGGCCTACCGGATTCCGATTCGCATCGTCACTGAGAATGCCTGGCACAGCCTGTTTGCGCGCACGCTGTTCGTACGCGCCCGGCCCGAGCAGACCGCCGAGCACAAGCCGGAGTTCACCGTGATTGACATCCCGCGCTTCCACGCTGTTCCGGCCGAGCACAGCACGAATTCAGAAACCTTCATCATCCTGCATTTCGGCAACCGCCTGGCCATCATCGGCGGGACAAGCTACGCGGGGGAAATCAAGAAAGCCATCTTCACCGTTCTGAACTACCTGCTCCCGCAACGCAACGTCCTTTCCATGCACTGCTCGGCCAACGTGGGCGCAGCGGGCGACACGGCCATCTTCTTCGGCCTGTCCGGCACAGGCAAGACGTCGCTCTCGGCCGACCCCGAACGCGGCCTGATCGGCGACGACGAGCACGGCTGGAGCGACCGCGGCGTGTTCAACTTCGAGGGTGGCTGCTACGCCAAGGTCATTCGCCTCTCCCCGGAGGCCGAGCCGCAGATTTACGCCGCCGTGCATCGGTTCGGATCGGTCCTCGAAAACGTGGTGATGGACCCCGCGACCCGGCAAATGAACCTCGACGACGATTCCCTGACCGAAAACACCCGCGCCGCCTACCCGCTCGAGTTCATTGAGAACGCCGTCCCCGCCGGCATGGGCGGGCATCCGCAAAACATCGTGATGTTGACCGCGGACGCCTTCGGCGTTCTCCCCCCGGTCAGCCGCCTGACTCCCGCCCAGGCGATGTATCACTTCCTCTCCGGCTACACCGCCAAGGTCGCCGGCACCGAGCGCGGCGTCACCGAGCCTCAGGCCACCTTCAGCACTTGCTTCGGGGCGCCGTTCATGAGCCTGCATCCGACCGTTTACGCCGAGATGCTGGGAGAAAAGATTGCCCACCACCGGGTGCGCTGCTGGCTCATCAACACCGGCTGGAGCGGTGGCCCCTACGGCGTCGGCCAGCGCATCAAGATCGCCTACACGCGCGCGATGGTGCGCGCCGCGCTCGCCGGCCAGCTCGATGCCGTGCCCTATGAGCTGGATCCCATCTTCGGCATGGAAGTTCCCAGGACCTGCCCGCAGGTTCCCCCGGAAGTCTTGAAGCCGCGCAGCACCTGGAAAGACCCCGCCCTCTACGACGCCAAGGCGAACGAGCTCGCCCAGCGCTTCGCCAAGAATTTTGAGCAGTTTGCCGACACCCCGGGCGAAATCCGTGCCGCCGGCCCGCGCGCAGCCCTAGAAGTCAAGCGCTGACCCACTGACCGGGAAATCGAAGAGCTTACTGCGGCGGCTGTATCTTCTCGCTTACGTCCACCGAGAAGAGCTTGTAGTCGCTGAAGTCGTGGCGGTGGCGGTACCGGCGGCCGCGCAGGTGCAAGTAGAGTTCGGCGTGAGAGGGTAGCCAGAGCCGCAGCTTCCGCTTGCTGAATTGGACGGGCTGGTACTCGATGACCAAGTAGTGGCGTTCGAGTTCGATGCTGGGGTACGGCTCGATCGAATCTGCTTCCAAGCGAACTACGTTAGAGCTGTTCGCGGCGATCCACGCCCGCCCTTTGAGTTTGGAGTCAAAGGAAAAAGAGCCCCGGTCGCTGCGAATCCGGTGAATGCGTGCGGGCCGGTCTTCGCGCTGGCGGAAGTAGACCTGCCAGGCGGGCTGGCCCTGCCACTGCCCCAATCCTTCGCAACGCATCTCGAAATCGCCGGCATAGTAAGGATGAAAGACCAAGGCCATGCCCGCCAGTCCGTTTGTGCGCATCGGGGAGAAAGTAGGTGGTTTGCCCCCCTCCCGCATCTCCTCCACTGAAAGCATTCCGGGTCGAATCTCTTGGATGAAGACCAGATAACTGACCTTTTGTTCCTCGGTGAACTTAAACGTCCCATCGTCGGCCAGCCGCGCGTATTCAATCTGCTCGAGGGCGGTGAACCGTTGCAGGTTCTCCACCAGTGCCTTGGTTTGGCGGCCGGCACTCGCTAATACCGCAGGCAGCGAGCAGGGAGGGTCGGTGGCGACCGGCGGCACGGCCGTGTCCACGTCCGGTGGCGCCCAGTTCGGGAACGCCAGCGCCGGCATCGCCGCAGCGGGTGTCGGCGTCTGGACGAGATCCGCCGGAACCGCCGGAACAGCGGCGTCCAGCCGCTCGCGGACCTGCGCGAGGAACCGCTGGGCATTCCCCGCTGCCCGGTGGTCCGGATAGCGTTGGAGGAAGAGTTCCAGTTCGCTGGCTGCCTTCTCCCGCTCGCCCAGTTTCGCCAGCGTCAGTGCCAGCAGAATGCGGAGGTCAGGTGCGCGCGGCTCTCCCAGTTCCAGCGCGCGCCGGGCGTGGGCACCGGATTTTTCATACTGCCCTTCGGCCCAGTAGGCCCGGGCGATGGCATTGTGTCCGTCCCACGATTGCGGATTCAGGACCAGCGCCTGCTCCAGCGTGCGGATCACAGCCGGATAATCCCGCTCGTGCAGGAGCAGGATGCCCAATGCAGCCAGCGCCTGGTAATGGTCGGGTTGCAATTGGACAGCCTTCTCGAGGTGGCGTTTCGCTTTCACCTCCTCGTTCAGCTTCAGGTAGAGCACTCCGACCAGGTAGTTCACGTCGGGATTTCCAGGGGCTAGTTTCAATGCCCGCTCCAGGTGCTTCTGCGCGATTTCCAGGTGGCCGGTCTTCAACGCCTCCAGTCCGGCTTCCAGCTCCTTGCGTGCCTTCGGGGCCAGCACGGGCGGGGCGGTCGGCGGAGCCTGGTTCTCGGTGTTCTGTATTGATTCAGGCCGCAGGCCCACAAAGGCGTAGTTCGGGGCCGAACTGGGGTAAATCGAGACTTCTTCGTCGGCTTTTTCATAGCCCAAGGCGGTGACTTCCACGCGATAGTTGCCCACCGGGAGATTTCGGAAGGTAGCTTCGCCGCCGCCGCGAGTGGGTTCCGTGATATTGACGGTGGTGAAGTCAGAGTAGAGGTGGATCAGAGCTTGCCGCGGGAGCATGACTCCCCGGTGATCACGAACCCGCACCACCAGCGTGCCGACGAAGCTCGAGGGACTCTGAGTTCCCTCGGGTTCGGGGCCCGGCGTGGGTCGCTGCGCGGTCGCATCCGCGGCCAGACCGAAGATGAATAGGACCACTGCGAGTTTGAGCCTACTCATCGGCACCCCTCCGAGGGCAGGGCAAAAGTGGCGAGATTCTACCCCACCTGCAGGCAGAGAGCGAAGAGTTATTTCTGGAGTTGCGCCAGGCGCTGGCGAGCTTCGGCCAGGGCAAGCCGGACGCGCGCGGGTGCCGTGCCGCCCGGGACGTCGTGGCTGGCCAGCACGGCGTCGAGCCGCAGGTGGTTGTAGATGTCCTGGTCAAACTCCGGCGAGAACCTGCGCAGGGTCTCCAGCGGCACAGACTCCAGCCCGATGCCCTGGCCGAGACAAGACTGGACGAGCTTTCCGACCCGCGCGTGGGCTTCGCGGAAGGGCACGCCGCGCTCAGCCAGATAGTGGGCGGCAGCGGCCGCGTTCAGGGTGGGCGCCCCGGCCGCCTCGCGCATGCGGGCGGTATGGAAGCCGACGGCGCGCTGAAATCCGGTGGCGATTTCCAGTTCCGCGGCCAGCGTGTCGCAGGCATCAAAGAGCGGCTCTTTGTCCTCCTGCAGGTCCTTGCTGTAGCCCAGGGGCAAGTCCTTGAGCGCAACGAAGAGCGAGGTGCAGGCAGCCCACAGGCGGCCGCTCTTGGCGCGGATGAGTTCCAAGGCATCGGGGTTCTTTTTCTGGGGCAGGGCGCTGCTGCCGGTGGCGTAGGCGTCGGGCAGCGCGAGGAAGCCGAACTCCGCGCTGGCAAACAGGGCGGCTTCATTCGCCCAGCGGCCTAGGTGCAGCCCGATGAGCGCGAGGGCAAACAGGAAGTCGAGGAGAAAGTCGCGGTCGCTGGTGGCATCCACGCTGTTGGCAGAGAGGGCGGCAAACTCCAGGCGGCGCGCCAAAGCTGCGCGATCGAGCGGCACCAAGCTGCCCGCCAGAGCCCCCGAGCCGAGCGGCAGCACGTCGGCCCGGCGGCGGCACTCGCCCAGGCGGTCGGCGTCGCGAAAAAACATCTCTGCGTACGCGAGCAACCAGTGGGCACCCAGGATCGGCTCGGCGCGCTGGCCGTGGGTGTAGCCGGGCAGGGGGACCTCCGCAAGTTCTTCGGCGCGGTCAAGCAGCGCCGCGAGCCACGCGGCCAGTTGCACCCGGAAGGCATCCACCTGCTTCTTCACGAACAAGCGCAGGTCGGTGGCAATCTGTTCGTTGCGGCTGCGGCCGGTGTGGAGCTTGCTGCCGACGGGGCCGATCTCCTCCACCAGCTTCATCTCCACGAAGTGGTGTACGTCTTCGGCTTCCGTGGCGAGGTAACCAGCGTCGGCGCGCGCGCGAGCGGTGATGCGGTCGAGTCCCGCGGTTATCGCCCGACATTCCTCGGCGGTCAGGACGCCGGCGCCTGCCAGAGCTTCAGCGTAGGCGCGGCTGGCCGCCAACTCCTCTTCCAGCAGGCGGCGGTCGAAGCGGAAGGAGCTCTGCCAGCGGTAAAAGGCGTTGTCGGCGGGCGCGGCGAAGCGCCCCTCCCAGAGGGTCTTGGATTTCATCGGGGCGTCCCGCGTCGCGCCTTCATCGCTTGCACGCGGGCGGGCAGCCCGAGGATGCGGATGAAGCCTTCGGCGTCCTTTTGGTTGTAGGCGTGGTTCATGGAGAAGCTGGCGAGGTTGGTGGAGTAGAGCGAATAGGGCGAGCAACGGTCCACCACCGTCACGTTTCCCTTGTAGAGCTTCAGCGCCACCGCACCGGTCACCTTCTCCTGCGTGGCCTCCACGAATGCATCCAGGGCCGTCCGCAGCGGCGTGAACCACTGCCCGTAGTAGACCAGCTCGGCGTACTTGAGCGCCACCTGCTGCTTGTGGTGGAAGAGGTCGCGGTCCAGTGTCAACGCCTCCAGTTCCTGATGCGCCGCCCGGAGCAACGTCCCGCCGGGGGTTTCGTAGCAGCCCCGCGACTTGATCCCCACCAAGCGGTTCTCCACCAGATCAACGCGGCCCACGCCGTGGCGGCCGCCGATGGCGTTCAGCGCCTCCACCAGCGCCGCCGGCGACAGGCGCGCGCCGTTCACCGCCACCGGCGTCCCCTGCTCGAAGCCGAGTTCCACTTGCTCGGGCTCGTCGGGGGCGTGGCGCGGAGAAATCGTAAGCTGCCAGATCGAATCAGCCGGAGCGTTGGCGGGGTCTTCGAGCGGGCCGCCTTCGTGGCTCAGGTGCCAGAGGTTGCGGTCGCGGCTGTAGAGGTTGTCGGAGCTGGCTGCCACCGGAATGTTGTGGGCGCGGGCGTAGGCCAGGGCGTCTTCGCGCGAGCAAATGTCCCACTCACGCCACGGCGCGATGGTCTTGAGGTTCGGCGCGAGCGCTTGGTAGGCGAGTTCGAACCGCACCTGGTCGTTTCCCTTGCCGGTGCAGCCGTGGGCGAGGCCGTCGGCGCCTTCCCGCAGGGCAATCTCCACCTGCCGCTTGGCCAGCAGGGGCCGCGCGCAGGCTGTGCCGAGCAGATACTTGTTCTCGTAGATAGCGGCCGCCCGCAGCAGGGGGAAGACGTAGTCGGCGATGAACTCTTCCCGGAGGTCTTCGACGAAGACCTTGCTGGCGCCCGTGTGCAGGGCTTTGCGAGCGACAGCGTCGAGGTCTTCCCCCTGGCCGACATCGCCCACCATGGCAATGACCTCGCAGCCGTAGTTCTCCCGCAGCCAGGGGATGATCACCGAGGTATCGAGCCCGCCTGAATAGGCTAAGACCACTTTGTCCGGCACTGCGCCTCCTTGGGGTGTGCTCACCCGCGGATGAGGTGTTCCAGCCGGCGCAGCACCTGCTGGCCTGCGCGCAGGCTGGGCGTGACCACCAGAACCGTGTCGTCACCGGCAATCGTCCCGGCGACTTCCTTCCACTGCTCGGAATCCAGCGATAAGGCCACGGGCTGAGCGCTGCCCGGACTGGTCTTCAGCAGAATGAGCTGGCCTGCGGGAACAATTTCGGAAACAAACTCGCGGAGCAGGCGCGCCAGCGTGGGCGCCGGCGGGTGCGCAGTTGCGGCAAGGGGTCTGTAGCCTTCCCGCGTGCGCGCCAGACCCAGGTCGCGGATGTCCCGCGATAACGTCGCCTGCGTCACCCGGATGCCGCGCGCCGCCAGGCGGCGCCGCAGTTCTTCCTGACTGGCGACGTGCTCGCGCGTGAGCAGGGCCAGGAGATGCCGCTGGCGTTGCTGCTTCGATGTATGACTATGCACGATGCCGCAATTTTATGCAACGGCGGCGGGCTGTCAAGGGCAAAAGCACCGTGGGCAGGACGAAGGGGGCTCAGAACGTCTCGCGGGTTGCGAGGTGGGCTTCGATCTCCTTGCGGGTGCGCCAGGCGGGACGTAGTTGTTTCTTCGAGAAGAGCTCCAGTTGGTCGGCGCGATGGGGCGAATGCGGCTGAGTCGCATTGCCGGGAGCGTTGAGCACGAGCGCGCGCACGGGGTTGGAGAACTCGATGGCCGCGACGTAGGAATCGCCGCCCGTGGCTTCGAAGCGATGGCTGTCAGCCGGGCGGAAGCTGATGACGCGGAACGTGCCGAGCCCTCCGGGGCCGCCGCTGGCGGGCAGGTCTACGCCCGCCCGGCGCAGCCGGAAGACTTCGCCCCAGGGGACGTCGAGCGCCCCGTACATTTTCTCCACATTTTCAGCGGCCGCAGCCAGTGCTGCGACGGCTGCGGCAGGGTCGGCCAAGCCGTCAGGTGTGGTGCGTGGGGAGTCTTCCTTCCACGGCGTGGCGAAGGGACTGGTGCCGCTGCGTTGCGCGCGCTGGCTCAGCTCCCGGAAGAAGTAGAAGAACAGGACGGCGCCGCGGCTGGCGGCATCGGAGGAGCGGTCCCAGGCCGCCAATACCACGGCCGCTCGTTGCGCGATCCCATCGCCCTGACGGGCGGCGGGCAGCAGGTCGTCCAACAGGCGCTCGGCCACCTCCATGCGCGAGGAGTGCTTGTAGGTGACGAACTCATCGAAGGTGATTTTGTCGTCTTCGGCGAGCAGGCGGGCGGAATGCTGGGCGCGGAAGTGCATAAAGCGCGGCGCCAGGTAGGGAGGAAATTTGTTGGGGTCGAGCGCGGGCGGAAACGTTGTGGTCCAGGGCGGGTCGTTGGCATTCTGGAGCCAGCCCGAGGGCGGGTCGAGCACGCGCGGCAACTCGTCGTAGGCGTGCGTACGCGTCCAGAGCGTCGCGGAGGTGTCGCCGGGGACGATGCCCTCCCAATTCCAGTTGCCCGCCGGGCGCACTGGCGTGCGGCCGCCGAACAGGTGCAGGATGTGGCCCTGCCGGTCGGCGTACATCACGGTGAACATCGGAAGTTGCAGGCGCTTCAGGGCAGCTTCAAACGCGGCGAGGTTTTGGGCGCGCGCCATCTCCCACCACTGCTCCAGCATCCCTGGCTGATCGAGCCCGACCACGCGCAGCGCCAGCGCCTTGCCGGCCTTCTCTGCTACCACCGGGCCGTGGACGGAGCGGCGGATGAGGAGTTTCTCTTCGCGCAGCGAGCCGTCCGGCTGCTTGACCTTGAGAGATTGCTCCTCGGTCTCGAACGCACGCACGGCGCCCTCCCAGCGGTACGCGCCCTCGGCGAGCGTGAGTTCATAGAGGTCGGCGCCGTCGTGCGTATTCACCGTGTGTGACCAGCCGAGAAAATCGTTGACAGCAATTCCGAGGCCGGGGAAGCCGACCAGCGTCGCGCCGTAGGCGTCGAGGCCCGGGGCCACCAGGTGCGCCTCGAAGAAGGTGAATTTGTCTTCCCAGGGGAGGTGGGGATTGGCGAGCAGCAGCGCCTTGCCGCTGGCCGAACGCGCTGGCGCCACCGCCCAGGTGTTCGATCCTGCCGCGGGCGCACGCACCCACCGGTTGGCCTGTGCCGTGATGCCTTCGCGTATGGCCACAAAGCTGAAGTGGATGACGCGATGCGAGTGCGCCAGGACGTCGATGCCGTTCACCGGCAGGACGACTTCGACCTCGTCGGCGATCTGGTCGGCGTGCTGGCGCGCGTAGTCGTTGATGCCGGCGGCAAAAGCGTCGAGGTAGGCGCGGAATTCCGGCTTCTGCGCCTCGTACCACGCGCGGGCGCGCGCGGGAATCCCGTTCGTCCGCACCCAGCGGTCTTCTTCCAGGTAGGCCGCGCCCCAGTACTCGGCCGCGCGGCCTCGCGCCTGGCCGTAGAGCCGCAGGATGAGGTCGCCGTGGGCCCGCATCTGCGCCCAGCCGAAAGCGTAGAACATCCCTTGAGCGTCCTGGCCGTAGACGTGGGGAACTCCCCAGGTATCCCAGAGGATTTCGGTGCGCCCCGGCCCCGCAGCGGTGCCAGTCCCTGCGAGAAGAACGAGTACCAGCAGAAGTGTTGGGGCAGAACACCCGAGGGCTTTTCTCATCGCCGCAGTCCTTTCAACGGGCAAGTGTGTGGACAGGAAAGGCTGTTGGTGCTGGAGGAGGGAGTCGAACCCTCACGGGGTGGTAAGCCCCACCGGATTTTGAGTCCGGCGCGTCTGCCAGTTCCGCCACTCCAGCCTGGCCTGCTGCAGGCAGGTCCGGCCCTGATTATATAGGGCACGCGGGACGAGCGCGGCTTTTCTTCCCGCTCTTGGGAGCCAACCGCCGGCTGCGCTATGATGGCGCCATGGACATCAAAAGACTTTTTCTCCAGCAGAAGGAAGCGGTCCGTCAGCAGACCCGGGCGGTGGTCGAGATGATTGAACCGCAACATCTTCCCTGGCGGCCGGAAAAGGACGCCCTGAGCGTGGGCGAAATGCTCCGGCACATCTGGATGTCGGAGGAAGGCGTGCGGCGGGTGGCGCTGGAAGGCAACTTCGCCTACTTCGAGACGCGCATCCCGCAGGGTCTGCGCGCCGTGCTCGGCGTCCCCGGAACGCTGGAGCAGGAAGTGAGTCATCTCGAGCGCGTGCACGCGGAGACGCTCGCCGCCGTCACCGCCTATCCCCTGGAGCGCTTCGAGGACGAGCGCACGCACGCGGGCCTGGGAATCCGCCGCAAGAGCTACGTCTACCTGTTCGGAATCGTCGGGCACGAAATTCACCATCGCGCCCAGTTGATGACCTACCTGCGCATGCTGGGCTCGCCCGTGCCGGAAGCGATCGCGCGCCGCTGACTCCCCCGGCTACTTCTTCTTGGCGTGGAAGCGCTGGCGGAAAGCTGGCAGTAGAACAATCGCCCGCTCGACTGTGCCTTCGCCCAGGAGCGTGCGGCCGGCGTGGGCGGAGACGGCGAAGGTGTAGCGGTTCGCGCCGATGCGGGTCAACTCAGCGCGGAAGGTGACGCGGCTGCCGACGCCGGCGGGAGCGCGATGGCTGACGTTGATGTGGGTGCCAACCGAGATGGCGCCTTTCGGAAGATAGGGCTTGAGGATGAGCGCGGCGGCGCTTTCCATCCAGCCAATCATCGCCGGGGTGGAGAGCACGGGCGGGAGCTTGCGGCTGTAGGCGGCGATCGTCCAGCGGAACTCCACCTCCCGCCGTACAACTTTCTTCAGTCCGGCCTTCAATTGGCTCAGACCACGTTTGGGCATGTTTCTCTCCAGCTAGTTCTCCCACAGGCCGAGGCCTGTGGGCTGAACAACCCTTTTGGCTCCTGATCTGTGTGCATCTGTGTCTGCCTGCGGCAGTCAGGGTTTCACCTAAGCTCCTTGAAGGCTGCGCCCGCAGCCGCCACGGTCTTCTCGATGTCGGCGGGGGTGTGGGCGAGCGAGACGAAAGCAGCTTCGAACTGCGACGGGGGCCAGTAGATGCCGCGCGCGAGCAGGCCGTGGAAGAAGCGAGCAAAGCGGACAGTATCGGCGCGTTTGGCGGAGGCGAAGTCGGTGACGAGTGCATCGCTGAAAAACAGCGTCAGCATCGAGCCGATGCGGTTGACGTGCACGGCGGCTCCGGTTGAGTCAGCAGTCGCGCGCAAGCTGCTCTCGAGTTGAGCGCTCAGGGCTTCGAGTTTGTCGTACGTGCCAGGCTGCTGCAGCGCCTTCAAGGCGGCCATCCCGGCGGCGACGGCCACCGGGTTGCCGGAGAGCGTGCCCGCCTGGTAAACGGGGCCGAGTGGGGCGACCTTCTCCATGATGTCGCGGCGGCCGCCGTAGGCGCCCACCGGCAGTCCGCCGCCGATAATTTTTCCCAGCGTGGTCAGGTCGGCGCGGACGCCATAACGCTCCTGTGCGCCGCCCGGGGCGATGCGGAAGCCCGTGATGACCTCATCGAAGATGAGCAAGGCACCGTGCTGCCCAGTTATTTTGCGCAGGCCTTCGAGGAAGCCGGGTTGCAGCGGCACGCAGCCCATATTGCCCGCGACCGGCTCGACGATAACGGCGGCGATTTCGCGCCCGCGCTGGCGAAAAGCGGCTTCGACCGCGGCCAGGTCGTTATAGGGCAGCGTCAGCGTGAACTGGATGAATTCTTCCAGCACGCCAGCCGAGTCAGGCAAACCGAGCGTGGCGACGCCCGAGCCGGCGCGCGCGAGCAGGCTGTCGGCGTGGCCGTGGTAGCAGCCGTCGAACTTGACGATGAGCTTGCGGCCCGTGAACGCGCGGGCGACGCGGAGGGCCGACATGGTGGCCTCGGTGCCGGAGTTGACCAGGCGGACGAGCTCGATCGAGGGAAACGCGGCCTTGATGAGCTCGGCCAGCTCAACCTCTCCCGGCGTGGGCGCGCCGTAGCTGGTGCCGCGCGTGGCAGCCTGCTTGACCGCTGCAACCACGTCGGGATGGGCGTGGCCGAGGATGAGCGCGCCCCAGGAGCAGACATAGTCGACGTAGCTGTTGCCGTCCACGTCGTAGAGGGTCGCGCCCTGGGCGTAGTCAATGAAGATCGGCTCGCCGCCCACGGCTTTGAAAGCGCGCACGGGTGAGTTGACACCGTCGGGCAGGCTGGCCTGCGCGCGGCGAAACCACTCGCTTGACTTCTTCCCCATCAGGCGCGCGCCTCAGGCAGCGCGGGCAAAAGCAGGGCGAGGAGCCGCCAGCGCAGGCCGAGGTAGCCCTGCGCGCCGCTGAAGAGGTCGTCGAGCAAGGCGCGGAAGCGCGGGTTGCGGCGAGCGAGTTGAATCATGCGCTCGGTGAGGGGCGCGCCCAGCAGGCGGCCGCGGTAGAACGTGCGCTGCCAGCGCGCGCCGCGCGCGAGGTCGCGGGCAAAGTCCTGCCAGACCCGCGCCGGATAACGTTCGGGCTGCACCTCAATCAGGCTTTCGGCGAGCAATTCCCCCGAGCGCAGGGCGAAGTAGATGCCTTCGCCGGTAATCGAGTCCACCAATCCGGCGGCGTCGCCGATGCGCGCACAGTTCGAGCCGGCGAGCGCGAGTTGCCGCCAACTGGCGTGGCTGAGCGACGGCAACAGGTGACTGAAAACCGGTCCCGCGATGGGAATGGACTCGGCCTCCATGAAGCGGTGGAGCTTTTTCTTCAGCCCGTCGGTGGTGTTCTGCGCGAGCTTGCCGCAGATGCCGACGGAAAGATGGTCGGGCCGGGGGAACGACCAGAGGTAGCCTTCGAAATCCTCCTGGAACTGCACCCGCAGGAGATGATCGCTAGCAGGGACGTAGTAGCCAAAGGTCTGCTCGGTGTTTTCCGGGCGGGCGTGCGGCGGCTTACCGTCGGTGCCGAGGAGCGAGCGGGCGCCGCCGGCCAGTATCAGGAAATCTCCGTCGTGGATGCCTGCAGTCGTGTGGAGGCGGGCGCGCCCGTTGGTTTCGGCCCGCGTGACGTGTTCGTCGCGGACACGGCAGCCGGCCGCCTGGGCGCGCGCCAGCAGGTAGCTGTTGAGGACGGCGCGCGCGTAGATGAGGATGGGCTTCGAGAGCGTCAGGCGGAGACGGCGACCGCGGCTCGAGATTAGCTCGGCTTCGTTCACGGTTTGCTTGGGCAGCCCGGGGTCGAGCAGGAAGGGATAGCGGCGTGCAGCCTTCCAGGTGACGCCGCCGCCGCAGGGTTTCTCCCAGCCGCGCCGCGACTCGAAGAGGGTGACGTCAAAGCCTGCCCGTGCCAGTCGCTCGCCGCAGAGCGCTCCGGCGGGACCGCCGCCGACAATCAGGATGGCCCGGGGACTCATGGGAGGCGGCCAGTATAACTCAGGTCGCCCTGGGGGCGCGGGAGTGGCCGCGTGATAGAATCCTTCAATTGCTGCAGGGGAGCGGCACCCCTCTATGGGGAGTGCAGAGAAGATTCTGAGCCGGGAGGCGCTGCGGCAGCGGCGCGCGGAGTGGCGCGCAGCAGGCCAGCGCGTGGTGTTCACTAACGGCTGCTTCGACCTGCTCCATCTAGGACACCTGCGGACGCTGGAAGGCGCCCGGGCGCTGGGCGACGTGCTGGTGGTGGGACTCAACAGCGACGCGAGCGTGCGCGGGTTGAAGGGGGACCCCTCGACTGCGCTCCCTTCGGATTCCCTCAGGGCAAGCGGGGCAAGCCCCGCGCTTCGGCTCGGGACAGGCGGGCGGCCGGTGATGCACGAGCAGGAGCGGGCGGAAATCCTGGCGGCGCTCGAATGCGTGGACGCGGTGACAATTTTCAGCGAGCCGACGCCGCTCGAGCTGATTCGGGAACTGCTGCCGGATGTGCTGGCGAAGGGCGGCGACTGGGGCCCGGAGGAGATTGTCGGCCGCAGGGAAGTGGAGGCGGCGGGCGGACGCGTAGTCGCGCTGCCCTATGAGCCAGGCTACTCCACCAGCGCGCTGATCGAGCGCATCGTGCGCACTTCGAAGCCATGATCATTCCCTACGTCGAACAGGCGATTCATCCGCTGGAAGAGAGCGCGGCGCTGCGTGAGGCCCTGCGGGCATTGGAGACGCCGGGGGGCGAGGCCACGCTGGCCGGGGTGACGGACACGGCGAAGCTCTTGGTGGCGGCGTTGGCGCAGCGGACGATTGGGCGGCCGGTGCTGCTCGTGGTCAACTCGAACAAGCGCGCCGAGGCACTGGCGGAGCCGCTGGGATTCCTGCATTCGATTCTGACCGGCCGGCCGGAGGGGGCGGTGGTGACACTGCCGGCGCTGGACGTCTCTCCCTACCAAGGGCTGTCGCCGCATCCGGCGATTGCGGCGGCGCGCGCGCGGGCGCTGTGGCGGCTGGCAAGTGGGGGAGCCGACCTGGCCCTGGTGCCGGTGGGCGCATGGCTGTGGCGGTATCAGCCGCGGGAAGTCTATGCAGGGCTGGCGCGCCGGCTGCGCCGCGGCGACACGCTGGCGCTCGACGACCTGGTGGGCTACCTCGAGAGCGTCGGCTACGAGCGGCGCGAGCCAGTGGAGATGCCGGGGCAGTATTCGCTGCGCGGCGGCATCGTGGATATTTTCTCGCCGGAGGCGGAATACGCCGTGCGCCTGGAACTTTTCGGTGACACGCTCGAGGAATTGCGTGCCTTCGATCCGGCGACGCAGCGCTCGGTGGGGCCGCTGACGGAAGCGACCGTCCTCCCGCTCAGCGAGGTGCCACGCACGGAGGCGTTGTTGCGGCGGCTGTGGGCGCTGCAGGAAGGCGGGATGGAAGCAGTCGAGGAACCGGTCTATCCGGTGGCGGCGTTTCCCGGGTGGGAGTTTCTTCTCCCACAACTCTATCCGCCGGAGCAATGCCTGCTCGGGCTGGCACCGCGCGCGGTGGTGCTCTTCGATGAGCCGGACGAGTTGCGCGGGCAAGCCGACAAACTCTGGGCGGAACTCGAAACCGAGCACGGAGCAGCGGAAGTCAAGGCGGTGCCTGAGCCGGAGAAGCTGTTCTTCCGCTGGGAGGAGCAGACGGAGCGTGCGGCTGAGCGTCCCCGTCTGCAGTTGGAGCAATTGGCTCTGGAGCGAGTGGGCGACGCCCGGGCGGTGCTGTCCGCGCAGCCTACGCAGCGGTTTCACGGGGCGGTGCCGGCGTTCGTTGAAGCCGTGCAACGGCAACTGGCGGGTGGGCAGGTGCTGGTGGTGAGCGCGACGACCGGCGAGATGGAACGGTTGGCGGAGCTGCTGCACGACTATGAAATTCCCTTCCGTTTCGGCAGCCCCACGCCGGCGGGCATCAGCGACACGCTGCTGGAAGAGAAGAGCGTGCTGACGTCCCGACTGGTCGGGGGGGCGCAGGGTGCGGTGCTGCTGCTGACGGGTGCTCTGCCAGAGGGCGTGGTGTTTCCTGAAGCCGGGCTTGCCCTCTACGGCAACGCGGATTTGTTCGAGCCGGCGGTGGCCGTGCGCGCCCGAATCGGGCGCGTGGCGCGCAAAGGGCGCGCGGCTGCACCGGCGGCCGATTTGGGCGACCTGGAAGCGGGCGACTACGTGGTGCACGTGGAGCACGGCATCGGACGCTACCTGGGTCTGCGGACGCTCGAGGCCGGCGGCGTCCTGGATGAATTCTTGCTGCTCGAATACCTCGAAGGCGACCGACTCTATGTTCCGCTGGCGCGGCTGGACCTGGTGCAGAAGTACCGGGCCATCGGCCGCGCCCGGGGCGAAGCGCTGGCGCCGCGGCTCGACCGGCTGGGCGGCGTCACCTGGGAGCGGACGAAGGCGCGCGCGCAGAAAGCCATGCGCGACATGGCCGAGGAGCTGCTGCAGCTCTACGCCCAACGCGCCACGCGGCCCGGCCATGCGTTTGCTCCCGACACGCCCTGGCAGCGGGAATTCGAGGACGCGTTCGAATGGGAGGACACACCCGACCAGGGCCGCGCGAGCCAGGAAGTGAAGCGCGCGATGGAAGTGCCACATCCGATGGACCTGCTGGTGGTGGGTGACGTGGGCTTTGGGAAGACCGAGGTAGCGATGCGGGCGGCGTTCAAGGCGTTGGCGGACTCGAAGCAGGTGGCGGTGCTGGCGCCGACGACGGTGCTCGCCTTCCAGCACTACCAGAACTTCCGGCGCCGGTTCGCGCCCTTCCCGGTGCGGGTGGAGATGCTGAGCCGGTTCCGCACCGCGGCCGAGCAGAAGCGCATCCTGGAGGGGGTGGAAGCCGGGCGGGTGGACATCGTGATCGGCACGCACCGGCTGCTTTCCCGCGACGTGGCCTTCCACGACCTGGGGCTGCTGGTGGTGGACGAGGAGCAGCGGTTCGGGGTGGCGCACAAGGAGCGGTTGAAGCAGCTGCGCGCGGAGGTGGACGTGCTGACGCTGACGGCCACCCCCATCCCGCGCACGCTGCACATGGCGCTGGTGGGCTTGCGACCCATGACGGTGATGGAAACGCCGCCGAAAGACCGGCTGGCGATTCGGACGGTGGTGGCGCCGTGGAATGAGGCATTGATTCAGCGGGCGATCGAGCAGGAGCTGGAGCGGGACGGACAGGTGTACGTTGTCCACGACCGCATCGAGACCATCGGGCAGGTGGCGGAGACGCTGCGGCGGCTGGTGCCCCGACTAAAGTCGCGGCTGGCGGTGGCGCACGGGCAGATGAGCGAGCGTGCGCTGGAAACCATCATGCTCGGCTTCATGGAGCATGAGACCGACGTATTGCTGACCACCAAGATCATCGAGAACGGGCTCGACATCCCGCTCTGCAACACCATCGTGGTCAACCGGGCCGAGCGCTACGGGTTGGCCGAGCTCTATCAGCTGCGCGGGCGCGTGGGGCGCTCGGATCGCCGGGCGTACGCCTACCTGCTCGTGCCCGCCGAGGGCCGGCTGAGCGAGGTGGCGCGCACGCGGCTGGCGGCGCTGAAGGAGTTCAGCGAGTTGGGCGCGAGTTTCCGCATCGCCGCGCTGGACCTGGAGCTGCGGGGCGCGGGGAACCTGCTGGGCCGGGAGCAGCACGGACACGTCAACGCGCTCGGCTTTGACCTCTACACACAGATGCTGGAGCGCACCATCCGGCAGTTGCAGGGCCAGCCGGTGGTGCCGGAGGCGCGGGTGACGCTCAACCTGGGCGTGAACATCCGCATCCCACCCGACTACATCGAAGAAGAGCGGGAGCGGCTGCGGATGTACAAGCGGATTGCCTCGCTCGGCACCGACGCCGAGCGCGCGACGCTGCGGCAGGAGTTGGGAGATCGCTACGGGCCGTTGCCGGCGGCGGTAGAGAATCTGCTCGAGTTCGCCGCGCTGCGGGAGTTGTGCGCGCGGCTGCATATCCAGGCCCTGGAGCAGCGCCAGGGCGAGGTGCGGGTGCGGTTCCACCCGGAGACGCCCGTGGCTGCCGAGCGCTTGGTGGAGGTGGTGGCGCGCGCACCGGGCGCGCAGCTCGAGCCGAGCGGCTGGCTGCGGTTCCGGTTGCCGCGCGAAGGCGGCCGACCCGCCGCCGGCTGGCCTGCCGCGACCGGCTGGCTGGGCGAGTTGAGAAAGCTGTTGCTGGGTTTGGCAGCGTAGGCTAGAATTTTTTTGATTCCATCATGAAACGCCCGCTGGTCCTGCTTTCCTTTCTGCTTGTCCTGCCCGTGCGGGCAGCCGATCGCCAGGTGGTGGAAGAAATCGTGGCGCGGGTGAACGACGAGATCATTACGCGGACCGAGTTGGAGCAGCAGCGGTTGGAGCTGCGGCGGGAATTGTCGCAGCAGTTCAGCGGGCAGAGTCTGGAAGAGGCCTACCACGACCGCGAACTCCACCTGCTGCGGGACATGATTGACCAGTTGTTGCTGGTGCAGAAGGGCCGGGAGATGGGCATTTCGGTGGAGTCGGAAGCGGTCAAGCGGATGGATGCGATCCGGCAGGAGATGAACCTGAAGTCGATGGAGGAGCTGGAGCGCGCGGTGGAGGCGCAGGAGCTGAGCTTCGAAGAGTTCCGCAACCGCATCCGGTCAAACATCTTGACGAACCAGGTGCTGCAGCGGCTGGTGTCGGGCCGGGTGACGCTGAGCGCGGACGAAGTCAGCGGCTACTACGAGACCCACAAGCAGGAATTCCACCGGCCGGAGACCTGGAAGCTGCGGGAAATCCTGGTGGCGACCACGAGCAAAGGCCGCACGGACGAGGAGGCGCGGGCGCGGATGCAGGAAGTGCTGGCCCGCATTCGCAAGGGAGAAAAGTTCGACGCGCTGGCGAGGGAATTTTCCGATGCGCCCACGGCGGAGAACGGGGGCGAGTTAGGTGAATTCCAGCGCGGACAGTTGGCGCCCGAACTGACGGAAGCGGTGGCGAAGCTGCGCGAGAGCGCTGTGAGTGACGCGCTCGCGACCCGAGACGGCTACTTGGTGCTCGAGGTGGCCCAATACACTCCGGAGGGAATTCCGCCCTTCGAGCGGGTGGAGGACGAAATCCGCGAGCGCCTGTTTATGCAGCGGGTGCAGCCGACGCTGCGCGAGGTGCTGACCGACCTGCGGATGAACGCCTACGTGGAAGTCAAGGCCGGCTACACGGACACGGGCGCGGCCAAGCGCCGCGAGCCACCCACGCGGAAGCGCGGGCGGCGCTGGCGCCGGCTGCGGGAGCGGAAGGAAAAGCCCTAGCCTTCTGAAACAGATGAAGGTCTTCGTCACGGACCTGGCGCAGTACGAGAACCAGGTCATCACCTCTTTTTTCCTGGTGCACAGCCGCGATGCGCGCGCCACGCGCGAGGGCAAGCCCTACCTGGCGCTGCGGCTGGGCGACCTGACGGGCGTGGTGGAGGCGCGCGTCTGGGAAGAAACCGACGACATCGCCGCCTTCGACGCCAACGACTTCGTCAAAGTGCAGGCGCGTGTGGAGCTCTACCGCGACCAGTTGCAACTGAAAGTCGAGAAGTTGCGGCGGGCGCGACCCGACGAGATCCAGGTGGCGGACTACTTTCCGCGGACCACGAAGGACGTGGAGGCGCTCTACGCGGAGCTGCGCCGAGTCGCCGAGAGCGTGAGCGACCCGCACCTGCGGTCGTTGCTGGCGAGCGTGCTCGACGATGCGGAGATTGCAGGCAAGCTGAAGCAGGCGCCCGGAGCCAAGCACCTGCACCACGCGTATCTGGGCGGGCTGCTCGAGCACATCGTCTCGCTCTGCCAGTTGGCCGAGCGGGTGGCAGCGCACTATCCCTTTCTGAATCGCGACCTCCTGCTTACCGGCGTCGTCCTGCACGACCTGGGAAAGATTGACGAGCTGAGTTATCCGGCGGCGGACGCCGCGCCGGATGCAGCGCGCGCTCTCGACTACACCACCGACGGGCGGCTGCTGGGACACATCGTGCTGGAGCTGGAGGTCGCCAACCGGAAAATGGACGCGATTCCCGGCTTCCCGCCGGAACTGCGGCGGCTGGTGCGGCATCTGATTGCCAGCCACCATGGCCGAATTGAATTCGGCTCGCCGGTTCTGCCGCAGACGTTGGAGGCGCTGGTGCTGCACTACCTGGACGACCTCGACTCGAAGATTGAGGCGATGCGGTCGAGTCTGGCGGCTGCGGAGCCCGATGCCGAGTGGACGGGTTGGAACCGGGCGCTCGAGCGCTTCATCTATCGTCCCCGCCTGCCTGCCTGCCCCGCGGCAGGCGGGGCCGCGGCAGACCTGCCCGAGTCGGCAGCTCCTCTGTTCGAGGAAAAGAAGAGCTCGAAATGAGGGCTGGCGGGAACAGCCGCGCACGCCCGACTCGGGCACGCAAGACCTACTTCGAACTTCCCCCACTCGAACTCGAATGCATGAAGGTGCTGTGGCGGCTGGGCGAAGCCAGCGTACGGGAGATTCGCGCGGGGCTGCCGCGCGCGCTCGCCTATACGACGGTGGAGACGATCATGGACCGGCTCACGCGCAAAGCCATCGTCGCCCGGCAGAAAGTCGGCAAGGCGCATCGCTACACGGCGCGTTATGAGAAAGCCGAGGCGCGCGTGCAGGCGGTGGAAGCCCTGGTGGAGCACTTCTTTGGCGGCTCGCGCGCGGCCCTGCGGGCGCATCTGGAAGGCCTGCCGGTGGCGGAGCCTGCCCGTCCGGCAGGCGGGCCCGAGTTGCCACCGCGTTCGGCGCCTCTCGCGCAGCCCGAGCGGACTCCGCATCCAGCGGGCGCGCGTCGCACCGCAGCACCTCGCCGGGAATCTGCCTCACCCCCACCGCCAACCCGCCTCGACACCACCCTGCTCTGACGCGCCCGAATCGGGCGCGTCCGCAAGAAAGTTTTTGCGTCCCGCGGGCGCGCTGCGTAGACTTGGGTTCAATCTCCATGGGCGACCCCAAGGACTGGGCAGAGAAGCGGACGAGCAAGCGGATTGAAGTGTCGTTGCGGCTGCTGGTGCGCGGCGTGGACAAGGACGGGGTGCCGTTCGAGGACAGCACCGAGAGCTACAACGTGAGCCGCGAGGGCGCGTCGTTTTCGACCACACATGAGCTCAAGATGGGGCAAGTGGTGGAGGTTGTGATTCCGCGCCGCCCGCTGGGCCGCCAGACCACCGACTTCGAGACCAAAGGCGAAGTGGTCCGCATCGTGCCCAAGGGCGAGCACGAATGGGAAGTGGGCCTGAAGTTCGTGGGGCCGCGTTTCCGCACCTACGTCTCCGAATCCGCCTGACCCACCAAAGAAAACAGAAAAGAGAAAACAGAAAAACGGATAAGTCCCCGGTGGCAGGGGCCACTGGGCTCGACGCTGGGGCCGTGAACCTGGAAAGTCAGTTATCGGCGGAGCGTTCTTCCTGCAGGCGGCGGTAGGCTTCGTCGCGGGAGAGACCGTGTTCGCGGGCAGCGATCTTGAGCGCGCCCCGGAGGTCGAGGCCGCGCTGGCGCTGGAGCTGCGCGACGCGGCGGCTGAGCGGCATCGCCGGCCGGGGCCGCAGCTTGCGGAGGCGCAGGGGCGCTTCCGGGGCCACAATGACGGTGAACTCGCCCCGGATGTCGCGGTTCTTCAAGTCGGCCAGCAGCGCTGAGGCGTACCCGCGCAGGAACTCTTCGTGGAGCTTTGTGACTTCGCGGGCGATGACCAGGGTGCGGTCGCCCAGGACGTCGCGCACATCGTGCAGGGCTTCGCGCAGGCGGTGCGGGGCTTCGTAGAAGACGAGCGTGCCGGTGTCGTCGGCGAGCGCGCGCAGGGCTTTGCGGCGCTCGGTGCGGCGCGCGGGGAGGAAGCCAACGAAGGTAAACTTGTCGGTGGGGACGCCGGAGGCGGCGAGCGCGGCCACGAAGGCGGAGGCGCCGGGAATGGGCACCACCGGAATTCCATGCCGCGCGGCCAGCGACACCAGGTGATGTCCCGGGTCGGAGATGCCCGGCATGCCGGCGTCCGACACCAGCGCAATCTTCATCCCGTCTTCCAGCTCCAACACCAGCTCGGAGGCGCGCACCATCTCGTTGTGTTCGTGGTAGCTAATCGTGCGGGTGCGGATGCCGTAGTGGGTGAGGAGCTTCTGCGTGTGGCGGGTGTCTTCGCAGGCGACGAGGTCCACTTCCTTGAGCACGTGCAGCGCCCGCAGGGTGATGTCTTCCAGGTTGCCGATGGGCGTGCCGACCAGGTAGAGCACGCCGCCGCGTTCGTTGCCGCTCGCGTAGCCGGGTATGGACATGGTGGACTCCCCGCCGGAAAGACCCCACGCGCCCGAATCGGGCTCGGGGTTTCGAGTCTAGCACAGCTGGCCCGGCTTGACGCGCGCGAAACGCGGCCGCTAGAATCGCGAAGCTCAGGGCCTGCCTGCCGCAGGCAGGAATCCGCGATGCCGCTCTACGAATACAAGTGTCCGAGTTGCGGGACGCGCTTCGAGCGCATCCAGAAGTTCTCCGACCCGCCGGAAGCCTCCTGCCCGAACTGCCAGGCGCCCGCGCAGCGGCAACTTTCGCCGCCCGCCATCCAGTTCAAAGGCAGCGGCTGGTACGTGACCGACTACGCTCGCAAGTCCACCCCCGCTGAAAAAACCGAAACCGGCGAGAGCAAGAAGGAATCCGAAAAGCCTGCCCGCCGTGGCAGGTCCGCCGAGTCGAAGCCCGCTCCCGACCGCAGCACCAAGAACGAGTAACCGCGCCATCAGTCTCGCACAGGGCATGGGTTCATCCCAGGTCAATGCCAGGGTCGGTGAGTGTGCCGTCCACCAGGTCGGCGCCGCGGTCGGTGATGCCGATGTGCGTGGCGCGAGCAGCTTCCGGACGCCGGGCGCAGGTGGCGCCTTGCTCGAAGTGCACATAGCCGCGCTGGCGCAGGTATTCAAGCTCGGCCGCCAGTTCGCGGGCAGTAGCGTCGTAGTGCAAGCGCTCGAGCACGCCCAGGAGCACGTCCGCAGCCACGCGCTCGGGCGCCTGCTCGGCCAGCAAGCTCAGGATGGCGCCGCGCAGCCGCCGCGCCCGGGCCGCGCGCAGGCTGGGGCGGGAGCTAGGGGAGTTGGCCATCGGGTTTCGGCGTGCGTTTTGGTTTCCGCTGGCGTTGCGGCGCGCGCGGATTCGTGCGCGCCCCATTCAGGCGGCGTTCCAAGTCTTCGAGTGCGGGGAAGAGCGCCTCGACGCGGCGGGCGACGTGGTTCAGCAGCACGTCCTGTTCGCGCTGGAAGGCGGAGTCGCGCTCGACCAGCTGCTCGACCGCCCGCGCCACATTCTGCAGCGCCAGCGCGGTGTCGGTCTGCGCGGCGATGAAGCGCGGCGCGTGCAGGTGCACGAGATAGAGCAGCGCCCCGCCCAGCACCAGCCCCGGCCCCCATTGCAGCGCCAGCCGTAGCGTCCACTCGCGCGCCTCCGGCACGTTGGCCAGCAGAGCCAGCAGCGCTGCCAGCGCGCCGCCCGCCACCGCGCGGCGACTCGCCTGCGGCGAGAGCCAGCGATTCGACGTGCTGGCGTTCGGGCTGTTGTTCGTGTTCACGCAGCGTCGCCGGGGGCCGGGCGCGGAATCAGACCCTTCAGCCGCTGCACGGCAATCTCAATCAGCAGGTTGATGAAGGAATCCTTCACCGTCAGGCCGGCGTCGCGGGCTTCGCGGGCAATGCGTTCGAACGCCCGGCGGCGCTTCTCTTCGTCGGAGAGATTCTCGCGCGACAAGCCTTCGACCACCGCCCAGGCAATCCGCCCCAATTGCGTCGCCAGCATCTGCCGCGCCGCTCGGCGAAAGTTCTCCAGCGCCTCCGGCCCGAAGAGGGCGAGGAAGAGTTTGACGAACAGCCGCGCCACCGCCCGCAGGCCGCGCCCGACCTGGCGGAACCCGCGGCCGATTTGCTTGATTCCCGTTCCGATTCCCATAGCTGCCTCCAGAATCAGTTCGTGCAATCATGGCGGTGGATGGTGCACTCATCGCGCATCATCGCGCACCGCCTCACCCGAGCCGTCTGCCCCGCGCGGCCGCGGGCGATAGGGCGCGGCCAATTCCAACAGCAGCGCCACCCGCTCAGTCGTCAACCCCTGCCGCAGGCTCATCAGGCCCAGCCCGACCACGATCAGCGTGGCCGCCTGCCCGGTGTCAATGGCTGAAAACCACCACAGCAGCGCCGCAGCAGCCACCCCCACGGCGCCCACCACGTACGTCTTCTTCCCTTTCATCTCTTCCTCCTTTGCGTCTTCCAGTCCCGCCTATCCCAGCAGCGGAAGCTTGCCTACCGCAGGCAGGCCGCTGGGCTGAACGCTGGAAGCCAGCCACCGGTTCAACCCATGGGCTTCCGCCCGTGGGTCTTCGGGCGGGTCAGGCCTTCAGGCCTGACGTTCTTCGCCACAAAAAACGTGGGCTTTAGCCCCTGAGGGTCTTTTGTCTCTTTCCTACTTGTTGCCTCCTGCCTCTAGTCCGGAAGAGGTGCTTTGTACCCGCTCTGAGTCAAACCGTGTCAGCTCATAGCGGCGCATCAACGCGCAGATCTTCTTCCCATAGCCCGGATCGGTTGCATAGCCGCAGGCGGCGAGTTGCTCGGCGAAGGCAAAGGGGTCATCGGCCACCGCGCGCGCCGCCGCGTAGCGCGGGGCAAAGGCCAGCAGCCGGGCATAGTCGCCGAGGCAGGCTTCGACGCTGGCGTAGGCGGCAAAGCGCGCAGCCAGCATGCGCCCGCCAGCGTTCTTTGGCGAGGCGCGCCTCCGGCCGTTGTACTCGCAGGTCGGCAGCGTCACAGCTTCCGCGTGGCGGCTCACCGCCTTGATCCCAAAAAGATTCCGCGCCACACGCGCCAGCCGCGACCTTCCCCAGTTCGACTCCAGCGCCGCCTGCGCCAGCATCACCGACACCGGCAGCCCGTAGCGCGCCGCCACCCGCCGCGCCGGGCCGAGCAACCCCTGCAGAAACCTCTCCCGCTGCCTAGACAGCTTGGAAGTAGTGCCTGTCCTGAGCGAAGTCGAAGGGCTCTGCACCCGCTCTCGCCTCCTCCTGCGTTCAACCCAGCGGCCTGCCTGCGGTAGGCAAGCTCCCGCCGCTGGGACACTCCTTCCTCACAGGCTGCAGGTCTAGCAGGAACTAAGAGGCGTGTCTAAGGACGGTGCGGACGGTACGGACGATACGGACGGTACGGACCGTACGGTTTTTGCGGTTTGGTTCCGTTTCGGGAATCCTGCCCAGCCGCTCCTGAAGGGCGGGGGAGGAATCTGCTTGTCGCCTTTGTGCGCCCGTTCCTGCCTCCTGTCTGGGCGGGCGGGGTTTCAACCCCGCCACTTGCTCACAGAAATAAACCCGGGCTTTACCCCCTGAGGTCGTTTCGGGTGGCCTCGGCCTTCGCCTAGTCCAGAGGAACTTCCGCGCCTGCGTTTTCGTTATACTTCAGTAGAGGTCGCGGAAATGGTCGCTGAGATGTTGTTTGCTCTGCTAGTGGTGGGGGTCGTGCTCTGTGCCACGGGCAACTGCCCCTGCTGTTGCCGCCGCTGAAGACTCAAACCGGTGGAACCCTGAAGGGTTCCTCTACATAGTCTTTTGTAGCGGAAGGCTTCAGCCTTCCATCCTCGTCGGTAGGCTCGCCGCTACCGGCCCCACTCCCGGGGAAGTTCCGGGTCTTGGCTAGGACTTCTGGCTCAGCCGCAAGCCTTCGTAGGCAAGATAGCCTGCGACGATCACGGCCACCCAACTTGCCCACATCGGAATCGTGCGCCCTTCCACTAGCAACTCCGCGCCGAAGACGACGCGGAAAATGTGGCCGAGGGCAATCAGCAAAAAGATTACCCCGGCTGTCAGCGCAAATGTTTTTTGGCTCATGGCTGCTTCCCCCGTGTGCTTGCTGGCGTAGTCTACACCCGGCCTGCCCCGGGAATCTTTCTAGCGGGCTCCCCAGTTGAGGACAAGACCGGCCGAGAGGCGGAAGTTGTCGGCCAGTTGATCAATCTTCCCCACGCGCGCCGGCAGATCTACGTCTTGGGTGACGTAGTCCACCTGCAGCACGCGCAGGGTGAAGCGCCCCCGCAAGGGGACGTTGAGGCCGAAACCAGCTGCCAGCGCGAACCCGGTGTCGTCGTCCCCGGCCACCCCCAGCCCGGGCAATCCGACCTGGGCGTAATGGAATCCGGAGAGCAAGTGGCCGAAAACCTCCAGCACTCGTGAGCGCAGAAAGTACATCCGCGGGCCGAACAGGACCAGAGTGGTGTCGATGTTCGCGCCGCGAATGGTGCCGTGGTGCGTGGACGCTTCGAGCACCATCCCCAGGCGTTGCAGGGGGAAATAGGCCGCGCTGAACGCTCCGCCTCCGACCAAGCTCCCGTGCCGGTCGCCAAAATCGCTGCGCAGGTAGGCGTAGCCGACGCAGAACTCGGCGCGCGGAGAGTCCTCTTGTGCCCCGGCCGGCAGCGGGAGGAGCGTCAGGGAAGTCAGCAGCACGGCCAACCATCCGGCTGACCGCTGATAGCTGACCACTGACCGCTCTTGTTTGGCCAGGCTAGGGCTCGCGCACGAACTGCGGCGGCTCGCCTTTCGACCAGGGGTCGTATTCGCGCGCAAACACCAGTCGCTCGCCCAGCGGGGGATGGTCGTAGAGCCAGACCTTGATGAAGGCGCTGGGCTCGGGGTCGGCCAGGTTGATCTCGCCCAGAATTTGGAACGCCTCGGCGGCGGCTTGGCCCGAGTTGGGCACAATCCCGTGGGTCACTTCCAGGCCGTAGACGTCGGCATCGTGCTCAAGCATGCGGCTGTAGCTGTTGAACACGGGCGAGGCCAGGAAGCCGAATAGTGCGAAGAAGAGCATCAGCACGGGCAGCGAGGCCCAATCGTCCACCCCGCGGATGCTCCAGCGGCTGCCCCAGCGCGCGAGCGCCCAGTGCATCCCGCGGTAGCCCAGAAACAGAAACACCAGCAGCACCACCGCGCTGGCGATAATCAGCCGCAGGATGTGCCCCAGGACGTAGTGGCCCATCTCGTGCCCGAAGACAAACAGCGTTTGCGGAGTCGTCATCCGCTGGATGGTGGTGTCCCAGACCACCACGCGCTTGGAGGCTCCGAAGCCCGCCACGTAAGCGTTCAGCGCCTTCAGCTTCTCGCTCGCTTTCATCTCGAACATCCGCTCGCGCGGAATCTCCAGCCCGCCCCGCTGCACCACTTTCTCGATTTCGGTCACCAGCGCCGGCTGCTTGGCGACCAGGGGCTCGAACCTGAAGAAGAGCGGCTGAATCACGATGGGCGCGAGGAAGAGCAGGAAGACCAGAATGGGCAGCGCTGCCAGCCAGAAGTAGAACCACCACCGGCGCGGGCTGCGGCGGATGACCCCGTAGAGAATCCAGATGAGGAAGATGCCGATGAGGAAGCCGATCAGCTCGCCCTTCGTCCAGTCCCAGAACCACGACCCCCAGCCCTGGATGGACTGCTCGTACTTGCGCGACAGCCAGTGGCCGTAGAGGGCGGTGGGCAGGCCCAGCACGTCCATGGTGAGCAGGAGCAACGGCGCATAGACCAGCGTCTGCACAAACCGCCGGCCGGAGGCGCGCTCGGCCAACTCGCGCAGCCGCGGCGCCACCCGCCCGGCCAGCACCACCAGCAGCACGACCACCCCGTACACAAAGCCGATGAAGTAGAGCCGGTAGCGCGCGCGCGAATAGGCCACCGCCTGGCGGTATTTTTCCGGCGACAGCCGGTAGCTTGTGACTTCCGCTTTCTCCGGCGGCTGTGGGGTGGGAGTTTCTTGGAGTACGGGCGGTGCAGGCTGAGCTTGCTGGGCTGCCGCAGGTTGAACCAGCCCGGTGGAAAGGATGAGAAGCAAGAGCCAGACAGGGACAAGGGAAATTCGGGGACGGCTCACGGTGCCCTCCGTGCAGTGGAATGCGAGGGGTCCGACGCGGGGAAAGTATGCTCCCATTCGCCTCCCGGGCACAACCCCCCGGGCGGACGGGCAGGCCTGTGCCACCGGCAGCACGTTCAACCCAGCAGCCTGCCTGCGGTCGGCTGGCTTCCGCCGCTGGGACCACGGGCCGAAGTCCTTCGACTTCACTCAGGGCAGGCCCGTGGCCTGAACCCCTTGACGCCGCGGGCTCCTCCCTCTATAATTCCGACCCCAGTGGGGGGATTCGCTTAGGCTTGATGTAGAAGTTTTCCCTCCTCCTTGTTTTCCGTCAGGGGCGGCTGGCGGGAAATTTTTTTAGCCACTCCGAGAGGTGACCGGTGGAGGTTACTTTTTGGGGCGTACGCGGCTCCACTCCGGCGCCTGACCGCGCCCAGTGGCGCTTCGGTGGCAACACCGCCTGCGTAGCCGTGCGCCGCACGGGCGCGCCCGAATCGGGCAAGCCCGAAGCGCGGCAAACCCTCTTCATTCTCGACGCCGGCACCGGCATCCAGGAATTGGGCCGCAGCCTGCTCGCCGAGCTGTCCAGCTCCGGCCCCGCCCCGGCGGGCCTCCGCGCCCACCTCCTCTTCAGCCACTTCCACTGGGACCACGTGCAAGGCCTTCCCTTCTTCGAGCCGCTCTACACCTACGGCAACAACTTCCACCTCTTCGGGCCGCGCCCGCAAGGGCGCTCCATCCTCAGCCTCCAGGAAGCGCTCGACCACTTGCTCCAGCCGCCCTTCTTTCCCACCAGCCCCGCCGCCCTCCACGCCCAGCGGCAGTACGAGGAGATTGGCGAAGAGCGCTTCGAGCTGGACGGTGTGCGCGTGAGCACGCGCCGTCTCAACCATCCGCAGGGCTGCCTGGGCTACCGGCTGGAAGCCGACGGCACCAGCGTCGTCTATGCCAGCGACCACGAGCCCGGCTTCCCCAGTTTCGACCACTCCGTACGCGAGCTCGCCTGGGACGCCGACCTGCTCATCGCCGACGCCCACTTCACGCCCGATGAGTTGGGAACCAAGTTCCGCGGTTGGGGCCACAGCTCCTGGGCGGAAGCGGTGCGGATCGCGCGCGACGCCAACGTCAAGAACCTCGTCCTCTTCCACCACGAGCCCGCCCGGCGCGACGACGAGATTGACCTGATGCTGCGCGACGCCCGCCAGTCCTTCCCCAACACCTGGGCTGCCAGCGAGGGCGCGGTGTACGCGGTCGAGCCTGGCCGGGTCCGCATCCGCTCGCGCCCCCGCCGGCTCAGCCAACGTCACCCGGCCGTGCAGGACGTCATCCTCGAGGGCTGGGAGAACAGCCATCCCTTCGCCGAGGAAGCGCGCCTGGAGAACCTCAGCTTCCACGGTGCCTACGTCCTGAGCCGCCACCGGCTCGCGCTGCACTCGCGCGTCCGCGTGGTGCTGGACGCGGGCGGCCAGCCTGCACCGGCAGGCCAACTCAACGGCAACGGCCGGCTCACATTGGACGGCTTTGTCGTCCGCACCGAACCGGCCCGCCCCCTTCGCCAGGATTCGAATCTGCTCAACCACAACGCTCAGCGGTACGGGGTGGCCATCCACTTCCCCGGCTTTCCTGAATCCGATTCCTGACTCCCGCACGGCAGCCCTCCACCGGCAAGTCCGCAAGAGGTGCCTGCACCCGCTCTGCAAGGCGGCCGGGAGGCGGTAGCGGCGACGATTTCGTTTGTTGGAATCGTCGGCGGCGCTTTCCTTTTCTGTTTAGTTAGCGGCGGCGGGCGCGGTGGCCGGGTGAGTCGGGCGAGTAAGGCTCCGGATGGGTCTGCTCGACCAGCCCCGCCTCCCACCAGCGGTCCACCGCATCGCGGAACACGAACCAGCGGCCGCCAATCTTGCGTCCGCCCAGCCGGCCTTCTTCCAGGTAGCGGTAGATGCTGTCGCGCGACTTACCGAGCAGGCGGGCGGCGGTACCGGCGTCGAGCAGGTCGCGGTCGTCCTGGTCGGCCAGCAGGGGCAGGTGTTCGGCTTTCTTGCGGCGCCGCCGGGACGGATTGGCTGCACCGGCATCCAGCGCACTCAGGGCCACCGCCTCAGCTCCAGCGCGCGACCGCCGCGTGGTGAATCTCGTAGAACCAGGCGTCGCGCGTCTCCAGGCGGATGCCCGCGCGAGCCAGTTCCCGGGCCAGGCTGCGCGCGCGCCGCTCGGAAGCAGCCAGGGAGGCGACCAGGGCGCGGTGCAGGGCCTCGCGGTTAAGGTGCCGCTCGACCCGCAGGAAGCGCGTCCCCAGACCGTTCTGCGCCAGCCGTGCTACCGCCCGCGCCGCGTTGGCCACCGCCAGCCGGTGCACGCGGTGGAAGCCCACGCGGCCAAAGACGAGCCGGCGGCTGCGGCGGCCGGTGGCGAGCAACGCCGCCGGATGGCCGTTGCGATCCGTTCCCTCGACGGTTTGCGCGCGGCAGAAGGCTTCCAATGCCCGTGCCAGGCGCGTGGCGCGCTCGTGCAGCCGGTCGGCGCGGGCGTCGAGGCGGGCCAGCGCCTGCACGCGTTCGCGCTGGAGTTGCGCCTGGGTGTGTTCGAGTTTGCCGAGCTCGGCCAGAGCCGTGTCGGCGTCGGCCCAACTGTCCACGCGCGGCCTGCGGGGGAGGGAGAATTCCCGGGAGAAATCAGAGGCCGGTTTGGGAGCTTTCATCGTGCACCTCGCGGCGGGGGCAGGGAGGAGGAAAAAGTGCTTGCCTCCGGACCCCACATCCGGTAACATATACCACGCTGGTGTACACCACTTTGGTGTATATGTCAAGAGGGCGGGGACCATGCTTCCGGATTGGTCGCAGAAAATCAAAGAGCTGCGAAAGGCCCTGAGCCTCTCGCAAACCAAACTGGGTCAACAGATTGGCGTTAGCAAGAAGATTGTAGCCGACTGGGAGCAGGGCAGCCGCGAGCCGGCCCCGCAGCGCTACGCGCAACTGGGGCGGCTGGCGCCGCCGGACTCGGCGCTGGGTAAGTGGTTCTACCGGCGGTTGCTGGAGCGGGTGGGAGCGGAGCCGCGGCGGCTGGCGGCGGCGTTGCGGGAGCGGCGCGAGCGCCTGTTGGCGCCGGAGCTGAAGGTGGTGACGCTGGAGGAGTGGGGCGAACGCTTCCGGGCACTGGAGCGGCTCGACTACTACGTACCGCTGCCGCTGCTCAAGGACGAGGCCGCGGCCGGCCATCCCCGGGAAATCTCCGAGCGCGACCTCGACGGCTTTGCCCTCATCTACTATGCCTGGTGCCCCAACCCCGCCAACTTCACCTGCGTGCACGTGCGCGGGGATTCGATGAACCCCATCCTGAACGATGGCGCTATCGTCGCCATTGACCATTCCCAGCGCGACCCGCTGCTGTTGCGCCATCGCATGGTGGCCGCCCGGCACGAGGACGGCGTCACCATCAAGTGGCTCGACTTCGACGCCGCTGGCCAACTCGTGCTCGTCCCCGAGAACAAGCAGTACCCGCCTCTCATCCTGCCGCGCACGCATGAAAACCCGGTGGTCGGCATGATCAGTTGGTGGTGGAACCGCCAGCGCTAGCTACACCCGCGCAGTCTCACCCGCACCGAGCCCCCAGGCACCTGCCTGGGGGAGAAGACTCGGCTCGTGCACGGGTCGCGTGTCGCCGGGTACGGGTTGCGGCTTATTTCAGCAGGTGCTCTTGGAGGAAGAGCACGGTGGCGTAGAACTGGAAGTCGGCGTTTTTCTTCTTGGCGAAGCCGTGGCCTTCATCCTTCGCCATCAGGTACCAGACGGGCGTGCCCCCGCCGCGCACCGTAGCCACCATCTGCTCGGACTCCGAGCGCGGCACGCGCGGGTCATTCGCTCCCTGGATGACGAACAGTGGCTTCTTGATCTTGTCGGCATTGGTGGTGGCCGCATACTGCTCCATCCAGGCGCGCATCTGCGGGTCACGCTCGTCGCCGTACTCGGCCCGCCGCAGGTCGCGCCGGTAGGCCTCGGTGTTCTGGAGGAAGGTGGCGAGGTTGGAGACGCCGACCACGTCCACCGAGCAGCGAATCTTGTCGCTGTACATCCAGGCCACCACCAGCGTCATATGGCCGCCGTAGCTGCCGCCGGTGACCAGAATGCGGTCGGCGTCGAGGTCGGGCCGGGTCTTGATCCAGTCGAGCAGCGCCTCGATGTCGCGGTAAGCCCCGATGCGCTTCATGCCGTTATCCATCGCCACGAAGGTCTTCCCGTAGCCGGAGGAGCCGCGGATGTTGGGGAACAGGATGGCAATGCCCATCTCATTCAGGTAGTAGTTGTTCCGCCCGAGAAAGCCGGGGCGAAACTGCGACTCCGGCCCGCCGTGGATGTTGATGATGACGGGACGCTTGCCGGTAAACTTCGCCGGCGGCTTGTAGAGGAAGCCGGAAATTCCCAGCCCGTCGAAGCTCTTCCAGCGCACTAGTTCAGCCTCGGGGAAATTATCAGTAGGGATGCCGCCGGTCTCGCTGAAGGTCCAGCGCTCGACCTTGCCCGTCCGGACGTCCAGGGAGTAGGCGTCGGCTGAGCTGCGCGCGCCCACCATGGTGAAGCCCAGCTCGCGGCTGTTCTTGTGCCAGTCGATCCCGAAGACGTTGCCCACGGGGAGCTTCGGCGCCGGCTTCTCTTTGCCGGTGGCGGTGTCGAGCAGCCGGAGCACACTCACCCCTTCCTCATTGGTGAGGAAGGCGAGGGTTTTGCCGTCTTTGGAAAGCTCGAAGTCGTCCACGTCCCACTGGATGTGGCCGGTGAGGTAGGTGTGCTTGCCGGTGGCGAGGTCAAGGTAGGCGAGCCGCTGGAACTCGGACTCCTTGTCGGTGGTGACGTAGAGCCCCTTGCCATCCTTGCTGAAGGCCGCGCCCTGGTAGGAGATCTTTTCCGGGCCACCTTTCGGCGTCACCAGCCGCTTCTCGCCCGTGGCCACGTCCACCAGCCAGAGGTAGCTCTCGTTGATGGAGATGTACTCGCCGAGCAGGAACTGCTTGTCGTCGGGCGACCACTCGAGCGCGCCCCAGCCGCCGCCTTCCACCTGCACGAGTAACCGGTCGGTCTTGGGGTCGGTGGGGCTGATCAGGTAGATGTCGCGGTCGCGGCGGTTGCGCCGCGTCGAGCTATACACCATGCGGTTGCCGGCATTCGACCACACCCCCAGGCCGTTCTGCGACTTGCCGTCGGTCAGCAGGGTGATGCTGCCGGTGGCCGGGTCGAAGCGGTAGTTCTGGTACCACTCGGCCCCGCCTACGTCCTTGCTGAAAACGATGTAGTCGCCCCGGGTGGGCTGATAGGTGGCTCCACCGACGCGGTCGGGGAAGAAGGTGAGCTGGGTGCGGGCGCCGCCGGGGAAGTTGACGCGGTGGAGTTGCTGGGTGTCGCCGAAGCGCGTGAAGATGAGCATTTCGCGCCGGGTCGGATGCCAGCCCTCGAACCCCGCCCCGCGGAACTCGGTGTAGCGCCCCACCGCCTCGGCCACGGCGGCCGGGATGGGCGGGATGTTTTCGATGACCAGATTCTCGGCCGGGGTGATGACGTCGCCCCCCTGGCCGAGCAGTGTCAGTGCCGACACGCACAGAACCAGCAGCACGCGAGCCATAGCTTTCATGGCAACTCTCCTTGTTCAGACGGGGACGAAGGCATCTGGAAGTGTCTTAATTTAACCTCTTGTCTCCCCCAGGCAGGTGCTTGGGGGCTCAGCGCATAAGATTTCTCGCTGAGCCGGGTGGCACCAGCCACCCGGAAAATTCTCTCCCTGGTTAGAACACCCCCAGCCATCTGTCTGGTTAGACGCACGTGAACGCCCTTCGTCTTGCCTGCCTGCCGCAGGCATGGCTTGGGAGCACCCTCCCCACACCTACCAGTACGCCATCCTAGCAGACAAAGTTCCCCGAAAGAACTCCCGACGAATGGCCGCGATGATCCCTGGACTAGAAGCAAAGAGGCAAGGAAGCAGGGAGGCAGGAAGAGCCACAGGCGGCAGGCCGGACACGGCCTTGCGGCTGGGACAGTATTTCAACACCACCCCCCCGCTTCTGGATGAATCTGCAGATCAAGTACGATTTGGCGGTCGCAGAAGAGAAGGAACTGAGAAAGATCAAGCGGGCGGTGCATCCGTTGAAAGAGGTGCGCGCCTAGACAAGCCGCCCGGTGTGCCTGCCTGTGCAGGCAGGCCGCGGCAGGGGTCGAGCCCCTGCCCTACCCCAATCGGAGAACAAGTTTCTTATCTGGTGGCACCGGCCTGCCCGACCGGCAGGCGGGCGTCTCGCCGGTGCGCGTCACGCAGCAGACTAAGCCGAAACGGCTTGCTCGCGGCGCGTGAATCTGCTACGAAGGAAGTTCCGCCGCGCGTGGCTCAGAGAACGCCGATGGGTTCTGCTCCTGCCAGCTTGAAACCAGTCTGGTATCGCCGGCGGTGGTTCGCCATCGTCGCCACGGTTCTGGGCGTGCTTCTGCTGATCGCGCTGGCCGCGCCCTACTTCCTCAACCTTGACCGCTACCGCGCGGCCATCACGGAGATCGTCAGGAAAGAAACTGGGCGGGAGCTCGCCCTTGAGAGCCTGCGGCTGCACTTCCTTCCCCTGCGCGTCGAGGTAGCGAACCTGCGCCTGCTCAATCCGGGCGACTTCCCCGCCGGCGACACCTTCAGCGTCCGCCGCATCGCGGTCGGGCTGGCCTGGCGGCCGTTGCTGCGCCGCGAAGTCGAGATTGACTCGCTCACCTTCGAGGAAGTGACGCTGAACCTCCTGACCAACGACGCCGGCCAGACCAACTACCACCTGCTCGACAAATTGACGCGCGCGCAGCGCACGGCGAAGAAAAGCACGGACGAACCAGCCCCCGTGCGACTCACCCAGATTGATGAAATCGAACTGAGAGGGCTCGAGGTCAGCGCCGGCAGCTTCGCCCGCCGCACCAAGCGCGTCGTCCCTTCTTGGCGTCTGAGCGGGGTTTCGGCCGAAGCGCGCGGTTTTGACTTCACGCGGCGCGACTGGGAGAAGCAGATGGAGGCGAGCGTCCCGCTCAGCAACGTCGAGCTGCACCTGGCGGCCTTCCAGCGGCCGCTGCGCTTGGCGAAGGGCCAAGTGACGGTGAAGAACTTCGCCGCCGAGGGTGACTGCGAACTCGCCTTGGGCAGTCTGCACGCGAGCGGGCACGTGCGCATTGCCGACCTGGCCAAGCCGGTGGCGGACTTCGAGCTACGGGCGAATGAAGTCAACCTGGCCGAACTCAACACGCTGCTGGCCGCACAGCCGGAAAGCCAGCCCGCCTCGGGTGGGCGCGCCCCCGCGACTGCAGGCGGGGCAAGCCCGGGCCCCACGGAACTGCTCGCCCGGGGCACGATGGAGGCCAAGAGCGTCAAGCTGCCGCCGCTCGCGGCGGAGAATTTCCGCGCCACGCTGCGGCTCTACACTACGCGGCTGGAAGTCGAGCCGGTGACGCTCGCGCTGTATGGCGGCACGGCGAAAGCCGCGACCCGCATTGACCTCGCCTCGAACGCCAAGCCTGCCAGCGTCAGCCTGGAACTTGCCGGCGTGGACATCGGCAAGGTGACCGCGGCCGCCAATCCGAAGAGCCAGAGCCGCCTAACGGGCATTTTTGAAGGCAAGCTCGACTTGAATCTGCAACTCGGCGCCGCCGACCCGGCGAAGACGCTCGCCGGCCAGGGCAGCTTCGCCGTGCGCGACGGCACCTTCCCCGGCCTCGATGTGCGCAGCTCGCTCGGCAAGTTGGCGCAGTTTCTCGCGCTGGGCGTGCCGCAGGGCGAGACCCGCTTCAGCGCCTTCGGGGGCGACCTGCGCATTGCCGACCGGCGCGTGCACAGCCAGAAGTTGCGTCTGGAAGCCGAGGGGCTGGAGGCTGACGTGCGCGGCAGCCTGGGATTTGACGGGACGCTCGACTACGCCGGCTCCGGCATCCTGGAAGCGGGAGCGTCTGCCGAGTCGCCGCCCGCCGACCAGAACCTGCGCGGGGCGTTGCGGGAGCTGGGGCGGAATCTGGGCGGTGCAGTGACGCAGGCGCTAGGCGGCCCGGGGAAGTTTCGGATTCCGTTCCGCGTCGGCGGCACGGTCGAGCAGCCCAAGTTCGTCCTCACCGGCGCGCCCCAGCGCGTTCAGACCGAGCCGCAAACGGAAGAGCAGAAGAAAAGGAAAAAGCTCTTCGGCATTTTCTAGTGCCTGCCCGTAGGGGTCGCTCCCGCCCGCGGCGCCGGAAAAAGAAAGCGGCCGCGCGGCCGATTCCTTCCACTCCGCCGGGACCCACCATCGGGCCTGACGGCGTGCCCGTCTGTTGCCAGAGCGACCCGCCTTGTCCCCCCTGCCCCTTTGTCGAGGGGATCTGAGTAGTCCAGAGGAGGAGCTTTGCACCTGCTGCCTGCCCCGTGCTATAAGAGGGCAGTCGTGGAAGGGCGGCCTGACGGCGTGGAGGCTTCGGGCCCGGTGCCGACGCAACAGCAGGAGCCGATGCTGCTCTGCCCCCGCTGCGCGGCGCGCCTGTGCGCGCGCCAGTGCAAGCTGGTCTGCGAGCGTTGCGGCTACTACATGTCCTGTTCCGATTTCATCTAGTGTGAGAGGAAGGAGAAGGCCGTGCCATTGAAGATTTCCAGCCGCGAGGCCGAAGGGGTCACGATTCTGGACCTGGAAGGGAAAGTCATTCTGGGCGAGGAGTGCAACCAGTTCCGCGAACGCATCAAGCAGTTGCTCGCCGCCAACAAGAAAAAAATTCTGCTCAACCTGGGCAGCGTCAGCTTCATCGATTCCGCCGGCGTCGGCACCTTGGTCAGCGCCTACACTTCCACCAAAGCCCAGGAGGGCCAGCTCAAGCTCGTCAACCTCACCAAGAAATTCCAGGAGACCTTGCAGGTCACCCGCCTCCTCACCGTCTTCGAGACCTTCCCCGACGAACCCTCCGCCCTCGCCAGCTTCCGCTAACCCGTACCTACCCCGGCCTACCGCCCGAATCGGTAGGGGCGGTTTCGAGACCCTTGACGCCGGTGCGGAACGGGCGTAGACTTTTTGTCACTTACCCGCGCCGGGCGCGAAACGGGCAATTCGGTGGGGGAGACGATGCAGGCCAGGGTGCATCTCAGGGTTTTCTTCGCCTTTCTTCTAGCTGCGGTGGCATTGGCGCAGAGTTCTGCGCCCGCCCAGCTTCCCGGGCTGCCCGCGGCTGCCTCCTTCCAGGGGGCCAAGGGGCCCAAGTATGTGCCGGGGGAAGTGCTGGTGCGCTTCCGCTCCGGTGCTTCTAAGGCCGGCAAAGGGGAGATGCACGCGTCGGTGCGCGCCCAGGTGGTGCGCCGCTTCAAGGTGGTGCGCGACCTGGAGGTGGTGCGGCTCCCCGAAGGGATGCCGGTCGAGGCCGCGGTCAAGCTCTACCGCCGCAGCCCCGATGTCCTCTACGCCGAGCCCAACTACACCTGGCACGCCATCGTCATCCCGACTGATCCTCAGTTCGGGCAGCTCTGGGGACTCCACAACACCGGGCAGAGCGGCGGCATCGCCGACGCCGATATTGACGCCCCCGAGGCCTGGGACCTCCCCAACGGCACCGGCAGCTCCAACGTCGTGGTCGGTATCATCGACACTGGCATTGACTACACCCACGAAGACCTCGCGGCCAACATGTTCCAGAACGTGCTCGACTGCAACAGCAACGGCGTGGATGACGACGGCAATGGCTTCATTGATGACTGCTACGGTATTGATACCTTCAACGGCGACTCCGACCCGATGGATGACCACAGCCACGGCACCCATGTGGCTGGCACTATCGGGGCGGTCGGCAACAACGGTGTCGGCGTGGTCGGGGTGAACTGGAACGTTCGGCTCATCGCCTGCAAGTTCCTCGGCTCCGGCGGCTCCGGCTCCACCGCCGGCGCCATCGCCTGCCTGGAGTATTTCTCCGTGATGAGGGACCGCGGCGTCAACATCGTCACCACCAACAACAGTTGGGGCGGCGGGCCCTTCTCGCAGGCCTTGCTTGATGCCATTGACGCCCATCGCCAGCGCGGCATCCTCTTCATCGCCGCCGCTGGCAACGCCAACTTCGATAACGACACTGGCGACGTCTTCCCGGCCAACTACTATCTCCCCAACGTCATCTCCGTCGCTGCCACTACCCGCATCGACGCACGCGCGTCCTTTTCCGATTTCGGCCGCCGCACCGTTCATCTGGGCGCGCCCGGCGACGACATTCTGAGTACCACCCCCAACAACACCTACAGTGTTTTCAGTGGCACCTCCATGGCCACGCCCCACGTTGCCGGCGCGGCGGCGCTGCTGGCCGCCCAGGACCCCCTGCGCGACTATCGGGCCATCAAGAACCTGCTTCTCGCCGGCGGCGATACCAACCTCGCTGCCCTCACCAGCACCATCAGCCAGAAGCGGCTCAACGCCCGCGGCGCTCTGGACTGCTCGAGCCTGCCGAATCCAGTCGTGCTCTCTCGCCTCCGGCCGGTGCCGGCCAGTGCCACCACCACCCCCGGCCTCCCCCTGAACCTGGCCGCGCTGCACATCAACTGCGCCAACCCCAACGGCAATGTGGACGTGAGTGTGAGTCCCGGCGGCGAGACCATTACCCTGACCGACAACGGCCTTGGTTTCGACCAGCAGGCGGGCGATGGCATCTACTCCGGCCAGTGGGTTCCTGCCGCCACCGGCACCTTCACCCTCACCTTCCCCGGTAACGATGTCGTTGCCGTGCAGGTCCTCACCCCGTACCAGTTTTCCTCCACTGCCTTTAGCTACCGCACCATTACCGGCACCAACCTGTTCATGAGCGATGACAGCTCAAGCGTGATTAATCCGCCCTTCCCGATTCAATTTGGCGGCAGCAGCTTCTCCAGCGTTTACGTCAGCAGCAACGGCAACCTCAATTTCCAGGGCGCTTTCACCAGCCCGGCCAGCCAACCGTTGCCCTATGCGAATCGACCCACGCTGGTGGCGCCCTTCTGGGACGACCTCTACCCCACCGGCACGACGCAGCAGGTCTTCTGGCAAGTGACCGGTACGACTCCCAACCGCGAGCTGGTGATTGAGTGGCGCGACCTCAGCCATTTCGTCTGCGCCGCCTTCTTCGGGGACACCACGCCTTCGGTTCGGTTCCAGGTGGTCTTGTTCGAATCGAGCAGCGACATCCTCTTCAACTACGCCGATACTTTCTTCGGCGGCGACTGCGCCTTCGCCGACGCCGGCGCCACCGCCGCGGTCGGCGTCCAGGTGGCGTCATTAGTGGCCGCTCAGTTCAGCTTCGGGACGCCCAGCCTGGCCGACAACACCGCCATCCTCTGGACGCTGGGCAGCCCCACTCCCCTCATCAACGCGCTCTCCCCCTTCAGCGCCCTCACCGGTAGTCCCACCTTGACCATCAAAGTCACGGGAGAGAATTTCGTCCCCGGTACTATGGCGCGTTGGAACGGCGCCGACCGCTCCACTACGTTCGTCAGCAGCAAGCGCCTCGATGTCATTGTCCCGGACACCGACCTGGCGGCGGCGGGCACGGGCCTAATCACTGCCTCGAGCCCCTCGCCCGGCGGCGGCGTCTCCAACAACGCAGCGTTCACTGTTTATGACACCTATCCGCCTCCCTCCGTGACCAGCGTCTCGCCCGATGCCTTGCTGGCGGGGCAGGCGCCGGTGACATTGATCGTAACCGGGAATGACTTCGTGGATGCCTCAGTCGTGCGCTGGGACGGCGCCAACCGGCCCACGGTGGTGCTCGACAGCACGCGCGCGCAGGGCACCATCTCGCTCAACGACAGCTACGTCGCCGGCCCCCACCAGCTCACCGTTTTCACTCCTGTCCCCGGTGGTGGCACCTCCGACCCTCCGCTCACCGTCCAGATTGACAATCCTCTGCCTGCCCCATTCTTCCTCCAGCCGGATGCCGTTGCCGCCGGCGGCCCGAATTTCACCCTGGAAGTGTTCGGCGTGGACTTCGTTCCCTCCTCCGTCGTGCGATGGAACGGGGCCGACCGCCCCACGACATTTGTGAATGGGTTCGAGTTGCAGGCGGCAATCCCCGCCAGTGACATCGCCGCACCGGGCTCCGCCCAGGTTACTGTCTTCAATCCCGTCCCCGGCGGAGGCCTCTCCAGCCCGCTCTCCTTTGACGTCGTGCTGCCGGCCCCCAACGATGCCTTTGCCAACGCGCTTCAGGTCAGCACGCTCCCCTTCGCCCATGCCACCGACTCCCGTGGGGCCACCACCGAGCCCGCTGACCCCTCCCCCCCGTGCGGCAACGGCAGCCGGGAGAAGAGCGTTTGGTATCAGTTCACTCCCACCAGCAACGCCTTGGTCACGGGAACTACCTTCGGCAGTAACTACGATACGATTCTCTCAGCGTGGACAGGCTCCCCCGGCTCCTTCGCCTCGGTGCAGTGCAACGATGATGCAGTTGGGCTCCAGTCCCAGATTAGCTTCACCCCCACGCCTGGAACCACGTACTCTTTTATGGTCAGCGACTACGCTGGGATCGGCGGCTCGCTGGTCTTCAACCTCACCCAGCCCGACTTCGCGTTGAGTTCCTCTGGACCCTCCAGCGTAACTGTGACCCGGGGCGGTACCGCCAACTACACCATTCGCGTGACCCCGGCCAGCGGCATCACCACGCCGATTACGTTCAGTTGTGGACAACTACCCGCCGGCACTGCCTGTAACTTCTCGCGCAACCCGCTCACGCCGGGCCCAGCCCCGGAGGACGTGAACCTTGCTATTTCCACCCAGGCGCCGTCGGCGTTCCTCATTCCACCCTTCGGCGACAAAGACAGCCGGCCGCTCTGGGCCTTCTGGCTGGCCCGATTCGGGCTGGGACTCCCCGGATTGGCGGTGCTCGGTCTGATGCTTGCGGGCGGGACGCAACGGAAGCGCGTGCCTGGCTATCTGCTGATTCTCCTGGCTCTCCTGCTGGCGATCCAGGTGGCCTGCGGCGGCGGCAGCAGCGGCGGCAGCAGTCGGCCCCCGCCGAATCCCGGCACCCCGCTGGGCACGCACAACATCACCGTCAATGCCACCTCGGCAGGTATTGTGCGCTCGATGACCGTCACGCTGGTGGTGCAATAGCCGTCAGGCTGGTCATTTTTTCTCTTCGCTGAGCAGCTCGTCCACCCGAGCGAGAGCGCGACGCAGCAGCTCGGGCTCGCCGCCGAACCCCACCCGCACGTAGGACTTCATTGCAAACTGCTCCCCTGGAACGATCAGCACGCCCTTGCGGGTACGCAGCGTCTCGGCAAGTTCAGCAGTGTTCACCCCGGGACA
>Ga0073934_10001704_pt1 | contig 50808 bp, 67 predicted proteins | sample LarsenN4metaG_FD_76834 | JGI IMG/M metagenome (GOLD analysis project Ga0073934, IMG submission 76834) | Hot spring sediment bacterial and archeal communities from British Columbia, Canada, to study Microbial Dark Matter (Phase II) - Larsen... ...
CCGCCAAGAGCAATTTGCGCACGGCGTGTTCGAGCGGGCAGAGCCAGGCGACGATCTGGCGGCGCAGCTTTTTGGGCAGCGCCGTCAGCATGGCGATCGCCGCGGCGTCGCCGATCGCCGCCACGGCGCGCGCAAAGCTGGCGCGGGCGCGGGCCCAGAGCGGTTCGGTGTTGCGTGCGGCGATGTCGGTCATGCGCAGCATTCTAACCCCGCTGCGTCTCCGTCTGATTGAATCGCTCTTCGGCGGCGCGAGGGGCTTTGATTTCAGGGGCTTAGCTCGCCGGGCGCCGCCAATAAGCATCCCTCGAATTGAACAAATGGCGCCGTTCGCACGCTCTCGCGTTCCCTTCGCAGGCGCAGGATAGTACGCCATTGCGCCAATGCGAGAGGAGACTTGGTGACGCTGGCGAGCGCAGATCTGAGAGCGGGGCGGCTGTGGGTGCGGACGGGAGAGATCGTGCTTGCGGCGCTGTGCTATTATGCGCTGGCGCGCGCCAGCCTCTTGTTTGCCTCCGTCAATGCGAGCGCAACGCCGATCTGGCCGCCGACGGGGCTGGCGATCGCGCTTGTGCTGGTGCGCGGCAACGTGATGCTGGCGGCCGTATTCGCGGGCGCGCTTGCCGCCAATCTCGCGACGACGCCGCAAGTGCTCACGGCCGGCGCGATCGCCTTTGGCAATAGCGCCGAGGCTTTTGTCGCGGCGCTGTTGATCCGGCGCTGGGCCGACGGCGAACGCGTGTTTCATTCGACGCTGGGCATTTTGCGTTTTGCGCTGATCGTCATCGCGGTCGCGGCGCCGGTGAGCGCGACCATTGGCGTGACGGCGCTCGTCGCCACCGGCTTTGCGGTGTGGGGCCAGTTCCTGCCGATCTGGAGCACGTGGTGGCTCGGCGATCTCGCCGGCGCCATCCTGATCGCGCCGGCGCTCGTGCTGTGGGCGCGCACTGTGAGGGGACGCGACACGCGCGCCATAAGTTGGAACGCGGCGGCCACCTATGCAGCCGCGGCTGTTATCGGCCTCATCGCCTTCAGCCCGCTGACGCCGTTGCCGATCGGCCAGCGCAGCGCGCTGTCGTTCCTGGCGATCCTGCCGCTGATGTGGTCGGCGCTGCGGCTTGGCTTGCGCGACACGGCGACGACGGCGCTGATCATGTCGAGCCTGGCGATCTGGGGGGTTGTCGCGGGCGCCAGTCCGTTTCTGCAGGCCACGCTCAACGACTCCCTGGTGCTGCTCGTCGCCTTCATCGTCGCGGCGACGTTGCCGAGCTTGGCGCTAGCGGCCGAGCGTCGTGAGGCGCAGGCCGCGCTCGATCAGACGCGGCAGGAACTGGCGCAGTCGCAGAAGCTCGAGGCGCTGGGGCAGCTCACGGGCGGGGTGGCGCACGATTTCAACAACGTGCTGATGGCGATCGCCGGCGGCTTGCGCGCGCTCGACCGGCTGGAGGACGAGCGCGCCAAGACCATGCAGACGCTGGCGCAATCGCTCGAGCGTGGCACGGGGCTGTCGAAGCAATTGCTGTCGTTCGCGCGGCGTGAGCCGATGCACTTCGAGACCATCGATCTCAAACAGGCGATGAACAGCGTCGAGGCGATGCTCGCGCAATCGCTGCCGCAGACGATTGCGCTGGAAGTGCGCGTCGGCTCCGGCGTGTGGCCCGTGCGGGTGGACCGCAGCCAGTTCGATGCGGCCATTCTGAACCTTGCGCTCAATGCGCGCGATGCGATGCCGGACGGCGGCTCGCTGCGGCTGCAGGTGGAGAATGTCGTGAGCGACGGCCAGCGCGGCGTCGCCATCGCGGTGACGGATTCGGGCGTCGGCATGAGCGCCGACGCGCTGGCGCGTGCGTTCGAGCCGTTCTTCACCACGAAAAAGGCGGGGGCCGGCACCGGGCTTGGCCTGGCGCAAGTCTACAGCTTCGCCAAACACTCGGGCGGCAGCGCCGCGATCGAGAGCGAGCCCGGCGCGGGAACGACCGTGACGATCACGCTGCCGCGGGCGTGAGCGGCAAGCGACATAAGTATGTCACATAGGCGTTGACATAAGTATGTCACCCAGCCATATTGCTGGAATGAGAACGACGGTGCGCCTCCGGGGCGAACTCTTGGAGCTGGCCAAGCGCAAAGCCGCCGAGCAGGGTCGCTCTCTGACGGCTTTGATCGAGGACGCGGTGCGTCACGAGTTGGCGCGGCCCACTACGCGCAAGCGCATAAAGATCCCGGTTTCCAAGGCTAGCGGAGGCGCGCTGCCGGGCGTGGATTTGATCAAAACAAATTTGCTCGAAGATGAGCTCGAGTTGTCACGGCGCAAGTCTTGACGTTGGCGGATGTCAACGTGCTGGTGGCAGCGCTTCGCCGTGATCACGTTCATCACCGGCGCTGTCTTGTTTGGCTCGAGACCGAGGTCAATAGCGGCGCGCGCTTCGGCGTCGCCCCCAGCGTGCTTGCGGGCGTGGTTCGCATCGCAACCAACCCGCGCGCGTTTGCGACACCCTCCACACAGGACGAAGTCCTGGCATTTGCCGACACTCTTTTGAATGCGCCTGACGCCGTCGTCGCGCTGCCGGGCCCGGCGCATTGGTCGATCTTCGCGAGTCTCGTGCGCGCGACCGCGGCGAGGGGCGGCCTCATTTCGGACGCGTGGTTCGCGGCCCTGGCGATCGAGTGGGGCTGCACCTGGGTTACGCTCGACCGCGATTATGCGCGCTTCAAGCCGCTCGCCGTGCGGGAACCATAACTCGATCATGGGGAACGATGCTTGATTGCTGTAGCCAAGATTACGGCGCTGCGGCCTCGCGTTTGAGTTGACCTGCGAGCGCATGCCTCGTTCAGTGCGCGCCTGGCCGAGGGGAGATTGTGCGATGAGATCATGGGCTGTGAGCTTGGTTGCTGCGTTGGCTCTGACCGCTGCCGCGTGCACTGCGCCGAGCGAAGTCGCAGGAGACGCCGTCGTCGCCGAGCGGAACGCCGCTTTCTCGCAGGCCTTCGCGTCCGGCGATGGCGCGGCCGTCGCGGCGTTGTACGCGACCAACGCAGTGGTCATGCCCGATGGCGCGCCTACAGTCGAAGGGCGGGACGCGATTGGCCAATTCTGGCAGTCGTTCATCGATGCGGGCGCTACGCGCGTTGAATTGATGACCGACGAAGTTGTAAGCGGGTCGAACGAGATCGCGGAGCGGGGCCGGTTCTCGGTGTTCGACGCGGGCGGCGCTTCGCTTGGCGAGGGCAAGTACGTGGTGGTTTGGGCGCGCGAAGACGGCGAGTGGCGGTTGCGCTGGGACATCTGGAACGCAAACGCGCCTCCGGCGCCGGCCGCGCCTGCACCGCGGTGACGCTGGACCGGGACTAGATCTGGGCGGCTTCGACTGAGAGCCCGCGGCCTGCTGCATGGAAGCGATGGCGCACGCCTGCGCTATCGCCGCCAGACTGCGTGAGCCTCATGAGTCGTTGCGGGCGGGGTTTCCCCTTGTTAACGTTCACTGGGGAGAGCGCCATGATGCGAAGACTGTTCGCTGTCGCAGCGATGACGGCATGCGCCTGTTTGGCTTCGATGTCGTCGAGCGTGGCGCAAGCGCCATCGTGTAATGGCGAAGCGATAAGCACGGCGTTCGGGCAAATGTGCTTGATCCACAATGATTTGCAGCCGATTACCGAGGAAGATTACGGCGTCGTGCGGCTGCGTTTTCGACCCGCATCCGATCTCGACGACGTCATTCCGCGACGGGCGCTCCGCGGTTCGTGGTTGGAGCGCCTGGGACAACGCGTCGGCAATCAGGAAGTCAATTCGGCGGTTGTTCTGCTGGAGTTGCGTGCGACCGGGCCCGGGCTGCAGCGCGTGGTCGGGCCTGACGGCGCCAATATGGGCGTGCCGCTGGCCCTCGTGCCGCTTGCCGTTTACAGCTTCGAGAACCGCAACGGCGTCAAGTTCAACGAAGTGCAGGACTTCGCCGACCGCATCGTCGGCCCGCGCTTGCTGATCCGTCAGGATCAGACCATTCGCGCGCGCATCAAGGTCGCGTTCAGCCACGAAAATCCCGCCTCGCTGGTGGCGTCGCTGCGTCCGCTCGTACAAGCGGCGGCGGGGTTCGGCGGCACGGGCTGGGCCGTCAGCGCGGTGCGCGACGACGGACTGATGCAGAGCATCACCAGCGTCGAGAGCATGCTGCGCTCGGTGAACGATGTGAACGGCGAAAGCACTGCGTGGGTCGATCTCAATTACGAGGGAGGCGCCAACCAGCTGCTCTATGCGATTTCGTTCGATCCTCAGCAGCGACGCGGGCGCGCGGGAGAACCGCAGCGCCTTGCCAACGTCACACTGACGTTGGAGCGGCGCCCCTCGCTGTTCACGACTGAATTCCTTCCGGGCGAGGCCCCAGGGCAGGCGTATCCCAACTATGGCACGCGAGGTCTTTGGGATGACGCCGCGAGCGGGCGCATCTGGAGCGCCATGATCGCGCCCGACCTGAGCGCCGAGCGGTACGTCAATCAGGAGCAATTGGTCGCGGCAGTGCTGCGCCGTTTCCAGAGCCCTTCGACAACGCTGCCGGACTTCGAGGAATCCTGCCGCCAACTGCGCCAGGTGCTCGGCAATTTCAGCCTGTCGGCCGCCGATCGCGAAGCCATTCTGTGGGCGGCTTATGTGCGCGGCGGCACCGCGCGCATGCATCAATTCCGCCGCACGCAGTGCATCGGCAATTCCAATCGGCGCTGGAACATGACCGACCTGCGGTTGCCGGACGCGGGAGACCCGCCCCCGCGCCTTCCCACGCCTGAAGAAGTCGACGAGTGGCTCGTCGCGATCGCGGCGCCTGCCTTGTTGCACCAGAACGAGGCCGAGCGCCGCATCATGCTGAACAATCTCTTCCGGCAGATGATCGTGCTGAATTCGGCGCCGGGTACGCTGTTCGAGGAACGGACCACCGACGCCGAGCTCGATCGCAGCATCCTGATCAACACTTTGAGGCCCATGCGCAACGTGGGCTGCCGGTTCAGGCGCCAAGCGTCCGACAACCCGACCCAGCTCCCGCGCTTCAGCGTGCTCGCGCGCATGCCCGACGACAACCAGCTTGTTGTCCTGACCATGGACTATGGCGGACGGGCGAGCGGCGCCTCGCGGGTCGAAGTCCAGGGCTTGAGCATCGCCGAGCCGACGGACGAGGACTGGGAGGCGCTTGCTGCGACCCCGAACTTGCCGGCGCGTTGCCGCCGCGCCAACGCCGAGTTCGCGCCCTCCGATCCGCCTTCGACAAACCCCTGACCGCGGTGCGAGCCATGATCCGAAGGATCGCGCAACGCGGCGCCTTCGGCTTCAGACGCGGTCCCATCACAATCGGCGCACGCTGGCCGCGTAGACGGGGTGCGCAAGCGCTGCATCGGCGAAAAGCTCATCCGCTGTGATCAGAACCCTGCGAGCGGTCATCGCCGCAGCGAGATAGAGACAATCGTAGGCCGTCTGATCGAGCTCAAAAGCGATCGCCTGCGCAGCGCCCGCCAACGCCTGAGCTGGAACAATGGCCACGGGCGCCGCCGCAATCGCACTATAGGCTGCGCGCGCATCCGCCGCCGTGATCTGCCCTCGCCGCGATTTCACCCACAACACGTTTGCGCACTCGATCCAGAACAGTTCGGGCGCCGCGAGCGCTTCTTTGGCAAGCAGAGCCGATGCGCGATCGGAGCCCGCTTCGGTCAGCACCCACTTCAACCCTACGCTGGCGTCGATGACATAGCTCACCGGTCGCGCGCTCGGTCGGCGCGCACGTCATCGACGATCGAAGGACCGGGGACTTCGCCGATGCGCGTGCGGACGGCTTCCAGGCGCGCCAGAGCCTCGTCCCGCGTCAGCCCGACCGCCAGCGCCAGCGCCCGTCGCGCCTCTTCCTCAAGGGAGGATCCAGTGCTGGCAGCCCGCTCTTTCAGCGCCTTCAAGACAGCGTCGTCGACATTGCGGATCAAGATCTGGCCCATGACTGGCGTCTAGCATGATAGCGATATCAATGCAATCATAAAGATCGTCTGGGCTCTCGTTTCACCGCAGACGTCCCACGAGTTCGTGGCCTTCGGCGGCGAGGATTTCGAGCTGGGTGATTGCGCCCGGCGCGATCTCTTCCTCGCTCTCCACATAAACGACGCCGTCGATTTCGGGCGCGTCGGCTTTGGTGCGGAAGGCGTGGGCGCCGGCGTCTTCGTCCCAGCCGTCGCAGATGGCCTCGACGGTTTTGCCGATCATGGCTTGGCCGCGGGCGTGGGCGAGGGCGGTTTGCACGTCCATGAAGCGGTCGTAGCGCTCGTCGATGTCGTCCTGCTCGACGTGATCGGGGAGGTCGCGCGAGCGCGCGCCTTCGACGTTTTCGTATTTGAACACGCCGGCGCGGTCGATCTCCGCTTCCTCGATGAAGTCGAGCAGGGTTTCGAAATCGTCTTCGGTTTCGCCGGGGAAGCCGACGATGAAGCTCGAGCGGATGGTGAGGTCGGGGCAGATGCTGCGCCAAGTCTTGATGCGGTCGAGGACCTTGTCCTGGTTCGCGGGGCGGCGCATGGCTTTGAGCACGGTGGGTGAGGCGTGCTGGAAGGGGATGTCGAGGTAGGGAAGGATTTTGCCTTCGGCCATGAGGCCGATGACGTCGTCGACGTGCGGATAGGGGTAGACATAGTGCAGACGCACCCACACGCCTAAGTCGCCGAGTTCTTTGCAGAGATCGTAGAACTTGGCGCGGACCGTGCGGTCCTTCCATTTGCTTTCGGCGTATTTGACGTCGACGCCGTAGGCGCTGGTGTCTTGTGAGATCACCAACAGTTCTTTGACGCCGGCCTTCACCAGCGACTCCGCCTCCTTCAGCACGGCGTTGGCGGGGCGCGAGACGAGATCGCCGCGAATGGACGGGATGATGCAGAAGGTGCAGCGATTGTTGCAGCCTTCGGAAATCTTCAAATAGGCGTAGTGGCGCGGCGTAAGGCGAAAGCCGCCTTCAGGGACGAGATCGATTTTCGGATCGTGCAGCTTCGGCAGGTGCGCATGCACGGCGCCGACCACGGCTTCGTACTGGTGCGGGCCGGTGACTTCGAGCACTTTCGGATGCGTGTCGCGGATGAGCGTCTCTTCCTTGCCGAGGCAGCCGGTGACGATGACCTTGCCGTTCTCGGCGATGGCTTCGCCGATGGCGTCGAGGCTTTCGGCTTTCGCGCTGTCGAGGAAGCCGCAGGTGTTGACGACGACGAGGTCGGCGCCCTCGTAGTCGCCGCTGAGCTGATAGCCTTCGCTGCGCAGGCGCGTGATGATGCGCTCGCTGTCGACGAGCGCTTTGGGGCAGCCGAGGCTGACCACGCCGATGGTGGGGGCTTTGCTCATGGAAGGACCTTCACGCCGATCGTAGCTGCGGCGGCGCGCAGATCGGAATCCTTTGTGGCAAGCGGAAGGCCAGAGCGCACGGCGAGCTCAAGATACGCAGCATCATACGCGGTGAGCTTGTGCGCTTGCGCGAGTGCGAACGTCTCCCGCCAGGCCCGGTCAACGGCTTCAGGGTCGATGAGGATTGGGAGCAGCTGGAGCTGCGTGAGGCGGGCTTGCGCTTCGGCTGGCGTGATCCGCGCGCGCACCACGGCGAAGGTAAGGACGTTCGCGATCTCCCAGCTCCAAAGCCCAGGCGCCAAGCCGCCTTCATCGCGCAGTCTGTCGAGGAGTGCGTCCGTCGATGGACTGGCCTCGTCTTCGAAGCACCAGGACAAGGCAATGGAGCTGTCGAGCACCATGCCTGCCTTCATTTGCGGCCCCAGTCGCGCGCCGCTTTCCAGCCGCCTTCTCCGATCGTCGAATGCTTCCTGAGTTCTTTTAGCCGAGCGATGGCGTCGTCGATGTCAGCCTTGTCGGCCGATTGGGCCTTGATCAGGCGCGCAACAGGCTTGCCGTGCCTGGTAATCACGACCTCTTCGCCTTCCGCGACCTTTTCCAAAAGGGCGGAGAACTGCGTTTTCGCTTCGAAGGCGCCGACTTTGATCATCTGGCCACTTTAGGTCAGAAATTCAAACTAGTCAATATTTCTGGCCTAATTGGATTCACCGCCGTCGACGAGCGCCTTGGGGCAGCCGAGGCCGACGACGCCGATGGTGGGGACTTTGGGCATAAGCGGGCGCTCTTAGCGCAGACCCGACCTTATCCCGAGGGACACGGGTGACGCCAAAATAAAGGCCGGCCGGTTCTGAAAGTTCGGCGAGGTGCGCTACCGTATGATAGCTTAGGCTCGCCAGCGGCTCGCCGGGGAGGGCGGAATGGCCCAAGCGGGAAAAGCGCGCTTGACGCTCCCAGAAGCGGTCGAAGACCTCGGCTATTTCTGGGGCTTGTTCTCAACTTTCGTCGGCGCGCCGTCGATCCTGACCATCTTTCAGATGATCTTCGTCGACCACCGGTTCATCCCGGCGCTTCAGTGGATCGTGGACAGCTGGAACGAGTTGATGGCGCTGCTTGGCGCGGTGGCCGAGCCGCTGCTTCAGCCGCTGGTGGATTGGGTCAACCAGCAGTTCGACTGGAGTTTGGCGCTCGATCCTGTGTGGCGGCCTTTGTTTGCGCTCGGCATGGTGTTCGCGATGGCGGCGTTTCGCGGCGCTTGGCCCGGCGCGCGATCGGCGCATGTCGGACGCGCCGTCGTGATGAGTGTGTTTTTCTTTGGCGCCACCGGTTTATGCGCTCTTGTCGGGGCTGTCGCGGCGAGCCTCGTTCCGAGCCAGCCGGTGTGGTGGACGCAGGGGCTGATCGCGGCGACGCCAACGACGATGTTCGTGTTCGGCGCGGGGCTCGGATTAACGGGTGCGGTCGCGCTGTTCCGCAAATGGGCCGCAGCGATGGGGACCTTCGTCACATTCTTCGTTGCGTCGCTGGTCTTCGGGCTAATTGCTTTCGCCGTTGCGGCGGGGCTTTCACTCGTCCCGGCTTTGGCGCACGGCGCTGGGCTCCTCGGACTTGGCGGGCTCGTATTGGCGATGGGTCTCATCGCCTTGCGCGGTGGTCTGAGGCGCTCTGTTCACGTGATGACGCGCGTCGGCATGATCACCTTGGGCGGCTTCATGGCCGCCGGCCTCATCCTGACGGCGGACGTGATCGTGAAAATGGTCCAAGGCTGATCGCCCCTGAGCCGTCACCCGTAGTTCAGCTGCCAGGTGACGCCGAAGCGGTCGCCGACCCAGGCGAAGAGTTCGCTGAAGCCGTAATTGTCGACCGGCATGAAGTCCTTGCCGCCTTCGCCCAGTGCGGCGGCGAGGCGGCGCACTTCATCGGCGCTCTCGCATTCGACGAAGAACGAGATGGCCGGCGTCAGATCGAAGGCGTGGCTGACGGGGCTGTCGAAGAACATGATGGTCTGCCCGGCGATGGACAGCAGCCCGCTCTTCACCGTGCCCTCCTTGCCGTGCTCTCCGGTGCCAAAGCGCTCGAGCTTTTCGATCTTCGCGTCGGCAAAGGTCGAGGCGTAGAACCGCATCGCCTCTTCGGCCTGGGCGGCCTTGGGAAACATGACGAAGGGGCGGAGGGAGTGGACCATGGTCTTTCTCCAAAAATGAGGGCGTCCGGAAATGGCCAGACGGGAGGTCCGTTTCCGGCCATGCTTTCCATCTCATCTAGGAGGAGTGCGATCCATGGCCACGATTCGCAAGGAATTCCGCTCGCCGCGTTCGGCCGATGAGGTGTGGGACAAGCTGCGCAAGTTCGAGGCGGTGCATGAGCTGGCGCCGGGTTTCGTTGCGTCGACCGAGATGGAGCCGAGCGGGGCGCGGGTGGTGACGTTCGTGAACGGCGTGAAGGTGCGCGAATGGCTGGTGAGCTGCGATGATGGAGAACGGCGGCTCGTCTACGCGATCAACGATCATCCGAAATACACGCACTACAGCGCCGCCGCGCAGGTGTTCGCGGACGGCGCAGGGAGCCGGTTCGTGTGGACCGTGGATTTCCTGCCGGACGAGATGGCGGGGCTGCAGGATGCGGCCATGAGCGCTGGCGCGGCGGCGATGCGGGCTGCGCTGGAGTGAACTAGAGGTACGGATTCTCGATGCGGACGCCGTCAATGATTTGGCCGTGCTGGAGATCCTCAGTGAGAACTCTGTTACATCCGCTTTCGATCGCGGCTGCGATGATGGCGGCGTCGTATATGTGAACGCCAGACCTCTCTGCGATTCCGACGGCGCGTGAGTGCATCGATGCCGTAACGGCCACGATGTCCAGATTGGCATAGAGCGCATCGAGGACTTCGCGAGTTTGGCTCCAGTCGAGCCTGAGTTTGCCGCGCGCTACAGATACGAACTCATTGAGCACCTGCACGCTGGCGACGCCGCCGGCGTTGATGAGATGCTCAGAACGGTCCGCCTTCGCCGCGTCGGCGGAGAGCAGATAAAGACAGACATTGGTGTCGATGAATGCCAGCTCACCTGCGCTCATGCGCTTCGAGCCGGTCGAACTTGAAGCCTTCGGGCAACTTGCCGCGAAGCTTGCGAAGACGCGTCAACAATTCCTTGGGCGCGGGCCGCTTTTGGACTTCAAGCGACCGGGCGCCGACAACCTGAATTTCGACCTGGTCGCCTTCGCGCAGCTCGAGCGCGTCCACCACTGATTGGGGAAGGCGAACGGCGAGGCTGTTGCCCCACTTTGCGACCTGCACGACGATTGCTCCGGACTTAGATATACGGCCCTTATTATGTATATCATTGCTGTCCCGTCCGCAACCGTCGCGTCGAAGCTGGAAGGGCGGGCTTCGCGGCGGAAGAACAATCGCAAAGCGCCGGGTCATGTGACCTGCGGCATTGTTGCTGCTGCGAATGACTTGCAAAAAGGCGGAGCGACCGCTATCCAGGGAACCTGCGGGTGCGAGTCATTCGCTCGTTTCCGCTTTGCTTTCAGAGAAGTGCCGGATGTACGTCTGCAATTGTAACGGCGTGACTCGGTCCGAGGTGGAGGAAGCCATCGCGGCCGGGGCGCAGGGCCCGAGGGACGTGCTCGCCCATCATGGCTGCGAGCCGTGCTGCGGGCGTTGTCTGCCCGAGATCGCCGAGAGCATTTGTTGCGGCGGGATGGCCGGGCCGAACCGGAGCCTCGTCGCGGCGGAGTAGCGCGCGATGAAGGGCGATGCGGACGTCATCAAGAAGCTGAACGCGATCCTCACCAACGAGCTGACCTCGATCAACCAGTACTTCCTGCACGCGCGGATGTACGAGAACGAGGGCTACGGGAAGCTTGGCAAGAAGACATACGAAGAATCCATCGAGGAGATGAAGCACGCCGACAGGCTGGTGAAGCGCATCCTTTTTCTCGAAGGGCATCCAAATCTTCAGGCGCTGCACAAGCTGAAGATCGGCACCAATGTCGAAGAGCGGCTGAAGGCGGACTGGGAAGCAGAGACCGCCGGGCGCACGGCGATGGTCGAGGGCATCGCGCTGTGCGAAGAGAAGCAGGACTACGTCTCGCGGGACATGCTGACGGAGCTGCTCGAGGACACCGAAGAGCACATCGACTTCCTGGAAACGCAGATGGCGGTGATCGGCGAGATCGGCCTACAGAATTACTTGCAGAGCCAGTACGAGTTGGAATCGACATCGAGCGAGGACTAATCGGCGTGCGCCGTCATGCTCAGAGCGCGCGCTGCGGCATGGGCGGAGTTTCGTAGCGGCCGATCATCAAGTTCCAGTACGCCCATGAGCGGGCGTCGAAGATGCCGGGAGGCGCTGCATCGATGAGCTGCCGCAACGCCTCCTCCTTCACCTGCGCGCGCAGCGCTTTGACATCCTCGTGGCTGCCATAGGTGAGGACGTAGGCTGCGAGGCGCGCGGGATCGGCGACAGCCGTTTCCGGCGGCTCGAACCAGATGCATCGCTGGGCGGCTCGTCTAAGCTCCGGCGTGAGAACAAGCGGCGGCATACTGCGCTATTCTCCTGCAGCCTTGTCGGCAGAAAGCGAAGGCAGCCGATCGAGATCGACATCGCGCACAGCTTCCTGCAGGCGCCTTTTGATGTCGGGGGACAAGACGCCAAGGTTGCCCTCCGCGAAATAGGAGAGCGCCTTCAGCGTAATCTGCGGATTGAACAACTGGCCTTGGATGATTCGTGCGGCGGCAAGCGCGTAGGGTAGGGCTATCCCAGCACTGAGGAGCGCATCCATGTCGATGTAGTCCTTCGCCTCGGCGCGCTTCTGGACCACGTCGGCCTTCATTCCGGCGAGGTCTATCAAGGACGCCACGCGCACGCCGTTGTCCACCGCAACCAGAGGGGGCTCCACGCGGCCCAGCTGCGGCGTCGCAAAGAACGAGACCAAGACGGAGCAGTTCACGCGCGCCATGAGCGTATTAATGTCGCGCTGAACGATCTCGGCATCTGCAAGAATGGGAAGCGATCGTGCGAGTTGATCGGGGTCGAACGGGGCAGACCCGAAGAAGTCGAAGTCGATGCTTTCGCGGTGTCCAAGCTGAAGCGCGATGGCCGTTCCGCCGTAGAGCGTGAATTCGCGCGGCGCGTCGCTCAGCTTCGGCCACAGCGCCCGCTGCGCCGCCGGCAGGATTTGAAGCTTGGGCTGAAAAGTCCGATCGTTGGCCATCCTTCGCATTATACCATAGAGGTTGGTGCATCCCCGAGGGCGAAAGCGCCAGAGCGAGCAAAGCGACGGGCTCGCGCTGGGCGCGCCTCGGCTGACGGGCTCGACTCATCGATCGGCGTGGTTACAAGGGCCGAAAGGGCGTGCCCGGCGCCGGCTAGCGGCGCAGGCTGATGTCAGCCGTGGCGTCGAAGAGCGCGAGTTCGCTGAAGCCTTCGCCGCGTTCCACTTGGGCGAGTTCGGCAGGACTGAGCATCAGCCAGTCCGCTGCTTCGGCGAACGACGCGAACATCCGCACATTGCTCGAGAGCGCCTCGCGCATGTCGTTCGCGCCTGTCCAGTGGACGATGTGTCCCTCCGCCGCGGCGCTCAGGCAGATCCAGGCGGAGCGACGATAGATCTGAAACTGGAGCCGGGCGTAGAGTTCTTGGTAGCGCGCAAACAGAGCGTCGAGCACAGCGAAATCGACGCTGAAGTTGGCGTCGGGGCGGACGACATTGAGCGCGTCGGCGCGGAGAAACACGGGATGACGGGCGCCGTAGGCGGCGAGCGCGTGCAGCTGCGGGAGCGTGATCTCGCCGCTGTACTCGACGAGATTCAGCTCGAGCCTCTCACTATAGCGCACGACGATGCTCACCCGGCGCCTCCCACCCGCATGCTCTGTGCAGGCGCCGTTGAGGAATGGTTAAGCGTGCGGCGACGGCGGACGGCGCGGGCGGGCGCCCTGTCGCAAACGGGCTTGACTTCGCCCGGCCGAACGAGCCGGTGCGCGCCATGCGCCGATTTTTTCTCGCAAGTCTGATGCTGCTGGCGGCGTGCGCCACGGCGCCCGCCGAACCGATCGTCACCGCCGCGCCCGTTATCGCGGCCGAGCGCGCCTTCGCGGCGCGCGCGGGCGAGATCGGCTGGATCCCCGCCTTTCGCGAATACACTGCGCCCGACGGACAGATCGGCGGGCCGAATGGCATCGTCAGCGCGCCGGAGTCGCTGGCGCAGACGCCGGACGACGGCTCGCGCACTTTGTATTGGCAGCCTGCCTATGCCGGGATCGCGCGCTCGGGCGATTTCGGCTTCACCACCGGGCCGTTCAGCGTCGACGAAGCGCGCACGCCGCGCGGCCAGTACTTCACGGTCTGGCGGCGCCAAGCGGATGGCTCGTGGAAGTGGATCTGGGATGGCGGGCCTGGCGGCGTCGCCGGCGCGGGGCCGTACTTGGCGCCAGACGAGACGCCCGGGGAATTGCCCTTAGCTGAACGCGGCGTCGGCGCCACGGAGGCGGCGGCGCAGGTCGCCGAGATCGAACGCCGCGCCGGCGAGTCCGGCCGGCTGAGCGCGTCTCTCGCCGCCGACGCGCACGTGTACCGAAGCGGCAGACCGAGGACATATGGCGGCGCGGATGCGGCTGCGGCCCTGGTCTTTCCGGCGGCCGACGTCAGTTACCGGCTCGTTCGTATCGAGGCCTCCGAAGCCGGCGATCTCGTGTTCACGCTCGGCGAGGCGCGTTGGCAGGCCGAGGGGGCCGAGCGGCAGGGCCAGTTCGCGCGCATCTGGCAGTTGCGGCCTGAGGGTTGGCGCATTGTCTACGATCAGCTGGCTGGAGGGCAGTAGGGCAATAAGGCAATAGGGCAATAGGGCGATCGCGCGGGACCAACATACTGCCCTATTGCCTTACTGCCCTATTGCCTTCTAGAAGCGCCGCTTCTTGCGGCCTTGACGCCGCACATACTGGGCGACGGGTGAACCGCCAGGGCAGTCGCGGCCTCATTGGGAGGCCGCCGGGCCCCGTCACGGAAGAAGGCGCGATCAGCGCATGACGAAACGACTCCAAGCAAAATACAAAGCCGACCGCCGCTACGGGCAGAACCTGTGGGGCCGTCCGAAATCTCCGGTGAACAAGCGCCAGTACGGCCCGGGCCAGCACGGCCAGCGCCGCAAGGGCAAGACCAGCGACTTCGGCCTGCAGCTCGCGGCCAAGCAGAAACTGCGCCTTTACTACGGCAACATCACCGAGAAGCAGTTCCGCAAGACCTACGAAGAAGCCGCGCGCCGCAAGGGCAACACGGCGGAGAACCTGATCGGCCTGTTGGAAAGCCGGCTCGATGCGGTGGTGTATCGCGCGAAGTTCGCGCCGACGCCGTTCGCCGCGCGCCAGCTGGTGAACCACGGGCATGTGCGCGTGAACGGACGGCGCGTGACGATCGCGTCGTATCTTTGCAAAGCGGGCGACGTGATCGAGCTGCGCGACAAGGCCAAGGCGATGGCCCTCGTGCTCGAAGCGCTGCAGAGCCAGGAGCGCGACGCGCCGGAATACATCGAGGTCGATCCCAAGGGCATGACTGCGCGCTACATCCGCGTGCCCCAGCTCGGCGACGTGCCCTATCCGGTGCAGATGGAGCCGAACCTGGTGGTCGAGTACTACGCCTCGTAAGGCAGTAGGCAGCAGGCAATAGGCAGTAGGGGCCGGCGCGATGCGCCGGCCTTTGTCTTTGTGGCTTAGCGGTGCGGTTTGTAGCCCGGGGGCACCTCGTCCCCGGGTGCAGGCGGTTCGCCTCCAGGTCTGCTGAGAAAGCGCAGCAGCCATTCCGGGTCGGCCTCGCGCGCCCGTTCCTCGAAAAAACGGCGCGTCTTGGCAGCCTCGATGTGATGCTCGATAGCGCGGGCGGCGGAGGTTTCGACGCTCACGCCCTCGGCCGCGGCTTCTTCGGCAAGGGCGTCCCGCAATTCTGCGGGTACGAGGAGGGGCTTCAGCTCACTCACGGTTCTCTCCAACCTTCATCAAGATATGAGCGGGAGTCATAACCTGCAAACCAAACGCGTGCGCGGGCGCCAGGAAATCTCGCAGGTTGAACGTCACAACCGCGTCCGCGGCGCCGTTCAGCGCGGCCATCATCACGAGATCGTCGTCAGGATCGGGAGCCAGAGGCCGCCAGTCGAAGCGAATCTCGACAGGGTCGAGAAGCGCGATAACCTGGTTTGCGAAACGCTCGGCATCTGCAGACGAAATATTCGTGCCTTGCAGCGTTGAGCGGCGGGTGGAGACTTCGATATACTCCAGGGCCAATGCCAATGTCCCAAGAAGCGTGACCCGCTTCCTCACTGCCAGCCGGATGACTTCTGCCGAAGCGCCGGCGGGTGAGCGCATGGCGCTTACGACGACGTTCGTGTCGAGGACGAGACGCATGGGAGCATGCTAGGCTGAATCCCTTGCGCTTCACCAGCCTGGAGCGAGCGTCATGAGCAAAGACGACTGGAAGGCGATCGACGCGGCTGTGCGAATTGAGCCGGGCGCGACCGTGAAGCTGGGCCATCGCGACACGGTGCGCGATGACCTGTTCCCCGACAAGGACGAGGCCAAGGCGCAGCTCAAGGATTGCGCCAAGGAGATCGATGCGCTGCAGGATCGGCTTTATGCCGAGCAGACGCGGTCGCTGTTGGTGGTGCTGCAGGGCATCGACACGTCGGGCAAGGACGGCACGGTGCGCGGCGTGTTCAACGCGTGCGGGCCGCTCGGGGTAAACGTGAAGGCGTTCGGGCGGCCGACGGAGCTTGAACTTCGTCACGATTTTCTCTGGCGCGTGCATCAGGCGGCGCCGCGCACCGGCATGATCGGCATTTTCAACCGCTCGCATTACGAGGACGTGCTCGTGGTGCGCGTGCGCAAGCTGGCGCCGCCCGAGCAGATCGAACGGCGCTACGAGCAGATCAACGCGTTCGAGAAGCACCTGACGGAGAACGGCGTCACGATCCTCAAATTCATGCTGCACATCTCCAAGGACGAGCAGCGCAAACGCCTGCAAGAGCGGCTGGACGAGCCGTCAAAGCACTGGAAGTTCAATCCCGGCGATCTTGAGGATCGTGAGGTGTGGGACGATTACCAGCGCGCTTACGAGATCGCGCTGGAGCGCTGTTCGACGGCGCACGCTCCCTGGCGCGTGATTCCGGCCGATAAGAAGTGGCGGCGCAATGCGATCGTCGCGGCCATTGTGCGCGGGACGCTGGAGGACATGGATCCACGGTACCCGACGCCGGAGTGGAAGGCGGAAGATTTCACGATCACGTGACCCGTTCAGGGCTGCTTCCAATCTGCGTATGGCTTTCTGAGTTCTTGCGGCAAGGAGCGCTCGAACGCGTCATTGAGCGGGTACTGCGGCATGGCCTCTTGAACAGCGTCGAGAAGCGCGCGTCCTTGTTGGATGTCTTTTCGACGCTTGAGCGCGTTGCGTTTGGCTTGGCGTCCAAGCCAAAGCTTGTGCAAAGCGTACCAGCGGGGATCGGGCGCAACTATTCTGGCAGGGGAGCCGTCGCGGCATATGACGACGCGATCGACCGGCTTGCCGAGCAAGAGCCATTCCTGTTCCGGCATCGGCACTGGGCGCGGCCTGTCGGTCTTCGCGATTGAATGGGCGCGCGAGGGAGCGACGACGATCTCGACTTCGTACGCCTTGGAATTGCGCGCCTGAAACGTGCGTTCCATGTTGACAGTGAAGGTCGGGTCGACAGCCTTGAGCATGTCCCACAGGATGCGCTCTCCATCCCGCGCCTCGGTTTGCGCCGCCGTCCAAGCGAGATCGAAATCATCGGTCTCTTCAGGCGCGTCGGGTATGAAGCCGCCGGCCTCGGCGGCATACGCAACAATGGCGTTCGTGCCGACAACCAGGAAATAACTGCCAAGCAAATCGCGCTTGTCGGCCTCTCGCAGGATCGGCCCCGCGGCGTTGGCGAGCATCGGCAGGCGGAGCGCTCTGGCCAGCCGGCCCGTCTCCTCGAGGCGGCTTCTGCTTGCATCTCGTCGCTGCTTCAGTCGCGCCTTGCGCTTCCGGTAGTCGACGAGACGCGTCTCTTGCTGCGGCGACCATGGCCCGAGGCTCTTGCCGTTGCCGCTGCGGTCAAAGACCTCATAGAGGTACGTGTGATCGCCGATTTGCTTGCGGCGCAGATCGTAGGGGAGTTGCGCCAATTGCCGCTCAGCCTCGATCCAGACCTGATAGTGCTGCTCAAGGTTAACAAGCGCGCGGGCCTGCTCTTCGGAGAACGGTCGGATCGGCATTGACGTCATTATCCCACATTTTTCGCTTTTGCCAAATTGTGGGATAACGGCCCGCAGCGTCGGCGGGGCTCTTTCACGCGAGAGGAGCATAAAAATCGTGGCTATTTCACGAAGGCGTCGTCACTTCCCGCTGACTTCCCCGTCCTTGCGGATGATCCCCAGGGAAATGACGCGCTTCAGGGCTTCGTCGGGGCCGATGCTGAGCGGTTTGAACGCCGTGCGCGGCAGGTAGAGCAGAAAGCCGGAGGTTGGGATCGGCGCTTGCGGCACGTAGACCGCGATCAATTCCTCGCCGATGTCGCCGGCGACTTCCTCGGTGTTTTCGTTGGTGATGAAGCCGATGGCGTAACAGCCGGGGAGGGGAAACTCCACCAGCACGGCCTGCTTGAAGGAGGTGCGCTCGGGCGCGGCGACCTGTTTGAAGATCTGCTTGGCGCCGCCATAGATGGTGCGCACAAGCGGCAGGTTGGCGATGCCGCGATCGGCCGCCCCGACCACCCAACGACCCAGGAGGTTGCCGGTCAGCGCGCCGACCAGCGTGAGCGCCAGCACGGCGAGCAGCACGCCGCCCCCGGGGATGCGCGTAATCAGGCCGAGCTCGGGCGGCACCACCGGCTCGACGCGCGTGTCGATGAACGTCACGACCATCCAAATGAGCCAGACGGTCACCACGAACGGAAGCACGACGGCGACGCCGGTCAGGAAGGAGTTGCGCAGCCAAGTCAGAAAATGGAACGGCTTGGCCGGGGGGATCGAATCCATCGGCCGGATGTAAGCGAAGGCGGGACTAGGGACTAGGGATTAGGGATTGGGGATTGGGGATTGGAGAGGCTCGGCGCGTTGAAGGCCAATGCCGCAATCCCGACTCTCTGAACCCCTAGTCCCCAATCCCCAATCCCTGGTTCATCGTCCCACCCCCGATTGAGTTCGGGCGGGCGTCTTCCTACTTTTTCACGCATGTTCGGTCGCAAGAGCGCATTCGTCTCGGCGCCGCGGCGGCGGGGGCCCTTGGACGGGTTCTCCGAAACGGTGGTTCGGGTCGTGGATACGATCGGCCCGGCGGTGATCGGCGTGCGCCGCACGAGCCGCACGCACGACCTCTACGACGGCGCGGGCTCGGGCGTGATCATTTCACCCGATGGTTACGCCCTCACCAACAACCACGTGATCCGCGGCGCGGGGCGCGTCGAGGGCGTGCTGCACGACGGCAGCGTCGTCGACGCCGAGGTCGTGGGCGCCGATCCCGACACGGATTTGGCGCTGCTGCGCCTGGGCGGCAAGGCGCACAAGGCGGCGCACTTGAGCGACTCCGACGCACTGAAGGTCGGCGAATTGTCGATCGCCATCGGCAATCCGCTGGGGCTGCAGGCGACCGTGACAGTCGGCGTGATCTCGGCGCTGCGGCGCACGTTGCGCGGCGAAAGCGGGCGGCTGATCGAGGACGTGATCCAGACCGATGCGGCGCTCAATCCCGGCAATTCCGGCGGCGCCCTGGTGGATTCGCACGGCGGCGTCGTCGGCATCAACACGGCCATCATCGGCGGCGCGCAGGGCCTGTGTTTTGCGGTGCCGATCAACACAGCCAAGCTGGTCATTCCCGAACTGATGCGCGACGGACGCGTGGCGCGGGGATGGTTCGGCATCGCCGGGCAGACCCAGGAACTGTCACGCGCGCTGGTGCGCCGGTTGAGGCTGGACGTGGAGGGTGGCGTGCTGGTGGTGGCGATTTCCAGCGGCGGGCCGGCGGACCTAGCTGGGCTGCGGGTCGGGGACGTGGTGCTGAAGCTGGATGGATTGCCTACGCCTTCAGTGGACGCGGTTCACAAGCTGCTGACGCGCGATCGGATTGGACGGAAGGTGGCGTTGGACGTGCTGCGGGACGGCGTCTTGGTGAAGCTGAACTTGGTTGTGACTGAGCGCCCAGACGAACGGCGCAGCGCTTAAGGCAATAGGGCAATAGGGCAATAGGGGATCGAATGGCGGGGATCAATTCACATCGCGACCTACTGGCAGGCGTTCTCGAACGCAGTGAAAGTGTAGGCAAGCTGCTGCGGCTGCTTATGCGCAAGCTTGGCGAAGCAGACTAAGAGCGCAATCGCATATTGCCCTATTGCCCTATTGCCCTATTGCCCTATTGCCCTATTGCCCTATTGCCCAGCTTTTCTTCGAACAGCGCCTTCAACTCGCCGGTCTGAAACATCTCGCGGACGATGTCGCAGCCGCCGATGAACTCGCCTTTGACGTAGAGCTGCGGGATGGTGGGCCAGTTGGCGAATTCCTTCACGCCCTGACGGATGTCTTCGTCGGCGAGCACGTTCACGTCATAATAGTCGACGCCCATGTGATCGAGGATGCGCACGACCATGCTGGAGAAGCCGCATTGCGGCTGCTCGGCCGTGCCCTTCATGAACAGCACGACATCGTTTTCTGAGACGGTGCGGCGGATGGTGTCTTGGGCGTCGGACATGGCGCTCACGTAAGGGCAGTAGGGCAATAGGGCAATAAGGCAGTAGGGCGATGGGCAGCGTCAAAACATACTGCCCTATTGCCCTACTGCCTTACTGCCATGGTTCACTTCGCGGTCGTCTCCAGCGCCAGCGCGTGGAGTTCTGCGCCCATGCGTCCTTTGAGCGCGGCGTAAACCATCTGGTGCTGCGCCACGCGGCTCTTGCCGGCAAAGGCGGCCGAGCGGATCACGGCCTTGTAGTGGTCGCCGTCGCCGGCGAGATCCTGGATCACGATCTCGGCATCGGCGAACGCCTCGCGCAGCAAAGATTCCAATTCTTCCGCGGACATGGCCATGGCCTGCGCTCCAATCCAACCCCAGGGCAATGCCGGGAAAAGGCGCACGGTTTGCCTAACTCCGCCACAAGTGCTGCGCTAGGGTTCCGGAACGAATGACGATCACGAAAGTTTTGGTTGCGCTTTTCCACGGGGTTCAGGCATCTGCGCCACTGTGGGGGCCGGGCGGCCTACAGATCGCCCGCTGCGTGGGAGACGTTGACAAGCGCACCTTTTCCGAAAATTTAGGGTGCTGGCGTCAAGCCGTCCGGGACGGAGACCGCAGAAAAGGCGGCGCGCCCGGGTCGGAGTGGTGGGCGGAGGCGTTCGATGGTTCAGTTGTGGACCGGAAGCCTCCAATCGCCATCATGGATTGAGTGAATGGCGGCGACGCCGAGTGGGTGCAGCACCTGCGCCGCTCAGCATCGCCTAAGTGTGCAAGGCAGAGGCAGAAGGGCAGACAATGAGCTTGATCTATTCGCTGTTCGCGCAGCAAGGCGCTACTCCGGCTCAACCGGGCGCTACGCCCGCACCTGAGGGAACCACGCCTGCGCCGGTCACGCCGCCGCCGTCGGCGGCTGAGATTGAAGCAGCCAAGCAGCGCGGCGCCGAGGCCATGCAGGAAGCGGCCGGCCACAGCGAAGTCAGCATCATGGAGCTGTTCCAGCACCTCAACGCCGTCGAAATGGGCGTGATGGTGATCCTGCTCCTGTGCGCCATCTACGCGGTCGCGCTTCTGTTCGAGAAGATCTACGTGATGCGCAAAGCGGCCAAGCAGACGAAGGACTTCCTCGCCGCTTTCCGCAAGGCGAATTCGGTCGAGGAGGCCGAAGCCATCGTGCGCAAGCTGCCGAACTCCGGCATCAAGTCGATGTTCGACGCCGGCATGGCGGAAGTCCGCCGCACGCAGGACCTCGGCCTCTACACCATGCGCGACGCGCGCGATCACACGATGCAGCGTGTTGGGTCCGCGATGCAGACGCGTCAGAACGAGCACCTGGAAGACCTCGGCTCGTCGATGACCTTCTTGGCCTCGATCGGCGCGAACGCGCCGTTTATCGGTCTGTTCGGCACGGTCTGGGGCATCATGGTGGCGTTCGTCGGCATTGCGAAGACGCAGACGACCTCGCTCGCCGTCGTCGCGCCCGGCATCGCCGGCGCGCTTCTGGCCACCGCGGCCGGTCTCGCCGCCGCCATCCCGGCGGTGCTGATCTACAACTTCGCCGCCAAGCAAATCTCCAAGCAAGCCGGCAAGCTCGACGACTTCAGCGCCGAGTTCATCGCCCTCGTCTCGCGCGACATGGATCGCCGCGCGGGCTGAGGTTTTGCTAGCTTTGGAGGAAAACGCCCATGGCGGGTAAAGTCTCAGCGCCTGGCGGCGGGGGCGGCAAGCGGGGCAGTCACGATGTGACTGCCGACCCGAACGTCATCCCGTTCATCGACGTCATGCTGGTGCTGCTGATCATCTTCATGATCGCGGCGCCCATTTCCAGCGTCGACATCGAGGTCGATATGCCGACGTCGCGCATCGACCCATCAAAACGGCCGCCGCGTCCGACCTGGATCTCACTGACCTACGGGTCTGCCGGGCTCGAGGTCTACGTCATGAATGACCGCGTCGCGATGGAGAACCTCGGCCAGGAAACGTACGACGCGGTGAAACAGAACTCGCCGCAGATCGCCAACGACGACTTCGAGATCAAGGATCAGCGCATCTACATCCGCGCCGATTCCGGGCTCGAATATCGTCACGTCGTGCGGGCCATGAACCGGCTGCAGGACAGGGGCTTCAGCAAGATCGGCTTCGTCGCCGAAGACAGGAGGATGTAGGCCATGGCCGGCAAAGTATCCTCCGGCGGCAAGGGCGGCCCGATGACGGATCCGAACGTGATCCCGTTCATCGACATTCTGCTCGTGCTGCTGATCATCTTCATGGTCACCGCACCGATTCCCACCGTCGACATCCGCGTCGACCTGCCGCCGCCGAATCCGGTTCCGATCCGGCTTGAGGGCCTCAATCCGACGCTGGTCGGGATCCGGGAGACGCCGACGGGACTCGCCATCTTTGTCGACGAGGAAGTGGTGCAGATGTCGCAGCTTGGCGACCGGACTTTGGAACATGCGATCCGCAACAATCCGGCGCTCGAAGTGAGCGAGATCTATGCCGAGGCGCGCATCTTCGTGCGCGCCGACCAGAGCACGGCCTACGGCAACGTCGTCAACGTCATGAGCCGGTTGCAGGAAGAAGGTTTCGTCAAAGTCGGAATCTTCGCCGAACTGGCAAGCGAAGGGTGACCTCGCCATGATGCGTCTTCGTTTGATTTCGTTCGCCCTGGCTGGCCTCATCTGCGCGAGCCTTGTGTACCTTGCGGTCACGCGCCGCTTCAGCGCGGTCACCGACCTGTTCGATGACACCGAAGCGGTGAAGGTGGAGATCGAGGAGAAGGCCAAGCCGCCGCCGCCGCCGCCGCCGCCGCCGGATCGTCCGCCGCCGCCGCCGCCCCCTGAGCAGCGCGTGCCGCCGCCGGACCTTTCCGCGCCGCCGACGCCCACGCCGATCCCGGTGGCGATCGATCCGCCGCCTGCGCCGCCTGCGCCGGCCGTGTTGACGGGCATGCGATGGCTGCAGCGCCCGAGCTCGCAGGACTTCGACCGCTACTATCCTCCGCGCGCGATGGAGCGTGAGCAGGAAGGGCGCGTGGTGCTGGATTGTCTGGTCGACTCCAACGGACGAATCTCCTGCGCGGTAGTTTCGGAAGATCCGACCGGCTGGGGCTTCGGCGACGCGGCGCTGCGCATCTCGCGCAACTTCCGTGCCGCCGCGCAAACGGAGGATGGCCGGCCGACATCGGGGGGCAGAGTGCGCGTCCCGATCAGCTTCCGGCTAGGCTAGGCAGCTGCGTTCTTGGGCGCCGGAGCCGCCGTGCTTGCAGCACGGCGGCTTCTCGCATCTGTGATCGTCATCGCGCGCGTGTGAATTGGCGCATGGCCCGGACGCGCGCACGCTCTCTCCCAGCCGACGCAAGAAATCGGCAGCGCAAATGGGAGGAGCGGCATGATCAACGCGCTTGCGGCGCGCGCGACTTCGCTGGGCGCATCGGCCTTGCTGCTCGTCGGGCTGGGCCTCATCGCGCTTACCATGACGTACACCATCCGCGACATCGATCTCGGTCCGCCCTCGCGGCCGATTGAAGTGCTGCCGCCTGAGGCGCCGCCGCCGCCGCCCGAGCCCGTCAGGCGTCCGCAGGCGCGGCCGCTGGAGACGTCGCAGGAGCTTCTGTCGCTCGCGCCGATCGAGCCGGTGAGCACGTCCGGCGAGATTGCGCCGTTCGATTATGCGGTCGTGGCGGCTGGGCCGGTCGAGATCACAGCGCCGCGATGGCTGCGGCGACCACACGATCTCGAGCGCTACTATCCCGCGCGCGCCCTCGAGCGGAACGTCGAGGGCGAGGTGCTGCTCGATTGCCTCGTCTCGCCCCTCGGCGCGCTGGAGTGCCGCGTCCTATCCGAAGCGCCGGCCGGATGGGGGTTCGGCAGCGCGGCTGTTCGCATGTCGCGCGACCATCGGATGGCGCCGGCGATGGCCGACGGGCGCGCTGTCGAGGGCCGCTACCGCATGCGGGTGCCGTTCGCGCTGGATTAGGGCGCCTCAGGCTTGCTACACGAAGCGCAGTTTTTCGCCGCCTTTGTCTCCCAAAAGCGGCGGTCTCGGTTTAGACAACGTCAGCACCCATTCGAGGAGAACCTCCCATGAAACTCGCGATCGGCGCGGCCGCGGCGGCCATGCTTCTCGGCAGCGTCGCCATGGCGCAAACAAACACAGCTCCGCCGGAATCGTGCGGCGCTCTGCCGCCGGCGTTGACCGACCTGCCGGACGGCGCAACCGCCGCACCGCAGGCCATGGCGGCGGCCTCGGAGCGGTTCAACGCCTGGGGGGAAGCGACAAATGCAGTGCTGGCGTGCAAACGCGCGCGCGCCGAGGCAGCACGCGCGCACGCGGATGCTCTGGCCGCCGAGTTCAACACCGAGAACAATGCGCTGCGCGCGGCTGTCGCCGCTTGGCAGGCCGAGTTGGACGAGTTCAGCGCGCGTTCGCCCCGCCGGGAGCGAGATCCGCGGGCGGCGAGAGGACAATAAATCCAAAGCGCCAAGCTACACGCAAAGGCAGTTTGCTGAACCGGGGCGCGACGCCGTCGGTTCACGAGACCGGTTTCGACAGGAGCGAGAGATGAAGGTTTTGCTGGGGGTCGCGGCGGCGGCGTTGCTGATGGGCGCGCCGGCCATGGCGCAAACGGATGCCGGCGCGGCCAACACGTCGTGCGCGGCCGTTGCGCCTCCACCCACGTTGCCGGACGGCGCAACGGCGACATATGAGCAAATGGAGGCGGCCAACACGGCCTACAGCGCTTGGTTCGAGAGCAACCGCGCCGCGCTCGAGTGTCGACGCGTCGAAGTGGAAGCCGTGGAGGCGCGTCGCCAAGCCTTGCTCACTGCATACAATGGCGGCGTCGATCAGCTCAACGCGACGAAGACGAGCTGGGAAGCCGAGGTCGAGGAGTTCAACGCGCGCGCGCCGCAACAGCAGCGCCGCGATCCGCGCTCAATTCACAGACAGCGCTAGAGTTCGCGCACGGCGCTCGCATGGCGCCAGAGCGGTGTGAACACGGCCAGGGCGAGCGCGGCCAGCGCCAAGCCGATCGCCGGAATGAGAGAGGCGGCGCGCGGACCGAGTTCGCTCGCGGCGAAGCCGACCAGCGCCGAGCCGATCGGCGCCCCGCCCATAAAGCCCATCGAATAGACCGCGAGCACGCGGCCGAGAAATTGCTGATCGGCCGCGCCTTGCACGATGGTTCGGCTCATCGAGATCGCCACGCCCGCGGCCAAGCCCCAGATCACGACGATGCCGACGAACCAGAGAAACGGCTTGTGCACGGCGAAGGTGGACAGAGCGACGGCGCTGATGAGGTGCGAGGCGATCAGTGCGCGGCCGGGGCGCGAGAGCGGCTTTAGTCTGCTGAGCACCACCGCGGAGACGAAGGACGCGCCCCAGAACGTGGCGAATACCGCGCCCAGCCGCGCGGCCTGCGATTGCGCATCACCGCCATAGCCCTCGCGGATGATGAGCGGGAACAGCACTTGAAACGAGCCGATCACGAACACCCCGACATAAGCGGCCGAAACCAGCATTGGCGACATGATCGGATTGCGGAAGGAATAGAGGAGCCCCTCGCGCATGTCCCGCAGCGCGCCTATCAAAGTGTGCTCATGACCGGTCGGTTTGGGCGCCTGCAGGAACAAGGCGACGGCTGCGCCAAGGCTGAGCACGAGCGCTTGCAGCGCCAGGAATGGCGCCGGCGACGCGCCGGCGAACCGCGCCACCAGAATGCCGGCGATTTGCGCTCCGATCTGCACGGCCGTGGTTGTCGCCGCCGCCGTGGCGATCGGGGTATGGCGGCCGCGTTCGCTTTCGCGCGAGACGACGCCATTCAGCGCCGCGTCGCGCACCGGCATCATGAAGGCGGCAAATGCCCCCACCAGGATCGCATAGGCGATGAGCAGCGTGTAGGTGAGGGCGCCCGCCGCCACGGCGAGGCTGAGCGCTATCGAGGCGAAGGCGAAGCAGACCTGTAGCATGGCCAGCGTCGGGCCGGCCCTGGCGCGTTCGGCAAGCAGGCCGCCGAACAACAGGAAACAGAACATCGGCGCCGACAGCGCCGATTGCGCCAGCCCGACACCAGCCGCCGTCGCTTCGAGGGAAAAGGCGACCAGCGAGGGAAACAGCACGAACTGCATCCCGAACGCGAAGAAATAGAGCGCGACCAGCGCGTAGTAGAGCGGGAGCTCGGGGAGGTCCCGGCGTTTGGCTGGCGCCCGCTCGCGGCTCTGGTCGTTCATCGCCAACCGATTAGGCGGGGCAAAGCCGCCACGTCCAGCGGATCGAGTGCGTTGACGGGAGCTTAACGGGGGGCGTGCTGAGTTGGCGCGCAAATGTCGCCGTCGAATCAGCCGCGCCAGGCCTTTGCCGACGCGACCGCGCCGTTGGAGCTGAAGGAGCCCCATCAGCCGCGCGCGCGCACGGCATTAGTCGAGCGGCTGTGCGACATCGTCGCTTGGCCCGAAAGCCGCATTCCCAGCCATGAGCGCCAGCTCGCCGCAGATGTTCTGGTCGGCTTGTTGCGGACCAGCAATATTGAACTGCGCCAGCGCTGCGCAGCCGGCCTCACCCGCGTCAAGGACGCGCCCAAGACGCTGCTGCGCTATTTGGCGCGCGACGAGATCAGCGTCGCCGAACCCTTGCTGGAGCAGGGCATCGGTTTCGACGACTCGGATCTGATAGCGACCATCCGCGCTGGCGTCGCCGCCCATTGGCTGGCGATCGCGCGGCGCCGCGGCCTCAGCGAACCGGTTTCAGACGCATTGTTGCAGACCGGCGATGTGCCGGTCGTGGAGGCCGTGCTGCGCAATCAAAGCGCAAAGCTCTCCACACAAGGCGTCGATCTCGCCGTCACGCGCTCGCGCTATGCGCCAGCCTTGGCGCCATTCATTGTCGGCCGGGCGGAACTTAGGTCCGCCCAGGCGCTGGTGTTGTTCTGGTGGGCGAACTTTCAGGCGCGCCAGCACATCCTGCGTCGTTTTGCTGTCGATCGAACTGTGCTGCTGCAGGAACTCGGCGACATTTTCGCGATGGCGGCGGCGGAGGGCTGGTCGGATCCCGATGCGCGCAAAACGCTGCAGGTGGTTGAACGCCGCCAGCGCAACCGCGCCGCGGCGGCGCGCAGCCCCTACGGCTCGCTCGAGGGCGCGCTTGCCGTCGCGGCCGAGCAGGGACTGGATAAGACTCTGGTCGGCGAGATCGCACACCTTTCCGGCGTGAAACCCACCACGGCGAAGCAGGTGTTCGCCGATGAAGGCGGCGAGGCGATCGGCGTCTATTGCAAGGCGGTGGGGCTCAAGCGTCCATATCTGATGATGTTGTGGAAGGCGCTGGGCCGGTCCTCCGGCGATCCGGACCGAACCGACAATGCGCTCGGCCGTGCGGTGTACGTGTTCGAAACGCTGGCGACAGCGAAAGCGCAGTCCGTGCTGCGCTATTGGAACTGGTCGTTCACGGCGGACGCCCAGCATCTCGAGCACGTTATGCTCGACGATCCCGACCTCGAATTGCGTTTGGCGCGGCGCAGCGCCGCTCTATTGTTCCACCGCAACGGTTGAGGCGGATCGGACGCCGATCTGGCGAATCTGACGCGGCCGGTCTAAGTGTCGTGCTCGCGCGCCGGCGGCGCGGGGAGGCGCAACCATGCTTCACGCCGCAGCGATGCTCGCTGGACTTTTCGCTTTGGGCCTGTTGCTGACGCAAGGTTGGGCCTCACGCGAACAGGCTGCGCTCGCGTTCGTGACAGCGCTCGTGAGCGTGAGTGCGGCGATGTGGCTGGGCGGCGTCGTGAAGAACCCGTATTCCCATGCGGCGCCATTCATCGTGCTCCTCGCCAGCCGTTTCGGCGCCATTCTGCGCGGCGCGCTCGCCACCATCCGCGCGGCGCTGGCGGCGGATGTGACGCTGAAGCCGGCTCTTGTGCGAGTGCGTGCAGACGCCGCGGACGCGCTGACCAAAGCGGCGGCCGCCGATGCGATCAGCACGGCGCCCGGCAGCATCGTGGTCGAGACCGACGGCGAGGGGATGCTTGTGCACGTGCTTGATGAGGATGCGGCCGACAGCGCCGCGTTCGGCGATGTCCAGCGCCGCGCAGCGGCTCTGTTGGGAGCGGGTTCATGAGCGCGCTGATCGGCGCCCCCGCCGTAGCGCTTGTGCTTGCGCTCACGTTACTGCGCCTGCACATCGGGCCGACGCTGTATGACCGCGCGCTGGCCGCGTACTCGGTCATCACGAAAGCCGCGCTGATTTGCGCCGCGTTGGCGGCGGCGGACGGGCGCGCGGCGTTCGTCGAGGCGGCTTTTGCTCTAGTGCTCGGCGGATTTGTGTTGAGTGTGGCGGTGTTGAAGGTCTTCCGAGCCGGCACGTTCCAGACGCCGATGGCGCGCGGGGAGGAACGCTGATGGTTCAGATCGCGCTTTCCGTCGTAGGCGGATTCTTGATCGTCATAGGGCTTGCATTCATGGCCGGCGGCACGCTCGGCCTGCTGCGCTTTCCCGACCTCTATACGCGCCTGCATGCGGTGCGCGTCGCCGATGGGCCGGGCGCGGTGATCTTCATTCTAGGTTTGGCTGTCGTCAGCGGCGATATCGGCGTGGCGCTGCGCCTCATCTTGCTGGCCGCGCTGGTCGCCGCGCTGGGGCCGACGCTGGCGCATCTGACGGCGAATGCTGCCCACGCTGGAGGCCTCGCGCCGATCGCCGGCGCTTACACTGCGCCGCGTCCCGGACGCGCGCCGTGATGTCCGACGCCGCGGCGCAAGCACTGCCATGGATCGCGGTGACGGCGATCCTGTTGACGCTGGCGGCGTCGGCGGCCGTGCTGAGGACGCGGTCGCTGGTCAGCGCTTGCTTGGGCGTTGCGGCGCTGTGCGCGTGCGCCGCGGGCGCCTTGCTCGCGCTTGACCACGGCGAGGGCGCGCTTGCGGTCGCGCTGTTCGGCGTGGGGGTTGCGCCGGTGCTGCTTCTCGGCGGCGTGCTCCTGAGCAGCCGCGCGGTCAAGCCGCGCGGTCGCGCGCTGCCGTGGCTGAGCATCCTCGCCGCCGTCGCCGCAGCCGCGGCGATGCTGTGGGCGGCGCCGACGATCGATGCGACGCAAGCGATCGCGCCGCGCAGCGAGCTTCCCGTCGCGCTTTTCGCGATCGTGTTCGTCGCTGTCGCGGCGTGCGGCGCGCTACTCGGGTATGGCGAGCGCGGCGTGCTGGGCGCCGGGCGCGGGGGCCCGAGCGGGTGAGGGAGGGCGCGCACACCGTGCTCGCGGCGGCTGCGCGCTTCTACACGCCGCTGATCGTGCTGTTCGCGTTCTTGCTGCTGGCGACGCGGCCTGCCGGCGCCGGCGTCGGATTCGTGGCGGGCCTTGCGTTTCTGCTGGCGCTGATCGCGCACGCCTTGGTGTTCGGCGCGACAGCAGCGCGCGCGGCGGCGCCGCCGATGGCGATGCGATTGCTGAGTGCGCTCGGTTTTGCCGCGGCGGCCCTTGGCGCAGTTGTCCCCGACCTGCTGTTTTCCCGCGAGCTGGTCGAGACCGGATTGTTCGTCCTCACGGCAGCGGGCGGGGCGTTCATCGGCGCTGTGCTGTTCGGGCGCGCGCCGACCATGCGCGATCAGGCGCCGTGACCAGTGCGGCGCTCCTCTCCGGCTTGGCGCTGGCCGTGGCGCTCGTCGTCGGCGGTGCCGTCGCGGCGCTGACGGCGGCCAACGCGATGAAGAAGATAGCCGCCCTGATGTTGGCGTTCGTCGGGGCCGCTCTTTCGCTGGCGCTGCTTGGCGCGCCGGGGGGCGCCATCCTGGCGGTTGTCGCGATTGCCTTCGCCCACACCGCGATTGGCGTGAGCATCGCCGTGCGCCTGCAGGAAGCGTATGGCGGCGTCGAGACCGGCGAGCTCGACGCGGCGGACGAAGAAGATGAGCCGCGGGAGCCCGAGACGTGATCGGATGGCTCGCGGCGCATCCATGGCAGGGCGTGATCGTTGCGCCGTTTCTCGGGGCGGCGGTGGCGATGGCCATTCCGCACGCGCGCTTGAGCTGGGCGGCGGCGCTGCTCGCTCTCATTGGCGCGGCATTCATCGCGGCGGACGCAAGCCTACGGAGCGTGGCGCCGCATCCAGCCGACGGCGCATCCATGTTTTCAGCGCCGCTGCTCGCGGTGTTGGCGGCGCTCTGTGCGTTCGCGGGCGGCGGAGCGTTGCGCGAGATGCGCGCCTCCGTCGCGCCGTTTGCGATGGCGCTGGCGCTGTGCATTGCGGGCGGCTGGACGTTCGCGCTGCTGTCCGCCGATTGGATCGGCTTGGCGCTGGGCGTGGAGACGGCGTGGCTGGCGAGCGCGGCTCTGGTTGCGTTGGCGGAGGTGAAACGCGGCGCGTTGAACGGCGCGCTGCGCATGCTGGCGAGCGGCGGAGTCGCGGCCGCGCTGATGCTCGTGGGCATTGGCTTCGTTGCGCGCGCCACGTCGAGCACGGAGATCGCGGCGCTGCTGAATGCAGACAATGCGGCGCTCTGCATCGCGGGCTTGGTGGTCGTTCTGATTGCGCTGGCGCTGAAGGCGGGGCTGGCGCCGCTGCACGTTTGGGCAGGCGCTGCGTTTGGCAGCACTGGCGCGCTTGCGTCGATGTTCCTCGGCGTTGTCGGGTTGACGGGCGCGCTTGCGCTGATGGTGCGCGTCGGCGCGGCGGCCGCAGCCGCACCTCAGTTGGCGACCGGCGTGGAGGCGATGTTGGCGGCGCTCGGCGCAGCCAGCATCCTCATCGGTTCGGTGCAGGCGATGGGCGCGGCTAACGTGCGCCGGCTGGCGGCGTATGCATTTGCCTCGCAGGCTGGGTGCGTGCTGCTGAGCGTCTCGCTGGGCTCGCCTGCGGGATTTGCCGCGGCGCTGGTGCAGATGTTCGCGCTGGCCGCGGCGATGCTGGCTTTGCTGGGCGCGACGGCGGCGACGCGCGACGCGTCCTTGCAGGCGCTCGACGGATTGGGCCGCCGCCATCCGGTCGCCGGCGTCGCCGTGACGGTTGGCGCGCTCAGTCTCATGGGCGCGCCGCTGACGATCGGCTTTCTGGGTCGTTGGCGGCTGATCGAAGCCGCTGTCGGCGCGGGGTGGTGGTGGGTGGCGGGGATTGCGCTGCTCGCTTCGCTCGCGGCGGTGTTCTATGGCGGCCGGCTGATCGAGCGCGTCTATTTCCGGCGCGCCGCCTCGGTTGCGACGCTGGACAAGGATCCCTGGCGCGTCCTGATCGCGCCGACCTTGGCGGCGGCGATTTTCGCCATCGGGCTCGGCGTCGAACCGTCCGTGCTGTTGGAAGCTTCGGCGCGTGCGGCGGCGCACATGTTCGGAGGCGCGCCATGAGCGTCGGCCTTGCGCTGCTCGCGCTGCTCGCCACGCCGCTCGCGCACGCGTTCGCCGTGCTCGCGTTCTCGCGGCCGCCGGGCCTGCGCGATTTTGTCAACATCGGCTTTGCGCTGGCGGCGGCCGTGCTCGCCATCTTCGTATTGAACGGCGTCGCCGCGGGAGAGAGCGCGCGCATCGTGTTGGCGCGCCCATTGCCGAATGTGGATCTGGGCTTCTCGCTCGAGCCGCTGGGCGCGCTGTCGGCGGTGGTGGTGACGGGGCTCGGTTTCATCCACGCCGTGCATGCCGTCGGCGTGGTGCGCGCAGCGCAGGAGAAGGCGCCGGCGCGTCTAATGGCCTTCATGGCGCTGGCGATGGCCGCGGCGCTTGCGGTCGCCTTCTCGGCCAACCTCTTCAGTCTGTTCATCGCCTATCAGGCCCTCATTCTGGCGGCGTTTCCACTGGTGGCGCATCGCGGCGACGAGGAGGCGCGCGCCGCGGGGCGCACATTCCTGGCGACGCTCTTGGCCTCCTCGATCGTGCTGCTGTTGCCAGCGATGATCGGCGTCTATGCGCTGGCCGGCGCGCTCGACTTCCAGGCGGGCGGCGTGCTGGCGGGGCGCGTCGGCGTGGTCGGGGCGAACGTGCTGTTGGTGCTGTTCGTGTTCGGCCTCGCCATGGCGGCGATGCCGCCAATGCACCGTTGGCTGACAGCCACCACGCGCGCGCCATATCCGACGCTGGTGACCGTGCAAGCGCTGGCGGTGTTGCCAACGGGCGGGTTGGCGCTGCTCAAAGTGCTGGCTTACGTGTTCGGCGCAGCGCTCACGACGGCGCGAGCTTCGGCCATCGCGCTGCTGGCGCTGGCGTGCATCGGCATGTGCGTGGCGGCGGCGATCGCCCTCTCGCGTCAGGACGTGCGCGAGCGGTTGGCCTATTCATGCATGGCGCAGGGCCTGGCGGTGGTCATGGGCGGTTTGCTGGCGCTGCCGGCGGGATTGTTCGCAGCCGCGCTGCAGATCGTCGCCACCTCCTGCGCGGCGACGACGCTGCTGATGGCGAGCGGCACCGTCAACGCCATCACGGGCCGCACGAGCGTCGCCGACTTTGCCGGATTGGGTCGCGTGATGCCGTGGACGTTCGCCGGCTTTGCGCTGGCGTCGGCGAGCATGATCGGCATGCCGCCGTTCGCAGGCGCGTGGTCGCGGCTCTGGCTGATCACGGCGTCGGCGAGTTCGGATCTGGTGTGGGCCGGCGCCCTGGTCGGGGTGGCGGCGGTGCTGACCTTCGCGCATCTGGGGCCGCTTGCGGCCAGTGCGTTCGCCGAGCGTGCGCCGGCCGATGCATTCAAGCGTCCCGACGGCGCCTCGATCCTGTTGGTGGCGCCCGTCATCCTCAGCGCCGCAGCGACGCTCTGGGTGCTGGTGGTCGCCGATCCGCTCGCTTCGTTCCTCTCGCCCGTATGGACGCCGCCATGATCAAACCAGCGCCTCCGAAGAGCCGCGGCATCGCCGGCGTGCTGTTCGTCTGCTTGCTGGCCGTGGCCACCGCCGGGCTGCTGGTCGACGTGCTGGCGCTGCGGGGCCCGCGCTTCAGCATCATCGCCGAGCCCGGCGCGCGTGCGGCGCTGGGCGCAGGCGTGGCGGTTGCCGCGGCGCTGACGGGGTTCTTGCTGCGCTGGCTGCTGGGGCGGCCGATCCAGGACGAAGGAGGCGCACATGCTCGCGATCGCGCTTAATCCGGGATTCGTCTGCATCATCGCGGCGCTCGTTGCGCTGGCTGCGCCGCGGATCGTGCGGCCGGCGCTGATTGCAGGCGCGGCCGCGGTCGCGCTCTGGCTGATGCTCGATCGCGAGTTCGGCGCAGCGATGGCGGCGCGGCAGATGGGACTGCCCGTCGTGCTGCTGGATCTCGATGCGCTGAACCGCATCTTCGGCATCGCCATGCTGCTGGCCCTGATCGTCATCGGCATCGCGAGCGGGGCGCGGCGCAATCGGGCGGAAGACGCGGCGATGCTGTTGCTGGCGGGCGGGGCGGTGTCTGCGCTGTTCGTGGGTGATTTGATCAGCTTTGTCGCCGCGGCGTCGCTGTCAGGGATCGGCGCGGCTTGGATCGTGTTCGCGTCGCCCTTGCCGAACGCGGCGCGCAGCGGCGCGCGCATGCTGATCTGGTTCGGCCTGGAAGGGTTGCTCTTCCTTGTCGGCGTGGCGTTTCAGCTGTCCGCCGGGGCTGGGAGTTCGGAAATCACGCGGCTCGACGTCGCGACGCTCGGCGGCGGGTTCCTGTTCGCGGCGCTGCTGCTTCGCGCCGGAGCGCCGTTTGCGCATGTGTGGATCAAGGACGCGATCGCGCACGCTTCGCCAGTCGGCGCCGCGGCCCTCGGCGCGTTCACCAACATGCTCGGCGTCTATGCGCTGGCGCGCCTGTTTCCAGCCGAACCCCTGCTTGCGCCGATCGGCCTGAGCATGATCGTGGTCGGCGCCGCGTTCGCCGTCGCCGAGGACGATTTGCGCCGCGCCGCCGCGAGCGGGCTGACTGCGCAGATCGGCGTGTGCGTCATGTTGATTGGCATCGGCTCGCCGCTGGCGCTCGCCGCGGCGGAGGGGCACGCCTTCACGCTGATGTTCGCATTCCTCGCGCTCAACCTGGCGCTCGGCGCCGTGCTTGGCCGACAAGGACACGCGCGCGCCTCGCAAATGGAGGGCGTCGGGCGCGCGATGCCGTTGAGCGCAGCGCTCGTCTTCTTCGCCGGGCTTGCAGCCGCGGGGACGCCCGGCTTGGCTACTTACGTCACCACGTCGATCGCGCTCGAGGCGGCGACGCAATGGAATGGCGCGGCTCCCTGGGCGATCACTGCCGGATTGTCCGCCGCCTTGCTGATTGCGCTCGCGCTGCGCCCAGCGTTGCAGACGTACCGCGGGCTGCCAGGGCCGACGCAGACCAACGAAGCGCCATTTCCGATGCTGCTGGCGCCCGCGCTCGCCGCGTTCTTCTGCGTCTCGATCGGGCTTGCGCCAGCTTGGCTCTATGGATTGTTGCCTACGCAGCTGGCCTTTCGTCCGTACGAGCTCGAACGCGCTGGGCCGCAGCTCGAACTGCTGGGCGCCGCGGGCGCGGTCTATCTTGCGCTGCGGGCGGTCAAGTTCACCGCGCCTGAGCGTAGCCAACGCCTGATTGATGTGGACGCGATTTACCGCGGGCCGGCGGCGGGCGCGGGGCGCTGGGTGGGGGTTGTGCTGCTGCGGGCTTATGGCGCTTGGGCCGCGCAATGGGAGCGGTTTGCAACGGCGGCTGGGGCGGCGATTGCGCGCGTGATGCGCGCGTGCGACCGGCCATACCGGGCCGGCGCTTTCGGCGCGGCTCAGTGGGTGACGCTGGCCGCCGCGCTTGCACTTGCGTTGCTTTGGCAGCGGCTGTGACCGGCAAGTCAATGCCAAACTTTATTTTTCAGATCGCAAGAAAGACAGGGTAATAACTAACCAATTATTTGAGTTCACGGGCGCCTTGCGTTATTCTGCATTGGCCCTATACCGCCGCGGCCTTGGTTTACCCTTGCGAGCAGCACGAAATGGACGCGAAGCAAGACTTGGTGGAGATGGCCGCGGAGATCGTCTCGGCCTATGTGTCCGCCAATTCGGTTGCGGCGCAGGACCTCCCTGCTCTCATCCGCACCGTGCACGCAGCGCTGAGGGAGGTCTCCGGCGCGGCGCCTGCAACGCTGGAACACAACCAGGAACCAGCCGTCGCGATCAAGAAATCGGTCACGCCCGATTACATCATCTGCTTGGAAGACGGTAAGAAATTCAAGTCGTTAAAGCGCCATTTGCGGACACGATACGGTCTGACGCCGGACGAGTATCGCGCCAAGTGGGGCCTGCCGCACGACTATCCGATGGTGGCCCCGAACTACGCGAAGGAGCGATCCAACCTGGCAAAGCGCATGGGTCTTGGCCACGCCAGGGGCTCGGCGAGCGGAAAATAATCCTAGTATTAGGAAAAAACGTATAGAACGCGCTGCGGCGTGGATATATGTTTCCGGTGGGCCTGGCGAGGTCGGGCAACCGAGAGGCGTTTTCCATGGATATCTTGCAGCGTCGTGCGGACGATCAGGCGGCCGCGCGCCTGGCGGCCGACGTCGCCAGCTACGCGCTGAACGTGCCGGTCGAGGCGATCTTGGGCGCTCGCCGCGGCGCCCCGCCAACGACGTTCGCCCGGCAGGTGGCGTTCTACCTGTGCCATGTCGGCTTTGAACTCAGCATTGCGCGCGTCGCGGCGGCGTTCGGGCGCAATGCATCAACCGTCGCTTATGCATGCCATGCGATGGAAGATCGGCGCGAGGAAGCGCAATTCGATCTGTGGATCGGCGAACTCGAGACCATGCTGCGCCAAGCACCGCGCCCTGAGAGGCGCTCGGCGCCGGAGAGCGCCCCGTGAGCGCGCGTTCCGTAGCTCGCGTGCTCGAGCGTCTTGCCAGGCTTGATGGATTGCTTGCGCCGCAGCGCGATGGGCGCAGTTATGGCGTTGTCCGACGGTCCGATCGCAGGTGCAAAACGGCGCTGCGTCTAAGCGCAATGGAGGTGCGCGAACTGGCGTCATCGGGTGCGATTATCGCAACGGGCGATGGCGCCTATCGGCTCACCGAGGCGGGCTTTGCGCGCGCGATACGCGAGGCGTCAAGGCCGACAGAGGCATACGCGGCGCAGCACCGCCCGATCGGCGATCGCATGGTGATGGATGCCGAGGCCGACATGCGTGTGGTGCGCGGACATGACGCCGACCGCACGTTGCGCCGCCTTGCCGAGATGCGCGATCATGCCGGACGGGCTTGGCTCGACAGCGCGGAATTGGCCGCGGCGGCGCGGATCAAAGCCGACTGGGAACGCGGTGAACTGGGACTCGTGCGCGGCTCCGACTGGACAGCGCCGCCGAAGGGATCGACCCCGCGCGGCCCCGGAGCGCAAGACGCGGCCATGGCGGCGCGCTGCGATGCGCGCCGCCGCATGGCGGAAGCGCTGGACCGACTGGCGCCGCCGTTGCGCACGGCGATCGAGCGTGTCGTGCTGCGCGAGGAAGGACTGGAAGCGCTGGAGCGCGGAGAATCCTGGCCGGCTCGCTCGGGCAAACTGGCGCTGAAACTGGCGCTGGCGCAGTTGGCGAAGGCAATAGGGCAGTAGGGCAATAGGGCAATAGGGCAATAGGGCAATAGGGCAATAGGGCAATAGGGCAATAGGGCAATAGGGCAATAGGGCAGTATGTTTGGTCGCGCCTCACCACCTACTGCCCTATTGCCTTACTGCCTTATTGCCTTAGTGCAGCGCGCGCCTCGCTCTGGATGCGGCCGATCATCGAGAAGAGGCCGTTGGAGCGCTGTTGCGTCAGCGCATCCTTAAGACCGAGGCGTTCGAACATGGCGCGTGGATCGACGGCGAGGATCTCCTCGGGCGTGCGGCCGGAGAAGACGCGCAGCAGCATCGCGATCTCCCCGCGCACTAGATGGGCGTCTGAATCGCCGCGGAAATAGAGCTTTTCCGGCGTCTCAGGACGGCGCTCCGACACGAGCCAGACTTGGCTGGCGCAGCCGCGCACGCGCGTGGCTTCGTTGCGCTCTCCATCGGTCAGCGGCTCGAGCTGGCGGCCGAGGTCGATCACATAGGCAATGCGCTCCTCCCAGTCCGGGAGGAGCGCGAAGTCGTCGCTGAGGTCTTGGATGGCCTGTTCGGGCGTGTTCATGGCGAATAGCGAATAGCGAATAGCGAATAGCGAATAGGGTGGGGACTGTCCTCCCTATTCGCTACTCACTATTCGCTATTTCGCTGCGTTAATCGCGTCCGGCGCCGCCGCTGGTGATCGGCGTCATTGCTGCGGCCGCATCGGGTTGCGCCACGGCGCCGATGCACGTGCCGATGTCGCGCAGGCCGTGCTGGCCGAGGCAGAACGCGTTCTCATAGCGGAAGCGCGCGGCCGACATGCATTGATAGAGTTGCAGCTGCGCCATCTCGAAGCAGTCGCGCGAGCGCGGATCGCTGATGAGACGGCTGACGGCGCTCTGATTGGTGTCGACTGCGTCGAGCGCCTGCAGCGCGGCGACGGCGGCCATGCGGTCAAGCGCTTCGCCGCGGGTGACGTTGACGCGCCACTGGTTCGTGGTCGTCGCTGAAACCTCGACCACGCCCGCATCGCCGCGAACCGCGTCCCAGAAGCGGCGCCCGCCATAGACCGTCGGATCGTTGCCCGGCGAGAGCGAAAGCGGAGCGACGCGCAGGCGCGGCGAGACTTCGGACGGCACCGCCGAGGCGGGCGCCCCTTCGCGGCCGAGCGCGCGAATGCGCTGCACGCGCGCAGCTTGCTGCGGAGCGACCGCATTGGCCCAGCGTTGGCGCTGCAGCGAATAGGCGAGCTCCTGATAGCGGTCGGCGACGGCGATGATGCGCGCTGCGTCCGCATTGGCTGAATCGAGCAGAAGGCGCGTGGCCTCCTGGCCGCCGCGCAGCCCGCGTGCATAGGAAGGATCGACGGAGACGGCCCAGATCACGGCGTCGCGGCCATAATAGTCCGCCGCTTGGCGAACGCCGCGCACGAACGCCGGCGACTGCGCCGCGATCGAGGAGCCGTAGGCGATCCAGCCGCGGGTCAGCTGGTCGCGGTTGTGGCGCGCGACTGTGTCGAGCGCGGTCTCCAGGTCGTTGGCGTTGCGCATGGCGCCCGCGCGCAGACTGGAGACGTCGCTGTGATACGCCGCGTAAGCAGTCACCGCCGCCGTCAAATCGACGGGGGCGGGGTCGGCAGCGGGGGTGGTTTGCGCGTTGGCGACGCCGAAGAGGGCGACTGCCGCGGTGGTCGTCCAGACCGCAAGGCTACGCATCGGCTCTACTCCCTGATCCTAGAATGGCGAGTCCGCTTCCGACCGAGACTCAGAGGCGGCATCGTCCCCCGCAGCACGTTAAGAAGTCTTTTACTCGCGGGCCGGCTTTCAGTGTCAACACAAAGGGCAGTAACGCGACGTGCAAAAGCAGCGCCGCACGCGCTTGGGTTAACGCTTGCCTGTTGGTTATGGCTGCTGGCTGTGGCGACAGCCGGCGTGCTGGCGTGGCTGAATGGCGGCGAACGCAGCGCAATTGCAGGCGCGAGCGCGCTGGCGATGGGACCGGCGCTCGCCGGCTTTCTCCTCCTGCCGCGACTGGGACAGAAAACCGTGGATATCGGCTGGCTGGCGGCATGGTTGCTGGCGGCGATCGGGCTTGTGGCGGGTTCCGGCGGCGCGCTATCGCCGCTGGCGACGCTGTTCGCGGTTCCCCCGGCGCTTGCGCTGGCGCTGGGGCGCCGCTGGGCGCCGGAGGCCGGCGCGGCAGGGGTTATGGGATACGCTGTGGCTGCGGTGCTGGCGCTCGGCGCGCCGGAGCTCGGGCTGGCGCCCTTCCAACAAGTGCTGAGCGTCATCGCGCTGGCTTTCGCCACCGGCCTGATGGCGCTCGGCCAAAAGGCCGGAGGGCGCGAGGCGGCGATGAGCCAAAGGGTGGCGGAGGTGTCGCATGAGCTGCGCACGCCGCTAACGCACATCCTCGGCTTTTCGGAAATGATCGAGCGGCAGATCTTCGGCGAGATCGGGACGCGCTACGTGGAATACGCGGGGCTGATCCGGCGCAGCGGCGCGCATCTGTTGGGCCTGGTGAACGATCTGCTCGATCTCTCCAAGATCGAGGCCGGGCGTTATGAGCTGGCGCTCGAGGAGTTCGATATCGGCGCGGCGGTGGAGGAGGTGGTGCGGCTGTCGGCGGACGCGGCCGAGAAGAAGCAGATCGCGCTCGGCATGGTGACGCCGCAGCCGCCGCTCAAGGTGCGCGCCGACGAACGCGCGGTGAAGCGCATGCTGATCAACACGCTCGGCAATGCGCTGAAGTTCACGCCGGAGGGCGGGCGCGTGATGGTGATCGCCGAAGCGCGCGACGGCGCGCTGGTGCTTGAGACGATCGACAGCGGCCCCGGCATTCCGGAAGCAGAGCGCGAGACGCTAGCGCAGCCCTACGAACGCGGCGCGGGCGGCGCGCGGGCTGAGGGGACAGGGTTGGGCCTCGCGCTGGTGCTCGAACTGGCGCGCCTGCACGGCGGCGAGTTGAGCTTCCACGACGCGCCCGGCGGCGGCGCGCTGGTGCGCGTGATGCTGCCTGTTCTGGGGATTAGGGATTAGGGATTGGGGATTGGGGATTAGGGATTGGGGATTGGGGATTGGGTGCTGATGCGCAAACGGCGCGGTGAGCGAACAACGCGCGCGTCTTGCGCTCTAATCCCTAATCCCCAATCCCTAATCCCCAATCCCGCCATTTCACCGGATCGTCACGAACGCGCGGGCGGCGGCGATGTCGCCGACTTCGACGTAGAGGGTCTGCGTGCTGCGGCCGTTGTGCAGGCGCAGCTCAATAGACTCGCGCGGGTCGAGTTGCAGCAGCGCCGCGAATGCACTGTCGGGAAACGTGAAGACCGCTTGAGAGCGGCCGCCGCTGATGCGCTCGACGCTTCGAGCTGAAGGGATTGTCACAGCCGCGCCGGGCGGTGGCGCGCCGGCTTCGATGCCGTAGGCGACGCGTTGCGGCAGGGCGATCTCGCGCAGCGCTGCGCGCGCAGAATCGCGGAGCGTGAGGGTTGCGGATGTGGGCGGCGTCTCGTCGGCTTCGAAGCTGACGACGAGCGCCAGGCGTTGCGCGGCGCCTTCTTGGCGCACGCCGAACACCCCCGCGCGCGGCGCTTCGATCGCTTGGCTGAGGCGCCAGCCGTCGCTCGATCCGCGGCGTGCGAGCCAAGTGCGCTCCCAGCCGGGAAACTCCATGTAGCCGACGGCGAGCCACGGCGCGAAGGCGCGGCGCGCCTCGGCGGCGGCCCGCAGCGTGCGCGCATCGTTGCAGGCCCGCGCGGCGGCGGCCTGGGCGACGGACTGCTCCAACTCGCGCACCTGTGTGCTGGTCCAGCCCGCGCGCAGCAGGGCGCCGCGGGCCTGCAGCGCGCCGACATTGAGCGCCGCGCGGAGATCGGGGCCGAGCAGGCCGCAGCGCGAGTCCGTTTCAATGAGGCCTTGCCGTTCGACAAAGGCTTCGCGCGCGTCGGGGCCTTCGGCGGCGTGCGCAGAGGCGCCAAGCAGGGCGCCCAGGGTTGCGGCGAGGAAGAGGAGGCGCATGGGCGCGGCAAGGGTTAAGGTGAGGTGGTTGCGTTCCGGTGAACGCGCGGGTGCGGCATGGCTGAACTGAAGACGGAGGTGTGGGCGAGCGCGCTCATCCGGCGCGCCTCGATCGCGGGGGCGTTCGCCGCCGTTGTGCGCAAGGGGGACAAGGATGCGGGCGCGGTGCTGGTGAAGGTGGCGCGGCTGGACGGCAATGCGCGGCTCTACGCGCCGGCGCGCAACGGCGAAGGCGAGCGCATCTGGCTCGACCTCTCCGCCGGGCCGCTAGGCGAGCGGGAGGCGGATGTCGACCAGTACGTAAACAAGCGCGTGCTCACCGATCCCGATCTTTGGGTGATCGAGGTGGAGGACAAGCACGGGCGACACTTTTTGATGGAGCCGGTGGCGTAGGTCAGGTGTCAGGTGTCAGGTGTCAGGTGTCAGGTGTCAGGGAGGAGATGTCGCACTCCGCGCTCTCGCAATCTACGCGCGGGCTCGATACGACCCGAGAACTGACACCTGACACCTGACACCTGACATGTCCGATCCCGCCGCCGAGGCCGCACGCCGCCGCACGTTCGCGATCATCTCGCACCCGGACGCCGGCAAGACGACGCTGACGGAATCGCTGCTGCTGGCCGGCGGCGCAATTCACCTCGCCGGCGTCGTGGCCGCGCGCGGGCAGGCGCGGCGCACCAAGTCGGACTGGATGAAGATCGAGCGCGAGCGCGGCATCTCCGTCTCCGCCTCGGTGATGACGTTCGAACACGAGGACCTGGTGTTCAATCTGCTCGACACGCCGGGCCACGAGGATTTCTCGGAAGACACTTACCGGACGCTGACGGCTGCGGACTCCGCGGTGATGGTGCTGGATGCGGCCAAGGGCATCGAGCCGCAGACGCTGAAGCTGTTCGAGGTGTGCCGGCTGCGCGACATTCCGATCACCACCTTCATCAACAAGATGGACCGAGAAGCGCAGGATCCGTTTGCGCTGCTGGATGAGATTCACGCCAAGCTGGCGATGGATACCGCGCCGATCTATTGGCCGGCAGGCTCTGGTCTGCGCTTTCGCGGCATGCTCGACCTCGAGCGCAACGAGTTCCTGGCGTACCATCGCCCCGCTGCCGACGATGAGACGCTCCGGCCGGCCGAACGCATGGGCGTGCAAAGCGCGCCATTTCTCGCCGCGCTGCCGGACCTTGAGCGCACAGAATTGCTCGAAACCGCCGAACTCGCGCGCGAAGGGCTGCCGAAGTTCGACCTGCAGTCGTTTCGCGAGGGGCATCTGACGCCGGTTTATTTCGGTTCGGCGCTGCGCCGCTTCGGCGTGCTGGAATTGCTTGCGGGGCTTGCCGCCAATGCGCCGAGCCCCGAAGCGCAGACGGCGCTGGTGAAGGGGGGTGAGACGGAAGTTGAGCCGGGGCGCAGCGAGGTGAGCGGTTTCGTGTTCAAGATCCAGGCGAACATGGATCCGAAACACCGCGACCGCGTCGGCTTCTTCCGTATCTGTTCAGGCCGCTTCCAGCGCGGCATGACGCTGAAGACGGCGGCGGGGCGCGGTTTCAACGTACACAATCCGCTGATGTTCATGGCCCAGGAGCGCGAAATCGCCGACGAAGCCTTTCCCGGCGACGTTATCGGCATTCCGACGCATGGCGGATTGCGCGTCGGGGATTCGCTCTCGCAGAGCGGCGATGTCGCGTTCTCCGGCATCCCGAACTTCGCGCCGGAAATCCTCAAGCGCGTGCGCGTGAAGGATCCGCTGAAGCAAAAGCATTTGCGCAAGGCGCTGGAGTCGCTGGGCGAAGAGGGCGTGACGCAGGTGTTCAAGCCGGTGAGCGGCGGCGACATCGTGGTGGGCGCGGTCGGCCCGCTGCAGTTCGACGTCTTGGACGAGCGCATGAAGGCCGAGTACGGGCTCGACGTGATTTTCGAGACCTCGCCCTACCAGACCGCGCGCTGGGTGAGCGCCGAAAGCCGCGCCGATCTCGACGCGTTCGTGGAAAAATCGAGCGCGCAGATGGCCGCGGATGTCGACGGCGCGCCGGTTTTCCTGGGCAAGAGCGCCTGGGAGATCGGCTACGTGCAGGAAAAGAACCCGCGGGTGCGCTTCAGCGCGGCCAAGGAGCGGGCGGGGTAAGTGAAGATCGGCCAGCAGATCGGCCACAAAGCCGGTTCTGTCCTGAAAAATCCATTGTTTATCAATGGATGTGCGCCTATGAAGATCGGCCAATGACCGAGATCGAAGCTGTCGATCGCATCGAGCCGGCCCGGCTCGAAAATCCGACCGCGCCCATCGCCGACGCTGTCGCCGAATTGACGGCGGCCGCGGCACGGTTGGGGCATGCCCTGCACCCGCGCACAGCGGCGAATTTGGCCGAACTCGTGCGCATCATGAACACCTACTACAGCAATCTGATCGAGGGGCATAACACCCGCCCGCGAGACATCGAGCGCGCGTTGGCTGGTGAGCTGGATCGAGACGAAGGACGTCGCAATCTTCAGCTCGAAGCGGCGGCTCATGTCCGCGTTCAAGCCGAGATTGATCGTATGGCGGCGGCGGGCGAATTGCCGGAACCCGCGTCCGCCGACTTCATCCTCTGGCTTCATCGCGAGTTCTATCGAGAGGCGCCGGAGGCGATGTTGAGGGTCCAGGGCGCGGGGCGGACATTCACAATGGTCCCGGGCGAGTGGCGTTCGCGTCCCGAGCACGACGTCGCCGTTGGCCGCCACGTTCCGCCGTCCAGCGATCGTGTGGCCGACTTCATGGCGCATTTCGAAGCGCGCTTTCGCTTGGATCGGCTCGGCAAAGCGGCGCAGGTGATGGCGATTGCAGCGGCGCATCACAGGCTGAATTACATCCACCCATTCCCGGACGGAAATGGCCGCGTCAGCAGACTGATGAGTCACGCCATGGCGCACAAGGCTGGCGTCGGCGCGCATGGATTGTGGGCTGTGTCGCGCGGCTTGGCGCGGGGCCTCGCCAGTCGCGGCGAGTACAAGCAGATGATGGATCACGCCGACATGCCGCGACAAGGCGATCTCGACGGCCGCGGCAATCTTTCGGAGCGTGCGCTGGCCGAGTTCATCGTTTGGTTCCTGCGCGTGTGCGTCGATCAGGTTAAGTTCATGGCGGACATCTTCGAGTTGAATGCCCTTTCGGGGCGCCTGCGGGTCTTTGTCGAGCGCAATGATCTCAGACCCGAAGCTGCACGCCTACTCGACGAAACTCTGGTGCGGGGCGAAATCGATCGCGGCGAAGCTGCGCGCATTACGGGTCTGCCCGAGCGCACGGCGCGGCGTGTCTTGAATGAGCTCGTGAAGCTTGGCCTGCTTGGCTCAGACACGCCCAAGGGACGCGTGTCGCTGCGATTTCCCATGAGCGCGCTCGAAACGCTCTTCCCGCGGCTTTATCCGGAAGCGTGACGTCTTTAGGCCGCCGCTTTGCGCACTTTGAAGAAGCGCACGGCGCGTTGGGCGGCTTCCACCGGGACGGCGTTGTACATGCGGCCGAAGTCTTCGGCGCGGTTCATGGCGTTCTCGCCGCCGCAGGCCAGCACGGCGAGCGTCACGAACAAGGGGCGCTCGATGTTGGCGGCGCGGCAGAGCATGGCGAGCGCGTCGACATCCTGGCGTTCGAGCATGCCGGCCACCGTTTCGTGATCGACGTTGGTGACTTCGGCGAGGCCGTAGAGGAAGTGCATCCGCTTGGCTTCGCGATAGAGCGAAACAAGGAGGCGCGCATTGAGTTCGCCGGCATTCTTCTTGGATTGGATGAAGGCCATCGCGTTCTTGGCTTCGGCGCTCATGTCGCCCACTGTGCGCTTGAGGCGCTCGCGCGCTTTGGCGAGCGCGGCGTCGAGCGCGGCGGGATCGACCGAGGCGTTGCGCTGCATGATCTGCTCGCGCAGTTTCGCCTCCACGACGAAATACATCTCGTTCAAGAGATCGAGCGGCACGTCGCGGCGGGTGATCACCGCTTCGTGCAGCAGCTTGTTTCGCCGCGCGCGGTCGACCGCGGCCTCCATGCTGGTGCGGGACACGGAGGCGCCTTCGTTGCGCATCAGCGCGTCGAGCGCGTGATCGTCGCCGAACTTCACGATGGCGTCCGAGAGCGTTTCGCTGACTTGCTCGCGCTGGGCCACCGCCTTGATGTGCTGCTGACTCTTGTAGCTCACGATGTGCACCAGCGTCTGCTCGTCGAGGACCCTGCTGCGCTGAAGCACGGGGGCGGCGATCTCGAAGGCGTGATTGGCGAGATCGTGCATGAGGCCGACGGGCGCATCCTCCGCGTCGGCGAACCGCTCGGCCAGTTCGGCGAGCACGCCGTCCTGCATCTGGGCGGCCACCAGTTTGAGCACGTCGTCGAATAAATGCGTTTCGCGCTCGTTGCGTGCGCCGGAGGTCTCGAAAAACAGGTCGGTGACTTCGCGCAAGAGCTCCCGGCGCTGCTCGCTATCCGTGGTGCGGGCCAGCTCGACCAGCTTGCCGAAGCGCGATTGTGACATAGGAAGCGGACTCCCGAACTCGATCGCAACACTAATGAGCGCGCGTTAACAATCCGCTCCAATTACCGCAGCGTGAGGCGCAGATCGCCCTCCCGCGGCCCGCCCAACAGCACTGCGTCGTCTTCGACGGCGCTGCGCATCTCCGTCGGCGCCGGAGCTTCCGATGTCGGCGCATCGGCCGCGTGAATAACAGCGTCAGCGTGAAGGACCGGTATGCGCGCCTGCAGAAAGGCGGGCGCCCGGTTCGCAACCCCCGCTGCGATTGCGTGCGGATCCGCTTCGGCGGGGACGACGGCGGCGAGGTGGCACGCGTTATCGCGATGAAGCGCCCAGGCCATGCAGATGCCGTCTTCGGCGCAGGCGCGCGCGCAGGCGGCGGCGTCGACCGTGGTTAACGAAGCGTAGGCGCCAGGGGCGCGCGCGACTTCCGACGCGGTGGCGGTGGTGACGACAACAACGAGAGCGAAAGCGGACATGAGAGCGGTGCGCATGCCGAGCAGCATGCGCCCAGCGCGTTAACAGAGGATTCACTCCTCCGCCTGGAGCGCCTCGCGGCGCACCTCGATGTCGAGCCACTCGGCTTCGGCGGAGTGGAGCTCGGTGCGCGCCGCTTGCAAACGCTGCGCGGCGGCGGCGAAGGCGCCGGGTTCGCGGGCGAAGAGGTCGGGCTCGGCGAGACGCGCTTCCAGCGCAGCGATCTCCGCGTGCAGTTTCGGCAAGAGTGTTTCCAACTCGGCGGAGCGGCGCTCGTCCTTGTAGCTGAGTTTGGTTGCGCGACGGCCTCTTGGACCGCCGGCGTCCTCGCCGGCGGCCGCTGTCTCGCGACGGCGGGGACCCGTCTTCGCCAAGGCGTCGCCGGGCAAGCGCCGGCGGTCCAAGTAAGTCCCGTACTCGCGTTCGAAGTCGGACCAGCCGCCAGGGGTTTCGACCCAGCGGCCGTTGCCGATCGGGCCGACGATCTGCGTGGCGACGCCGTCGAGGAAGGCGCGGTCGTGGCTGACGATCAGCACCGTGCCGTCATAGGCGGCGAGCAAGTCCTCGAGCGCCTCGAGCGTGTCCATGTCGAGATCGTTGGTCGGCTCGTCGAGCACCAGAAGGTTGGCCGGGCGCGCGAGCGCGACGGCGAGGGCGAGGCGATTGCGCTCGCCGCCGGAAAGCGCCGAGACGGGCTGGCGCAGCTGCGCGGGCGAGAACAGGAACTCGGCGGCGTAAGCAGCGACATGGCGCGGGCGGCCGCGCACCATCACCTGATCGCCGCCCCGCGGCGCGAGCGCGTCCCATAGCGTGGCGGCGGGGTTGAGGATAGCGCGCGCCTGGTCGACGTAGGCGATCGCCAGATTGCCGCCGAGGCGCACTTCGCCGGCGTCCGGCGCGCGGCGCTTGAGCAGGATTTCCAGCAGCGTCGTCTTGCCGGCGCCGTTCGGCCCGACAATGCCGACGCGGTCGCCGCGCATGATGCGCAGGGAGAAGTCGGCGATGAGCTGCGCCGCTTCGTAGCTCTTCGAAACGCGCTTTGCTTCGATCACCAGGCGCGAAGATTCCGCGCCGCGCTCGGCCTGTAATGCGGCTCTTGGATTGGCGGCGAGCGCCTTGCGGTCGCGGCGTTCGGCGCGCAGCGCTTCGAGCTTGCGCCGCCGGCCTTCGTTGCGCGCGCGGCGCGCCGTGACGCCGCGGCGCAGCCAGTGCTCTTCGGCTTTGAGGTGGGTCTCGATCCGCGCTGCGGCGCGCGCTTCTTCGGCTTCGACCTGTTCAGCCCATACCTCGAAATGCGCAAAGCCCTTGTCGAGCTTCAGCACCTTGCGCTGGCGCAGCCACAGGGTCGCCGTGGTGACCCGTTCGAGAAAACGGCGGTCGTGGCTGACGATGAGGCACGCGCCCTTGAAGGCGCTCACGCGCCGTTCGAGTTCTTCGATCGCCGCGATGTCGAGATGATTGGTGGGCTCGTCAAGCAGAAGGATGTCGGGTTCGCCGGCGAAAGCGCGCGCGAGCGAGGCGCGTCGCGTCTCGCCTCCGGAGAGCGCCGCGGTTGTGCGATCCGCATCGAGCCCGAAGGCGGCGAGTTCGGCGTCCGCGGCGTGCGATGGCGCGGGATGGGCGTTGGCGAGATCGGCCGTGGGCGCCTGCGCGTAGGCGCGCAGCGTTGCGAAGCGCTTGAGCTCAGGCTCCTGCTCGGCGAGCGCAACGCTTGCGCCGGAGGTGTAGGCGATCCCGCCGGCATCGGGTTCGGTCAGGCCGGCGAGCATGCGGATGAGCGTCGACTTGCCCGCGCCGTTGGCGCCGATCAGCGCGACGCGCTCGCCCTTGTGCAGCACGAACTCCACGCCCTCGAACAGCGGCCCGCCGCCGAGCGTAAGGCGCAAATCCTTCACGTGCGCGAGTGCGGGCCCTCTAGCCATGCCGTGGATCTATGCAAACGAGAAATGGCCGCCCACAGCGAAAGCTCATGCCCCGGTCCTCCTTGCTTGCAATACTACGTATGGCGTAGTACATTATCCCATGATCAAGTCCTGGGCGAACAGCGCCACGCGCCGCTTTGCCGAAGGCGGCAAGGCTAAGTTCTCCGGACTTGATGAAGACGCAGCCATGGAACTCCTTGCCTCACTAGATGCCGCAACCACGCTCAAAGACCTCATTCCGCTTAAGTCAGTCGGCCTTCACAAGCTCAAAGGTGATCGAAGGGGGCAGTGGGCCATGACTGTGAACGGCCCGTGGCGGATATGTTTTCGTTTCGAAGACGGCGACGCTTGGGACGTTGAGATTGTCGATTATCACTGAGAGAATCCAATGAGCATGGTTCCTGTTCATCCGGGCCGCGTATTGAAACGCGAACTGACATCGCGCGATTTGTCGGCCAATCGCTTGGCGCTCGCGCTGAGGCTGCCTTCGGGCCGCATTACCGATATTCTGAATGGCAAACGAGGCATTTCGCCTGATACTGCCTTGCGCCTTGGCCGGTATTTCGGCAACAGCCCCCGGTTTTGGCTCAACCTGCAAACCGCTTACGAGTTGGCTGTCGCTGAAAAAGAGAGCGGCGCTCGAATTGCAAGCGAGGTCAAGCCTGACGCCGCATGAGCGGCGCCATGATCCGATGGCGGTCCTGCGCTGGTCGCGATCCGATCCAGCGCACAGCTTTCAACAGTTGCGCTCTTCTACTGGAAAATTTCCTGGATCGCGTCGCCGAGGTCCTGGATCGGGGATTCGCTGAAGGCGTTGGCCAGGTCATCGAAGAAGCTCGCCATCTCGACTTGCTGCGGCGAACGTATCGGCTGATCGTAACCCGGCAGTTCGTGCTGCTCCACGCCTTCGTGCGCCTCGCGCATCATGTCGGCCCAGATCTGCGCGGGGATGGTGCCGCCGGTGGTGCGGCCCATCGAGGTGAAGTCGTCGTGGCCGACCCAGACGCCGCCGGTGAAGTCGGCGCTGTAGCCGACGAACCAGGCGTCGCGCCAATCGGAGCTGGTGCCGGTTTTGCCTGCGACCTGGCGCTCGCCGAGACGCGCGCCGGTTCCGGTGCCGCGCAGCACCACCGCGCCCATCATGCTGTTCATGCGTTCGACGATGCTTTGATCCAGCACGCGCGGGCCCTCGTAAGGCGGGCGCACGTACAACTCCTGCCCGGCCGAATTGGTGACGCGTTGGACGATATGCGGATCGATGCGCCGGCCATCGTTCATGAACACGGCGAACGCCGAGGTCATGTCCCAGAGCGTCGTTTCGATCGAGCCCAGAGCGATGGAGGGCGGCACGAACTGGTTACGCTCGGGCATCGAGGAGATGCCGAGCCGGCGCGCGGTGTCGGCGACGCGGCGCGGGCCGATTTCGGCGGCGACCGCGGCAGCGACGGTGTTGATCGACAGCGCGAACGCAGTGCGCAGCGTCACAGCGCCGCGATAACCTTCATCGTAATTACGCGGCCGCCAGTTATCGATGACGATCGGCTCGTCATAGCGCACGTCTTCGCTGTCGAGCCCGGCTTCGAAGGCGGCGGTGTAGACGAAGGTCTTGAACGTCGAGCCCGGCTGGCGGCGCGCCTGGGTGACGCGGTTGAACTTGGACGCGTTGTAATCGGTGCCGCCGACCAGCGCGACGATGGCGCCCTGACGGTCCACGGCAATCGCCGAGGCCTGCAGTGGACGGCGCCCGAACGCGCGATTGCCGAGCCGGCGGCGAATCGCGCCCGCCGCCGCCTGCTGGATATCGCGATCGATCGTCATCTGGATGACGAGGTCCGGCGTTTGCTGACCGACGGCGGCGCGCGCCTGTTCCACCGCAAGATCGAAGGCGTAGCCCATCGAGCGTTCGGTAGCCGGCCGCTCGACCACGCGGATGCGTTCGGCGCGCGCCGCGTCGCGCTGCTCGGGCGTGATGAAGCCGGCTTCGACCATGGCGTCGAGCACGAGGTGCTGGCGCTCCGTCGCCCGTTCCAGGTTCTCGGTCGGCGCAGAGCGCGAAGGCGCCTTCGGCAACCCCGCGAGCATTGCCGCTTCCGCCAGGGTGAGTTCGGACGCCGGCTTGCCGAAGAAACGGCGCGCGGCGGCGTCGACGCCATAAGCTTGGTCGCCGAGATAGACGCGGTTGAGGTAGAGTTCGAGGATCTCGTCCTTGGTCAGCCGCCGTTCGATGCGCGAAGCGAGCACCATCTCGCGCAGCTTGCGATTGATGGTCTGCGAGGGCGTCAGGAAAAGATTGCGCGCGAGTTGCTGGGTGATGGTGGAGCCGCCCTGCACGGTCTCGCCCGCGCGCAAGTTGGCGAGGATGGCGCGCAGCACGGCCATGCGGTCCACGCCCTCGTGCTGGTAGAAGCGGCGGTCCTCAATGGCGAGGAAGGCCTGGGGCACGTGGTCCGGCAAGTCGGCCAGACGCGCCCGCTGACCGTAATAGGGGCCGCGAACCCCGAGTTCACGGCCCTCGCGGTCAATGAACCTCACGGATTGTTGACGATTGAGCGACCATAGCGCTTCGGCATCCGGTACGCGCGGCAAGCCCCAATAGATCCAGAGCCACAGCGCCAAGACGCCCACTAGAACAGCGCCGGCCATCGCGCTTGCGAGACTGCGCCAGGTCACGCGCCGCTCCGCCAGCATCTGGTTGAAGTGTTGCTGCGCGGCTGCCGCCCGCAGCCTCGCCCAATCGATGCCGCGCCGTAGATCTGGCCTGTCGTTCTGCAATGAGGGGTCTCCAAGGGCGTCTTTCCAATAGAGCTGTGGCCGAATTCTGGCCAGCAAAACGCCAATAGCGCCCCCCCGTATCCATCGATTTCTGACCCTAGCGCCCGGATTCTACAGGATTTTGAAAAATCGAATCCGACGGAGACGGTTTGCCCTTAAGCTTCCGGCACGGTCGAGATGTTGGGTTCAGAAGGAAGCGAGGTCGGAATGGACTGCGGGACGGGGTTGCGGCGCCTGCTTGACGATGCGCACGCGGCGCTCGCCGACGGCGACGCGGGCATGGCCGAGCAGCGCGCAAAAGCAGTCAGCGCGCTTCTGCGCGCCGAACGGGACCTTGCCGAATATGTGGCGGCGCGCGCAGCGTCGGCGGAGGACGATGACGAAGCTTTACGCGCCGAAATCAGAAGCCGCATCGCTCGTTTCGTTGACGCCGATCGCGCAGGAGCTCCTCCTGAGGTTCTGGAGCGGCTCGCGCGGGAGGCGTTTGAGGGATGATTGGGATTATTGGGGGTCGTGTCCCGATTGGTGGTGTACGAGCCGGCGGGCATCGTGATCGTCGGCGCGATCGGGCCGGCCGTTCATGCCGGGATGGCTGGCAGAGCGACGAGGCCATCATCGCTCAACGGGGCCA
>Ga0073934_10001705_pt1 | contig 50803 bp, 47 predicted proteins | sample LarsenN4metaG_FD_76834 | JGI IMG/M metagenome (GOLD analysis project Ga0073934, IMG submission 76834) | Hot spring sediment bacterial and archeal communities from British Columbia, Canada, to study Microbial Dark Matter (Phase II) - Larsen... ...
GAACCTGGGAACCCCTTCGGGACGAGACCCTAAATCTCGCGCCTTTTCCGAGCTTGGCTACCGCCGCATCGTGGAAAGCCCCGGGCGTGTAGAAAAGGATTCCTGACGAAGGAGTCCCTCTCTTATCCTTGGTGCGCCTTACTGGGCGCATGTCGCCGGTCCGAAGCCGGCTCGCGGGTCTCGGTCTGATTGCGGTCGCCGCCCTCATCGCAATTGGCGGATGGCAAGTCTCAACCGTCTGCACGATCGAAGCCGATGGGGGATGCCTCGCCTATCGGTATCCCGACGCGTGGCTCCTCGGGATGGCGACCGCCGCGCTCCCTGCACTCGCAGGCGTCTTCATCCTCCTACGTGGACGGCGAACGGGATCCGACGGACCCTAGACGCACGAGACGAGGACCCGACTGAGCAAAGCTACATGGCGCGGACGACGTTCTCCCGTACGATGGCGTTCGAACGCCTCCCTTTCGACTCGGAATCCCACATCGCCGATATCCGTATGTTCCAGCAAGTGGCGTTCGGCGCGGTTTACTTGATCGACGACGATCGGAAGGCCATCATCGAGACCGGGACCTCGTGGGACGTCGACCGGATCCTGGAAGCCACTCGAGCCTTTGGCCTCCGAGGGACGGACATCGACTGCGTCATCGTCTCTCACATCCACCTCGACCACGCGGGAGGCGCGGGATTCCTCCTCGCGTCGATGCCCCGGGCGAAGGTGTTCGTGCACGAACGGGGGTTCAAGCACTTGGCCGATCCGACGAAGCTCCTCGCGAGCGCGCAGGCGGCCCTCGGCCCCGACGAGGCGGAGGAGTTCGGCACGATGCGTCCGATCCCTGCAGACCGATTGATGTCTGTGAAAGACGGGGACACCCTTGACCTGGGGAAGCACGAGCTGAGATTCCTCGACTCGCCCGGACACGCGCCCCACGAACTCACAATCCTCGACACACGCACGCGATGCGTGTACACGGGGGATGCCGCCGGCCTCTATTTCCCCGGGGACGAGATCTTGATGCCCATCACGCCCGCCCCTGCGTTCGACTTGGAGAAGAACCTGCGCACGTTCGAACGGCTCCTCGCCCTCCAGCCGAGGGCCCTCCTCTTCAGCCATTACGGGCCTCATCTTCGTCCGAAGGAGGCCATCGCGGCCCAGATGGACCTGTACCCGAACTGGGCTCGGATCGTGCGCGATCGCCTTCCGCCCGTGGGCGAAGAGGGCGTCCTCGGTGAACTCTTTGACATGAGTTGCCGGGCCGCGAAGAAATACCCCCGCGACTTCTTGGAGCGCCGGATTCGCACGAGCATCAGGGGCCTCGCGGATTACCACCGGAGGATGGAGCGTGCTGCCCCCCAGGGTTGAGGCCGTCATCCGCCGGATCGAGGCGGACCACACGAGCGGGGCCGCGCACATCGCGTCGATGGGGCTGGAGGCCATCGAGGCCCTCGTCCTCGACCGAGGACCGAAACTCGACCCGCTCTTGCTCCGTGAAGCAGCCCGGCGGATTCCTGAAGCGCAGGCGACGAACGCCGCCCTCTACAACGTGGTCCGGATCTTCGCGCAGCTCGTCGCCGAGGGCCAAGATCCTCCAGACGTGGTCAAGCACCTCCGAAAGGAAATCGAGACCGCGCGGGACAAGGTCGCCCGCAGCTTCTTGAAGATCGCTCCCGAGGGTGGCTCCGTCGTCACCTTGACAAACAGCGCGAACGTCCTCGCATGCCTGCGGCTCTTGCGGCGGCGTGGACGTCTCGATCGGGCCTACGTGATGGAGTCGCGGCCCCTCAACGAAGGTCGGCTCCTGGCAGGGACGCTCGCCGAGGCGGGCATCCCCGTAACGCTCGTCCCCGACGCTGCCGGTCCCGGCCTCATGGCCCACGCGACGTTCGTGCTCACAGGGGCCGACAGCGTCCTTCGGGATGGCGCGATCGTGAACAAGATGGGCACGTACGCCGTCGCCTTGGCGGCGGCGGACCACCGGAGGCCGGCATATGTCGCATGCGAGACGTTCAAGTTCGATGCCCGCCACGATTCCGTATCCTGGCCCGGCTCGCCCGCCATGGACCCATCGCAGGTTTGGGACGATGCGCCGAAGAACATCGACGTGGAGAACCGTTACTTCGAGGTCGTCCCGGCGCGGCTCGTGACGATGGTCGCGACGGAACGAGGGTGCTACGCCCCTGACACGATTCGGACGATGCTCGCGCAGGCGAGAGTCCAAGGGTGAGTCGAGACGCAAGGGGACCGACCCGGATCGGCAAAGGTTCATGGCCTCGCGGAAAATCCGTAGCGGCCGTGGCCCCCGACGATCCGCGTCTCCCCGATGATCGATTCCGAGACGGCATCCGGCTCTTCAACGAGGGGTACTTCTTCGAGTCTCACGAGGTCTTCGAGGACATTTGGCACGGAGAGCGCGGTCAACCTCGGCTGTTCCTGCAAGGGCTCATCCAGATCTGTGCCGGCTTCCACCACTACCAGAATGGCAACTACCGCGGCTCCGCAGAACTCCTCGGACGCGGGACGCAGAAGATGCGGGCCTATCCGGACTGGTACATGGGAATCGACGCGGCGAAGCTCCTTCGACAAGTCGACGAAGCCCGAGCGGGCGTCGAAGGACTGCGGGACGGGAAACGGGACGCAGGTCGGATCGAGTTCCCGAAGATCACAATGACCGACTCCCCCGAGTGACGGCCGATGCGCACCCACGCACAGACGTCACAGGAACGAGGCGATGAGTTCATCGGGATTGTCGACGCCGAGGGGCTGCCGGACGGGAGGCCCCTTCGCGAGCGCGGGCTCGAGGTCCTCGTACGTCGGGACATTGTGGACCTGATAGAACAGGCCGATAGGGATCCGCTCCCGCTGCACGGAGGGCCACTCAATGGCCTTCGCGAAGGCGGCCTGGATGTCGCCGGGAGCATGCCCCTCCTTCTGGAGGTCGTATACGCGCTGGCGGAACCAGTCGTAGGTGTTCACCTTGTTGTACGTCACGCACGGGGACAAGCAGTCGATGAGGGCGAATCCCTTATGCTCAATTCCGCCTTGGACCATCTCGGCCATGTGCTTCGCGTCTCCGCTGAATGACCGGGCGACATAGGTCGCGCCGGAGGAGATCGCCAGGGTGATCGGGTCAATGGGATTCTCGATCACGCCCTGCGGCGTGGACTTCGTCTTCATCGCCTTTTCCGAGGTCGGGCTCGCCTGGCCCGTCGTGAGCCCGTAGATCTGGTTGTTCATCACGAGGTATGTGATGTCGAGGTTGCGGCGCATGGCATGGATGAAGTGGCCCATGCCGATCCCGTAACCGTCGCCGTCTCCTCCCGTCACGATCACATGGAGCTCCGGGTTCGCGAGCTTCGCGCCGGAGGCCACGGGGACGGCTCGACCATGGATCGCGTGGAATCCGTACGTCGACAGGAAATGGGGCAAGTTGCTCGAACAACCGATCCCGGAAACGAGGAGGACGTTCCAGGGCTCGATCTGGAGTGCGTGGATCGCCTTCTGAAGCGCATTGAGGACGGCAAAGTCCCCGCACCCGGGACACCAGGTCGGCTTCACTTCGGATTTGTAGGTCTGTAGCTCGAAAGCGACCTTCACGCGATTACCTCCCGGATCCGATTGGCGATTTCCTGGGCCGCGAAAGGTTCCCCATCGTACTTGCTGTAGACATGGTCCGGCTTGCAGCCGGTCTCGGCCCGCAGCAGGCGGCTGAACTGGCCCGTGAAGTTCCCCTCAACCGCCAGGGTCCGCTTGGCCCGGCGCAGCTGCGCGAGGGCCTCGTCGACATGGACGGGAAAGAGGGTCGGGAACTCGAGACTGTTCACCGCGATCCCGTCCTCGGCCTCGACTCGCAGGATCGCCTCCCGGGCGGGACCCTGGGTCGAGCCCCACAAGATCAGGGTGAGATCCGCATTCACCGGCCCCCAGAGTTCCGGCGGAGGCGTGTCCTTCCGAAGCCCCGCGAGCTTGCGCATCCGCTTCTCCATCATCCTCCGACGCTCTTCGACGAACTCGGGAATGCCGGCGAGGACATCGGAGATGAGTTCGCCCGTCTCCATGTGCTCGTCCGTCGCGGCAATGAACTGGAAGCCCTTCGTGCCCGGCAGGATCCGAGGGCTCACGCCGGAGTCCGTATTCTTGTACCGCTTGTAGCCGCCCGCCGCCGTCCCGCCGTCCGCGGCCATCATGCCCCGGACGATGGGGACGTTGAAGTCCAATTGGTCGACGGTCCGATAGCCTTCCGAGAGGTAGAGGTCGGACATGACGATCACGGGCGTCTGGTAGATCTCGGCGAGGTTGAACGCCTGGGCGGTGAGCTCGAACGCCTCCTCCGGGTTGCGCGGGGCGAGGATCGCTCGCGGCCAGTCCCCCTGGCCCGCACCCAGGGCGAGGTTGAGATCGCCCTGCTCCGTCTTCGTCGGAAGGCCCGTGGATGGGCCCGCGCGCTGGACCAGGACGACGACCACGGGCGTCTCCGTCATGCCGCCCTGGCCGAGGCCCTCGACCATGAGGGAGAAGCCGCCTCCCGAGGTCGCGGTCATCGCCCGCACGCCCGCGTGGCCCGCGCCAATCGCCATGTTCACCGCCGCCAGCTCATCCTCGACCTGCTTCACGACGACCCCGTGTCGGGGACCGTTCGCGGCCATCCAGTGCAGGATCGACGAGGCCGGCGTCATCGGATATTGAGCGAGGAACTTGCAGCCCGCCGCAAGGGCGCCGAGGCAGATTGCCTGGTTTCCCGTCATGAGCGGCCGCGCGATGTTCGAGTAGCCGCGGCCGAGGACCTTTGATTCCGCGAGGGCTCCCGTGGCCTCCGCTCCCGCTCTCGCGGCGGCGACGTTTTGCTGCGCGACCTCGGGCTTCTTGTCGCTCCAGATGTCCCGGAATGCCGACTCCACGTGGGCCATGTCGAGGCCGAAGATCCGGACGACCGCACCGAGGGCGACCGTGTTCCGCATGAGAGCGTTCGGCGAGAACTGCTGGGCCATGCGGCGGAGAGGGATGGCGAGGAGGTGCACACCCTCGCGGCGCCTCGAGGGCTGCGTCTTGACGCTCTCCGAGTCATAGAGGAGGACGCCGCCTTCCCGGACGGCGCCCTCATGGATGTCCATCGTCTGTTGGTTGAGGCACACGAGGACATCGGGATCCTCTCCGTGGGAGAGGATCGGGTCCAACCCCGCGCGCACCTGGGTCCACACGTGACCCCCACGGATGACGCTCTGGTAGGACGAGTACGTGGCGACGTGGAGCCCGCTGCGGGAGCAGATCTTCGCAAAGCTCTCCGCCGTCGAGGATACGCCGTCGCCGGCGGCTCCTCCAATGCGGAAAGCGAACTCCGACCTGGACATTGAGGATCCGACCTTAGGGGCCTGCGGCTTCCACTTCCCCAGGTTTTCCGCTGAACGCCGTCGCGCACTAATATAGTTGTTGCCGTGTCCATCAGATACAACAGAGGACGCCGCGCGGTCCGGGAAATCCTTTTGCGGACTGCAGACCTTCGGGTCGGCGTGAGGCCATGAAAGCCGTCCCCGATCTGCGCCAAGTTCCGAAGCCGCTCGGCCCCTATTCGCACTGTGTCGTGGCAAACGGGCTCGTCTTCCTGGCCGGGCAAGCCCCGCTGGCGCCCGGCAAGGCGCCGGGGGACTGGGCCGCCTCCGATATCGCAGGTCAGACGCGCCAGTGTCTGCGGAACGTTGAGGCAATCCTCGTTGAGTTGGGACTCGGGCTGGACTCCGTCGTGAAGACAACGGTGTTCCTCCGAGATCCGGGGGACTTCGGGAACATGAACGAGGCCTACCGCGAGTTCTTCCCCGTCGATCCGCCTGCGCGGTCGGTCGCCAAACTCGGGGCCGAGGTCCAAGGGCTGCTGGTCAGCATCGAAGCCGTTGCCGTGTACGAGCCGCGAAAGGAGGGCTGACCGCCCGAGGCGCACCTCAGAAGGAGACCCGCGCGAGGGTTTTCGTCGCCTTCACGCCATCGATCGCTCGGATTTGCGTCAGGACGATCGAGCCGATTTCGTCGATGCTCGCGGCTTCGACTTTCGCGATGATGTCATAGTCCCCGAAGAGCGGGTAAAGTTCGGCGATGTTCTCGAGCTTGAGGAGCTTCTCATAGACCTCCTTCTCCCGCGTCGGCTCGATGTCGATCAGCACGAATCCAATGGGCGTGTTGGCACCGACGTCGCGGTAGAAACCGGACCTAGATAAGCGTATCGCGCGGAGTCCAAGGAACGGCTCTCAGATCCGCTCGTTGCCGGGAGCGTGCAGGGTTGTTTGCGCCTTGGATTTTCACGCGTAAACGGCCAAATACGCGGAGACTCATCGAAATCTCACGAGTCCCCACGGGCCGGAGGTTGATGGGGAGCGACCGACGTTTCCCCTCGAGCCGATTCGGCATTGGTATATCACCCCGTTTGGCGGCATGTCTCCCGAGCTCGGCCTCTACCAGGTCGGCATCAACGGTGAAGCGTTGGCGGCGAACACCTCCATTGACCCGTCCGTCGATCGTGTCCGAGTCACGGTCGTCGGCCATGCGAGGGCGCGTCCAATCCTCCTCGACCGGTTCTTCCAGGTCGTTTCCCTCGACGAGCATCATCCCGATGCCTTCGCGCACTCCCGTCACGGTGAAGCCGTGCTCCCCGAAGGCGACCAAGTCCTTCGAAGGTACGCGATTCCCCGCGTCGGCGCGAACATCCTGCTGAACAGCGTCCTCACGCAGCGTTCCGGGGTCGTCCCGAGCCCCGACATCGTCCGGAGGATCCTGGAGGAACTCATCGCGAGTGGGGGACCAGGGACGGCGAACGGCTGAAGGTCGCGGGCGCTGCGCGATATGTGGGATTGTTTTTATCCGCCTGCGGACTACACACGTTGAATGCGCATTGGCGTCATCGGCGTGCAAGGCGATGTGAGCGAGCACGTGGACGCTCTCCGTCGGGCAATGCGTGACTTCGGATACTCTGGGGACGCGATCCCCGTGCGCAAACCTTCCGACCTTGCGCAGGTCCACGGCCTCACGATCCCCGGGGGGGAGAGCACGACAATCTCGAAGCTCCTCGTGCGGCTCGGCCTCTTCGACGAGATCGTGCGACGCGTCCGGGAAGAGAACATGCCCATCTTGGGGACGTGCGCGGGATGCATCCTCCTCGCCAAGGAGGGCGACGTCCAGGTCGGGAAGACCGAGACACGCCTCCTGTCCCTGATGGATATGGCCGTGGATCGAAACGCCTTCGGGCGTCAACGCGAATCCTTCGAGGCCGACCTCGCGGTCGATGGCCTCGACGCGCCATTCCACGCCGTCTTCATTCGCGCGCCGGGGATCCTCCGGACTTGGGGGCCCTGCAGGGCCCTCGCCCGTTATGGAGACCGGATCGTCCTCGCTCGACAAGGCCACCTCATCGGCTCCGCATTCCACCCGGAACTCAGTGGCGACCTGCGGATCCACCGCTGGTTCCTCGAAACTGTCTAGAGGATGAGGAGGACCAAGGCCGCAGACGCGATGGCGCCGGACAAGGTCACGTAGAGCGCAGGGCGGAGCACAGCCAGCGTCGAGTTGATGGAGGTCGTGAGCCGCGACGCCGCCTCCGGTCCAAAGATTCGGAAGTTCGCGATCTCTCCCGCGAGAGGAGCCACTTCCGCGGCCTCGAGATTCCCAGCCGCCTCTCGGACCGCGGCCTCGGCTTGCGCGAGGATCGTTTCCCGATCGAGGACCGCGCCGACCGCGTTGAAGCCCGTCATGGTCAGATTCACCGAGTGGTTGTCCGTCGTCATGGCCTCGGATTCTGCGACGAGCTTCCTGAGCCGATCGCGGATTTCGTCCCGGAGCCCCGGGACCATGTTGTTTCCGTCGAAGAGGACGTAGGCCGTCCTGTGACCGTCCACCTCCAAGACGAGGGCTTCGATGCCGCGGGCCCCGATGCCTTGGTCCGGCGTGCAGAACCCCGTGCGACGCGCGTAGCCCACGCGGAACATGGACGTCGGGGCCGCGAGGGCTTGCTCGGTCGCCATCCGCGCGGTCTCGACAATCTCGTGGCTCTCATGGCTCCCGAAGTGGGTCAGACCCGCGCCCGGTTGGAGGCAGTTGTGGGCGTCGACGAAGACCGCGTCTGCGGCGCCCGCGAGCTTCGCCTCCTGGACGGCGGCGTGGCCCGTCGCGCCATCGATGTCGTCCGATGGGTTCGGGGCGAAGGATCCGACGATGAGCACAACGCCCCCCAGGTTCTGGGCGAGGGCGGTGGCCTTCCCGTTGAACACGCGTACGGAGCGGCCCACCTTCGCGGAGAACGAAGCGCCGGCTAGGAGCGGGCGGACGGCGTCTCCGATCTTGCGCACTTCGGCACTCGTCGCGGGATTCTCGTCGTGGGTCGTCGGCCCATGGGCCACGAGGACATTGGGCGTGAGATCCTCGAGATCTCGAACGACCTTCGTTGGGAGGTCGCTCCCACTCACGTATCCCATCGGACCGGGGTGGACCGCGGGGGCGAGGAGCAACGCCCGCAGCCGGTCCCCGCTCCGGAAAGCGAGCCCGGCGACGCGGACCCTTGCTGGGACACTCACGGAGTCGAAGAACGCCTCGAGCTCGGCGGCGCCCTCCGGGGTACGATCCCCGTAGTGGTCCAGCGTGTGGCGGAGGAGCATGAGGCCGTCCGCCCCGAAGGACCGCAACAGCGGACGCTTCGCGATTGTTGCGTACGCCACCGCCGAGAGGAGGAAGATCCCGAAGACGAAGACGATCGCCAGCACCTCCAGGAGGCCGAGGGGGACGATCGCGGCGAGGCCGACGACGCCGAGGCCCGGGTGGAGGAGGGAAGGCAGCAGCGACTTTCGATGTTCCGAGTTCGAGACGCTAACGAGCAGGACCTGCCGCATCCAGAGGATTGTCCCGTAGGCCAAGATCGCGACGAGGACCACGCCGGACGGGAAGGGGACATTCAGGAGGACCGCGTAGATCGTGAGCGCGATGACCGTCACGAGGAGGAAGGCGGTGAGGACGATGAGGCCGATGAAGGCCATGAGCGCGGAGCGGCCGAGGTTCATGCTCCCGCCGAGGGCCCTCGCAAGGGGAGATGTCAGGGCCGCGGACACCGATGCGGGCACGCCGATCGCAAGGGTTCCGATGAGAATCGGCATGGGGTCGAGCCGCGGGTAGGAGAGGAGGAAGGAACCCATGAGAGAAAAGGCGAGGATCGGTAACACGAGCCGTCGCGGCCGCGGAGAGACGAAGAGGCGGCGTGCCATGTGGGTCGTTTCCGCCTGGCTCTGGGCCGCGGTGCTCGCTTGGCGGCGCTGCATCAGCCCGCTTTCACCGCCTCAACGATTCGGCGGAGCGCCTCGCCCCGGGCCACCTCTACGATCGTGCCCGTGACGACGATGTCCGCACCCGCCCGAGCGATTCCTGTGGCGTCCTCCGGCGTGCGGATTCCACCGCCGACGACGAGCGGAATGTCCACGGCATTCCGCACCGCGCGCACGAGGGCGGTGGGGACGGGTTCCGGCGCGCCGCTACCGCACTCCAAGTACACGAGCTTCATGCCGAGGAGCTGGGCCGCGAGGGCGTACTGAACCGCGAGGGTCGGATTATCCCGCGGCAGGAGATCGGCCTTCCCGACCTGCCCGGCCCGCATCCCCGGAGCCACGATCAAGTAGGCCATGGGGATCGCCTCAAGGCCCCAGGCCTTGACGACGCCCGCCGCGATCCGCTGCTCCCCGATGATGAACCGCGGGTCCTGACTGTTCAGGAGGCTCATGAAGTACACGGCATCGGCGTGGGGCGACAGGTCCGTCGCGCTTGCAGGAAACAAGATTACGGGCACGGATGCGGCCCGCTTGATCGCGACGACCGTTTCGTCGACGCGGCCTTGCGTGACCCCCGTGGATCCGCCGACCATGATCGCGTCGGTCCCCGCTTTCGCGGCTTCGCGCGCGAGGGAGCCGGCTTCCGCCGGAATCTGCTTGTCGGGATCCAGGAGGGTCATGTGGAGTCGGCCCCGCCCGCGGCGTTCAAGCAGCGATTCGTAGACCTTCATAGGCCCCTCCCAGGAGGAACGCGACGAGGGCGACGATCATCGCGACCTTCGCAACCCTCTCGGATAGCCCGGGGTTTTTCGCCGAGTAAAGGGCAGCGTAGATAAACATTCCGTCCGCAACGAGGACGAGCACGAGGTACGGCCAGGGCAGTACGGCGAACCACCACGGGAAGAGGCTGAGGACCACGCCGAGTGTGAAGCAACCCGCCGCGACGGCGCCCGCGCGCGACGCCCCGATGCGCTGTGGCAGCGTCCTTCGGTCCACGTCTCCGGTAATGTCCTCGATGTCCTTCGTGATCTCCCGTCCTACGGTCGAGAAGAAGGCGAGGGTCGCGAGGACCCCCGTGCGGAGGAGGGCATCGCGTTCGCCTGCGTATACAGACAAGCCCCCGAAAAGGAACAGGGATCCGACCAGGTACGCAATCGCGATGTTCCCCGAAAAGCCGCTCGACTTGAGCTTCGCCTCATAGGCGAGCATGACGGCAAGGTTCGCGAGGACCAGAAGGAGAGCTTCGAGGCCGACGACGAACGCGACAGCTGTGGCAAGGACGAAGGCGACGGCGACGAAGACCATTGCGCTGCGCACCGTAAGCCGACCCGAGGGAATGGGCCGCTCGGGATGGTTGATCCTGTCCGTCTCGCGATCGTAGATGTCGTTGAGCGCATTGCCGCCTGCGGTGAATGACGCGGCCGCAGCCGCGGCGAGGAGGAGGTCGACGAGGGCTCCCTGCCACGCATCGGACCCAACGGCGACAACCCCGCCGATGAAAACCCCGGCAGCGGCCATTGCGCAGTTGATCGGGCGCGACAGTTGGAGGTACCCGTCCATGGTTGCCGGACGAAAGTCCGGGCTGATAATAATGCTTCTCGGCGGTGACTCGATACTCCGAGCCGCGCGGGCATGGCCTCGTCTGGTTCGCGTCGACCACCGAGAATGGGCGCAAAGTGGTATCGCCGATGATTATCACCTCGACTGCCTCGAGCCTCGAAGCGGAACTCTTTTACCATCCCCCCGACATGTAATCCCAACCCACCGGTCTCGCCTCGGAATTCCCCTGGAACGCGACCGGATGAATCCTTTGCGGGAGGAGAGCACAGTGACCGCGTCCAAAGGCACCGGCCTGCAGTTTTGGAAAGCCTCGAAAGCGCGCAATGCGGAGAAGGCCATCGACCACACCGAAGATGTCGTGATGGTGTTGCGTCTCACCCAGGCTGATCTCACGGCGGCCGAAGATTCCTTGACGGTCGCGAAGAAGCTCTACGCCTCGCGGGAATTTGCGCAGGCGCTCGAAGCTGCGAAGCGAGCCGAGTCGATTGCGATCTCCCTTGAGGAGCGCCATGCCGCGTACCGGAAGGCGGCCTCGAATGTCCGCGCGTGCTCGGACGAGATGCGTCGGGTCGGACTCCCGACGGGGCCCTTGGATGCCGCGCTCGAGGAGAGCGAGAAGAAGGTGGCCCAAGGGACATCGGTCGACGGCGCTGTCGTTCCGAACTACCTCGAGGGACGCGTCATCCTCGAACGCGCGGAGAGGGAGGGCCGTGAACTCCTGCAGAAAGCGACCGGGGCGTCGAACGCGATCTTCCTTGCGGAACTCGCCGTCGAGGCGCTCGTCGAAGTCCCGGGGCCCTCGGACCCGGCGGCTTTTGCCGCGGGGGCGGCCGTTGGACTCGAGCGGGTCCTCGAAGAGGCCACCCGCGAGCTCGCCCTCGGGCATCCGGAGGCCGCGAGCCGGATCGCACGAGACCTCGAAGAGCGCGCGAGCCGGCTTCGGTCCGAATACCTGGAGGGCTGCCGCCTCCTGGCCATCACGGAGGCCCGCGTGGGCGCGCTTCGCGCCGACGGAGTCGACACGACGCGATACGCGAGCCAGGTCGACGCTGCGCGTCGTACTCTCGACCGCGGGCTCATCGGACCTGGAATTTCGTTCGCTCGCCGTCTCTCGAAAGAGATTGATGACCTTGGCGTCCACCACCGCCAGGCGACCACGGGACTGTCCGATGCCGAAACCCTCTACACACAGCTGAGCCGAGAAGGCTTCCAGTCCTACGAGGCGGAGTCGGCGATCCGCGAGGCTCAGGGAGCGATCCGCGACGGCAACTTCCGGCGAGCCCTTGCCCAGATCCAGCGGGCGCATGCGGCCTTCGTCCGCCGACGCAATGTGCGGGAAGCCCTTGCCAAGTCCATTCAGGAAACCCGCGCCCGTGCGGCCGCCCTCCATGGGCGGCCTTTGCCCTTCCTCCCGGACGTGGAGGAACTCCTGACGCGGGCGGAGCGTGAGTTCAGGGAGGGCGAGTACGCACGGTCGAGCGAGGACTTGCGCATCGCGACGCTGCTCCTGGGCCGTTCGGAAGAATCCAACGCGGGGAAGGGTTGACCGTCGGGCTTAAGGGAGGGCCCGTCCTCCATCTGGTCAGATGGCGGAGCAGTACTTCGCTCGACGTCCTCGATCCCGGAGGCGTCCGCGAACCTTCGAGGTCACGATCCGGGGCCGCCGATTCCGTTTTCACACGGAAGGTGGCGTCTTCTCCTCCCGCGGCCTCGACCGTGGAAGCGAGCTTCTGCTACGTGCGCTCGAGCTCGGCCCTTGCGACCTGATCCTGGACCTCGGCTGCGGATACGGTGCGCTCGGCACGGTCGCAGCGGGGCTCGCGCCCGGCGGGCACGCGATTCTGTCGGACATCAACCGACGTGCCGTGAGCCTCGCGAAGAGGAATCTCCGGGCAAACAAGATCACGAATGCCGAAGTCCGCCATGGGAACCTCTACGAGCCTATCGGGGGGATGGCCTTCGATCACATCGTCTGCAACCCGCCGATTCGGGCCGGTCGCAGGATCATCCATCGGATCATCGATGAGGCCCCCGACCATCTGCTTGAAGGGGGCCACCTGTGGCTCGTCGCGCGATCCAAACAGGGCGCCGATACCCTGGCCGGGCGAATGCGGGAGACTTTCGGGGGAGTGGAGGTCGTCGCCCGCGGGAGCGGCTACAAAGTGCTCCGCTCGGAGAAAACGCCGGCCCCCACGAATCTTCGCATCGAGCCGCGGACATGATCCAAGCGGTTCCGGTTGCGACGGTGTCCTGCGATGCATTGAACCTAGGCGCGCCATTCCTGCTGCTTGGGGTAGCACGGATGGCACGGATGAACATCTCGAGCGGGGCGAAGTGGGAGTCGATCGTCGGGTATTCGAGGGCGGTCCGCGTAGGCCCCTTCGTGTACGTGGCCGGGACCACGGCCCTCGATCGTAGCACCGGGAAGGTCGTCGGCGGCGAGGACCCGTATGCACAGACCGTCCAGGCCCTGCGCAACATTGAATCGGCGCTTCGCGAGGCGGGCACGGGGATTCGGGACGTCGTGCGCACGCGGATCTTCACGACAGACATCTCCCACTGGGAGTCGATCGGGCGAGCCCATCGCGCGGTATTCGGAGAAATCCGACCCGCGACGACGATGATCGAGGTGCGACGGCTGATTCAACCGGAGATGCTCGTCGAGATCGAAGCGGACGCGACCCTCGCCGACGACTCCCGTGAAAGGACTGGAACACGAAGGTCCGAATCCTTAAATATGGCCTGAAGGTTGGACAAATCCTCCTGACGAGGATCCCTGATGCCAGCGGATAAGCCGTCCCCCGAACCCGAGACGCCACCGCCCTCGCCGCCGTCCCCGGCGAAGCCGACGGGCCGGGCGGAGCGGGGCAAGGCCGAGAAAGCCGAGGAACCCAAGGCTCCGAAGGTGCCGAGGAAGCTCGAGGGCGTGAAGGAGGACTTCCGCTACATCGTCCGGATGGCAAACACAGACCTCGACGGGACGCGATCCGTGGCCCAAGCCCTCACGGCGATCAGGGGCGTCGGGATCCGCGTGGCGGACGCAGTCGCCGACCTGGCGGGTGTGCCGCGACGCGAGCGACTCGGAAATCTCACGGAAGCCCAGACGGACAAGATCGAAGAAGTCCTCGGCAGCCTCGGAGAGTTGGCGCCAGCCTGGATGGTCAATCGGCCAAAGGACTGGGAGGGCGGCATGGACCTCCATGTGTTCGGCTCGGACGTGGAGGTGCGCCTCCGGGATGACATCAACCTAATGAAGATGATCCGCTCGTACAAGGGCATCCGGCACGAGGCCGGGCAGAAGGTCCGCGGGCAGCGGACGCGAAGCAACGGCCGTTCCGGCCTCACCGTCGGAGTCGTCAAGAAGGCCGCGATCCAGGCCGCCCAGGCGAAGGAAGCGGAAAAGGGGAAGAAAGAGGAGTGAGCCTTTGGGCGACCCGAAGTTCTCCCGTGCAAAGTACGAGCGGCCCTCCCATCCTTGGGAAGCCGAACGGATCAAGGAGGAGAACGAGCTCCTCAAGAAGTACGGCCTGAAGAACAAGAAGGAGCTGTGGAAATCCCAGTTCGTACTACGTCGCTTCCGCCAGAGGGCGCGGGAGCTCCAGGCGAGGCTCCGAACGGGGGACATCCAGGCGGAGAAGGAGCGGAAGGAACTCCTCTCGCGCCTCGGTCGTCTCGGGCTGCTGCCGGCCGAGGGCACGACCCTCGACGACGTACTGGGCCTCGATGTCGAGGCCGTCCTCTCCCGTCGGCTCCAAACCCTCGCATTCCTAAAAGGGCTCGCGTTCACGCCTCACCAAGCCCGCCAGTTCATCGTCCATGGCCACGTGGCGATCGGCGGCCGTCGCGTCACGGTCCCCGGATATCTCGTCCCCCGCAAGGACGAGAACGCGATTGCCTATGACGAGCGCTCCGCGATTGCGAATGAGCTGCATCCGGCCCGCCCGGGCGGCCAGATGCCTGAGGCGCCTCCCGGGGAGGGCACGGAGGGAGAGGCCAGCGAGCAGGAGCCGGACAACGAGGAGGGCGCCTAGCATGCCGAGGTGGGGCGTCGCGCACATCTTCGCGTCGTACAATAACATCATCATCACCCTCACGGACGTCACGGGGTCCGAGACGATCGCGAAGGCGTCCGGCGGCATGGTCGTCAAGGCCGCCAAGGACGAGGCGTCCCCGTACGCGGCCATGAAGGCGGCCGAGCGCGTGGCGGACGCGGCGAAGGAGAAGGGCATCGACTCGATCCATGTACGCGTGCGCGCCCCGGGAGGGAACAAGTCCCAGTCTCCGGGACCCGGCGCCCAGGCGGCGATCCGCGCGCTATCCCGCGCGGGCCTTCGGATCGGACGCATCGAGGAAGTCACGCCGGTTCCCCATGACGGCACGAAGCCCAAGGGGGGCCGACGAGGTCGGAGGGTGTGAATGAAACTCAGAATCCTCGAAGAGAAAGAGGATTCGATTAAGATCCTCCTCGAGGAGACGGAGCCGGCTTACGCGAACGCCATCCGGCGGGCCGTCCTGGCGGACGTGCCCAGGATGGCCATCGACGACGTGGAATTCCACCTCGGTCCGATCCGGGCGGAAGACGGGAAGGAGTACGAGAGCGTCGCGCCCCTCTTCGACGAGATCATCGCGCACCGCCTCGGGCTCGTCCCGATTCCCACGGAGCTCGGCCTGTACAACCGGCGAGAGTCCTGCCCGACCTGTCACGGCGAGGGCTGCCCGAGCTGCACGATCATCTATTCCTTGAACAAGCGGGGCCCCGGGATCGTGACCTCGGGGGATCTGGAACCCATCGGAGATGCGAAGCTGCGACCGAAGGACCCGCACATTCCAATCGTGAAGCTCGGCGACGGCCAGGCGATCCTCGTCTATGCGACGGCGGTCCTCGGCACGGGCAAGGAGCACGCGAAGTGGCAGGCCGCCACGGGCGTCGGGTATCGTTACTATCCAACGCTGAAGGCGGGGACGAAGTCCCTCGACCCCTTCGACCCGAACACGTCGTATTGCGCGAGCCACATGGAAACGTCGGCCCCGGAAGAGACCACGGTCAAGCTGTCCAGCGATTGCAGGCAATGCAAGAAGTTCATGGACACGCACAAGGTCGAATCCGTCAAGGTCGGCACCGACCCCACACGCATCCTCCTGCAGTTCGAGACGGACGGATCCCTGAAGGCCATCGAGGTCCTGCGGACGGCCCTCGACATCGTCGCAAAGCGTTTCACGGAGATCGCAGACCAGGTCGAGGCCCTCGCCGCCGAAGCCGCCGCGTGAGGCCCTCCCGAGCATCAGCCTTCGGGACAATGCTTAACTAGTACTACTAGCGCTGTAGTATTCGATGGAACTCGGCGATCTCGAGCTGGCCGTGCTCCGAGCCCTCCGCACGCTCGGGGAGGCGTCCTCGGGAGCCATTCATAAGGAAGTCCGGCGGACCCGAGACGTCGCCTACACGAGCGTGACGACGACCCTGTACCGGCTCGTGGACAAGAATCTGGTCGCCGTCCGGCGGGAAAGCGAACGGCGAATCTTCTACCGGGTCAAGGAAGGACGGGCCTACGAGCGCGCCCTTTCCTCGATCGTAGGCCGCCTCGTCGATGCCTTCGGGGCCGCGGCCGTCTCTCGGCTTCTCGGGGGCCGCTCCAAGATGACGGAGGCGCATTGGAAGGAACTCGAGGCGCGCGTGGCGGAGCGGAGGCGAAGGGAGTAGACGGATGAGCGAAGGACTGGAGTTGGTCCTCGAATCCTTGGCGATCTACTGGACATCGTCTCTGCCCCTCGCCGTGCTGACGGCGTGCGGTGCGTGCATGGGGACGCTCCTCTATGTCTTCCTCGCGAACGCGAGGAACGCGAAGCTGCGCGTCAGCCTGCTCACAGGCTTCTATGGGCTGACCGTGTTCTTCTGGCTGTTCATCGCGGTGAGCCTCGCTCTCTGCGTTTGGCAAGCGCGGATGGTTGCGTACCGCACCTGGGGGGTACAGGCGGCCGCCTCGGGCGCCCTGCTCGCGGCCCTTGCGAGCTCCTTCGGAATCTCCTTCGTGGTCTGGCGGTACGGGAATGCGAGGCTGCTCCACAGGTTCGCGCCGATTCCGGTCCCCCGGGAGTATGGATGGCTGCGTGGCTACGTGGACCTCCTTACGAAATTCGAAGGCCTTCCTCCCGTCGAGGCAGGTTTCATCGACTCCAAAGAGCCCTTGGCGATGGCCATCGGCGGGAAAGCGCCCCACGTCCTCCTGTCCCGAGGTCTCCTCGAAGGGCTCGACCGCGACGAGATCGAAACGGTCGTGACCCACGAGCTCATGCACCTCAAAAATCACGACGCTGGATTCAAAGTCTTCTCCACGGTCCTCTCGCGGATCCTGATCTTCGACCCCTTCAGCAAGTTCTTCGACCCTGCTGTCCATCGTGAGCGCGAGTATCTCGCGGACGAAATGAGCGGGCGGTCCACGAGGAAGCCAGCGGCCCTGGCGTCCGCGTTGCTCAAGATCTCGAAGCTCAGAGCACCCCGGAAGTCGGCATGGGGGATTAGCATCCTGGGTCCAGGGACGGGCCTCTTCAGCCGCTACCCCCCGCTGGAGAAGCGGGTGGAGCGCCTCCTACTCCTCTCGTACCTCCTTGGCGATGGGAGCTAGGATTCGGGCAAGTCTTTATACTATCGGCATAGTAGTCCCAGGTCCAGGGAAGGAGGCGGGTGTACTCCCGACCGTCCGTTTCTTCAGCGGCGGCCCGCGAGGTCGCAGTGCGTGCGCGGCAGACGCTGAGCATCATGCACCGTTGGGGATACGCCCCCACCCTCGAGGTCCTCGCCGCCGACCTGATCGGCGGCCCCGCGAGCCTCGGGGACCTGAAGGAATCCGCGGAAGCCTCCTCCGACGTGCGGATACGCGAGTCCTTTGCGTACCTTCGCGGCCACGAAGGCCTCGTGGAGAAATCGAAGCGGCGGCTCGAGACGAACCGGCTTCTGAACGGACGGGCTCGGAAGATCGCAAATGAGTTCGCCCGCGAATTGGCGAGCCTCTGTCCCTTCGTCGAGTGCATCGCGCTGTCTGGCTCCGTCGCATCCGGTGGCTACGGCCCCGGCGATGACATCGACTTCGATTTGTTCGTTCGAGACGGGACTAAGTACATTGTCTATGCGGTGTCCCTGCTGCTCGGGTTCCGAACCTCGCTGCGGCACCGACGCGAGTACGGGCTTCGGAAGCTCATCTGCATCAACGTCCTGTGGACCCGAACTGAAACGGAACCGTTCACCCGCCAGGATCACGACCTGGCGTTCGAACTTCTCCACTGCACCCCGACCTTCGGCGCGGCGCGGTTCCAGGAAGCGGTCGATGCGAACCGCTGGGTGCTCGAGTACTTCCCCCAGATCCAGCGGCGGCCGCTCGCTAGGGAACCAATCCGACGCCCCAACCGCCTCTCGCGAGCCCTCGAGTGGATGGCGAAGCACCGCCACCTCCTGGCGCTGATCGAGGCGGTTTGCCGCCAGACGACGTTCGTCGCATACTCACTCATCCACTGGGCCCGCAAAGCCGATCCAGAGGCCGCCGCTCGGTTCGAGTTCCTCCGTCGCGCCAAGTATCCCTACGAGGTGTTCCAAGATTGAACTCGGTTCGAGCCAGGCGTGGAGAATGAACGAGGAGGAGCAATGAGCCGCCTCGGCATCCGAACGAAACGCGACCTCGCCCTGTTCCTCGTCGTGACCGCGTACGCCCTCGCCATCCTCTCGCTGGCGGTCGGGGCCCTCGCCAGGGACTTGGGCCTCGTAGCCCTTGCCGCAGGCCGCGGTCGGCCTATCGTCGTCGATCTGACGTACCTCACGATGGCCCTCACGGCGATCATGTTCGGCGTCGCGGCGATGTGGATTGCCTTCGCGTTCCTGTCGCTCCGATTCCGTCCGACCACGATCGACCTCGACTCGATCGAAATCCATTCGCCCTCAGTATCGGTCCTCATACCCGCTCACAATGAAGAGAGCGTCGTCCTCGACCTCGTGCAAGACCTCCTGAGGCAGGACTATCCTCAGCTCGAGGTCCTCGTCATCGCGCACAACTGCTCCGATCAGACCATCGCGGTCGTGCAGCACATCCAGGATCCCCGACTGAGAGTCCTAGAGCACCGGACGTCCGAGTCGGGGAAGGCCCTTGCACTGAACTTCGGCTTGGCCCAGGCACGAGGCGACCTCGTCGCACAGTTCGACGCCGACAACCGCATTGAGGACCCACGCCTCGTGCGTCGTGCCGTGGCATATTTCCTGATGGAGCCCCAGTCCGAGGTCATCCAAAGCCAAGTGGAGACAAAGAATGCGGGAGCGAATCTGCTCACGCGGCTGCAGGCGATGGAATATCGCATGTTCGCCCACCTGTTCTGGGGCGGCCGAAATGCAGTGGGCCTCCCCTGCCCCGTCGCCGGCACCGGCGTCTTCTTCCGCCGCGCCGTGCTGGATCGGGTGGGCGGCTGGGAGAACGAACTCGTGGAGGACTTCGACCTTTACTGCAAGCTTGTCCTTTCCCGGGCAAAAATCGTGTACAAACCCGACCTCGTCGTGCTCGATGAGAAGCCGCCGCGCTGGGAACTGCTCATCCGTCAGCGGAGCCGATGGCAGCGCGGCCACATGGAGGTCCTCACAAAGCGATGGACCCGATGGATGGGCTTGAGCGATATGCTTTACCTGGCGGCGCCCGTCGCGAACGCGGCTTGGTACGCTTCCTCGATCATCATCCTCCTGTACCACACGCTCCCCTGGTCCTTCACGTACTGGTATCCCCCCGCGGCCCTATGGGTGTCGATGTGGATCGTGGCGTATGGTGCCATGGCCCTGATCTTGGTCCGCTCCGGACATCGGAGGGACCTTCGCTACTTGCCGGCCTTCTACATCTTCGGTTTCCACTGGCTCCTCGCGTTCCTCTTCGCATTCGGGGTGAAGGGTTGGTCGTCGTCGAAGACTCCCCACGGAAAGCTGGACTGACGCCCGCAATCGGGCCGCTTGTCGGGGAACACCGCGTCATGCGGAGACGCGCAGCGAGCATGCTCGGCTGGATACCGGCGGCCCCCTTCGCTTGGGCGTCCGTCCTCCGCGCTGGGCTCCCTCTCCTTGTCGTGCTCGCCGCCGGAGTCGCCGTGAGAGCGCACTTCGCCGCACGCCTCGATCCGTTCGAAGACGGATACCAGCATTGGTGGATCTCCGCGAATCTGTTGCTGACGGGGGAATACTGGGATCGCCACTCGATGATGACCCAGGGAAACTGGCTGCCTTTGTACCACTTCCTGAGCGCAGGGGTCCTCGCTGCGACGGGGCTCTACAACTTGGCGGCGATGAAATCCGTGAACATCGGCCTGAGTTTGTTGACCGCTGGATTGGTGTTCTGGGTCGGGTGGAGGCGAAACCTCGCGGTAGGAATCGTGGCCACGGCCTTCCTCGCGTTCAACTTCATCGATGTCGTCATCAGCGGCTGGTCCACCGCGGAGTCCCTCGCGACCTTGCTCGTGTTCCTCGGATATGCGGCCCTGTTCCGGGCCGACGCGACACAGGCGAAGTTCACCTGGATCGCTGCGGCCGCCTTCGGCCTCGCCGTGCTCGCCCGGTACGAGGCGTGGCTCGTCGTCGCGGTCGTCGTCCTCTTCGCATTGACCAGGGTCAAAGAGTTCCGGCGGAGAAAGGAGATGCTCCTGGCCCTTCTCCCCGCCCTCGCCCTCATGGTCGGGTATTCCGTGTACGCCCTGCAGTGGGGGCTCCTTCCGCAGCTCGTCGTCCAACAGACATCCGCGGACTTGGCATTCCAGATGTCAATCGGCACCCAACGGGCGCCGGGAGATATCCTCGCGTCGTGGTGGCAGGGCTATTTCCTGTACTTCCCTCCTGTCATCCTGCTCGGAGGGGGCTTCGCAGTTCTCCGCGCAAAGAGCGAAGTCGGATCCTGGATCGTCTTCGCCCTCTGGGGCTTCATTCTCCTGTATGCAGCGCTTCAATTCGGGAATCCGAGCTACCGATACGTCCTCATCACGGTCCCGTTCTTGTCCCTCTTCGCTGCCGAGGCCCTTGAGCTCATCGCCCGCCGAGCATTCGCGGTGCGACCCCGCAGGACCCGATGGCAGAGCCTTGCCGTGCCGGTCTCGCTGGCGGTTTCCGCGGTGTTCATCGTGGCCACGTTGCTGCCGCCCGCCGCGCGGTTCTGGGACTCCGACTTCCAAGCGAGCGTCTACATGATCCCCCTCCGGCGCGCGGGCGAATTTCTCGCGGATCGGCCGTTGCCCCAAGGGAAAATCCTCGTGAGCGAATCATCGATTGCCGCATATTACAGCGGCTATCCTCCGGACCGGGTCCTCGGTTCGCGATGGCTCCCCGATGCGCGCGGGCCCGCGCTCGACTTCCTCAAAGGGCATGCGGCGTACATCGTGTACATGGGCGTGCCCTACTACCGGCTTCGAGGCCTGTTCCCGGAGCTCCAAGACGGTACGGATACGCCGGACTTCGATCTCCTCTTCGACGCCGGAGGGCTTGCTCTGGGAACCCACGCGGTCTACGTCTACGAGGTGAAGCCATGAGATCCGGAGGGACGAGGGAAACGGATTCCGGGGCGGATCGGCCGGACCTGCTCTTAGCGAATTCCTACTTCATGACCTACGACCGAAAGGACGAGCGGATCGAGGGTCCCTTCGCGCCTTTGGGGCCCCTGTACATCGCGGCTTGCCTGCGGCAGGCGGGAATGCATCCGGGACTCTTCGATGGGACCCACGCATCCGGGCTCTCTGCATTCGCGACCATGCTCGACGCACGACGCCCGAGCGCGGTCGGAATCTACGCGACGGTCGTCTCCCGTCACATTGCGCTGAAGATGGCGACGCTCGCGAAGCGGCGCAAGATCCCTGTCATCGTGGGGGGCCCCGACCCGTCCTCCGCGCCGGAGGTGTACCTCCAAGGCGGAGACGTCGACGTCGTTGCGCGAGGCGAAGGCGAGGAAACCGGCATCGAGCTCGCGCGACATTTCGCTGGGGACGAGCCCTCCGAGCTCCACGCGATTCGAGGCCTCAGTTTCCGGGACGACGGTCGCATCGTCCACACCGCGGATCGCCCCTACGTCGAGGACCTGGACCGGGTCCCGTACCCGGCCCGGGATCTCACCGATTGGGGCGCCTATGCCGCAACGACGCGACGCTTTCATGGCGTGAGTCAGACGACTGTGATGACGGCCCGCGGCTGCCCGTTCCAATGCACGTGGTGCTGCAAGCCTGTCTTCGGGGCGCGGTACCGCCATCGGAGCGCGCGGAACGTCGTCGGAGAGATGCTCGAGCTGAAGGCACGCTACCGGCCGGAGATGATCCGGTTCGCGGATGACATCTTCACGATCAATCGGAGGAAGTTCTTCGAGCTGGCAGATGCGATCGAGAGGGCGGACGCCGCAATCCCGTTCGAGTGTCTGAGCCGCGTGGATCTCGTCGACGAGGAAGTCCTCGAGAGGCTCCGGGACATTGGATGCCGCAAGATCCTGTATGGCGTCGAATCGGGCAGCCAGCGCGTCCTCGACTCGATGAAGAAGGGGATCACCGTGGAGGAGGTCCACGAGATCAGCCGCCTCACCCGGGCCTTGGGCATCGAACAGTACTGGTTCCTGATCTACGGGTATCCGCCCGAGGACATCCACGACCTCCGCCTAACGATCGACATGGTCCGGAGACTCCAGCCGGACGAATACGGGATCACGGTCGCGTATCCCCTCCCGAGCACGGAATTCTACGAGACGGTCCGGCACTCGCTCCGCGAGGGCGAGCACTGGCGGATGAGCCGGGATAACATCGTGTTGTACAACAATCGCTACGGCTCCTGGTTCTATCGCGCGGCCATCTATGGGACGCGCCTAGTGTGGCACTCGGGCCGCATCGCGACGGCCCGCGCGAGCACGATGGCGAAAGCCATCGACCGGCTCGCGTACGGCCTCTCGGATACCATCCTGAGGGGTTGGGCGAGGCTCAAGGAGGGCTGAACGCGCAGAGCTACGCATCCCCAGCCGAGGGTTTCGACCGCCTCGCACTCCGCTATGACGACCTCGTGGAGGCGAACCCCCTCCACGCCCAGCTTCGCCGACGCTCCCTGGCCTGGCTCGAGGAAGGTTTCCGGCCGGGGATGCGGGTCCTCGATCTGGGTTGCGGCGTCGGCACGGAAGCGATCCACCTCGCACGGCGCGGCATCCGCGTCGTGGCCACGGACATCTCCCCGGCGATGATCGAGCAGACACGGTCCCGCGCGAGGACGGCGGGGGTCGCAGATCTTGTGGATGTCGTTGCATGCCGGATCGGAGAGCTATCTGCGACCCTTCCTCAAGGGATTGGGTTCGACGGAGCCTACGCCTCGTTCGGGGCCTTGAACTGCGAGCCCGATCTCGCGCTGGCGATCCGCGAGACGGCCAGCGTCGTCAAAGCGGGCGGACGGTTCGTCGCTTCCGTCGTGAGCCGGCCTTGTGTAAGCGAACTCGGGCTCGGACTCGCCAGTGGGAATCTCCGAAAGGCGGCCCGGCGCCTCAGGGAAGGTGTCCTCATCGACCTCTACGGCGCTGGCACCGTGCGCGCGCAAGCGTATTCCGAAGGCGACCTCACACGCGCCCTTCGACCCTGGTTCCGGCTCGAACGAATCGAGGGCTGGCTCGTGGCGCTGCCACCGCCGTACCTCGCCCGGCAGTGGGTGCAGCACCCGTGGATCCATCGCCCCCTTGGAGCCCTTGACGAGCGGATCTCGAAGGTCTGGCCGTTCCGCGGATGGGGCGACCACCTGCATGTCGCCGCGCGGAGGCACCGCCCGTGACGAACCTGCTCGAACCCCTCTTCGTGCACCGGGTTCGCGGGCGGATCTCCTCGTCCCCCCTCCTTGCCGACGCGAACGCCGATGGATGGCCGGAGGTGTTCGTCGGTGGGCCCGTCCTCACGGGACTCTCGTGGGACGGCGAGCAGTTGCCGAGGTGGCCTCGCCGGTCGCGCAAGCCCTTCGCCTCCTCGCCCGCCTTTGGCGACATCAACGGCGATGGGCGGGGCGAGATCGTCGTGGGGTGCGACGATGGCCAGGTCCACGCGTTCTACCCGGATGGCGACCCGGTCGGCGGATGGCCCATCCGAACCGGCCGAGACGTGTTCTCGACCACGGTGCTCGCGGACGTAAACCACGACAAGGCCGCGGAGGTCGTCGTGGGCTCCGACGACGGGTCGCTCTATGTCCTGCGGGGCGATGGAAGGCGCGTGTGGCGCGCGGAATTGAGGGGGAGACCTTTCATCAGCGGCTCCCCGGCGGTCGCGGACCTCGATGGGGATGGATCTCCGGAGATTGCCGTGGGGGCGTGGGACCGGCAGATCCACGTGTGGTCAGGGGACGGCGAGGAGCACTCGACCCTCGGGCCCACGGCGGGCAACGCGATCTGGTCCTCTCCCCTCGCCTTCATGCTGCGCGGGGGTGCAGGTCACTTGGCATGGGCCTCCGACATGGCGTTCGTCGGATCCCTCCGTGGAGGGGTGCTCCCCGGCTGGCCCGCGCGAACGGAATCGTGGATCGTCTCCTCGCCTGCGGTCGTCGAACTCTCGGGAGGGTCCGGGGCCTCCGTCGTCGTCGGCGCGGAGCGATTGTACGCGTGGGACTTGTTCGGGCGACCGCGCCCGGGATGGCCCGTCGACCTCGGGGATTTCGTCTGGTCGAGCCCAATCGCGTTCGACCTCGATGGGGATGGGTCCCGGGAAGTCCTGGCGGGGAGCTGGGACGGCGGCCTCTACGCCTTCCGAAGCGATGGGACACCCGTCCCAGGGTTCCCCGTGAGGACGGAAGGCCCGATCTTTTCGACACCCGCGGCCGCGCCGCTCCGCGGCGGGGGCGGGTTGCTCGTGGCCGCGTCCTGGGACGGGACCGTCCGAGGATGGCGTCTGCCCAGGGCGAAGTTCGGTCCGGGGGACTGGCTTCAGTTCCGAGGCTCTCCAACGCGGACCGGGCTCCAGCCGCAGCCCTTTGAGCCGCCGCAAGGCGCGCCTCTCGAAGACAAGGAAATCGCCTCCCGGCCGCGCGTCCACGCAGCCCACGAGGAACGTTGGCCGACCGGTCACGGAATCCACCGAATCGTTGCGCACGGCGAGGCGCTCCACCGCGCCAAGGGACTACGGCTGGTCTACGAAATCCTCGGGGAGGGCCGCGAACATATCGCGCCGTTCGTCAATTCCCGCGGAGCCACGGTCGCCCTCGTCCAGCCGCTTCGGATCCCACGCCCGGTCCGCTATCGGATCGAGTTCGACGGACCGGATGGGCGGATTCACCGCTGGCCCCCGAATGGGGGTCGGCGATTCTTGTCCCGCACGACGTTGTGCGCGCGCTGACTGCGTAGCTTCCGCCGGAATCTCCGCGCCGTCACGACGGTCCGCAACGTTCGCGCGCATCGAAGGAATCCCAGGGCGTCTCCGCGGCGATCGGAAGCGGACGCGGAGAGGAGGGCGCCGAGGAAGGCACGGAGTAGGCGTCCGGCCGCAAAGGGGATCGGGTAGTCCATCGCGGCGTACATGACTCCGTTCGACCTGCGGAGGCCGGGATACTCCGCACCGAAAAGCTTGCGGGCCGTGACGGAGACCTCCTGGCGAATCTGCAGATCAGGAATCACGGCGATTCCGTGTCCGGCGAAGCGAAGCTTTGCACAGAAATCGAGGTCCTCGAACCCGATGGGCGCGAAGGTTTCGTCGAATCCACCGACCTCGCGCGCGGCTTGGGGGCGCACAGCGATGGCGGAGGCGCCGACCGCGTCAACCGCGAGGAGCTGCCCCACGCCCGCGTAGGGCGGACCGCTCCACCATCGCCCCCACAGGCCCGCAAAGGCGGGCTGCAGGGGGCGACGCGAGAAGGAGGGTGCCAGGGGCCGACCCGTCGGGTCCGTGGGGATCCCGGAAACCAGCGCCACGCGCGGCTCCGCCGCGAGTACATCGATGAATCGTTCGATCTCGTGCCCCTCGAGGATGACATCATCATCGAAGTAGACGATCACGTCCGCCCTCGGTCGCGCGGAGAGCACGGCATTCCTTGCCGCGGCGGGTCCTCGGTTCGAAGGAAGCGAAAGGACCTTGATGGCCCCGGCTTGGTCCCGAAGCCAAGCCTTCGTCTCCGGGGTCGCGCCGCTGTCGACGACAAGGACCTCAAATCCTCGTGCGCGCGCCCGCGTCAGCAACGTCGCCGTGATCCTGCGAAGCCCGCGCAGGTTGTCGTGCGTAATGACCGCGGCCACGAAGGTCGGAGCGGTGGGGGACATCGAAGAGGACGGAAGCGAGGACAAGCGTGCGGTGCGGTTGAGCGTTGCGGGACGTCTGCTACCCGCCGCCGCGGACGAAGGGGAGAGGATGGAGCTTCGCACGAAGGTCCCAGCCACCGTGGTCGATGAGCAAGATCATCTCGGGCGTGACCTCTTCGATTCGGAGCAGCGCCAGCGCAATCACCCGACTCAGAGTGGGCGACCAGGTGCCGCTCGTGACGTGACCGACCTCTTGATCGATACACCGCACCGCGTCCCCACGGGAGGGCGGGGCGTCTCCGTCCACGACGAGGCCCATGAGCCTGCGATTGATGTGGCCGCGGTACGTCCCACGGGCCACGACCTCCTGTCCGACGTAGCATCCCTTGGTGAAGCTGATCGCGCCCTCGGGTGCGACCTCGAGGGCGAGCGTGCCGAGGGTCATGTCGGCTCCGACCCGCGGGACCCCGGCCTCGATCCGAAGCACCTCGAGGGCGTCCCGGCCGAAGGGGGTGGCCCCGAAGCGGACGAGGGCAGACCACGTGGGCGCGAGGCTCGCCCCCGGCGCCCAGATGACGAAACCGGCCTCACCGAGGGTCTGTACGCGGGTGGCGTAGCCCCTCTGACCCTTCTCCGGCGAGAACGCTGCGACGGCGTCGAGCGACATCGGCCGCACATCGAGGCCCAGAGCACGGCTCACGACGACATCCGACGAGGGGCCATGGACCTCGAGGTGACCGCACGGCCTCAGCTCGGCCAGCGTGACGTCGTCGCTGACGAGGAACTTCTGGATGTGCGCCAGGATGGCATCCTTTTCCGCTGCGTCGATGTCGAGGAACATCCGATCCTCCTCGACAAAGATTCGGAGGTCTCCGACGACCTTGCTCTTGTCGGTCAGCAGGAGCGCATAGGCGCTCGTCCGCGGTGCGAGGCGCTTGACGTCCGCGGTGAGGAGACCATCGAGGAACGACACACGATCGGGGCCCGTGATCTGGATCTTCGCGCGGTCGCTGAGGTCGATCACGCCCGAACCTTGGCGGACGGCGCGGACCTCCTCATGGAGAGGCCCATAGGTGGAGGGAACCTCCCAACCCGCCTCTTGCCGAAAGAGCGCCCCACTGAGTTCGTGGTACGATCGCAGGCGGAGATCGTGCATCGAATCGTTCCGATGCACCGGAGGGATTTGACCTTTGCGCGGGCGCTCGTACAAACGGACGGCCCAGGGCTGCGACCCCCTGAAGAAAGGGCCATCGGAAGGTTCATGTCCGCCCGAGGCATCGGACGCACCGATGAGCCCCGAGATGCGGGAGGGCGCAATTTCTGTGTATGCGAAGCGCCTGATGCGCAAGCCCCGCACGCTCCATTGTCCGTTCTGCGACGGCAAGGTCCTCTTCACGAGGAACGAGGAGCACCTCAACGCGAAGAACTGCCCCCACTGTGGGATGCGGGTAGAGCGGCGGGAGTGGCCCGCCGAGTTGTACGACCCGACCTCGGTCCTGCGATCAGAGCCAGGACAGACGAAGGAGAAGGGGAAGGACTAGCCTATTCCCTCTCGAAGACCGCGCCGCACGTGAGACAGTCGTGCCAGTACTTGCCCACGGGTGCCCCACATTCCCCGCACTGACCGCCGCTCGCCGTCTGGGGCGCCTTGACGACGACGGCCTCCGAGGCCACCAGGCGGTCCCACCTGGGCTCTCGGACGAGGATGAAGGCGAACTCGTCGGACCACGTCTCGAGCTCGAGGAAGACGGCTCGCCTGGGCGCGATGAGATCGTTGATCCCCTTCATGAAGTCCCGGGGGTCCTTGAATCGGACGATCTTCTCTCGACCTCCGAGGAGGACGCGACCTTTCCGCAGTCCGAGTTCTTGGTCGAGCCAGGTGAGCTCCTTTAGCTCGGCAGCCAGGCCGAAGGAACTGAGGCGGAGGTTCACCTCCCCGAGGAGCTTGGGCGGGTCGAACTCTGTGGATGCGCGGACGGCTAGCCAGTCGACGAGGACGCGCGTGACCGCCCGGTAGGGCCGCTCCTGATAGTCCTTCGCGAAGGCGGCCGCACCTTCCGGGTATGCGGCGACCCGTCTCTCGAAGATGCCCATCGTCGCGGGCGTCGTGAGGCCCAGCTCAACGAGGCTGTGGTGGGCCGCGGGAATGGCCTCCACCGGCCCGGTCGGGGAGGTCGGCGTCTGGGGCTTCGGAAGCGTAACCGCGACGGTACCCGGCGACGCGGCCGTTCCCTTCTCGGGGCCGACGGCCGGCTCCGCCTTCGCCCCTGCCGACGTCGGCTCGGGTTTCGGCGTTGGCTTCGGCTGCGGTTTCGGGGCCGGCTTGGCTTCCACCTTGTCCTTCTTCCAGAATTTCAAGGGAATCCGGCCTTCGGCAGTCTGGCTGCTGATAATAATAGTTTTGCGGGTGAATCTCGCCGTGCGAAACAACGTGGGGATTTTGTATCCGGACGGCTTCGCGCCGGGACAGGATTTCGAATGGATTCGACCCCGAAGATCCTGCAGACGCGGCGGCTTCGCGAAAGCTGGCCCGCGATTTCCGAGGACGACGTCGAGCTTCCGAGCGGGGCCCACCGGAGCTGGGTCCGAATTCACCTCGGGGTGTCTGCGGCGGTCCTCCCCGTCACGACGGATCGCCGCGTCGTGCTCACTCGGGAATACCGCCATGGGGTACGGACCGTTGTCCACGCCCTCCCCGGAGGGACCGCGAAGGAAGGGGAGACTCCCGAGGTATGTGCCCGTCGCGAGCTTCTCGAGGAGACCGGCTACGAGCCGGGTCGGCTCCTTCACCTCTACCAGGGAAACAGCCTCACGGCGTACCTGGACGGGACCCTTCACCTCTTCTTCGCTCCCGACTGCCGCGCCACGGGCCGCAAGCCGAACCCCGACGAGGTCGCGTCCGTGGACCACCTAACGATCCTCTCGGCCCTCGATCTCGCACGGCGAGGCGAATTCGGATCAAGCACGGTGACCCTCGCCATCTTGCTCGCGGACGCGCGAGGGTGGCTCCAGGGCTGATGACATCGGGCCCCCTGCGCGGGCCGAGGTGGACGTCGACGGCAAAGCGCCTGATGGCGGAAAGGTTAAGCGGATTCGGGGGCTGCGCGCCGCGAGAAACGTGGCGACACCATTGGTCGATGACCGCGTCCGACGGTACTACCTTTTCCAGGCGTGCATCGGCTTCCAGCTTTGGCTCCCGTTCTGGGCCCTCTGGCTGCTCCAGCACGCGAACTATTTCCAGGCCACCCTCGTCGACGTGGCCTTCTGGATCGTGAGCCTCCTTATGACGGTGCCCGCGGGGGCCCTCGCGGATCGCTTCGGCCGGAAACCCGCCCTGACCATCGGCACCGCCGTCTTCACAATCGGGACGGTCCTATTCGGCTTCGTGCAGTCGCTTCCGCTGTTCGCGCTTGCGAATGGAATCTGGGCGCTGGGCGCCGCGTTCCTCTGGTCGAGCGCCTCGGCCTATCTGTTCGACACCCTCGCCGAGGCCGGGCAAGAGGCCCGCTATCCGATGATCGTCAGCCGTGCGGCCCTCGTCACATTCCTCGCGAGCGCCGCGGCGTGCGCCGTCGCGGGAGCCCTCGTTCAGACCACGCAGGCCTTCAACCTGCCTCTCCTCGTCTACGCGATCCCCGGCGCCGCGGCCGTCGCCGTCGCCCTCGGTTTCCTGGAGCCGGGCGTCCACCGCGCTCCATCGGCGAACCTCGTCGCGCAGATCCGTGGTGGAGTCACGACGGTGAGGGCGAGCCGGCCGATCTTGTTCCTCATCATGTTCCTTGTCCTCGTGAGCCTCGTGGTCTACGTGTCGAGCTTTTTCCGGCCACGGTTCATCGGAGACCTCGTCCAAGGGAACTACGCGCTCATGGGCCTCGTCTATGCGGGCTTCTACGTCGTGGCGGCCTGGGCCGGTCGGTCCGTGGGCCGCATCCTGACCCGCGTCGGGGAGCCCGGTGCATTGATCCTTATCCTCTGTCTCGTCTTCCCGCCCTTCGCGGTCATGTACCTGGTCGGCCTCGGACTCTTCTCACCGGTCGCAGCGCTCATCCTCGGGGTCGTCGCGCAGGTCTTCTTCTACGTGGTCTGGGGCCTGCAGAACCCGGTCGCGACGACGATCATCAATCGCCGTGTCGACTCCCACCAGCGAGCCACCGTCCTTTCCGTCTCGACCTTTTTCACGACGCTGTCCCTCGCGTTCTTCGAACCCTTGGTCGGATTGCTCTCGCTGCAGGTCGAGATCGGCGGGGCTCTGGCGGTCCTCGCCGCGATCTCGGTCGTGCCAGCCGCATACGCGCTCGTCGGCTTCCATCGCAGCACGTCGCGCCGGGCCATGCGAGCGGCGGCGGCGCCGGACCAAGGCCGATGAGGGATTACGCCGCCGGGAGCGCCCTCGGCTGAGTCCGGCGTAGAGCCCAGAAGAACCCGATCGCCGCGATGAACATGCCGACGAAAATCGGCACGTGGACCGGAGTCCAGATGGATTCGATTTCCGCCACGGAGTTCTCGATTTCGTGCTTGTAGAAGTCGGCGGCGAAACCGGCATACGAGGTCAGGAGACCCACCCCGATAACAGTCATCGGGCCTCCTGCTCGCCGGAGCCAGTCCAGGACGCGCATGATTACATCCCGTTTAGGTTGACCTAACGAAGCACTTGAGGCTATATCTCCTCAACATGTACTATGCATACGGGGATACGCCCTCGTGCGCGTCGACCTCTCATCGCGCCCAATCCCTCCAGGGCAATCCTAAGTACGGCTCCCCTCATACGCACGAAGAGAGGATTCGGCGTGGGGGACGTCGGTGAACGGCGCCCAGAGCAACCCACCGTGCTTGAGCGATTCATCGTCCCCCTGACTGCGCTCCGGCGTCCGCGGATCGGGTAAGAGGGCGGCCCCCTGAGGAGTTCATGCGTGGGGCAGGATTTGAACCTGCGAACCCCTACGGGACAGCGACCTCAACGCTGCGCCTTTGACCAATCTTGGCAACCCACGCGCGCGGCTTCCATCGCGGAGTTTGATATTAAGCTTCTCTCGGCCTCCAGAATTCGCAAGCAGAGCGCAACCCGCGAAGCCCGCAAAGGCTTTGCGTAGTTCGGGGCTAGGGTCCCTCTGCGAGCAGGAGGTCCACGATGGTCGGGAGACCGCCTAGACGCAAGGACAGAAGAAGGCCGCACGCGCGGAGCTTCAAGGTTGTGAACCCGGCGACGGGGAAGGTCCTCGCACGATACTCGATCGCGCCACCCGACGAAGTCCGGTCGCGGGTCGCGAAAGCCCGCGAGGCGTTTCGCTCTTGGTCCACCGTCGACCCCGAGGCTCGCGGGGCCTACCTCGTGCGATTCGCGGAGCTGCTACGCAAGGGCAAAGACGAGTTCGCGCGGACGATGTCGCTGGAGATGGGGAAGACGATCCGCGAGGCGTCGGCAGAGGTCGAGAAGTGCGCCTGGGCGTCCGAGTATTTCGGCAAGAACGCGGCAAAGTTCCTCGAGCCCGAGGCCGTGACCACGGAGGCCCTGCGTTCCTACATCGCCTTCCATCCGCGGGGCGTCCTCGGATCGATCATGCCGTGGAACTTCCCCATGTGGCAGATCATCCGATTCGCCGTGCCTGCGCTCGCCGCGGGGAACACGGCGGTCGTGAAGCCCTCCTCGCTATCTCCGCGCTCGGGATTGCAGATCGAGGAGGCTTTCCGTGACGCGGGCTTGCCGGAAGGCGTCTTCCAAATCGTCCTCGGAGACCGGACGACAGCCAAGGCCCTCATCCGCGCCGACGTCGACATGGTGAGCGTCACGGGATCCGTGGGGACGGGCATCGATGTCGCGCGGGAGGCCGCACGGGACCTGAAAAAAGTCATCCTCGAGCTCGGCGGATCGGATCCGTTCATCGTCGCGGAGGACGCGGACATCACCGCGGCGGCGAAAGCCGCGGTCAACGCCCGGTTCGTGAACTGCGGCCAGTCCTGCATCGCCGCGAAGCGGTTCCTCGTCGTGGACGCCGTCGCCGATGAGTTCCGGTCGGCCTTCGTCGAGAACGCGCGGCGTCTCCAGGTTGGGGACCCGCTCGATCCACTCACGGACATCGGTCCGCTCTCGAGCCGGTCGCAGTGCGACGAGGTCGCAGCCCAAGTCGATGATGCCGTGAGAAAAGGCGCGCAGGTGAACCTGGGGGGGCGACGGCTCCGATGGCCGGGGTACTTCTATGAGCCGACGGTCCTGAGCGAGGTCACGCGACGGATGCGCGTCCTTCGAGAGGAGACCTTCGGCCCCGTCGCGCCGGTGACATCGGTCGCAAACCTCGAGGCGGCGGTTCGTGAGGCGAACGACTCACCCTTCGGTCTCGGGGCGAGCGTGTGGACGCGGAGCACGTCCCTTGCGGACGAGATCGCGCGACGGATCGAGGCGGGCCTCGTCTTCGTCAACGGGACGGTCCGCTCGGACCCGCGGATGCCCTTCGGCGGGATCAAGCACAGCGGGATCGGACGGGAGCTGAGCCGCTACGGCCTCCTGGAGATGGTGAACGTGAAGTCCGTCGTCGTGTACTCGCCGGAGGCCGGCCAACCGCCGCAGCAGATGAGGGCCGAGTGAGGGGACGCTGAGGGGGAGATTCGAACTCCCGAAGGCCTTGCGGCCCACCAGATCTCAAGTCTGGCGCGTTCGACCGGGCTTCGCTACCTCAGCGAACCGGCCATCGTGCCGCCTCAGAAATACCTTTCAGCCACCCCGAGACGCCTCTCTCCGCCGGCGCCGCCAAACAATCGGGATCACCGCGACGATCCCAGCCACAAGGGCGGGGAAGGGGAACTCCGGAATGAAGATGTGCCCCCAAGAGTCGGGCAGGTAGTCATCAACAACAGCGCTACCCCACCAGTAGAGATCGATCCCCCCGTCGATGACAAAGACCGCGAAGCCTGCAAGCGCATCGGGCAGAGACGAGTTCGGTCCCCAGACGTCATCGAAGCCGATGCGGAATTCGTAAAACATTCGGCCCATCCGGAACCTCCCGTCGGCCTCGTTGCCGGGGTCGCATGTACCGGTGCAGTCGACCCAGTCGACGCCATCGCCCATCCAGGACCAAAAGGGAGCGCCGCCGTTCCATACCTGGAAGCGGCGATCGTCCTTCTGGGGAAAGAGGCCTCCGTTGTGCTCGGTGTCGAACAGGAGGGAACCCATGTCGTCAAAATCATTCGTTGGATCGGACATGACTTCGACGCATACGAAGAGATACCTGATCTCCGGACGCGTCCCAACGGCGAACCGAAGGTCGAGGTTGCCTCGTGTCGCCGCGCCCGCGTACTCGTTGGGAAACGTTTCACAGCGGCCGTCGACGATGGGCTCGTTGGCCAAGGGGGGCGCTGGAACGGATTCATTGTCGAGCCCGTGCATCGGCTGGAACTTCGGCGCCATGGTCGACGGTGCGGGAGACGGTGCGATGAGGTCCGTCGCGTCCCCCGCCTGCGACCAGTCCGTCATCGTGAACACGACCCGCGAGTTGTTCGACAGGCTGAGGATTCCCGCCGGCACCCGCCCCTCGAACTGCGTCCCGACGAAGGCGACATCGATGGCCCCGCCTCCCGGGTCCCAGTTCGCGGCGCTCTCATTCCACGCGTAGGTCGCGCGGGAGATGATGCGACCGGCTCGGCCAGTGACCTCCAGCACGCGGTCAGCCACGATTCCGCCGAAGGGGATGCCAATCGAGTCCAGCACATTTGTGTCCACGTAAATCCGCAGGATGTCCTCGGCCGCCTGCCGCCGGAGAGGAACCGGGGCCGGGATGGAGCTGTTCGGGGAGGGCGTCGGAGCCTGGACACGACGCTCGGGCAAGATCGATCCCGCGAGGAAGGTCCCTTCCGTCCGAACGTAGAAGAATGCGTCGGATTGCAGCGCGAGGGCCGATTCACGGATGTCCACGGAGTCCGACACCGCATCGTCCGGGTCGAGACCAACGCTCGACCAGTCCGAGAAGAGACCATCGATCACCTTCCCGGCGGGCGCGGCCTGCACATAGGCTTTCGCGCCGGCCCCGTGGATCGTCACGGGGACATCGACATTCGTGCTCGCGACCCCCGCATCGGCAGCGGTGACCTCCGCGATGACGAAGGCGCCCGACGAGAGCCCTACAGGATCCAGGATCGCCCATTCCACACGCTCCTGGCCTGCGGGGATAACGAGGGGGAAGGTCGGCAACACGAGAAGGCCACCGCCCTGGTGATCGACGGTGAGATTCCGCAGGATGATGTCGGAGACGAGCGCCCGGAATCGCAGCTCCAGGAGGTTCGCTCGGGATGTCACGACGCTCGCGACGGCGCGTTGATCGAGGGTGAGGCTCCCTCTGCCTTGGCCGACAATCGGGGATTCGTCCGCTGCGAGAGCAGACCGGGTCGCGAGCCTCAGGCGCAGACCGCGGGATGGATCGAGGTCAAGGTGTGCATCCGTTAGGATGAACTCGAATTCAGGCCCCCGCGAGGAAGCTTCGAAGGTACCGAGCGCCCGGAAGGACGTGGCGTTATCCCGGTCCGGATCCCCGATCCACTCCCGGAACGAATTGCCCCGGAGGGCGTCACCCCAGCCCCACAGGTCCGCGATGAAGTCCGCGTCGAAGCCCGTCACGCGGTACCCGAGGGAGGAGGGATCGTCGATCAACAGGTACACGCTCGTCGAATCGAGACCGGCGAACCAAGGACCGCGGGCCCGTCCATAGACCGCCAGCCGGCCCGGCTCCCAATGGGTCGCGAAGGACACGAGGTCCGCGGATGCGGGAGCGTCGGCCACCTCGTCCGCGTAGAAAGGTACGGAGGCCCATTCCGAGAAATCGCCGTCCGCCTGGAATTGCGAGGGAATCGGCGCCGGCGCTCCAAGAAGGTAGCCGAGGACGAGCATCGCGAGGATCGACGCAATGATGAGGTAGGCAGCGACCCGGACGTCGGAGGACCGCACGGTGCCGCTGATGTTCCTTCGCAGGTGGACGCCGTTCACGTAGCCGACGCCATTTACGAGGCCATTCGTGCGGCCGCGGCCGTTGGTGAGCCCGTTCGTCCGACCATTCGTGCGACCGTTCGTCCGGCCCCGGAGGCCGTTCACGAGGCCTCCCGAGATGGCCAGGCCTGGGCTCCGTTGAAGAACGGATCGATTCGTCCTCCCGCCGTGTCCGGATCCTTCCCGATCGCCCATCTTAGCCTCCTGGGACGGGCCTCCGGCGGGGCCGTCCGATCCGCGCGGCCACGGCCATCGCAGCCACTCCCGAGGCGAGGGCCAGGCTGCCGAGGAGCGCGGCGGCAACGTTCACGGGCCCGAACGCCTCGTAGGCTGTGCCCACGACCGGCACACGAAACACATCATGGAGCAGCGATCCCAACGCGAGGCCCGATCCGCCGAGGACGACAAGGACCGCTCCAAGATGGAACACGACTCGATGCCAGCGCCTTGGAGTTCCCGCGGCTGCGACCTTCGTGCGGGCTGCGGTGGCCTCGGCTTCGATCGCCGGAGGTTCGGCCACGACCGTCTCCATGGCCTCCATCCCAACGGCTTCGGTCGGCTCCACGAGGCCCGGGGCCTCGTCCACGAAAATCGGCTCCGTCGCGAGCGACTCCTCAACGGTCTGGGGAGGCGGCTCCCCCTCCTCCACGACCTCGACGGTTTCCTGCGGCGGACCCTCGGGTTCGGCCAGGACCAGCTCGAGCATCTGTTCGATTTCCGCGTCGAGATCCTCGTCCGCGGACTGTTCGAACTGGAGATCGAATGCGGCAAGCTCTCGTCTTGTGGGGACATCGTCTGCGGCTCGCTCCGCGGCTGCGTCGTCGGGCGCGACGGGCTCAAGGATCTCCACGAAGATGCCACACGCCGGGCAGAGGCCCTCCCGTCGGTTGTTCGGGAACCGCAGAGGACCGTTGCAGCTCGGGCAACGGTCGCGGGATAGCTCTAGCTGAGCGGAGGGGGACGGCCCGCCCTCGCGGTCGGGCATGAATGCGAGAGGACGTCCCTCCATCCAGGCATAAACCTACTGGGCCGATTGGTGCCCATGATAATCTCTCGATGATAATCTGAAGCGGACAAGGATTCGGCGGCTCCCGTCAGGCCCCGCCCGGGCGTGCGGAGGGCGAGACGTCGGACGTCCGACCGACATGCAGGACCTCCACGTCGAGCTCGAGGGCCACCGCAGGCTGGACCAGCTCGTAGGCCTCAAGGATGCGCGGATGAATCTCGCCGAAGCGGCCCACGACCCGACCTCCGACGCGGACCGCGGCGACGCGACCCGGAAGGAAGTTTTCGTCGTCGGCCGCCTCGACCTCGGCCGTGAGTCCCACATCGCGGAGCAGGCTCTGCACGAGGGACTTGCCCTCCGTGAAGGAGGCTTTAGCATGGAGAGCCGCCGTCGCAACACGACAAACGTTCCTCCCGTCTCGGACGACGTCCCCGATCTCGAAGATCCGTTGGGGCAGCTCGCGATGCCGGTTCAACCTCAGGATGCCCAAGAGAGGCGGGAGGAGCGAGGAACGCAGAACCGTGAGGTCCTCGGTGACGGGATTGCGGACCTCCGCGCGCTCCGGCGTGCTGAACGGCTCCTTGGACGAAGCGAGGACCAAGGACATGACCTCCTGGTATCCATACCCGATGAGGAGAACGCGGAGGGCTTCGACGAATTCGTTGAGCGGCAGGGGAGATCCGATCGTCTGATGCTTCGGAAGCCGCCGCGGGTAGCGATCGTAGCCCCAAGCGATGGCGAGGTCCTCGGCGATGTCGAACTCATGAAGGAGGTCCGTTCGATAGGCCGGCGCGAGAACCTGGATCATCGATCCTTCCGCACGTGCGTCGTAGCGCATCCGGCGAAGCAGCGTTACCGCCTCCTCCCCTGTCACGGCCAAGCCGAGCAGGTCGTTCGCGCGGCGAAGATCGAGGGAATGCGCTCGGGGATCTAGGTCCGGGGTTTCGCGGGCAACGTCCGCGTACACCGTTCGCACGGATTCGAGACGCGCGCCGCGCTCGACCAGTGCGCAGGCGACGACTCGGAGCGCGCTGCTTACGGCGTCGAAGTCTGTCCCGGTGACGTCGATGAAGAGATTCCGCGTTTCCGAAGACAACTGGGTTGTGATCCCGTTGATAACGGGCGGGAAGCTCAGCACATGCCCGTGGGCGTCCACGATGACCGGAAATCGGGAGCTTCCGGCGATGATGCCTCCGTACTCCCGGCCCTTCTCGTGCCGGGAGAGGATCTCGAGGAGGTCCATCTCCTCGGCCATCCCGAGTGGGATGAATCGGACCGATCGTGGCTCCACGGCCTGATAGACGAACGGCGGGGTCACCGTGTCCGCATCGTGGATTCCAATTGCGACTTTCCTCCGCTTCCGGCCGACGGTGAGGTGCAGCTTCTCCTGGAGGTCGAGAAGGGATCGCAACAGGCGGTCATCGAGATCGAGGCCCCGGGCGACACCACCAACCGCGAAGGGGCGGACGGCCGCCACGTTCGGGTCCACACGGAACTCAATCGAGGAAGGCGCGACGGCGTAGTCCGGCAAGCCAACCTCGAGCCCGAGGACGCCGCGCAAGACCCGGGCGATCCCTTCGACGGAATACAAGTCGGGCCGGTTCGGCGATACGTCGAAGGTGAGGAGATCGCCCTTCACGCCCTCGGGGCCTGCGCCGAGCATCGTGATCCGGTCCACGCATTCCGGGATCGTCATGGGCCTGCCGACGAGATCGACGAGGTCTCCATGAAGCACATCGACATTTGTCACGGCGCGCGCGGAACCCACGGCTGGATAAATAAGGTTTCAGGGTTATGCCCGCGGCACCTAATCCCGGGCCGATGGCGGGCCTCCTTCCTCCGACGCTTGTCAGCGACCGGCAAAGGATCCCAAACGCTTCACGCAGACCATCGTCGTCTTCGTGGCCCTGATCGCCGCTACCGGCGCCGTCGCGGGCTTCCTCGGCGCACGCGAGGCAGGGCAAGCCGGCGCAGACACCGGTCCGGGATCGCGGCACAGAGTCGCGCGAGCGAGCAACACATCACCGTGGGCCGGATCCTCGACGCCGACTTCGACTACATCTCCGAGGCGGAAATCCTCGCTTTCACCGACACGGAATGCGATTCCGCAAGCCTCACAGGAGATGCCGACCGAAGCCGAGGCCTCTCGAAATATCTCTTGACGCACACCTATGGATACTACAGCGAGTACCACACGGACGCGGAGGTCGACGTCGCCGTGGACGATTACTTGGTTGTCGGTTTGACGCAATCTGGGCCACCTACGGCGCCTTCCGGGACGACCTGAACGCAGCGGTCGCGGAAGCACAGGCGGTTGCCGATCAACACCCCGCGAACGCGTCGTATGCCGGCCGCCGCTCAGAGGGCTTCCTGCTCATGGTCGCGATCGTGGTGGTCGCGACGAGGCTCCCTCGCGTGAAGGCAGTTGCCGTGGTGGTCGTCTTGGCCCTATATTCGACTGGCCTGCTTGACCTTGTCCTTACGCTCGTCGCCTGAACCGAGAACGAGGGACGCGGCACCTCACGCTTGCGACATCAAGCCGTGTGGCGCTTGGTTCGAGGCTGATGACGGCTTCAAAGCCTCGGCCGCGGGGAACTCAATCGTCCTCCGATCGTAAGTGCATACAGAGGAGGCCGGCCCGAGAGTGGGCCCGGCCAGATTCGGACTGGCGACCTCCCGGTTATCAGCCGGGCGCTCCAACCAGGCTAAGCTACGGGCCCGCGGGCGTCCGAAGAGGATGACTCGTCTTAAACGTTCGCGCCTTCGTCGGCCGATCCGCATTCGGTCGGTCTCGCGACGAGTGCGCGGCTCGATGGACCGGAAGGTGCGAGCGGGGCGGTCCCCCCGGGAATAACCGTCCCGAAAGACTTATAGCAACGCCGCAAAATGCGAACGCCTGGGACGAAATGGAGGTCCTGGAGGCCATTAAGTCAAGCAGGAGCGTGAGCAAGTTTAGGCCCGATCCGATCCCCGAGCAAAAGGTCCAGGCCGTCATGAACGCCGCACGCCTTGCGCCGTCCGTCGACAACCGCCAGCCGTGGAAGTTCATTGCGGTGTCCGACGAGGATACGAAGCGCAAACTCTCGGGAGCCCTTACGAACGCCAGGCAGCTCCTCGCGGCGCCCCTGGTGCTTGTGGCATGCGCCCGCCTTGACGAGGCGGACGCGATGGTCGGCGCCTACATGAACTCCTACCCTCTCGACATGGGGGCGGCCCTTGCGCACTTGACCCTGGCCGCGACGAGTGAGGGGTTGGGGACCTCCTGGGTCTTCGCCTTCAACGAGGAGAAGGTGAGATCCGTGTTGGGCATTCCGGAGGACGCCCGGGTGGTCGGGTTGACGCCGTTGGGCATCCCAGAGGGACACGAACCTCCGTCCGGCCGGAAGCACCTTTCGGAGATCCTGTCTTACAACCGATACGAGTAGGCAGCTCCGCGAGGCCAGGATCCTCGAGCAGGCATCCGATGGCCCTCCGTGCCCTCACCCCAGGCAAAGCCGCCTTCTGCAGCGAATGCGGGGCCGACGCACCCCCGGAAGCCGAGACGTGCTCGAACTGCCATGAGCCGTTCCAAGGATACATCGATGCCGTGTTGTGTCCGCTTTGCGCGGCGGTCAACCATTCGAACGCAGGCGAGTGCAGCCGCTGCGCTGCCAAGTTCCCCACCGCGGCGAAGACGGAGCGAGGCCGGGAACCGCCGAACAGCGCGAAGGCCGAAGAGGCCTTCCTCCGTCGGATTCTCCAATTAAGTCGAGAGAAAGCGAAGGCGCGCTCCGGCCAACCGGCGGCCTCGGAAGTGGCCGCCCCGGAACCGCGGCCCCGCACGAAGGAAGTCCCCGCAGGCGGACTCGAGGAGGCCCTATGGAAGCTCTCGGCCCCATTCAGCCAATTGCTTGAGGCTCGCCGGAAGCGGCTGGAACAGATTGAAGTGCTCATCGAGCGAGCGGACGCGCGGATTCGGAAGCTCGAAGGAACGACGGACCCCGTCGAGGTTCGGAAGCGGGAGGGGCTAAAGCGACAGATCAAGGAACTCTTGCTCGAGAAAGAGGACATCCTCCGGCTCGAAGAAGGACTCGTGGAGCTCGAGCGGACGTACCGGAACGTGCTACGTATGCAGGAGGAGGAGCTGACGGCGCGCGAAGCTTCCCTGCGAAGCCGCCTCGACGCCTTCCGTCACGAACTCGAGAACCGCGAGCGGGTCTTCGGGCAGATGAGGGAACGGGAAACCGACATCGCACGGCGAGAGGAGGAGTTCCGCCGCCTCATCAACCGGCTTCACGAACGGGAAAAGGAACTCGACCAGCGCGAGGAACTCCTGCGAGAGAAGGCGCACCTGCTCGACGAACGACATTACGCGCTGAGCGAGGCCGAGGTGGACCTCGAACGCCGACGATGGGAAGTGCAACAGAAGGCCGGGGCACCAGGTATGTCCGCAGTGACGAGGGTCCCACCGACGATCACGGTCCAGCCGTCCGATCAGGACATTGGTGAGCTGCGAAGCCACATCTCCGAACTTGAAGAGCAGTTGGAAAAGCTATCGGAGGAAATGAACGGCCTGCGTCAAGAACGCGCAGCCCTCACGACCTTCGCCGACGACGTGAAAGGCGTGATGAAGGATCTCGACGAACTTCTCGGAGAGCTACCGGAGGAAAAGATACGATCCTTCGCGCGGTCCGGGAAGTTCGCGGCCTACGAGCGGATTCTCGACCGACTTCAGGAGTGATCCTCGATGGGCCTTCGGGACAAGGGAAGGAAGCTCCTCGAGGAGCCTGAGCCTATGGACGATGAGGAGGCGATTCTTCTCGACGTCGACGCGCAGCTTGCGGATGCCAAGCCGAAGTCGACCGAGAAGGAAGAACGCCTCGCCCGCGATCTCGCCGAAGCGAAACAATTGGCCGAAGAGAACGCGAGCCAAGTCGCGAAGCGGGAACGCGAAATCGAGGCCCTGCGGACACGCTTGGCGGACCTAGGGCGCAAGCACGCCGAGACGGAAGCGCAGCTACGAAAGAACGTGGAGGACGCTCAGGATCGACTGAAAGAGACGCAGGCGAAGCTCGCGTCCCTTCGCGCCTCTCGGGACAGATCCTATGAAGAAAAGGCGAAAGAACTCGAAGGGCGCACGACCGCGATCGAATCCCGCGAGAAGGAACTCGCAAAGCGAGCAGAATCCCTCGAGGCCTGGGACCGGGAACTTGTCGATCGGGAGAAGGCGGTGGCCGCGAAGCGCGGCGAGCTCGAGGCCCGATCGAAAGAACTCGACTTGGCGAGAGAAGACGTGGCCAAGGAGAAGACCCGCCTCGATGAGGTGGCGTCGGATCTTGAGAACAAGGCCGACGCCGCCCAGGAAAAGCTGCGGGCCGAGATTGCTGACCTCTTGGGTCGCATCGAGTCACAAAAGAAAGAGAACGCGAGACTGGCCTCGGACCTTGAAAAGGCGACCTCGCAAGCGGAACGAGTCCGGCGAGACGCGCACGAAAAGGAAATTGCGCTCACGGCCTCTCTCGCGAAAGCTCGGAGTGAAGCGGATCATCAGAGAGTCCGCGCCCTACAGTTCGAACAAGAAGCCGAAAACCTACGAGAGCGAGCGGGGAGAACTAGCAAGCTCAAGGAAGTCGAGGCCGAGCTGAAGCAGCATCGAGCGGCGATTGACGCGCAATCGAAGGAGCTGGCCGCTCGTGAGACCGCGTTGGCCAAGAAAGAGAATGACCTGAACACCCGCGCCAGGTCGCTCGACGCCTTAGACCGAGAACTCGTCCTGCGCCAGAAAGAGGTCGCCTCGAAGCAAGGCATGCTCGAAGCACGGGACAAGGAAGTCGAATCAGCGAAGGCGACCTTGGCGAAGCAGCGAGCTGAACTCGAGGAACGGATTGCTGAGGTCGAGCAGAGGGGGGAGGCTGATCGCCGAAAGGCACGCGCGGAGGTCGCCCATCTCGAATCTCGCATCGAATCTCTCCAGAATGAACACGCCAGCGTCCGCAAGGATCTCGAAAAATCCCGCTCCGAGGCGAAGGATCTCGAGCGAGCATCGCGGGACAAGGAGATTGCCATCATGGCCGACCTCGCGAAGTCCCGCGCGGAGGTGGACCAAGGGAAAGAGAGGATCGCCCGCCTTGAACGCGAGATCGCGGACCTGAGGAAGCGCGCTGGAAAGGCTAGCGAGCTCACGACGCGCGAACAAGATCTCAAGGCGCAGTGGGCGACAATCGAGGCCCGGACGAAAGAGCTCACGGGTCGCGAAGCGGAACTCGCGGTTCGGGAGAGGGGCGTCAAGATCCGCGATGCCCAAGCGCAGAAAGCCGAGCGGGCGGCGGCGGAGCGCACCCTCGAGGCCGAGAAGGCCCTAAAGGCGATCCGCGAGCGAGAGAGGGCCGTCGAGAAGGCCGAGCGGGAATTCGGTGAAGCCCAGGACAAACTGACTAAGGAAGCGAAAGCGAGGGAAGTCGCTTGGAAGCAAGAGCTCGAAACCGCGCGCGAGGCGGCTCGGGGCAAGGACCGCGATGTCGCGCAAAAGACGAAGGAGGTAGAGGCTCTCAGGCAATCCCTCCGGGAAGCGACGGAGGCGATCGCGCGACAAGAGCTCGAACTCACCGCGCAGCTCACTCGAGCCCAAGCCGATCTCGAAGCGACTCGGCTCCAGACGGAGTCCCTCAAGGCCGATCTCGAAAAAGCACGCGCAACGACAGCCGAGGCCGCAGACCTCGATGCGAGGGAGGCCGCCTTGCGTCGGCTGCGAACGGAGCTTGACGAGCGGGAAAAACGTGCGAAGGTCACCGAGGGAGATCTCGAGGCGAGACTGAAAATCATCCAGAGACGAGAGCAGGAACTCACGAAGCTCGAGACGGATCGCAGGGCGGCTGCCAAAGCGGCCCACGACCGCGAGCGCGAGGCAGAGCGCATCGGCCGACGGCTCGACGAGCAAGGGAAGGCCTTCGAGGTTCGTGTCGCGCGAAGGGATCAGGAACTCCGTGCCCGCGAGGAGGGCATGGCGAGGCAGGAGCAGGAATTCGAGGAGCGCGCGAAAGCCCTGAAGGCCCAGGAGTGGAACCTCAAGAGGGACCGAAGCGAACTCGAACGGTTGCACACGGAGGTCAAACGCCGGGGATCGGCTCTGCAGCAGGTCTCGGCGGAGCAGACCCGGGCCGCTGCAGACCTGCGCGCACGCGAGGTCAACATCAGCAAGCGCGAGTCGAAAGCGGCAGCCCTCGAGGCGGACCTCAAGGCGCGGGAGGGCGCTCTTCAGGGGGCCCTCGCGCAAGGTGAACGGGATCGCCGGGCCATCGCGAAAGCCCGTGAAAAGCTCGAGGCACGCAGGGCCGAATTGGACCAGGTCTCGAAGGAGGTCGAGCACTCCGCCGCAGATCTCGAGGAACGGAAAGCCGCGCTGGTCGCACGGCAAGAAGAACTTACGCGTGCGGTAAAGGATGCCGAATCGGCGCGGGCCCGCGCCAGCGCCCAGTTCGAGCAGCTGGAAAAGGCGGAGCGGGCGGTGAAGCTGCGAGAGCGCGCCCTCGCCCAGCGCGAGAGGGAGCAACACGAAGCCGCGGAAGCCCTCGAGAAAACTCGAGCAGACCTCGTGGCCGAACGGGCGGAACTCCATGACGCCGAAGTCGATCTGGTGAAACGGCGCAAGCAGCTCGAGAGGCGGTTGAAGAAGGCAGCCGCGGCGAGTGCCGAACTCAGGGCAGCCACAGAGCGGATCAAGTCCGCCGCCGCGAATGCCGATGCACGCGCTGCGGCCCTCGATCGTCGAGAGGACGACATCGCGGCCGCAGAGGCAGATCTCGCTCGGCGGGAGCGGGCGGTGGCGACGGACAGGGACCGGCTTCGGGACGGAATGGCCGATCTGGAGAAGTCGCGCAAGGCCTATGCCGCGGACCGGAAGGCCCTCGAGGCGAGGCAGGCGATCATCGAGGAGAAGGCGCGCGACACGGAAGCCAAGTTGAAAGAGATCGCGGCACGCGAGGCCGGCGTCAGCCAACGCGAAAACCATCTCACGACCGCCGAAGCCGCGCTCGCGAAGCGTGAGAAACAGCTTGCGCTGCACGTCAAGGATTGGGAATCGAAACGGAGCGAAGCTAAGCAAGACATTGCGAGGCGCGAGATGGAGGCGCGCAAGGAACTCGAACAGGCGCGCGGTCTCTTGATCCTGGAGAAACGAAGGGAGAAGGCGCTATCCCTGCGGGAGGCTTCCCTCCGTTCCAGGGAGGAAACCCTCCGCCGGAACGAGACCAAGTCCGATCGTCGCGCGACCGCGGTGCGGATGGCCGAGAAGACTTTGGCCGGGAGAGAGGGTGCCTTGGCAGAACTCGAAGCGCGGCTCTCGCACCGAAGCGACGAGCTCGCCCAGCGAGAGCGCTCGGTCCGCGGCGCCCGACGGCAAGTTGAGACAGCGGAGAAGGAACTCGAAGCGGTGGCTGAGGCCCAAGAACGCGAGGAGAAGGAGTTGCAGCAGGCCCAGCGGACCCTCGCCCGAAGGAAAGCCACGGTCGAGACCGCCGAGCGGAAGCTGGAATCCAAGTTGAAGGTCTTGGAGACGCAGGCCAACACACTCCGGGCGCGGGAAGCGGATCTCGCGAGGAGGGACGAGGCCCTGCGCACTCGCGAAGCCAGCCTGGCAGGCCGAGAAACGGATCTCAAGGAGAGCCTTCGCGATCTCGCGAAGGGATCGTCCTCACTGCGGGACCAGCGGTCGGAACTCGCGAGACAAGAAGAGGCGCAGCGGTCGACGGCGGCGGCCCTGGAGAGGCGCGCGGAGGAAATCCGGAAGCGCGAGGAGGAACTCACGAAGCGCGAGACAGCCTTGGCCGAAAGCCAACGGGCCCTCGATGGGGACGCACGTAAGCTGCGTGCCTCCGTGCGACGGCTTGGAGCGGAGCGGCAAAGCCTTGAGCGCATGAAAGCCAAGATCGCCCGGATAAGCAAGGAGCTCGAAGGAGAGCGATCGCTCCTCGTCAACCGAGAGAAGGAAGCCGCCGATCTCCGGGCGAAAGCGACAAACCTTCTCCGCTACGCGGAGACGACGGCCGAGGCGAAGGAGCGAGAGATCGCGGAGCGGAAGGGCGAGGAGCAGGCTCTCCTCGACGCGCAGAGAGGGGAACTTGCAAAACTCGCGATGGCCCGGGAGGAGCAGGCGCGGCGCGAGCAGGCCCTCCGGTCCGGCAAGGCGGAGCACGAGGCGCGGATGAAGGCCCTCGAGCGCCGGGAAGCCCGGCTCAAGGAAGTCGAGGCCTCCGTCGCAACGGAACGGGCCGAACTGAAGACCCACTGGCGGGACCTGGAGACCCAGAGGGCTCGCCTGGCCCAGAAGGCGCAGGATGTGGACGCCCTCGTGGCCCGCAGAATGGAAAAGGCCCGGGCGCAGGTCGAAGAGGAAATGCGGGCGGCCCGGGCGAGAACCGTGGAACTACGCCGAAAGGAAAAGGCTGCGGAAGAAGCCCGGCGGCGCCTCGAGGCCCGGGAAGCCGACCTCGAGGGATTGAGGGAGAGAACCGAGGCCCGAGCGAAGGCGGTTGACGCGCAGGAGCAGGCCCTCGAGCGGCAACGCGAGGAACTCCGACGGACAAGGGAGCGGCTCGAAGCTCTTCTGTGATCCCGCGTGGCCGCGCCGCTCCGTCGGGTGCGGGGCCGGCTGGACGCTCGGCCACCCGTGCACGTGAAGGTACACGAACATCGCTCCGAAGAGGGGCACGAAGATCAGGCTGCTGGCGATGTGGACGAGCGTGAACGGGATCTGGAGCTCCAAGACCTGCGGGAAGGTCCAGCTGAAAGGAGGACGGCTCGTGATCAGGAGCCAATCCCCGAACGCGGTCCACAGGTCAAAGAGGACCGTGGCTGGGATGCTGATCGTCGTCATGACCGCAATCGTGCGCGTGCGGAACAGGATGCGCGGACGCATCACCCGTCCGAGCGCGGTGACGAAGAGGAAGGCGCTGTATACGAAGCCCGCGAGACCGACGACCTGCCAGGGCGCGTACGCCCCCGCCCATCCGAGCCAATAACCGAGGACATCCGTAAGGGCCATCACCGCGATGGGCACGACGAGCACATAGACTCCGCGCAGCAGCATGCCGGCGAGGAGAGACACGACGAGGACCGTCTCGACGTTTGGGACATTCCAGAGGGCGAGGCGGCCGATCACCCCGACCGCGATGAGGAGGAGGGCCATCTGCCACTGGGGGATCCGGCCGGAACGGCGCGGTCGAAGGTCGAAGCCACGGAGGGACATCAGGCTCCCTCCGGCGGATACGCCCGAAACGCCCAGAGGACTTCGGCGCCGTCCGCAAGCGCCCTACGGTCCGCGCCGACTGTCCCGTATTCGCCGTCGACCCAGTAGAGCCACCAGAGTCCTCCCTGGCCGTTCCGCGCGCCGTTGATAGAATCCACGAGGACGGAATCGAGGGGGGGCGCGTACCGGGTGAATTCGACCTCGAAGCCCAATCGGTCCGCGGATTCGAGCAAGAGTGCGAAGGCGGTGCCGTTCGGCGTAAGCGCAGCGTCGTACGTGAACGTCCAGCCAGGGCCCTCGACGCGCAGGGAGACGTTGCGGACGACCCCGGCCGGCGCCCGTGGATAGAGCGCGGATGCGGACGCCAAGAGGATGAGCACGGACGCAACGAGCAGGGCAAAGAAAAGGAGCGCCTTCCACCGCTCGCGAACGCTACGCACGGGGACCGCGCCTCCGTAGGAGGATCCATATCGCGAGGACGAGTCCGCCAACGACCATGGCGGCGACGAGGATGATGGGGAGAAGCGGCAGCTCGTCGCTGATCGACGGCGCGCCGTCGCCCAGGGCGTAGAGCCAACCGCTGTCAGAGGCGATGTAAAGCACGCCCTCGTAGACGACCGGCGAGGAGAGGATGTACTCCTGGGGCACCAGGGGCTGTGACCACGCCTCGGTCCCGTTCCGCCGGTCGACGGCGACGACCCTCCCTTCCCGCTCGTTTGTCGCTGCGTACACGAAGGGCCCTGCAATCGTTGGCGAGGCCGAGAAGGGACCCGTGTGCGGATACCGCCATTGGAGCTCGCCCCCGGCACCGAAGGCCCACAAGGTTCCGGACGATCCGAGGAGACCGGTTCCCACCACGATTTGGTCGCCCAAGACCGCAGGAGACGCGATCGAGGGACCGATCTCGCGGCGCCAGAGGACCGCGCCGTCCAAGCGGATGGCCAGGAGTTCCCCTCCCTTGGTCGTCACATACAACCGACCTCCGGAAACAGCGGGAGACGAAGCGACGGAGTTGTTCGTGGGGACGAACCACCGCTCCTCTCCCGTGTCCGCATCGAGGGCGAGGACGCCGTACGGCGGAGCATAGGTAAGATCCGAGGGCTGGAACCGACCCATCAAGCCGACGAATACCGTGCCGTTGGAAATGGCCGCAGACGACAGATGGATAGAGCTCACAGCATGGGACCACGCAACCTGTCCTGTGAAAATGTCTACGGCGAAAAAGGTGCCATTGCCTCCCGTCTCGTTGAACGTGCCCACGTAGACCCTGCCGCTTGCAATCCGCGGCGAAGCGGTGATCCCGGAGAATTGAGGATTCGGCTGGAGCGTAAGGTTCCAGATGGGCGAGCCGGAACTTTCGTCGAGGACATGGAGGCGGCCATCGCGTCCTCCAACGTACACCCGGTCGCCGTAGACCGTGGGGGAGCTGGCACCCGCGACATCGCGCCTGATCCACCTAAGTTCGCCCGACGTGTCGATCGCGAAGAGTCCCGCCCAAGTGGGGAGGAAGATGAGGTCGCCAGAGAACGCGGGCGTCCCGGAGATTTCGAAGGCGCTTGTGTTGTACGTCCATGCGATGTCTCGACCCTTCGGCCCGTCCTCGAAGGCGGCTCCGCTTCCGCGGTTGTCGTAGCGGAACGTTGTCACCGGATACGGATGATCCGGAGTGGCCTCGGGCTTTGGACCCGGCCAAGGCGAGACGAAATCCCATGATGGGTCGTCCCTGGAGAGAAACCAGCCGACCGTCGAACCCGGAGAGAGGACGACGGCGGAGGCCGATCGATTGGAGAGGTTCCAGCCCGCCGGTGTCCAGAGGAGGAAGTGCCACCAATCCGGGAACTTCGCACCGGAGTCCCCGATGTCCATCACGAACACATCGGTCCCGAACCACGTCGCATTGAGGTGAAGGTCGAGGGATGCCGCAGCGGCCTCGGTCGCATTCCATGCGGTCGCATTCGGGCCGAGGATGACCTCTTCCCACACCACGCGGCCCGTCCCGAAGTCGAACATGACCTGGACCGCCTGGGAGATCTCGGCTCCGCCCGGGAATGCCAAGGGGAACGGGAGCAGGATCGCCGCCACGAGGATGACCGTCCAGCGCACTTCGGGACCCTCTCAAGTTAACTTTATTAATGTTCAATACACTTGATGGATATAAGGACGTTTGGGCAGGTGGGACGACGCGCCTCCTACGCGACCTCCGAGAGAGCACCACGCTGCTCATCCTCCTCGCCGTGACGACGGAGCGTCACACGCGGCTCAAGTCCCTTGCGAATGAGCTCGGGATGACGATCCAAGGCGCTTCAGAATACATCCGGCGGATGATCGAGGAGGGGCTCCTCCATGTGGTAGACGACGAGTACCGAGCGACTCGGAAGGGCGTGGAGTTCCTCCAGGAGCGATTCCGGGAGCTCAAGGCTTGGGTGGACCGCGCGCAGCCCCAGATTGCGTTCGTCGAAGTGACCGCGGCTTTGGCGGGCGCGCCGATTCGGAGCGGACAGCGTGTGGGCCTATTCATGGAACAGGGCCTTCTCGTCGCTCGGCCTGACGTGCCCTCTCCGTCGACCGGCGTCGCGGCCTCAGACGCAGGGAAGGGGGAGGTCTTGGCCGTGCGAGGCCTTGAAGGGATCGTCGGGCTTCGACCGGGCCGGATCATCGTGGGTCGGCTGCCCCCAATCCGAGACGGGCGGCCTCGTCCGCTGACCACAGAGGCCGCGAGGAAGCTCGCCCGGAAAGCGAAAGGCGCCGTCGTTGCTGTCTTGGACGTCGCAGGAACCGTGGCCGCGCGGCAGCTCGGAAGGAGGCCGCAGATCGAGTTCGCCGCGCTCTCCGGGAGCATCGAGGCCGCGGAGCGAGGCGTGAATGTCCTCCTCCTCGTCCCCGAGGAGAGGGCAGCCGAGGCGCTGGAGGCCATCGAGGGCGCCAATGCGAGGCTCGAGGACAAGATCCCCTACGAAAGCATCGCGGTCGGCTGATCATTCGAGGATCGACACGGAATCGATCCGGCCGTCCCCATCGCGATCCTCCCCCGAGACGATTCGGTAGAAGTCCTGCCCTTCTTCGTACCCAGCGAGGACCTCGTCCGCGAACTGGGTCAGAGCAAGGATGGCTGCGCCGGTACCCGCATAGTGCGTCCCCGACAGGACGACGACGACCTTCTTCGGGTTCCATGGATTGCGGATCTTCGCCACGAGACCCACATGCTCATCCATGAACGTCCGACGCGTGCGGGACGACTCCATCCGCCACACCTGCTTCCAGTCGAAGTTCACCGCCGAGTGAGGATTGAGATCGAGGGTGATGATGTTGACCACGGGACCGCCGACGAGGATCATGTTCTCCTTGTCCGCGCCCGCGGCCTTGACCTCCGTATCGAGTTTCACAACGAAACCCTTCGGGGGTGCGAAGAGTCGACCGAGGAAGAAACCGAGCTGCACCGCGTAGGGCGAGTCGCGCGCGGTCGTCAGGAAAGGGCCGTGCTGGTACGGAGAGCCGACGACGATGGATCCGTCGAAGACGCCATCGCGGGAGAACTCCCGGAGGAAGTCGCGCAGGGCCCCCGACCCCAAGCTCGGGAGGGCAGGCATCGGCATCCCTCGGCTCTTGAGGACCACGGCAAACGCCTCCGCGGTCGGCGCCAGGAACCGGGCTTGCCCGCCCTGCCTCGCCTCCGACTTCACCATCCGGATGAGGCTGGCGGCCTCGAGCCGATGCACGTGGTAGTACACCTTCTGCTCGTGGACCCTAAGGCGCTCGGCGAGCGCTCCCGGATAATCCGGATGGCGTCCGAGCTCCTGGAGGATGCGCCATGCCAGGGACGAGCTGAGGGGAGCAATGCGCGCGGGGCGATCGATGACCTCCGTCTCACGGGCCGTCGCTCCCTCGGGAGTCTCCTCGAGGAGTAGGCGCCGGGCCATGGCGCGGGCTATCGATCTTATCCATTATTAATCTTTCACTAGCGGTTGTGGTATTGTTATAGTAGTGTTTATAATGGGTGCACTCCCTCCCGGCGTTCTATGTGGGCTCGCCGGCTTTTCCAGGCCCGGGCGTTATCGCCTTGGATAACCAGCGCACAACGGATATACTGCCATCGCGTCGGATGCGGCATCCCAAGCATCCGCGGGGGACGGTGCCCATGAAAGCGGTCCTTCTAGCAGCAGGAGAAGGCGCCCGGATGGGACCGTTCACGGCATCCGAGCCCAAGGTCATGATCCCCGTTGGAAACCGGCCTCTCCTCGAGTACGCCTTGAAGGCTCTCGTCGAGAACGGCATCCGGGACGTCGTGCTGATCGTCGGCTACCGCCGCGAACGCATCCTCTCGCACTTCCAAGACGGGAAGGCCTTCGGCGCATCAATCAAGTACGTCACCCAGACGAAGCAACTCGGCACGGCCCACGCCCTCGCCGAGGCGAAGGACCTCCTCGACGCACCGTTCATCGTCCTCAACGGGAGTGACATGGTCGACGGAAGGTTTGTGGAAGACCTCCTGGCCCAGCGGAGAGGCCCCGCGGTCGTCATCACCCAGAGCGAGCGTC
>Ga0073934_10001706_pt1 | contig 50767 bp, 40 predicted proteins | sample LarsenN4metaG_FD_76834 | JGI IMG/M metagenome (GOLD analysis project Ga0073934, IMG submission 76834) | Hot spring sediment bacterial and archeal communities from British Columbia, Canada, to study Microbial Dark Matter (Phase II) - Larsen... ...
CACCAGCTTTTGATGGGGCCATTCCTGCGGTTCAAAAGCGTGCACGGTGATTGAAGGGAAGTGTGTCAAAAGCACCTCCGTGATGCCCCCGCGATGGGCTCCGCCATCGACGGCGTGGGTCAACCGGTCCCCCATGATTCGCACCACATCTTTGTAGGCATCATGGTGTTTCTGTACATGGATGCCAAATTTGTGGAGTACATTCGTTGCGTTCATTTCACCTCGACACGTACTTCTGTTGGGCTCTAATGTTCAAAGATCGCGGACTCGCCTGATGGTTGTCCGGCCGGAAATGAGTGATGATAGCAATATAAACGAGACGCCTGCTCAACGGAAAACGGGCGCCACGTCTGCACGGCATTGGGTTCGGCGGGAGGGGATGCCGGATGTTGTAGACGAGTCTATGAACAGCCATCGGAGTGCATATATGGTCTTCTTCCTGATTCTTAGCCTGGGCTTGACCGCTTTGGTCCTCTACCGGGTGCGCCCGCTGCATGTTCCGAATGCGGTGTTGTCTCTGCTGGGGCTCTCCATTGCCGCTACCGGGCAAGAAGGGAGCTTTCCCATCGTGCTGGAAGATTGGGGTTGCGCCAAAGCCGCGACCGTCTCCAATGAGAACCCGGCTGTGGTCACCTGCGAAACGCCTCACGGCTTGCCGCCGCGGACGGCCGACGGAGCGAACTGGCGCATTGTCATGCGCGGCGCATCCGATGCCTGGCAACCTTTAAACGCCCGCTGGCAGATCACCGTTCTTGACGAGAACCGTTTTTCGATTCCGCTGGACGCGACCGGTTTCGGGCCCTTCGATGGCCAAAACGTGACTGTGTTGCGCACGAATCACGAAGGAGCGGATTTATTCAATGCGGCCTTCGCCGGTTCGAAGAACATCGGAACGCCGCTCTCGGACGGCCAGTTCCAGGTTTATGTTCAGGAAGGGTATGCTTCCACAGCCAGCTCCCTGAATTGCTACGGCACACCGATTACCCGTTTCTCGGTCAGCGGAGGAGAAGCCACCGTGACCCTGCAAAGGGCCATGTTTAATGAATCGCCCGGCTATGTCCTCGCTCCGGGCAGAGAGATCCACTTCCGGCACCTCAATGACCCACGACTTAATTCGATGGCCTATGCGGGTGGCGGTCAGGTCGACAAACCCCACATCGTTTCCTGGGTCAACGGCCAGCGCACCGAGCTTAAGGTTCCCGTCACTGTTCCCGACGGGGAATACGGCCCGGCGGGCACGACACAGCCTCAGGCCTTCATCTGCCCGGTGAATTTCTTCACGTTGTTGTTCCTGCCGCGACATCCTGGCGGCTATCCCATGCCCCAGGCCAGCGCGAGCTACTACGCCAAGAACGGGCGCATCCCCGCCGATGGAAATCGCTTGTACCTGTGGGTGAAGTGGGGCAAGAGCGTGCCTCGCCAAGCCAACGGCGCATATCAGGCAACGGTGGGAACCTACGCCAAGTCGCCCGAGGATACCGATGTGCGGGCGGAGCGTTTTCATTTCTACCACTACCTCAACCCGAACTTCTACGCGAACCGCTGGATGCGCATCATCATTAACAACACGCCGCAGCATGTCCGCGGAGCCAATGGCTATGCCGTCGTGCCCACCGATCCGATGCGCAGCGGCTGGCCGCACTACAGTTCGCCTTCCTGGGATTTTAAACCCGCGGCTTACCTGCCCAATCTGACCGCCTTTTACTTGGACAACTTCTTCCGCAATTCTGATCTTTCCGGCCAGACTGCATACGTAGGTCCGGTGATTCTCGATAAGGTGACCGGGGAGCCCGATGCCTATGTCTCCTCGATCACCGCACTATGGACTGATGAGCGGGTTGGCGACCGCGGGCCCGGCTATGAGGTTGGTTTCTATCCGCCTAAGAACAGCCGCGATACTTACGAGTTCCGCTATTCCGCCAGCGCGAGTTTAAAAGAGATCGGATTCTCGGCCGGCGAGAGCGGTGGCGCCCTGACCAAAACGGCGGCAACAGGCGCAACGCTAATGTGGTACTCCCCCAAACTGGACGAGGCGCCGGCATTCTGGGTCGGCATTCGCCCGCATATGTCCATTTTGGGGGTCAGCAAAGCCGGTACTTCCCCGATCGTGGTCACTTTGAACACCGATCCCACCATGGATGACGGCGACCGGGTGACGATCTCCGGTGTCCGCGGGAACGATGCCGTCAACCAGACAGCGGTTCCCGTCCGCAACGTCCCGGGCCGCTTCTGGCGGCTTGGACGCGGCTTGGTGCGATTGTCTGTCCTGGACCGGGTAGCCACGGTGGAGCTAGACACAAATCATGAACTGGTGCCCGGGCAAGTAGTGGAGGTTGCTCACAGCCGTAATGCCAATCTCGGCAGTGTCCCAATGCAACGGCTCTACACTGTGCAAAGCACGCCCTCTCCCACCACGTTCACGCTCATCACTCAGTCCGTGCCGGACGGAGACTACACGGCCAACCAGAGTTCGGTTGAGTTTCTTTACGTACGTGTCTTTCCGGCTCTCAGCATCGAGGGAACCAGTGACGGCGATTATGGCGGCGCGGGCTGCGAGAATCAGCGCTTGTGTAACGGCGGCGGCACACTCGTTTCCGCGGAGGAATTTAAGGGCTTTACGGAGGTCGCGATTACGCCGTTCGATTCCGGCTCGTCGATCCTCAGAAAGGTAGTCCAGCACCGCAGCGGCAGCGCCGCGGAGCAGCGCCGCCGGCGGGGGGTCACCGCTGTCCGGCGCTGACGCAAGCTCCTAGCCGATAAAGACTTCCCGGCCGGAGAAGCTGGTAAAGCGTAAGCCGTCGGTTGCGAACGGGAGCGTGGGCAGCGTATCCGCCAGGATGGATATCGCGACTTGTTCCCCCAAGGCGAGTCCGCCCATAGCGTCACTCAGGTAGTGGATACCCGCGATGTTGCGCGCTATGCCCATGTTGCTGGCCAGCTTGTTCAATTCGCCGCCGATGGTAAGCGGCTCGCCGGTCCAGGGTTCCAGCGCAAGACCGTCGGTTGTGGCTTGGACCGGGTTCGGAATGGGCATATCCTCACGGAACAACGCCTTCAGGACGGTGACCGCGGCTCCGGCGATGGAAGCGTGCCCCGAGGGATATGAGGTGTGCAGCGGCGATCCCTCAGGATAAGCTTGCGGAATCAGGTATGTGCCATGGCGCAGTTTGCTTTCCGCGATCGCGTCGGATTTCAACAGGAAGTCGCTTTCTATCGGGTACTTGGCCTGGCCTTCGCGCTGGAAGTGAACCAGCCCGGCGTACTCTTCCGGCCGCAGTTTTCTGTGCAGCGTCCACTTCTGCCGCCATGCGGCGCGCAACGCGGCGTTCGACACACGCGCCACCAGATCAAGGACAAACGGACCGCCAAATATGACGAACCCGCCCATCGAAGGAGACGTGCTGTACTGGTTCGATTTCAGCGCGCCCGGAATTCCGAGCAGAATCAAAGCCGCATTCAACGGCCCCTGATAACTGAAATCGCGCCAATCCCAAATGCACAGATCACGGCTGTTACGGATATAGCGCAAGGTCGAATCGAAACGGGCGGCGGTGACCGGAGGCCGCCCGTTCTGCACGGCCAGCCAATCCGCAACGGAAATCATGTGGTCGGAACCGGGTTCCGTGGTGCGGTACTTCTGCGCGATCGGAGTAACGCCGTAGATAATATCTTTCCAGAAGAACTGGGATACATACGGGCCAACCAATTCTCCAGGGGTGGTTCCACGGAACAGCGTTTTCAGCGTCACCCGGCCGTTCTCCTTCGGCCCGGCAAACTGTGGAATGGACGACAACTCGCGCATAGCCCGCTGGATCAGCGGATGATTGTCCCATTCCCGAAACGGAATGTCGCGCGTCAGCGCCTGCCAATAGACTTCAATGAGTTCAGCCGCACCCTCCTGGCTGGCTATACCGGGAGGCGCGGGCAATGTGCATTGCCATGGATCCGAGCCTTCCAGCGTGAAGCCGTAGGAGGCGAGCGGGTCTACCAGTTTCACCGTGCCTCCCATGGGCAGCGCGTTGAACGCCTCCAGCGTGCCGCTGGCGATGGCATCGAGGTAACGGTCATAGGCTGCGACGTCCACCTCGCCACGCTCATTGTGAGGCAGCCCTTTGGTGAAGCAGGCGACGTAGCCATCGTGGCGCCGCTCGTCCGGACTCTGTTCCGGGATAGGATACCCTTTGTCGCGGTTTCGCGAAGCGGACTGCATGCGAATCCTGTACGCCTGGTCGATGCGTTCAGAATCGGCACTCCGCCCCGGGGCGCCGCTGGCAACCTTCACGTGGGCGAGGCTGCCCAAAGCGGGCAACCCACCCAAGAATACTCTCCGACTGGCGTTCTTCATGTTACTGCCACTCCGTTCCTGTTACCGGCCGCTTGGACGATCTAAACCAGCAGGCGTCGCAGCTCTCTCAGCAGGTCCACCAACTGATCGATCTCTTCGCGGGTGTTGTAAAGCGCGAAGGACGCGCGTAAAGTTGGGCCCACACCTAGCTGGTCGTGAGCCGGTTGTGCACACAGAAAACCGGACCGGAGCACGATATTGGCCCGGTTTGAAAGCGTCCGCGCCACCGTGTTCGGCTCCATTCCACGCAAAGAAAAGCTAACCAGGGGAGCACGCGGCTTTCCGACAGGCGGGCCGAGAACCTTGCAGTCGTTCAGGTCCGCCAGGCGCTCCAGCGCATGCTGAGTCAATGCATTCTCGTACCCGGCGATCTCCGCTTCTCCGAAATGGTCGAGATAGTCCAGCGCGGCAGCCAGTCCGATGACGGCTTCCGTGCAGGGCGAGCCTGCTTCATACTTGTGAGGCGCCATCTGTTCGACGTAGCGGTCCTGATGCACCTCTTTCACCATGCTCCCGCCGAGAATGGCGGGAGGCGTGGAGTCCAGATGATCTTCGCGCACAAACAGAACGCCAGAGCCTCCGGGCCCATACACCTTGTGTCCGCTAAAGACCAGGTAATCGCACGGAATGTCATTCACATCGAAACGAGCGTGCGCTATGGTTTGCGAAATATCCAGAAGCACTTGCGTTCCCGCTTCATGGCAAGCTGCTACGATGTCCGCGACCGGCTGAAGCGTGCCCAGGAAATTGGAGGCTGTCGAAAGTGCTACCAGGTCGGGCTTCTCCTTCAGCATCCCGGCTAGAGAAGATACGGAAAGTTCGCCGTCTTCGGCCCACGGTACGAAGCGGACAGTTCCGCGCATCCAGGGCAGCAGATTCGAATGATGTTCGAGCGTGCTGGTAATCACTCGCGCCGGGCGATTCAGCCGCGCCGATAGCGCCGCCCAGACGTAATTGATCCCGTGCGTGGCGTTCTGAACGAACACCGTCTCCCGCGTGTGCGCGCCGATTCTCCGCGCCACGGTCTCCCGGCTTTCCTCGAAAGCGGTGGTGACCTCGTCGGCGAGAAAGTTCACCGCCCGGTGAACGTTGGAAACGCCGTCTAAGTAGAGATCCTGAATCCGGTCGATTACCTGGCGCGGCTTTTGTGTTGTCGCAGCGCTGTCGAGATAGACAATTGGCTTTCCCTGGTGATAGCGGCGCAGTGCCGGAAAATCCTCACGCGCTGGCAGCATGGACGTCTTTCGTCACAGCGCTTAAGTTCGCTGCCTGCTTGATGAACCGGAACTTCCCTGTCGCCTCCGGGCGGAGATTGCGGGCAAGCGTAACTTTCAGGCGGCCGACGCAGGGATCCAGCACTTCGTGAACTCGCGCCTCAACCCGTTCCAGATTGGGCATCATGTCAGCACGAGGAACAATCTGAAGCTCGTAGCGGGAGCGCGGAAGCATGTGCAACTGGAACAGCAATACTCCAGGTTCGCTCAGAATCGAATCCGTGAACTCATCCGAGCTGATGATCCGGCCGTCTTGGCCGGTAAGGCATTCCTGCCAGCGTCCACGCACTTCGAAGCGCAAGCCTTTAAATCCACACTGGCATTCGCCGGGCAACACCATGGCAGCGTCGCCGATTTCATAGCGGATCATCGGCATCGCCATGTTGACCAAGTCTGTCACCAGCACGCGGCCGAGTTCTCCCGGCCGGGCCGGACGGCCGTCTTTCTCGATCTCGACGTGGTAGAACGGCATCAGCGGATGATGTCCGTTGCGGAACCGGCATTCGGAGGCGATCGCAGCCATTTCGGCCGAGCCGTAATCCTCGGCTACGGGAACACCAAAGGCTTCTTCCACCATCCGCTTCATCAGGGGCGTGATGGAGGATCCCATCGGCATAATCGCTCCGCTAACCTTGGGTGCTCTGCGCCGGGTCCGCAGAATGTACTCGGCCAGCAGATATAGATAAACCGGCAGCCCCTTCAGCGTGTGCGGCGCCGCCGAATCGATGCGCCCCAGACACTCTTCAAGCACTTCCGGCGGCTGGACCAGCTTGTCCGGCCAATAAGAAGGAAGTTGCGTATGCCGGTAGAGAATCTGGTTCTCGATGATGCCCCGCAAGTCAGAATGCGTCTCACTATCCTTCCACGTGCCGTTGCGGAGATGGGTCCAAAGGAACGCTCCGAGAGAAGGAGATTCGGTTTCCGCTGCGCCGCACACGCTGCGGCAGATATTCGGCGGCAACGTCATATAGGACATGCCCAGCCGGTACCCTGTTGCCAGGCGCAGCGCGGTTAGACTCGCTGCTCTGTCCGAATCCCGTTTCTGGAAATCATGGATAATCGAAACGCGTTCCACCGTGCCTGAGGTGTTGCTCATGCGCCACGGTTTGTGTAATTGCGCACTCGAAGTAATCCCATCCGGAAAACTCGCTCGCAGGTCAGCCTTGGTCAACGGCGGAAGCTTGGCTAGATCGGCAAAAGACTGAATGTTGTCTGGCGTCAAGCCGGTGCCGCAAAAGCGCTCCCGGTAGAAAGGCACGGTTTCAACGGCGTGACGGAGTATGCGTTGCAATCGTCCGAACCGGGCCGCTTCCGGCTCAGGCGCGCTGGTCATCACTTGGAGCGATTCTTGATGAATCTGCCAGAAGCGGCTGGGGGTCAGCCGGGACAAGGCGGGCATGACGGCTGCAAGCAGCGCGCTATACATTTTCACACCCCAGCCCCCCGAAGCATGTCGTATGTTAACACGTTAAATGACTGTATCAATGCTGATTTGTGTTCCCTTTGCGGTATGGTACTTACTTCCTATTCGGGTAACAGTGTGTGAAGACTTAGGAACCAATGGGTCGGGGTAGTGCGGGCGACGGGCCAAGGAGTCTCCTCACCGAGGAGCGGCTAATCCCGAGCTGTGTAGCGATTTTCCGCTTGGATGTTCCCGCACGGAACAGCTCCTGGATCTTAGCGGTATGGAGCGCGGCCGAAGGCGGCCTGCCGTGCGGTTTGCCTTGTTTCCGAGCCTCCGCAATACCGGCTTTAACGCGATCCCGCAGAATGTCCCGCTCGAATTCCGCGAACACCGCGATCATCCCGGCAAGCGCCCGCCCGCTGGGCGTTGTCAGGTCCAGGGCTTCACCCAGAGACACAAATCCGACCTTCAGCGACGCGAGTTCCTGCAGTGTGTTCACCAGATCGACCAGGGATCGCCCCCACCGGTCCAGGCGCCAGACGACAATGAGGTCCACCTCGCGTCTTCGTGCCGCTGCGAGCAGTTCTTCGCGCTTCTGCCGGAGCGCTGTTCCCGAACCAACATCTTCCACTTCAATGGCGATCGTCCAGCCGCGTCTTTGCGCATAATCCCTCATCGCCGTAAGCTGCATCGGCAACGTCTGCTGGTCGTGCGTGGAAACCCGGGCGTAGAGACCCGCCCGCGGCGTTTCGTCCTCCCCCTGGCCAAAAACCTCCCTCTGCGGGGACTTCGAAGTTCTTGGTTTTGCGCTCTTTCCTGGCATGAAAGTAAGCATGGCAACAAACTTTAGTTTTTAGCCATGCTGTCCCCGCATATTCCATCACACTTCCCTGCCCCGGCGGGCAGAGTGAAACGGGGTTCAGGAGGCGCCGTAGACATCCAGGAGATATCAGTGAGATATCTGTGTAATATAACCGGGCGCTTCCCCGGGTATCAGAACAGCCTCTGCTGGCTGGTTTCGTCCGGTTTTGGACGTGCTGTCGCCGTTCTCTCTTTCACAAACTGCTCGAACGTTAGAATCGGGATTTTTGTCATCAACTCCGTGCGCACCAGTCCTTGGGCGATCTCAGTAATCGAGCCGGGGCTGAATGCTTTGTACTTAGCGGCAACGGCTTTGCGGTGTACCGCAAACAGTTTCTGATAGTCCTCAGGCGCCAATTCCTCGTCGATGTACTGGTCAACGCGTTCGCGTTTGTAATGTTCGTAAGCATTCTCGAGTTGCAATCGCCGCAGGTCTTCCTCCGCGGCGGCCTGTTGCGCGGCTTGGCGCAACTTTACAAGACGGCTGCTTTCGAAGTAGTTTGGCGGGGTCAGATTCATTTCAATGAAGCTGATCAGCAGTCCAGGCGGATTGCGGAATTGTCCCGGGCGCGCTCTGCGGATGACATCATCGCCCCATTCCAACTGGTCGATGACCTGCTGCCCCGGCTGGAGCTTTGAGAGCAGTTCGAGCGCTTTCTTGCGGCTGATGCCGCGGCGCGTGAACTCGTTGACCAGCGCTGGATCGGGCGCCGGCGGCGGGGTCTCGATCGGTAAGGCTGCATCGGGATCCGAGACCGGTTCTGTAATGGCCAGTGGAGGCAATGGCGAATGCTCGGCTTCAGCCGCCAGAGCCCGCTCCTTTTTCGTGAAGGCTACGAACTCTGCTTTTGCCTTCGGTCCCGGCTCATAGGTAAACATCCAGTCCGGGTTGCCTTCCTCGTCCACCCGTTTTTCCACGCTGACGCGTTTGATATAGCCGGATTGCAAATGGGGCTTGTGGACTTCGCTCATCTGCGGGCGCACATTGTTCCACTGGTACGAGCGCTTCTGCGCCGACAGCGTGCAGTAATCCGAGTACAGGATCCGCACGGCCGTGTCGGAGCGCGAAGCGGCATGCCGCAAGGCGGCAAACACTCGATAGCTGATGACTTCGTAGAAGCGCTGCGCCGCCGGAGAAAGCTCCCGCAGGTAGTTGTAATCCAACGGCCGCAGCGGTGCGCTGTTGAGAATCGAGCGGTAGGTTGGATTGAGGGTGATGTAGACTGCGTCGGCCCGCGCCCCGGTGGGAAGCGTCTCTCCGCAAAAGATCACGCCATAGCGAGTCGTTTCAAACTCGAATTCTCTTTCCTTGCGCTCCGTGTCGGTGTATTTCAGCTTAGCCGTGATCACGGCGTGGGCGTTCTGGCGTAAAGCCCGCTTCACGTCGTTGGTGTTTCCCCCAAGACCCAACACCTTCGCGATGTCACGGAGGCTTCCAAGACGGATCAATTCCGGCAGCGGGCGTCCGATCTGGTCAAGCGTCCGGTTGATCACCAGGGTGTCGAGTTTGTAGGCCAAAGCCCGCGGCTCTCCATAGGCGGCATTTGGCGTCACTTTCCACACCAGCTTGCGTTCGCCTAGTTTGCCGTCCGTGATGCAGATATCCACCTTGCCCGTCTTCGACAAGGTGTGGATTGGGAACTTGGACAGAACCGTCTCAATGCGAATGCGGCGTAGCGGCTCGATCGCCGTACTATTCGTCAAGCCCGGATCGTCGAGCTCAAAAGCGGCCTCGACAATCGATTGCTCAGCTTCCATTCTTCACCTGACCTGCTCAGCCGTTGTGGGCGTTCCACAACAACAACAACAAGAGACACCGAGAATGTTGTTGTTGTCTAAACATATCTAAATAATCTAACAATATCTAGAGGAAAGTAAAGCGTTTAGTTTGAACAGTTTCGAACCTGCTTTTGTAATCCAAACAGTGCAGCGCCGTAATCCAAACAATGCACAGGCGTAATCCAAACAGTGCGCGGGCGTAGTCCAAACAGTGCAACCGTAACCGAAACTGTGCACGAAGCGTAATCCAAACAGTGCAGCGCCGCCTTGTTGCTTCCCTGCTCCGGTTTTCGAGCTTAAGGCAACACTAGCCGTAATCCAAACAGTGCAACGACGGCGCACTGGTATCTAGCGTATATCTAAACGATATATGTTAGATATCTCAGCGAGATCCTTCCGTCTCACGTTGGATCTTTTCGTAGACGGCTTCCACGAGCCAGGTATGCCGTGGAATTCGCACCGGCCGGGCCTTCAGGAGAGTATCCACCTGCTGCAGTAAGCCGGCTGGCAAGCGCAGCACGATGGGGGTTGTGGTCCTGGCAGTTTCCTCTTCGCGCGCCGCTGGCTCACGGGTGGGTGCGCTGCCGCCCTTGTTGATGAGCGCGTCCACGTCGACTGTACCGCCAGGGAAATTTCCCGGGCGCGCAGGTTTACGAACGATCGCCATTGGCTCTATCCTCCAACCGCTTGCGGCGCCATGTTTTCTGATATCCTCGGGATACCAAATACATATCTGTATAACATCACGATCTCTTCGGTGGCCTTGGCATCCCCGGGGCGCAACTCCGTCACCGACAGGCCTTGCGCGGCCGCGTTGCTGAACGCCTTGCGGTAGCCCAAGGCAAGGCCTGAGAACACCAGCGTGTCAGCCTGCTCTTTGAGCAGTTGCGCGGTGTCCTCGTTATCCTGGCCGCGCGGGTCGGCCCGGTTCAGAAATGTATATGCCTGGAGACGAGGGTTGGCGGGCCGCATTTCGTTGATCAGATAACCCACTTTTTCAAGCGTCCAGATGTCGAAGGAGCGGGGGACAAACGGGACCAGAAGAACGTCGGCGATGCTCAAAGCTGCGCGCTGGCTTGCCGTATCGCGTCCGCCAGTATCGATGATGATGTCCTCATATTTGTCCTGCAGCCGCAGCGTTTGTGCCCGTACGGCCGGTCCGGAGAGTTGAATGCTGGTATACCCAGGACCGTTTTCCACCCGCTCTGTGCGCAAAGCCGTGAAGTCCGTGGCCGTTTCCTGGTCGTCAGCATCGATCAGAAGCACATCGCGCCCGTCGCTGGCGCGCAGGATCGTCAGGTTCGTGGCCACGGTTGTTTTGCCCGAACCGCCCTTGATTCCACCCACAACCACAATCATCTAGATATCTCCCGCATATCATGTAGATATCATCGGTTCCCGGTCTTGTTTTCCGGTTCGACCTGTGGAAGAGGATATCACTACCATACCTCGGAGATCTCAGCCGGATATCGCGTATGTATCAGGGCCTGGGTGCACTGTTTGGGTTACAGGCCTTTGGGCCAATCGCTTAATCGGCAAATCTGTGGGCGCGGGGCGGGGAAGTGTCAGATCTCACCAAGGTATCTGTGAGATATCTGGATTATATCGATGAGTCAGCCTGGCAGGTGCGCTTTCAACGGTCCATAAAACGACCGGATGAAGTCGGCGGCTTGCTTTTCAGCGTCTTCGACGCTCGCTCCGTCGGGCAGGGACATGACAACCCGCACCAGCGAGGTGTCGGACCGGTTGTAGCGTATGGAATCCAGAACCAGGTAAATCTTGGCCACGTACTCGCTCGCGATGACCCGGTTGTGAGTTTGATACCAATACAGCACCAGGCTCTTCTGATTGCCCCGCGCCACAATGTAGCGGTTGATGGTAAGAGGCTCAGGATTGCCTGGGACCGATACGGTTGTGGTGCCCGAGGCCATCGGCGCCCATCCTGAGCCCGGCAGGCAGTTTTTGGGGGAGTGCGGAGCCACGCCGGAACGCTGTGAGCGGAAGAAGGCAATGAAGAGGTTTGCCGACGCTCCGGTTTCCCGGTTCACGTAAGTCCTGTTCAGTGTGTCGTCGGCGCGCAGAACGTCCTGGACTTCCTTCTCGATCGGATACTCGGCCGTTTTGGACCACGATTCCACGTTATCCCGGAAAGCCGCTAACGGTTGAGGAGCGGGGACCATTTCCGTCCGTGAAGACGTGTAGAACAGGGTTGTTTGCAGGCTCAGCAGAATGGTTACGACCTGCAAAGGCCGGCTGGTCACGAGAGCGCGGAGAGGGTTAAGGCTTTGGACGGAGGAGACCATAAACGCGGTTAATCACCTGATGGGTAATGACGAGAATCACCAAGGCCACCATGAAGATGACCCAACCTTCCAGACTATGGAAAAACCCTTTGGCCAACTCCGGCTGCGTCTCACTGAGGATTCCGGTGATGGTTACGCGGCCGGCATTGGCAGCAATCGCGATGGGAACAGTTGCAATCAGCAACGCAACCCGCATCCACGGTTTGTTATCGAAGAAGTAGCCGTATACCAGGGACAGAAATGTCAGCGACAACAGGGAGCGGATGCCGCTACAGGCCTCAACTACGGAGAGGCGCTGGCTGGGGAGTTCCAGAATATTGCCTTCACGAAACACCGGAATGCCGATCAGGTTCAACACGGTCTCGGCGACGGAACTGGCAAACAACTGCAATGGAAAGGTGATCTGGTTATAAATGATGGCCGGGATCGGCACCATGAACACGAGCAGAGCCAGCGGGAATAGCAGGTGTTTGACCAGCTTGATTCCGCCCATAACCATCAAGACGCCGGTCAGGCTGATCAGCAACGAGGTCCGGGCCAGGAAAAGCTCCACTCCAAGGGTTGCAACCAATAGCTGAACGGTGCCCCAGACGATCAAAACGACGCCCCACCAGTTGGGCTGGTAACTTTCGGCGAGCAACTCATGCCGGCGCTGCCAAACGATATAGGCGGCAACTACCGGGACAAAGAAGCCATGCCCCATGTCATCGTCGGTTGACCAATCATGAACCAGCTTCGTAATAACCGGAGCGAAAGAGACGCCAATCAGCAGTGCAATCCAGGCAACAACATGCCAGGGCATGTGAGTTTGCTTGGGCACGGAACTGGCTAGCGTATCCTGTGCGTCTAAACTCATTTGTTCTTTTCAGTAAAGCACACTCAAAGCACACCACATTCGTCCTGCCGGGGGGCAGGGAAGGCAGGCCTTTTATGAAACAATCGGGAGTGTGCCACGCCCCCAGGAGGGCGCAAAGTGGAAATTATGACGTCGAGGCGGATTCCGTTACTAGATCTACACGCTCAGTTTGATGCTGTCGGTGGCGAGATCGAGGATGCAATCCGGCAAGTGTTAGCCAGCCAGAAGTTCATTCTCGGGGAACAGGTGGAACGACTGGAGAAGGAACTGGCGCGTTACTGCGGCACCCGTTTCGCGGTCGGTTGCGCATCGGGTACGGACGCACTCGTTTTGGCGCTGGCGGCGCTCGACATCGGTCCAGGCGACGAGGTCCTGACCACACCGTTCAGCTTTTTTGCCACGGCAAGCGCGATTGTGCGCGTTGGAGCCAGGCCTGTATTCGCCGACATCGATCCAGCCACCTTCAATCTGGATCCGGAGGCCGTGGAGGAGGCGCTCAAAGCGCATCCGCGCATCAAAGCGTTGCTGCCGGTGCACCTTTTCGGGGCCTGTGCGCCGATGGGATATCTCTGTAGGGTGGCGCAGGAGCGCGGCCTGGCTGTGATCGAGGACGCGGCCCAGGCGATCGGGGCGGAGTACGAGGGCCGGCGCGCCGGCAGCCTGGGCCAAGTGGGCTGCTTCAGCTTCTTCCCGAGCAAGAATCTGGGCGGCGCAGGCGATGGCGGACTGCTGACAACGGACAGCGACGAAGTTGCTGCGAGGCTCCGTTCGCTACGTGTTCATGGCTCCAAAATCAAATACTTTCACGAGGAAGTGGGCTATAACTCAAGGCTGGACACGCTGCAAGCCGCAGTGCTGCTGGCCAAGCTGCCGCATCTGGATCACTGGACTGCTGCGCGGCAGAGGAATGCGGAGTTGTACCGCCGCTACCTTGGTGAACTGCACGCTCCGGTGATCGTTCCGGCTCCTGTGCCCGGCTGCAACCGGCACGTTTTCAATCAGTTTGTTATCCGTACCGCGGATCGTGACCAGCTCCGGGGCTTTCTGTCCGGGCAGGGAATCGCCACCGAAGTCTACTATCCGTTGCCGTTACCGAATCAGCCCTGTTTCGCGTATCTGGGGAACCTGGCGGGCGCATTTCCGGCGGCCGAGAAGTGTGCAGCCGAATGTCTTGCGCTACCGGTTTATCCGGAGTTGCCGGAAGATGCGATTGCCTACATCAGTGAATCGATTGCCGCGTTCCACCGCAGACGGGCTTAAGGAAACAGGCGAATCAGGAAGGGACCGAGCGCCTTGGTAACGGGCAGCGGCAGTTTACGCCAGATTTGAATGGCCCGTCCGAAGGATTCGTTCTTGGGAGTAAAATCCGGCACAGTCTTGCGCCGCACCAGCAGCATTTCATACGGCAGGTCGCGGATCTCAGTAGCCCAGTGCTTTTTGAAGTCGAAGTTGCCGGTATCGTACTTGCTGCGCCCGAAGTCAAAGCTGCGGTAGCCGTTCTGGCAAGCCCACAAGATATGGTCGTAGTACAGGAAATTGTTAGGGGCTAATGACAGCAGGTCCTGATTCGAAGCGGCGTAATAGGTGTGCATCTCTCCGCGAAACAAAAAGTTCAGGCTCACGGCGGCGAGCTTATCTTCGAGGAACACCTCGCGTACGTCGGCCAGCGGACCGAACTCACGCAGGATGTTCTCAAAATGGGATCTCGGAAACAGCGGCGTGCCCAGACGCCGATAGGTGTCGGCAAGCAGCCCATAGAAAGCATCCAGATTCGTCGCGATGCGCGATTGGAAGGGGTTTTTGAGGGCCTTGCGGATCAGGTTGCGGGTCTTCTTGGGTATTTCGGCCAGCAGGGTCTCGCCGTCGACGGGATGCAAGGCTTGGGTGAAGGTTGCATAGCGGGCGATACGGTCGAAACCGCAGCACTGTTCCGGATGGGAATTGCGCAGTTCGACATGCTGCACCTGAAAGCGCGTGGCGAGGGCGCGCACCTCGTCAGCCAAAGCGTTCCGGGCGTCGTCTGCGGAAGCGAGCACGCCTCCATAAACCGCGAACGGAGAAGAGACAAGCACTGCTCCCTGAAGGAAGTTGCGGATGAGGAACAGGGGAAGGATCCCACAAAGATGGCCCGGAGTGGATTCAGCCACCAGGTACATAGGCGTGTAGCCGAAAGTGGCCTGCATGCAGTTCTTCCAGGCGATCAAATGGAACGGGCTGCCGTAAGGATGCTGCTCCACGTAGCGATCCCATGCGGCGCGGTCGGAATCATGGTACGGCCTGACGGAGCAATTCATTCGGGTTGAATCGGTCACAGGGCCCGTCCGTAGACGGTCTGAAGGGTGGAGAAACGGAAGTCACTGAGCAGCCGGTCGAGTTTTGACTCCATGCCGGCCAAGCCGGTATAAGTCCTTGCACTCGCGACAAACCCACGAGTCAGCCGGGGCTGGCCGGGGTCTATCTCCCAGGGATGAAAGTAGCAGCAGGCAGGCTGGCCGTCGACACGATTGATCCGGCGCAGCCCGGCTGCGGTGTAGCGATAGGGCAAAAGGCGCAGATAGCCGCCTCCGCCCACGGGAGCAACGCGCTGCGGGGACAGTTGCACGGTAGCTACCGGCACTTCGAGAATCGTGCCGGAAGGAGTTGCAATTGGGGTAGGGAAGCGGCTGAACCCCGGGATGCCATAACGGTCATGCGCGATCGGATAAATGCTGGAATCCATGCTGAAGCCGCATTCAACCAGCACTTCCAGGGCCCAGAACGATTGCCGCGTCACCGAGTAGCTGGGCGCCCGGTAGGCGCGGGGGGTTGCTCCGCAGGCATCCTCGATCGCGCGGCGGGCGCGCACCGTATCCTCGCGAAACTGTTGCGGAGTGAGTGAATACACCAGTTGGTGGGCATAGCTGTGGCAGCCGATCTGATGGCCTGCGGCGGCAATCTGCCGGACTAAATCGGGGTGACGCTCGGCCACCCAGCCAAGGATAAAGAACGTAGCGAGTGTATTGTGCCGGCACAGCAGATCGAGTGTCCGGCGCGTGGCGTCCTCCACCCGGGCAGGGAGGCTGCTCCACCGCGATATGTCGACCGACGCCTGGATCTCGGACGGATGAAAGTAGTCTTCTACGTCTACGCTGATCGCGTTCAGCATGGCAACCGTCTTAAGCTGACTTTCTGCCCCGCGCCAGCCGCAGCAGCAGGACGGCGGCGTCAAAAGCGGTAGCGAAGAACCAGAGAACAAAGTCGTCAATCAAACGCTGCATAACGCTTCTATCGGCGTAACCGGAACCAATTCTTATGATAGGAGCAATGCCCACAGGCCAGCAGAGCATTCCCACTGGAACAAGTGTTTGAGTGCTTGGGTTGGCTCTCTTTTCCAAGGCGAGCGCGGCTGCGCCGGTCTAACGTCGCCCGGCCGGTCACGATAGACTGGCCGCCGGAGAATCCAGTTCCATCAACAACTTACACCAATCGCGCTGTGCCGTCCCTGGCCGTCACGAGGTAGCTTCCCTCCAGCGTTTCACCGCGCATATGCGCGTAGAGGAGAGGCACATGAAACTAGCACTTCGGCTGCTCTTGATCGCTCTGGCGGGCGCAGCAAGCATGGTGGGCCAAACTACGAAAGTCGACCTGCGGCACCAGATATCGAATGTGGACTTCACTGAGATGCCCTGGACTAAGCCGGTGAAACTGGGGGTATCCCTGCCGGCAACCTGTTCGGTAGGGGAACTGTTCTTTCGCACATCGGGCGACGGCGGCCTGGTGCTCCATGCTTGTACGAGCCCCAATACCTGGACCAATCCGGCGGCATGCCCGGACTGCGTTCGAACTTCAGAGAGCTACAGCAATCCCAGCTGGCTGACCTCGGTGGATTGGAGCGCCGTGTCGAACAAGCCGGCAGCATACCCGGCGCTGGGACACACTCACACGGCCGGCGAGATCTCGGGCGGCGTGCTTGCGGACAGCCGTATTTCGCAAAGCAGCGTGAAACAGCATGAAGGCGCGCTGACCATCGGCCTGAGCCAGATATCAGGATCGGCCTCGGGGGATGTAACGGGTTCGCTTGGTTCCCTGAATGTGGAACGGATCCGCGGGAATCCGGTAGCGGCGGGGACACCTCTGACTGACGGAGAATTCTATGCCTGGGACGCGTTGAACGGACGTTTTTCGCTGTACACGTTGGGCTCGATGCTGACGGTTTCAGGCGGGTTCATCGATGTGGCGACCGAGAGCGTGCCGCAGTACCTGAAAGGCACGGTTGTACCGGGGGCGTGTACACGTTATGGCCTGTTGTTCTGGGACACGGATGCGCCCGCGGGAATGAAGCTGTATTACTGCAACGGCAGCACGTATGAAGCGATCGTCAGCGGCGGAACGGGCAACGTCAGCGGTCCTGTATCGGCGGTGGACTCCGAAGTTGCGCTATTCGACGGCACAGATGGCAAGACGCTGAAAAGAGCTTCTGCGACAGGCGTTGCAAAGCTCACCAGCGGTGTGCTTGGTGTAGTCAGCGGCTCAGCCACTGAGTGCGTAAAGGTGGACGGCTCAAGCGGCCCTTGCGGTGGCGGAACAGCCCTCACAGAAGCCAATACGTATGTCCTGCCCTGGGGCGGTTCCGGCTCGACCACCAATGCGGCCGTATTTTCACCCGGCGCGGTGCGCGGATGGGTTTACATTCCGCCGGTCAGTGTCACAGTCAGCAACATCGCGTTCCGCATCGGCATTGCAGGTACGAACGGCAACGCGTTTGCGTGGGGGATATACAACGCAGATGGAACGGTCAAGCTGACGACTTGTTCCGGGACTACGCTCTCAACTACTGGAAAACTCCACACATGCAATCCAGTGGTCACCCTGAATGCAGGTTCGGTCTACCGGATTGTGGCGTCGACGGAAGATACGACAGTTCAATATAACGCGCACTCATCCGGATGCGGCAGCACTCTGCTGGACATACTAAATCAAGGCGGCCGTGTCATTGCCTTCACGTCAAGCCAGACGTCTACTGGGAGCGGCGCTGGATACACACTGCCGTCCACTTTGGGGACGATGACCGCATCCGGAACGCACTGTTTTCCGTTTATCGCCCTGTTGCCATAACCGCCGGAGGCACGAATGAAATACCTGCTGCTTTTGCTTGCATTGTCCATGCCGCTGTCCGGCCAGATATACCTGGAGGACTTCGCCTGTCAGGTGCCCACAAACGTCACGCCGGGGAATCCGACAGTTGTTGACTGCCCGGCGTCGGGCGGACACGGCTTCACGAACTACAAGGCTTCGGCGAAACTGGCCCTCGGATCAACGACGCAGGCCTCCGGGACGAACGCCACGATCACCATCGGCCCGATAACCTACCGGTTAGTCGCTTCGCTGGCGGGGTGCTCACCCTATGACGTATTGCTGTCCACCGCAGAAGGCGTCACCCCGAACTGGCTGAACACCATACACTATCTCGCGGCTGCGATCGAAGGCGCCGATTCCGCGCTGGTCTATGACGGGACGCAATTCGTTCAGGCCTCCGGACTGCGGGGGACGAAGTACTGCACAGGAACGAATGCGCATCCGCTTGTGACCGCGGCTCCGTTGTTCGCCACAAGCTCAAGCCAGATCATCATTCGCGCACGCACCGGCGGCGCGGCGGGCGAGATCGCCGTCTCGCGGGTGCAGAACGGGAATACGGGCCTGAACTGGTACCGGTTGAATGGAACAACGGCAACAACACAACTGAATCGCGAATGGGCGGTGAAGGTGTCGGGAGCCAGTGGCGATGCCGCTTGCAGCGGGTTTAATTCCACAGGTACCCCGCGCTATGCCTTAGCCGTTGACGACGATACGTTTAGCGTCAACTACAATTCGTCCTCGTGTTCCTCGTTTGCTGGAATGCCGATTGTGATTCGCCGTGCGTCCCATTCCAATTACAACTTTTTCTACCATTCCCAGGGCGACTTCTTCGGCGCGGTCGAAACGCCGCTGAACGGACTGTTCGGGCTGAAGATCAACGGCTGCACGGCCACCGACACCCCGGAGCATTGCGCTACCGCGTTCCAGACGCCAGACAACCAGAAGAACTACGGCGATAAACCAGCGATCACCAGTTTTGTTGTGAGCGGCGGTATAGCCACCGTGACGACGGGCGCATGGGGTGTGACAGGTACGGGCTACACACGGCCCGGATTGTATGGCGCCGGGCACGTGGACTCGCTGGGCGATCCAATCAAGGTCATGTTTCGCGGGTTTGAAAAGTATTGGCGGGCTACTGCCATTACAGCATTTGCGGACAATGGCAGCGGCTTCACGCGCGTCACGGCTGCGTCGCATGGCTGTGCCGCAGGCGATCAGGCGTATATTACCGGAGTCTCTGGTTCATCGCCCCCGGGCGGAACACTGGCGTTGACTGTGGTTTCCTCGTCCCAGGTAGACCTGCCGACCGTCGCTTATGCCGGCGGCTGGAGCGGCGGAACGCTGACCTGCAACGCGCAAGGCAGGGCGGCTCAGACGAGCGCCGGGGCGTACTCGGATTATCAGACAACGGGCATCGCAAGCAAAGCTCACCTGATGACAAGCTATACGGCAGGGACGAACACGTTCACAATCCCGGTCGATCTGGTTGATGGCGTCTATACGGGCTCGACGCTTCAGGCACGCATTCAGGAGCGCAATGCCGCTTATATGTACATCTACCCGCAAATCGGAAGCGGGGCGTCTTATTACGTGCCAAACGATATGTTTCCAGCGTGGGTGAAAACCGGGAATCCTCCCGCCGCGCCGAACCGCTTGCGCATGTGGGTGAAATGGGGAACGAACCGGGCAAACTCCGCGGGGTCGTACACGCAGAACCTTGGAACCTATGTTGTTCCCCCGGATCTGCCCGCCGAGAGCGACCGGGCGCATTTTTATCACTACACGGGGCCAAATATCTACAACGGGGTCTGGACGCTTTACGAGTTCACCAATACGCCGTCGCATCAGGTGGGAGCTTCCGGGGCGATGGATTGGCCGGAAGACCCGACAATCGCGGGGCACCCCTATTACCCGGCGTGGGCTGGCGGAAATGGCAACGGTACTTACCTTCAGGGCGCGAATGTGACCTACTTTTCGGCGTCTAATGAATCGTCGCCAGTGGACACCAAAGAAGAGGCGCAGCACTATTTCGGGCGCATCGAGATGGGAAGCGCGGCTGATGAACCGGAAGAACAAGTTCGCTCCCGCACTGCGGTATTCTCGACGCAGAGATACATCGGCGGCGCTCTCACGGCAAATCAGGGCTATGAGGTTACCTGGTCCTCGATGGCGTGGAATCCTCAAGTTACGTTCAAGGTGCGCTATTCCACCTCAGGCAGCATCAAGACGGGAGGATGGTCCAGCGCGACCGATGGGGGAACCGCATCTCTCATCAATGGCGCGACGGGCGGTGTCATCGCGCAATGGCAATCGCCAACCATGGCGGAAGCGGCGAACTTTTATGCCGCAATCCGGCCGGTGGTTCCCATAGTAGCGGCAACCCCGGCGGGCTCCGACATCTGGCTGGTGACGCGCGGAAAGCTCAGTATGGGCGTGGGGCACGATATCACCGTTAGCGGCGCGGGCGGCAATCGCGACGGGGCGGTGGAAGTGGCGGAAGTGAAGAACAGGCAGGTGTTCTGGATTGACCGTCCCGCGACGGCGGCATCTCCGGAATGGCAGAGCGGCGGTGGGACATTGACCAATATCGTCGCCGCGAGTGGGACATGCACCGCAAACTTCAGCGTGAACCACAATTTGCCCGTCGGGTGGCTGATCGAAATTCAGGGATCTAACAACGCCACGCTGGGCGGCACGCCGGTCAACTACAGCAGCGCCAAGAAGTACACTGTCGCCAGTGTTCCAACCGCGCAATCGCTGACGTTCAGTTGCGCTTCCGTGCCGGACGGCACGTACAACACCAACGCCTCCGGGCAGCGCATGTCCCTGCACGCCTTCCCCGGAATCCGCATCGCTGGCACGGCCAGCACGGCATGGAGCGGAACCGGGACCATTGAATCGCGCGAAGAGAACATCGGGTTCGCGGAAGTGCACTTGCCGCAATATGATTCAGTACCGCCCCCACCGGCCCCTTCCGGATTGGCTGCAGTCAGCGCAGGGCTTACGGCCATCAACCTTTCCTGGACGGACGTTTCTTCGATGGAGACCGGTTACCGGCTTGAGCGCAGAACCGGAATCGCCGGGCCGTGGGCTGAGGTGGCGCAACTAGGCGCAGATGCAGTCGCCTACACGGACACAGGGCTTGGCTCATCCACGCAGTATTATTACCGCATCCGCGCAGTCGGTGACGGCGGCTTGTCGGACTATTCCAACGAGGCCGAAGCGACCACGGACACCCCGGCCCCGGCCATTCCGGCCGCGGCTTCGGGCTTGGCAGTAAGCGGTATTTATGACGACCGCATGACCCTTTCCTGGACCGATAACGCGGTTGACGAGGCCGCCCAGCGGATTGAAGTAAATACGGGCGCCGGCTGGTATACCTTTACAACGGTTTCGGCGAACGTCACCTCACACCTTGCCACTGGCTTGGTTCCAGCTAGAGAACATCAATGGCGCATCGTCGCAGTGAACGCATACGGTGACGCAAATGCGTCCAACGTTGCCAGCGGTACAACGCTCGGGGTCCTTCCGGATGTACGGCTGGCGTGGATCGGACACGGCGTTTTCGCGCTGGCTTACCATGCTCCCAATTCGTCGGAAGCCTGCCTGAGCGAAATTCCCGCCACCGGCGAAACGGATCCCGACACAGCGGACACTCCCCGCTCCAGGCTTGCTCTCTTGCATGCAGTTCCGGGCTCGACAAACCAGTGGCGCATTACCTGTCAAACCGCTTCAGCCCGCGGTACGGTGACTTTACCCGAAGACGTCCCCTCGGGCGGTCCAACGTTTGCTGTAGCGGCTATGGCTCCGGTGGGAGCGGACACCCTGGCCGTGGACTACGGCGCCGATTCGGCTCTGGGTCAGCTTGTGATGGCCGCTTGCGTGGGCGGACAGCGCTGTAGTGTCCATGTTCCGAAGACACCCGGCGCCATCGTGTTCCTGCGGCGCCGCTGGTTAGCGGGTGGAAGTGAAATCGGCCGCTCGGCATTAGAACGCGTGCAATTCCCGTGAGGCTCAGGCCTGCATGGCTGTAACGGTGGTAGATGGAGCGGGTGCTACATGCTTTGGTTCACGCAGGATCATAACCGCCGCCCATGACCAGCGCCGGAAATAGGGAATAGTCCGGAAAATCCAGCGATCCACCGCTTCCAGCCGGTTGACAACCTTGGGGAACCAACGGAACGAGCGGAACGGAACTGCCAGCAGCGACATGAGATGGAAATAGACAATCTCGCAACAGCCGAAGTAGCGTTTCATCAGCTCAAGATCGGCTACCGTCAACGGATGTTCGTCAACGGTGCGCAGTTTTGGCGTGAGATGGCGATACGCATTAATCAGCGGATTGTGTCCCAAGGGCTCCAGGAAGATCGCACTGCCGCCGGGTGATAAGGTGCGGGCGATTTCGTCGAGAGACTTTTCCAGGTTCAGGTGATGCAGGATTCCAATTCCGCAAATCAGGTTGAAAGACTGCTCACGGAATCCGAGAGACTCCGCGTTCATGACGCAGGACAGCGCCCGGTGAACGTTCTTCTGCTTGAGCGTGGAGGCGTGCCGGGCTACCGCCACGGGCGAAATGTCGATTCCCACTACGGCCGCTCCCTGCTGCGCAAGCAAGGGCGCATGGCTGAACGGCCCGCAACCATACTCGAGCACCCGGCCATCGCGGCTCTGGGCAATTATGTAATTCCGGTAAAAAGCTTTGCTGGACTGAGCGATGGAATAGTACTTGTAAGCCGGCTGACGCGTGTCGTCGCTGAAAACTTTATCGTGGAACTCCGCTTCCCGCTTGTAACGGCCCTCTTCCATAGCTTTTGTTATTGTAGATCGCCCCTCTGGCGGCTCCATTCCCGCGCAAAAGCAGTGAGGCCGGATCCGGAAACGAAGGCCTTCGTTTCCGTAAACAGTGTCTCCAGGTCCTCGTATAAGCGCTCGACGGAAGCTTCGGTTGGAAAAGTCGGACTGCCACCCGGCATGAACTCCGACGAGTGCAGCATGAACTCAACGTGCGGCAAACCCGCCGCCCGGGCATACTGAACCACACGAATCATTTCTCGGGCATTACCACCCCGCGGGCGAAGCCAGCATCTAACCGGGTAGAACCTCCTCCAAGCCTTGCGGGGCACACCTCCTAGCAGCCGGTCTACTCCAGCGGCCCATCCTGGCTGCAAATCCATAACCGTCATCGGCGCCTCCAGCAGGCCCCCCGCTGCTTTCCGCGATATGTCGGCCAAGTCCAAATAGTACGGCTCACGTGGAAACCCCGTGTAGTCTGTGCCGCCGTGCTGCTTTGGGTCGCCTGGGTGTTCCCGGAAGCTTACGCCAGGCACAACCGAACAATCGACCTCATAGCCCAGTTCCAACAGGCACCGGGCGTAGATTCCATTGAATGCCCACCGCCCGGCCCGATGACTCGTCATTTTGACTCCGAACCGCTGCTCCAGCAGTTCCGTCATCAGCCGCACCTTGTCCCGCAGCAACCGTTCCGGATACTCGATCAGGTAGGGGGCGTACTTTATGTCGTCTTCGGTGAGCGGCTCCAGGGGCGGCGTGTTCCACGCATGCAGGTGCATCCCCACTTCGGCCGTGCCACGCCGCAGCGCGTCCGTGGCCAGTTCATGGAACACAGGACAGAGCGCCATTTCATAATCGGTCAGGTAGGTCGGAAGCAGGCCGTACTTCTCGCACAGCGCCTGAAAGCGCCCCAAAAACCGCGAGTTGCGAGTCTCAACTTGACGTGGATGGCCCCAAAGATTATCACCCTCCGTGTCGATAGTAATCAGTAGCCGCACCGGGTTATTATCCCGCGCCGGTCTGTTCACCCGCTGTGCTAGGCTTCTGGTGTGGCGGACACTGTACCGCGCGGCAAAGGATATAGCTGTGTCGAAAGCGCAATTTGTCGAAAAATTGAATGATCTGCTTGAGCTCGCCCCGGGCACATTGAAGGGCGGCGAATCGCTGGATTCGATCGAGGCTTGGGACTCCATGGCCGTGCTGAGCTTCCTAGCTATGGCAGATTCCGACCTTGGCGTCTCCGTCCCAGCCTCGAAAGTCGCAGCCGCTAAGACGCTTGATGACTTGTACGCTCTGGTGCAGCCTGCCGCCTGAAACAGCGGATCATTTCAAAACGGAACACACGCTCATGAGTCCAACCACAACTTTGACTAAACCAGCTCTGGCATTGGAGGAGAAAATCCGCGCCAAGACAGCGCGAGTTGGCATCGTCGGACTGGGATATGTAGGCCTGCCTCTCGGCGTTGAGTTCGCTCATGCCGGATTTTTCGTGACCGGAATCGACGTTCAGGCATCCAAAGTCGATTCTCTGAACAAAGGCGTTTCCTACGTTCAGGACATCCCCACCGGAACGCTGGAGCCATTGGTGAAGAAAGGCTTGTTCCAAGCCACCACGGATTTCTCCGTAATCGCGGGTCTGGACACGATCAATATCTGTGTCCCAACGCCTTTGCGGAAGACCAAAGACCCGGATATGAGCTTCATCGACGCCGCATGCCGTGAGATCGCCAAGTATCTGCGCCCCGGCCAGCTCATCATCCTCGAGTCGACCACCTATCCAGGCACCACCGAAGAGTTCGTCCTGCCTATGCTGACGGAACAATCCGGCCTGAAAGTAGGGGAGGACTTCTTCCTTTGCTTCTCACCGGAACGCGTCGATCCGGGCAACCCGAAATTCCAAACCCGCAATATTCCCAAGGTGGTCGGTGGAACCACGCCCAGTTGCACCCATTTGGCCAGGCTGTTCTACTCCTCCGCTCTGGAAACCGTTGTCCCGGTGAACTCCACCCAGGTTGCGGAAATGGTCAAACTGCTCGAAAACACCTTCCGTATGATCAACATCGGCCTGGTGAATGAACTGGCGCTGATGTGCAATCGCATGGGCATCAATGTCTGGGAAGTCATCGACGCTGCCGCCACCAAGCCGTTCGGATTTATGCCGTTTTATCCTGGACCTGGTTTGGGCGGACACTGTATTCCGATCGATCCGTTTTATCTGTCCTGGAAAACCAAGCAGGCAGGCATCGAGGCCCGTTTTATCGAACTGGCCGGCTATATCAACGGGCAAATGCCGCATTACGTCGTTGAGCGCATCCAGAACGCGCTGAATGATGTCTCCAAGCCGTTGCGCGGCTCCCATGTTCATATCATGGGAGTCGCCTATAAGCGTGACATCGATGATGTGCGCGAGTCGCCGGCGCTCGACGTCATCCACATGCTGACGCAACGCGGCGCCAAAGTCACCTACAGCGACCCGTTTGTTCCGTCGCTGCACATTGAGCACGGGCAGCAGTACCACAGCAATCCCGTGCTGCCGGACGCCGCCGAAGCCGACTGCGTCGCCATTATCACCGATCACGGCAGCTTCGATTATCAGCAGTTGGTGGACAACGCCCGGCTGATCGTGGATTGCCGCAATGCGCTCAAGCGTTTTCACGCTCCGAATATTGTTCGGCTGTAAGCCGTACAGTTGCCGGCCGCGCCAGCGAGACAGGCTTTTCTACGGCCAGAAACAGCGCCACTGCCAGCGCGTAGGACAACGCAAGCGCTGCTGCTGATAATCCCAGCAGCGAAATCCACCCTGGACTCACTCTCGCTGTCGCCACCAGCGCAAGTCCTTGCAGCGCAAGGCTGTGCGTCAGATAGAACGAATAGCTGATATTGCCTGTCCAGCGCAAAGCCGAGCCCGTAAATAACTGCTGCCAGAACCCGGCAACAGCGAGCGCGCAGCCCGTTAATGCGCACAACGCGGGCGCCAACACCAGTGTGCGGGCGGCTTCAATTCGTCCAGCGTCGGCGGTGTCCAGAAACCTTCCCAGCCAGTAATAGGCCGCCCATGCCAGAGCCAGATACGCCAGCGTCAGCGCCTCCCTTCTGGGGTTCAACCAGGATCTCAGCTTGCCGCTTTCGTGCGCTTCATAGAGCAGGATGCCCGCGGTGAAGAATACCATCCGGGCATGACTGGCCGGCCGCAGCCGGATGGCTTCCCAAAACAACCCTCCACCCCACGCAAAGCAAGCCGTCAAATACATGCCCGCCAGGACAACCCAGAACAGGACACGCTTTCGCCGCTCCCACTCGCGCATGCCCGTAAGGTGGACCAGTACGGGGAGCAGCGTATAAAAGACCACTTCGTAACTGAGCGACCAGCTCACCGTGATAAACGGCTGCATATCGAAGAACCCGGGCAGCAACAGGGCATTGACCGCAACTGCCCATAGCGTCTCAAACGCGCTCCCGCCGGGCAGCTTGGAACGCTCCGGAAGCGCTAGAAACAACGTCAGATACACAACCAGAACAACGTGAAACGCAGGATAGATCCGGCGGGCGCGACGGTGCAGAAAACGTCCGTAGGGTACAGCTTTGCTGAGGACGCCCGAATAAATCAGATAGCCGCTGAGCAGAAAGAACAGATCCACCCCGCTGTGGCCGATAACATGCAAAAACTCGCTCACCGCGTTGACCGCAGGGTGGATCGCGATCCAGGGGGCGAACAGAACATGGAAATGAACCTGGAAAACAAGCAGGATCGCGGCGCCGCGCAGGCCTTCGAGCGCCGCTATGCGGCCGGGTCCTGCCTCGAGTTCGAACAGGCTGGCCCAAGCCCCTCGTCTTCGCCTGAAAAGTTCCACCGCAGGCTGGAGCGAAACAGGCTTCAACGATTTGCTTTCGCCCACAGCACGGACTGCCGGCCTGAAAACCCTCTCCACAATCCCTTCGCCACCGCAAGTTGTCCAAAGACAAAATAGAACGGAGCATTCAGCGCCGGGTGATCCCAATTCAGCGCCCAACGTATCCAGGCCAGGATCCCAACCAAAACAACGCCTCCCAAAACGAGTTGGGCGAGCAGATTCGGCCAGGCGAAGACCGCCATGACAATGGCCAGAGCTCCCGTAACTGGTGTCAACCAGCGCAGCAATTTATGCGAGACAAAAATCAGCCAGTAAACGAACGGCGCCTTCCCACCCGGCAGAACGTTCCCACGCAGCAGTCCCTGTGCTGCCCCCGCGGCAATCCGAACCTTGCGTCGAAACTCCTCCGACAGGCTTGCAGGTCCCTCTTCCACGGCTGTGGCTGCGGGCTCCAGAATTGCACGATAACCTTGCCGGATGATCTGCGTTGGGATGACGAGATCCTCAATCAGGGTATCTGGCGGGCACGGGCGGTACAGGGAGCGTCGCAATGCATACATGGCGCCATCCGCTCCAGCCATCGACCAGAGGCGTGATTCCTCTTCCTGAATCACCCATTCCAGGGAGTAATAGCTCTGCTCGCCTTCTTGCAGGTCGGCTGTCGTATTGACCAGCCTTACCTTTCCGCTCACGCAGCCCACTTGAGGGTCGTCGAAGTGCCGGATCAGGTGTAGCAGCGCCTTGGAGTCGTACAACACATTTGCGTCGGAAAGAACGACGATAGGCTCAGGCCGCGCCTGGATCACTTCGTTCAGATTGGTGACTTTACCGCGCCGTTTCGGCTGGTCGATCAACTCTACGCCCCGCGCCGCGAAGGCGCGCACTGCTTCCGCGGTCCCATCCGTGGAACCGTCCGAAATGACAACAATCCGCAATTGGCCCGGGTACTCCAATTGGAGACTGTTCTCCAGTTTCTTGCTAATGATATTGCGCTCGTTCAATGCGCAGATCAGCAGTACCGCATCCGGCCATTCGGCGGGCTCCTTTGTCCGCGGCGGTTGCTGGGACCGCAGTTTGTGCAGAACCATCAGGAACCCCGGATACAGCGCTAGCGGCCAGATGACAAGAAAAAGAAAGAACCCAAGCAGGACAACAGACAGGTGCATGCGGCGGATCCTTGCCCGCGAGCCTCAATTGTAGCCAAACGGCCCGCGGCGGCGTGTCTCCCGCTGAGTCTCGACAAAGCGCCGCCGGACCGTTGCCAGAACATCCTCGAAACGCGCATCCCACGTCAGTGACGACACCAGCGCCTGCCGCGCCTGCCTGGCTTCTTCCGAGTTGTCCAGCAGGGCGGCTTCAATCTCGCGCAGGAACTCCGCCGCGCTCGTAGCTAACCGGATGTGGCCGGAATACTGCTCGGTTTCAGGCGTTCTCTTCGCCACGATCGGTTTGCCGCTGGCCAGATATTCTCTGAGTTTCAAGGAACTCGCATTCAAAACCTGGAAGTGGATCTTATACGGGATGATGGCGACATCGAACGCCCGGGTCCACTCGGGCAACTGTTCGTAGGGTTGCGGTCCGGGAAAATGGACATTCGGCAAATCTGCGACGCTTCCCAAAGGCGCCGCGACGCGGCCGAGCATGAGGAATGTCCAATCCGGCCGCGCCCGGGCCAGTTCGCCTATCAGTTCAAGGTCGATCCATGCTTCGATCAGTCCGTAGAACCCGATGATCGGGCGCCGCAGTCCACGCGTCCCCTGGGCTTCTGGCGTGGCCGGGTCCGACGCCCTCGCAAACATGGCTACGTCCACACCATGCGGCGCATGGACACTATTCGGATTCAAACTGCGCTTGCTTTCCAGCAGCGTGGGCGAACTGACAAACACCTGGTCGGCTCGCGCCGTCAGCAGATTGTCGAGCCGCATCACCTGGGCTGTGTCCACCCCCGGAAATAGCGAATAGTTATCTGTGACGTAGTAAACCGTCAAGGCTTCTTTCAAATGTCCGGCGATCTCACCCGCGTCGGGCGCCGCAAACCAGGAGATGACTTTCTGGAACTTGAGATGCCGCATAGCCCGCCGCAACAGCGCCCGGCTGGCGAACGCGTTTACCTGGTTCACCAGCGGCAACCGCCGGAATGGCACCTGAGGCACCGTTAAAAGCCAGACCTGATCGCCCACTTTGCGGGGGCGCTGCGCCGCATCCTTCAGTTTTCTCCATATTTTCCCCATGTCTGCCGCGGTTGCCCGGGGAGCCCGCTGGCCCGGAGATTCGATATAAAGCAACGGATACCGTTGCGCCAGCCGGCGTGCGATATGGTGGCTGCTGGTCCGGTTTTCGGCAAACCATTCATTGCCGAAATAGATGATCGAGTAGCCCTCTAGCGGATCCATGGCATGTCCGATGATAGTAGTAATGGCGCATTCAAAGGAAGCTGCTAAACTACTGATTTCGCCAAGGTCCCATTGACTATCGTAGAGCTTCTGAACACCCTCGAGGTAGGCGGTGCGGAGCGGATGGTCGTCAACTTAGCCCTGGAATGTCAAGCCCGGGGACACCGTCTTCACGTCGTCTGTCTCCGCAGCGCTGGTCCGCTGGCGCAGCCCCTCATCGAGGCTGGCATTCCTGTCACCGAAATCAACAAAGGCGAAGGGTTTTCCTGGGCCGCGGTGAAGCAACTGGCTGGCATCCTTTCTCGCGAAAAGGCCGATGTCGTTCACACCCACAACCCATTGGTCCATCACTATGGCGTGGCTGCCGCCAAACTCGCCGGCACCGCTGTCATTGTGAATACCATTCACGGCATTCATAACATTCAGAATATCGGCCCCGGCGAGCTTCTCTACGGGGCCAGTACGGCTCTTTCGGCCGCCGTCGTGACGGTTTGCCGCGCAGCGGAACAATTCTTCAGTAACGTCAAAGTCATCCAGAAAAGCCGGATCCGAATGATCTATAACGGGATTCCGCTGGATTCCTTCCTTGCTTTGGACCCTCCCCGGGCGAACTCTGCCGGGAAGATCCGCTTCGGTGCGATAGGCCGCCTGGTTGACGTAAAAGATCACCGCACTCTTTTGCGCGCTTTCGCCTTGCTGGCCGCCAGGCATTCTAACGTCGAACTCCAGATTCTGGGTGGCGGGCCACTGGAAGGCGAACTGACCGCCTTGCGCGACCAATTGAATTTGCGCGGCGTCGCCGAACTCAGAGGAGAAAGTCTTGACGTGGCGGGGTTCCTGAGAGATACCCATGTATTTGTACACAGTTCCCTGACGGAAGCCCTGCCTATGACTCTGCTTGAGGCCATGGCTGCGGCGCGCCCGGTCGTTGTCACCGCTGTAGGCGGGCTGCCTGAAATCGTAACGGCCAGCAACTGTGGATGGCTCTGTCCTCCAGCCAATGCGGAAGCGCTGGCCCAATCCATGGAAACCGCCCTTGGAGAGCGTGACCGGATTGCAGAGCGTGGCCTGCGCGGGCGTGCCTTTGTTCACCAGCATTGTTCCGTGGAGAAGATGGCTCAATCCTACATTGAGCTATTCACCGCATCGCGAGAGCGCAGGCAGTGAGCGCGCCAGCCAGCCCTTCCAAGAGGGCGATCCTCTTCGCTTACTATTACTTGCCGGAAAATACCTCGGGTGTGCAACGGGCTTGCCGGATCGCCCGCTATTTGCCTGAAAACGGTTATCAAACTCACGTCATCTGCTCCAGTCATCAAGGTGCGGATCCGTCGCTCCGCTTTGTCCGGCACGTCCCGGACGATACATCGAAAGCCGGAGGCGCCGGACGAGTTCAACGCTGGTATGAACTCCTGCAACGCATCCTGCCCTACGACGAACGTTTGCCTTGGGTGCCGCATGCCGTCCAAGCGGCCCGCGAACTGCTCAGTCAAGGTCCGGTCGACGCAGTGATTTCGACTTCGCCGCCAGTAGCCAGCCATCTAGCCGCCTGGAGACTCAAGCGCAAACATCCCGATCTCACCTGGATGGCCGATTTCCGCGATCCGATCCTGGGGAATCCCGGCCGCGCTCGCGGCTGGCCCGATCCGTATGACCGCTGGCTCCAGGAATCCATCTTCTCGGCTGCTGACGCTGTCGTTGCAGTCACCGACGCGGTCGCCGAAAAGTGGCGCGGCGACTACCCGCGTCTGGCGTCAAAGATCCACGTAGTGTGGAACGGCTTTGATCCTGGCGACGGTTTCCGGGCTTTGCCGCTTCCACCACGTTCCCACCGCGTACTTCTCCATGCCGGTGTGCTCTATTGGCAGCGGCACCCAACCAACGTTCTGCTTTCACTGGACCGTCTAATGTCGGCTGGCCGTATCGATCCCTCCTCTGTACGCCTGCGTTTCCTGGGAACGGTACAGAAATGGGAAGATTTGGCCGCGCTTCCGCCAGTGCAGCGGTTGATGGAGAAGGGCTGCATTGAACTAATCCCCAAAGTTCCGCGGGAGGAAGCGATGCGCGAGATCGCGACGGCCGACATGCTCTTTCTGATCGACATCACCAACAACGAAAACCTAGGCTATACGGTGCCCGCCAAGATCTTTGACTACTTGCTGACCGGCCGCCCGCTGCTGGCCATTACCTCTCCCGATGGCCCGGTGCAGCGCATCCTGGATGGCAGTGGCGTACCGCAGGTCTCTGTGTATCATCAGGACTCACCCGAACAGGTGGACGCCAAACTGATGCAATTCTTCTCCTTGCCATCCACCCCGGTGACGCCATCACGTTGGTTCTTTGAAACTTTCGATGGGCAGCGCCAGGCTGCCTCGATCGCGGCACTTCTGGACAATCTGAAAAAGTGAGGCCGTAGCCTTGGATTTTCAGCTAATACCTACACTGCCGGAACAGCGCGATGAAATCCGCGCTTTCCTCCAAAGCGTCTTCCGGATTCAGGACGAACCGTTCATCGAACCGCGGGTGCTCGACTGGAAGTACTACGATCCGCATCCTGAAGCGCAAGGTTCGCGCAGCTTCGTTGTGCGCGACGAGAACGGCGCCATCGCCTCGCATCTGGCCTACTGGCCTTTGTGGCTGACCGGCCCGGCCGGCGCCAGGGTTTCGGCGGTCCATCTCATCGATTGGGCCGCTTCCACGAACAGCCGCGGCGCGGGCGGTTTCATCTATCGCGAACTGGGCGCCCGTTTTGACGTCATGATCGTGGTCGGCGGCTCGCCCCAAGCCCAGAAGGTCCTTCCCAAACTCGGCCTGGTGGAATCCGGCCGTATGGATCTCTATGCCCGGGTTGTGCGCCCGTTTTCGCAATGGGCTGCACGCCGCAGTCCGTGGGCCTGGAAAAGCATCGCCTTATGTGGCCGCAACCTGCTGTGGAGCACGGCAGGCGCCGCGGACATACCGGAATCGTGGAGCGCCACTGCGGTCAGTTCTTTTCCCGCCACCCAGGTTGAGAGTTTGAATTCGGAACGTACTACCGCAGCCTTTACCTGTACCGGCCGCACCGCTGCGTGGCTGGATTACGCCGCCCGCTGCCCTGCTGTCACCGCGAGCAAATTTGTGATTGAAAACAACGGCGCTCTGATCGGGTACTTTCTGATCACCAGGGCCGGCCCCCAGGCCCGTATCGCGGATCTATTCGTCAAAGGTGGCCCGGCAGAGTGGACTGCCGCCTACGCCTTGGCGACACGAATGGCCGCGGCGGATCCCCTGGTCTGCGAAATCGTGGCCGGCGCCTCGATGGACTTCATCGCCCGCGCTCTTTCGGCCAACGGCTATCGTGTGCGCGCCGCTAAACGAATCTACTACAAGGACCCGGAAGGCTATCTCCCGCGCGTTGCGCCGCTTGCCTTGCAGTTCACCGACTCTGACGCATTCTTTCTTTACACCCCGCGCGATCCCTTTCTTACCTAAGCCCTTGGAGGACTCCAATACAATGCCCGTCAAACTGCTCTGTGTCGCTGGCGCCCGGCCCAACTTCATGAAGGTGGCGCCGCTGGTCCGGGCGCTCGAAGCGGATACCCGCTTCGCTCCCCTGCTGGTGCACACCGGCCAACACTACGACGACAGCATGTCGGGGCAGTTCTTCCGGGACCTGGGTTTGCCGGAGCCGCACTACCACCTCGAGGTTGGGTCTGGTTCCCATGCGGCGCAGACTGCCGAGATCCTGCGGCGCTTCGAGCCGGTGGTTCTGTCCGAACAGCCACGCGCCGTGGTGGTGGTCGGGGATGTGAATTCCACCGCCGGCTGCGCCCTGGTGGCGAAGAAACTTCAGGTTGAAGTAGTTCATATAGAAGCCGGCCTGCGCAGTTTCGACCGCTCCATGCCCGAGGAAATCAACCGCCTCGTCACCGATGCCATCACCGACCTGTTTCTTGTCACGGAAGAAAGCGGCCGCCGCAATTTACTGCATGAGGGCGTGCCGCCATCGAAAATCGTCGAGGCCGGCAATCTCATGATCGACTCGCTGTTCTACAACATCGACCGGGCGCGTCAATCCGATTTGCCATCCCGGCTTGGAGTCCGGACCGCGGAACCCTACGGCGTGGTCACACTGCACCGGCCGGCCAATGTGGATAATCCGGATCAGCTCCGCCAGATCATGGCTGCTCTTAGTGAGATCGCCGCCACCTTGCCGCTGTGGTTCCCGGTGCATCCCCGCACCCGGCAGCGCCTCGATGCGCACCAAGCCGCGGCGGCTGGAATTCAGTTGCTCGATCCGCTCGGGCCGATCGATTTTCTCGCCCTGATGCATCGTGCCGCCGTGGTCCTTACCGATTCCGGGGGGATCCAGGAAGAAACGACAGCGCTCGGAATTCCATGTCTCACTCTGCGCGAGAACACCGAGCGTCCGGTCACGATCGAACAGGGCACGAATCGCCTGGCAGGCTCCAGCTATGCAACTATCCGCAAGGCCTGGCAGGAACATCTGCGTGATCCCAAACAGGGCCGCGTGCCGCCGCTGTGGGATGGCCGCGCCGCCGAACGCTGCCGCGACGCGCTGGCCGCAGCCTATTGCTAAGCAGCCACGGGAACGGCGGCCTTGACGAAGCGCCGGTACCACTGGTCGAACACCAGCAGCGCATAGATCTGTCCGCTTTGATCCCGCGATTCCGGCTGCGTCAGAACCTGCTCCACCAGCGAGCGTTCGAAAAAATCCTCCGTGGCGCCGCCGCGGCCGAGCAACGTTTCGCGGGCGAAGCCGGCCAGATCGTTGCGGAACCAAGTCCGGGTCGGCACCGGGAAGCCTTTCTTCGGCCGGTAGATAATCTCGCGCGGCAAATACGATTCCATATATTTCTTCAGAATGTACTTGCCGTTGTTTGCGCGGATCCGCAAGCGCGCCGGCAGTGAGTAGCCGAACTCCACCACCTTGTGATCGAGGAACGGGACCCTTAATTCGAGTGAGTTGGCCATGCTCATCCGGTCCGCTTTGACCAGCAGGTTGCTGGGCAGCCATGTCTTGATATCGACAAAGCTCATCCGCGTGAGTAGCGGCAAGCCCTGGCAAAGAGAATAAGCCTCCATGACGGCTCCGCTGAAATCGTGGGCGGCCGCGCCCGGCCGCACCATCTGGCGCAGCAGTTCCTTGGGGAAAGCCGTGCCGACGCCGTGGTAGCGTTGCTCGATCGGCTGACCCAGCATACGGCTGTATTTCTTCACCCGTCCAGGCGGCGCCAGGCGTTCTAAAAGAAGCCCCCCCAAGCGCGCAAAAGGCACTTTGTTCATGTTCTCCAGCGCCAGCATCATGCGATAGATGGGATAGCCGGAGAAGACCTCGTCCGACCCTTCGCCCGATAACGCCACCGTTACGTTTTGACGGGCCAGCCGCGCCACAAAATACAACGGCAAGGCGGCTTCATCCGCCACCGGCTCGTCCATCATGTACACGATGTGCGGCAGCATGCCCTGGAAATCCGAAGCTTTCAGCGTCAGCGGGTGATGCTCGGTATGGAAGCGGCCGGCGACCATCTGCGCATAGGGAAGTTCGCTCTCGGGCGAGTCGTACCCCACCGAGAACGTCTTGATCTGCCGTACGCCCTGCTTGGCCATCCACGCCACAACGGAGCTGGAATCCAGGCCGCCGGACAAAAACGCTCCCAGCGGGACATCCGCCACCAGGTGTTGCTCGATTGTCTCGCTCATCAGCGCGTCAAACTCGGCCAAGGCCTCGGCATCGCTGATGCGGCGTGGTTCCTTGGCCGGAAGGTCCCAATACCGCTTCACTGAGACACCGGCTTCGGTGACGGTCACGGTATGGGCGGGCGGCAGCTTCCACACCTGGCGGGCGATCGTGCGCGGCGCGATCACGTAGCGGTGATACAAATATTCGAGTAGCGCTTCTTCATCCACCTGGCGGGGCACTTCCGGCAGGCTGAACAGTTGCTTCATCTCCGAAGCAAATGCGAACATGCGCCCGTCGGTGTAGTAATAAAACGGCTTGATCCCGAGCCGGTCGCGGGCCGCGAACAATACCCGCTTGCGGCTATCCCAGATCGCAAACGCGAACATGCCACGAAGAAACTCAACACACCGCTCGCCGTACTCCTCCCAGGCGTGAACGATGGTTTCCGTGTCGCTCCGAGTTGTGAAGCGGTGCCCCTTCTGAATCAGTTCCTCGCGCAGTCCGGCAAAATTGTAGATCTCGCCGTTGAAGATCACCCAGACCGTGCCGTCCTCGTTTGACATCGGCTGGTGTCCCCCGGAAAGGTCAATGATCGACAAACGGTTGAAGCCGAGTCCCGCATTCCCGTCCACATAAACGCCGTGATCGTCCGGACCGCGATGCTTGCCCACCTCGCGCATCGTGTGGATCGTTTCCTCGGCGACTCCTCTAGTACGGTCGAAATAGAACAGGCCGTTAATGCCGCACATTGTCGTTGGTGTCTTTCTTCCCCCGCTCCAGAATCTCTACAAAAAACGCGTACACCTCGCGGGCGACATGGTCCCAACTGCGGGCCCGGCCCCAGGCGCTGATCCGCTCCCTGTCCCATTCTTGCGCGAAACCGCGCAACAGCCCCTGGGCTAAAGCGGGCGTATCGTCCGGCGGCACGATCACGCCACGCCCGGAGGCCACCATTTCCGGAATCGCGCCTACCCGCGTCGCCACAACCGGAGTTCCGCACGCCAGCGCCTCGTGAACCACGTTAGGCCAGCCTTCCGATGAGCTCGCCAAACAGAATAAATCGGCGCAATTCATCCACTTCGCTAGGCTGGCCGGAGGGATCGAGCCAAGCAGTTTCACCCGCTCCTCCAATCCCAACCGCCGCACTGTGTCTCGAATCTCCGCCTCGTAACGGCCGTCCCGGTTCACGCTTCCGGCAATCCACAGCAGGACATCATGACCTTGTCCCAGCAAAACCGGCAATGCTTCCACAATCCGGTGATGCCCTTTACCCGGCCCCAATCCTCCCGCGGTAAAGATAAGTTTGGCCTGTGGACCGAGCCCCGCCTCCCTCCGCATTGCGTCCCGTCCAGGCAGCGGCTGGAACGTGTTTCCGTCCACCCCGTTGCCGATCGTCCGGACCCGCTCGGGCGCGGCGCCCAATGCCACGGCATACTCGCGCAACTGGTTGGAAACGCCGATTGCCCCGGCCGCATGGCGCAACGCCCAGCTCATCGCCTGTCTTGGTCCAGCCGATTTGCCGAATACTAACTCGTTGCCTCGTAACGTGATACAGTACGGAACCCGAAGCGTCCGGGCGACCCAGGCAGCCGCCACCCCGTCCGGATAGGCAAAGTGCGAATCGATCAGGTGGAACGGAAACTGCCTGCGCCGCCCCAGCGCCGCCGCCAGCGCCCGCACATACAGGCAAGGAATGTTCACCGGCGTGCCCAAGGGCGGAAACAGCCACTTCGGGTGAAACACCCGCAGGTCTCCATCGCGCCGTTCCGCTGGGATGCGAAAACTCTGCCACAAATCGCCCTTGGGATTGGAATAGTCCACCAGCGGCACCGGCGCAATGACTTCCACCTCGGCATAGCGGGCTAAATGCGCCAGCCGGTTTCTTACAAATGGCGAATGGCCAGGTTCGAGAGGGTTTGGGAACGAACAGGTGAGGGTCAGAACACGCATTTTAGAGGGCGTCATCCCATCATATGAAAGACTTCACCGGGCCCCGTTGTCTAAAGCTTGTCTGACGGGCTGTCGAGAGATCCTATGGCCTGTCAGTGCTTATGCTAGCTTGAGAACTCGGAGGGTCATTTGTGGCGAAACGTTCGACAATCAGCCTTTACGCTTTGCTCCTCGGAGCAGGCTCAGCGACCCTTATGCCGGCGCAGACCGGCGGATTCGGAGGGATGAACGGCTTCGGCGGCATGGGTCTGATGAACGGCGCCGGATTTAACCGCAGCGACGGCCGCGGCGCCGCGTTCGTCCCCTTCGTGAATTTATTCGGCAATTACTCAACCGATCTGACGCCACTGACGACAGAAAGCGTCCAGTCCAATGGCTTGAACCGGCGCGGAGCCGGTATCACTGCGGGTGCGCAGGCCTATAAAAACTGGCAACGAATGAATGTTGGGTTTAATTACGCCGGCGCCTATCGCTATGTGGATGGAGTGAGAAATCTTAACACCACCAGCCATATCGCGAACCTGGGTTTCAATCGCCAGCTCACCCGGAAGATGAGCTTTTCGCTCGGCCAGTTCGGTGGTACCGCGATTGGCGGTTACGGCCTAGGCGCCGGCTTCGCCGGATTAGGCGGGCTGGGGCGCTTCGGAGGCATGTTCAGCGGAATGATCGGGAACCAAGCCTTCGGCGATCCGTCGTTTAACGGAATCGTCGATGCCGAGCTCTTCGACAATCGAGTGAACTTCTATGGCAGTTCGGGACAGCTTTCCTATACCCCGTCCATGCGCTGGCAGATCGGTTTTGGGGGTGGCGGAAACTTCGTCCGGCGTAAAGGCGCGGGGGGAATGAACAGCGCCGTTGCCAGCGCGCAAGCAGGCTACCGCATCAGCCGCTCGGGCAGCGTTTTTGCCAGCTACTCCCACATGATGATCATGTATCCCAACATGTTCGGGGATGCCCAGGGCGATTCAGTCAATGGCGGCATCAGTTGGCAGTTCGGACCGCGCACGCACGTAGGATTCTCGGCGGGTGTGTTCCGCGGCACCTCGACGTTCATTGGCCGGGTGCCGCTGGACCCGATCATTGCTGCACTTTTGGGACAGACCAGCGTCAGCGAGATCCGCAATTCGCGTCGTTTGGGCGGGGGTTTCAATGCGTTTGTGGGCCGTTCTTTCCGGCGCGCCACGCTGTCCGGCTACTTCTCCCGTGGCATGACACCGGGGAATGGAGTGGTCCTGTTTGGAATTCGCGATACCGCCGGCGTAGCGCTGGGACTAAATCGAATCGGACCCATATCAGTGGGTTTTTCCGGTGGCTATTCCCGGATTAGCAGTATGGTTCAGCCTGGACTTGTGATGAGCAGCGCTTCGGGCACCATGCGTACGGGTTACCGTCTGGCACGCGGGCTGGCGGTCTCGTTTGGAACCGGCTACCGGGTTGCCAACCTCACCGGACCCTTCCAGCGCAACCAGTTTTTCGTCAACATTGGTATTGGGTGGTCGCCCGGGGAATACGATATCCCCTTCTTATAGAACGATATACACGCATCGATCCGGCGCCGGCACGACAGTTTGGAAAATCGCAAAAGTGTCGCATTGTGTCGCAGGACTATAGCTATAGTCCATGGGTTGTTTTACGGCCGGCCTAACGTGCGCAAATCGCGGAAACGGGCGAACTGTTTGGGCATGGCCGTATCGGCAAGGCCAAGGGAGGGGCCGGCGGCAGGCGCTGTTTCGGCAGGCGCCGCAGACACCGGGAACTGGCTGAACCCGGGCGTCGCCACTCGCGCCAACTGCGCCGCCACTAACTGCTTCTCAATCGGATACCAGGCACCCGTCATCAAAATCAGCATGTAGGGCAGGTCCATGCGCTGGCAGGAATAGAACGCACTGCCTAAGGCGAACACCAACAAGGCGCTTTGAATGGCTCGCGGGATCACTTCATAGGGCGACTTGAGCGCCCGCAGGCGCTTGGCCGAGCGCCCAGCCCACCAGATGCTCAGGAACAGCGCTCCGGTGTACAGCAGGAATGCGATCAAGCCCGAATCTACCAGCATCTGAGCGTAACTGTTGTGGACCACGTGTCTTCCCGTCACATCCTGGCTGTAGTTCCGCGACAGGACAGCGTAGTTCGTTCCGCCAAAACCAACCCCCAGGATCGGATAGTCCTTCCACATCTGGAGCGCCGCCCGAAGATGATGAATCCGAGACATGGCCGAGGATTCTTCCTCGTATTCAGTCAAAGTTGACATGCGCTCGATATACATATCCTGGACCAGGTAAACCGATCCCGCCAGACAGGCCACCACAATCGCCAAGACGGCAATCTTGTGCTTGGAGCGCAACGCAATATACAGCAAGCCGAGACCCATAGCGAGCGACCCGCCGCGGGAGTTCGTCATTACAATACCGGAAATGCTTGCTCCAGCAATCACCAGCCCGAGCAGACGGTAAGGATACGGCGCCAACTGGAAGGCGTACCAGGCGAAAGGAATCACCATCGCCAGCGCCAGCGCCACAAAGTTGTTGTCAGCCAGCATCGGGCCGTATCCGCGAGCCAGTTCCACGCCCCCGTGGATTACGCCGTAGATGCCATACTTCATCCCCACAAAGCCGAGCGAGAATGCAAACACCAGCACCAGGTTCCGCATGTCTTCCACTGTCTCGATCAAGATGGGGATCAGCAGCAGCGCCAGAATCATCTTGATGTACATGTTGTAGCGGACATAGCAAAGCTCCGGCTGGAAGGCGAACAAAACCGACATTCCGAGCGGAATTTGCAGCAGAATCACCAGCCAGTTGAACGGCGCCTGAAACAGCGCCGTCACCCGTGGCAGGTAGCGTAACGACCCGGCGGCAGTGGCGATAAACAGGATGAGTGAATGGATATTGCGCTCATCCTCGACCCAGGCCAGGACATCCGGCCGCATCAGGCCATACCAGATATAGGCCAGCAGCCCGATCTTGGGGCGCACCAAAGCTATGGCGGCCAGAATCACCACCATGCCAATCAGGAGCGCTTCGCGAATCGACAAGATGAAACCTTTCCTATTCTATCGGATACCCTTACCGCCGACTGTAATGAAAGCGCCTAGCCGGAGGTCTGCCACATAACCTGCTTGCTATCTTGAAGAGAAACTGCATGCAGCTTTTCGATTTTGCAGGTCACCGCATCCTGATCACGGGCGCCGGCTCTGGTTTCGGCAGGGCTACCGCTGTCCTGTTGAGCCGGTTGGGGGCCCAAATCGTGCTCGCCGGCAGATCGGCCGGCAAATTGGAACAAACCTTGGGGCAACTGGAAGGCGCAGGTCACGAAGCAGCCCCTTTCGATCTGTCCCAGTGCAGCGACACACCCGCCTGGCTCAAAAAGCTGTCTGAAAGCGGCGGCCCGTTCAACGGCATCGCCCATTTTGCCGGGATGCACAGCGCCCGCCCGCTGCGCATGCTGGATGCGGCGCATTTCGACGAAGTCATGCGGACCAACGCCGGATCGGCTATGGCGTTGGCTCGCGCCTTCCGCCAGAAAGGCTGCAACGCCCCTCCCGCTTCTTTGGTACTGACAGCGTCAGTCGCGGCTTTGACTGGCGCGGCGGGCGTAGCTGCATATTCGGCCAGCAAGGGCGCCATAGTCAGCCTGACCCGCTCCCTGGCTCTGGAACTGGCTCGCGAAGGCCTGCGCGTGAACTGTTTGGCCCCCGGTTTTGTTCTCACCGAGATGACCGCAGGACTCAAGGAGAAACTGCCGCCGGATCAGTTCGCCGCAATTGAAGCGATGCATCCGTTGGGCTTGGGTACGCCTGAAGATATCGCCGCCGCGGCGGCTTTTCTTCTCTCCGCTTCCAGCCGATGGATTACTGGCACGACCCTTGTGGTCGACGGGGGCTACACTGCCCATTGAGGATCTCCCCATGCATGCAGCCATTCGAGCTATCGCATACCATTTGCCCGGCGGCGTTCTGAGCAACGAGCGCCTGGCGGGCGAGTTCCCTGGTTGGACCGCCGATAAGATCGCATCCAAGACCGGCATCGACGAACGCCATGTCGCCGCCCCGTCAGAAACTTCGGCTGACCTGGCCGAACAAGCCGCCCGCAAGCTGTTTGCATCCGGCGCCTGCGCCCCGGATTCGATCGACTATGTGCTGTTGTGCACGCAAAGCCCGGATTACTTCCTTCCGACAACCGCATGCATGCTCCAGCACCGCTTGGGCATTCCCACCACAGCCGGCGCATTTGATTTCAACCTGGGCTGTTCCGGCTGGGTCTATGGAATTGGCGTCGCCGAAGGTTTGATCGCATCCGGCCAGGCGCGCCGCGTTCTGCTGCTCACGGCGGAGACATATACGAAGTTTATTCACCCGCAAGACAAAAGCGTCCGCACGATCTTCGGTGACGCTGCCGCCGCTACGCTGCTGGATGCCGTTTCTGAACCCGAACCCGCGATCGGGCCCTTCGTCTATGGCACCGACGGCAGCGGCGCCTGCAACCTGATTGTCCCCACGGGCGGCATGCGCGAGCCGCGCACCGCTGAGAGTGCCCTTATCGAGAGCGACGACCAGGGCAATAGCCGCAGCCGCGACAATCTCTACATGAACGGCGCCGAAATCTTCAATTTCACGCTGAAGGCTGTGCCGCAAAGCGTTCAGGCGCTGCTTGAGCGCGCCGCGCTCGGCGTGGACCAGGTGGACTGGTTCGTGTTTCACCAGGCCAACCAGTACATGCTCGACCACCTGCGCAAGAAAGTAAAAATCCCCGCCGAAAAGTTCCCTATCGTGATGCGCCACTGCGGCAACACGGTCTCGTCGACGATCCCGATCGTATTGCACCATTTGCAGCACGAAGGCAAGCTGCAATCGGGGCACTCCGTGATGGCGGTTGGCTTTGGCGTGGGCTACTCATGGGCGGCGGCCATGATTCGATGGGTATAAGCTTCCCTAACCTTGCCGGAACCCGCTGCTGATGTCCATCTTCGCGACAATTCTCCGGCAAAGCGCCACCTACTCCGCGGCGGTCATCATCGGCCGTCTCAGTTCCGTTCTGCTGGTTCCCGTCTACACGCGTTTTCTGACGCCCAGCGATTACGGCGTTCTGGAACTGCTCAGCGTAGTACAGGTGGTGCTCGAGTTACTCGTGGGTGTCCGCGTCAGCGAGTCGCTGCTTTATTTTTACGCCAAGGTGCGGGGCGAGGATGAGGCGGCGCGCAACAAGGTGGTAAGTTCCGCGCTGTTCGGCTCGCTTGTGATGGGCGCCATTCTTTTGGCAGTAGGGTGGGCCGCCGCGCCGCTGGTTAGCCAGTGGCTGATTCCCGGAAAAGACACAACATGGTGGATCCGGCTCTCGATGCTCGCTTCCGCCGCGGTATTCCCTTTGTCCATGGGATTCTCCTACCTGCGTGCTCTGGACTGGCCCATTGCCTATACCGTGGTCTCCCTGATTCGCCTGCTGTTGACGATTGCGCTGGCCATTACGCTGCTGGCGGGGTTTCACATGGGCATCGACGGCGTGCTGTGGGCTGCGGCGGGCGGCTCTCTGTTACCCGGTCTTGGCTTGGGTGTTTTCATGATCTGGCGCGTGGGTCTTTCCTGGAACCGCGAGATGTTCACGGCGCAACTCCGCTATGCCGCGCCGCTTTGTGTCAGCGGCCTGCTAATGTCGATCCTGCACTACGGCAACCGGTTCTTTCTACAGCGGTATGTCTCGCTGGCGGAACTGGGCCTGTTCGGACTGGCTTCGCGCATTGCGCTGCTGGTCAGCTTTGCGCAGATGCCCTACTCGCTGTATTGGAACGCCCAGATGTTCCACATTGTGAAAGGCAAGGATGGGGACTCGGTGTACGTACGCCTGACCACATATCTGGTCACGGTGCTGGCTGGAGTTGCAATTGCGCTCTCGGTGTTTGCTCCGTTGGCGCTGCGCATTCTGGCGACGCCGGAATTTGCCGCCGCCGCGGTTTTCGTCCCGCTGCTGAGCGCAACGTACGTAGTCCGAGGGTTGGGCGACCAGTGGCGTAGTGTGTTCAACATCCACCGCCAGACGGACCGGCATATGTGGGCTACTCTTGCAGGGGTGATCGCATCGTTACTGCTGTTCCCGTTGCTGATCCCGCCCTTCGGATCCTGGGGCGCGGCCTTATCCTCCCTGGGCGGCTTCGCTGCAATGGCGTGGGCTAGCCTGGTCTGGGCGCAGCGCTTGAAACACTATCATTTCGAGTGGCTGCGTCTGGGTAAGCTGCTGGCTGCTTGCGTTATCACCGTTTCCGGCAATGCCTGGTTCACTCCGGTAACAATAGCTGGACAGATCGCCTGGGGTAGCCTGTGGCTGGCCACATGGGTAGTTCTGTTGCTGCTGTTGCGCTTCTTCACCACAGCCGAGTTGGACTGGGCGCGCCGGCGCGTGCAATTGATTCGCCGCAGCATGCCCGTATTCGGCGGCGGCTGAGGCCCGTTACCTGAGCAACATGTGCTTTCTCACCGATCCTGGCGAGCGCATCGGTATATTTGGGGCGCCGCGTGAATGTGCCTTTTTCGCCTCCTGCGAGAGAGTCTCCAACTGGCTCATTGTTTCTCGTTAGCCTTCTCGAACTCAAAGCACCCCAACTGGTGCGGCGCGTCTTCCGATTCGACGCGCTCCCAGGAAACCCGCTCCCCTGCCGTCCACACCGGACCGCTGAACATGCGCCATAATTCGCGCCTGTTCAGACGCGCCCCCAGACGTTCCCATTGCTCGATCTCGCGGACCGAATGCGACCGGCATGGGTACGGCAGTTTGTTTCCGTAGCTGCAATCCGGCCTCTGATATACGTTCGGGTCGTAGTTGTGGTGGCTGTAGGGAGTGGTGATGATCAGCATCCCGCCTGGAACCAGCATGCGCAGCATGTTGCGTACAGCACTCTCGTGGTCGGCGATATGTTCAATCACGCTGATGCACGTCACCGCTTCGAAAGGACCCTTCCCCACAGCGCTGTTGTCCGGCTTGGTGATATCGGCGTCCAGAACAGTCCAATGGCGGTTCACCATGCCGCGGGTCCAGTAGTCGCGCACGTTATCGATTGCGGTGACCACAAACCCGCAGTTCCGCAGTAAATGCGGCCAAGCCGTGGTGCCGGTGCCCACATCCAGCACGGTCTTGGGCCGGACTCGCGACAAACTCTCCAGCGCAAACCGGAACTCGACCGGCCGTTCATTGTGGTGCCGGAACTGCTGATTTTCCGATTCGGCCGCGCACAGTCTGCGTATGTACCAGTTACCGGCTTCCCGAACCAGCGCCTTCAAAGGCTTCATGTAATACCTCGTTTGTTCCTGTTTCGATTCGGCTGCGCCGCCAAGGCCTTAGGCCACCGCTACGGCTTCCCTCGTTTTCCTGCTGACCTTCTTCTCGATCTTCTTGCGCAGATCGAGGAACGGCTTCTCCACCAGCAGATAAGAAGCCAGCGCGCAGACTGCCACCAGGATCAGATTCACTGGAAACGCGGTCCACCAGGCGTTGCTCAGGCGGTTCAGGAACGGCTCCTGCCAGAGATAGATCGAATAGGACAGGACCCCTACCATTACCATGGGCGAACTGTTCAGCAGTTTGCCCACCGCGCCCGCCGGCATGCGCACACACCGGTCAATGGTCATGGCGATTCCTATATTCAGCACGGAATAGCCGACGTACTCCATGAACCAGCCCTCAGCGCTGAGAAACAGAACCATAGTCAGGAGGGCGGCTGGCAGCAGCCAGAACCACGAGGACAGAATTACCGAGCGGTAAGCGGTACGCTGCCATAGTTCGGCGCGATATCCAGCCAGCAGGCAGCCTGCGGCCAAGGCATCGGCATTGGTAGGAAAACCGCTCCCGATAGTCCATTCCAGGGACGGAATCCATTGAGAAAAAACTACCCGCAACAATGGGGCGACCAGCAGCATGCTTGCCGCTACGCGCAACCCCAGCGCCCGGCCGGCTAAGGCCAGCACCGCGGGCCAGATCATGTAGAACTGCTCCTCCACCGAGAGCGACCACAGGTGGATGGTCAGCCACGGCCGCACCCGGTCGTAGTTGGTCGTATAGCTGAAGCCATGCAGAATGTCGTTCCATTCCAGCGGGACCAGCGCCAGCGCCGTCAGCACCGTCATTACGGCCAGGTAGGCATAGGCTGCCGGAAAGATCCGGAAGACCCGGCGCAAGTAAAACATTTTCAGAGAGATGCGCCCGCGCTTTGCAAGCTCGTTGAGGAGCAGCGTGGTAATTAAAAATCCCGAGATGACAAAGAAAATGCGCACGCCGAAGTTGCCCAGATTGCGGCGCAGAAATACGAAACTGGGGAAGTGGGCCGTGCCCGCGGTATGGGCAAACAGCACCAGCGCAATTGAGAAGGCGCGCAAACCGTCCAGCGATGGAATCCGCGCCGGATCCTGGGTTACGGCGATAATTGCATTACGGATGGTACGCAGCAAGCACCGTGAGTGTACAGCACTCCGGCCGCCCTTTTCCACCGCTTTAGTTTCAACAAAGTCCGGCAAACTCGCCTCAAGAAGTATTCATCGGGTGGTTCTTTAGGGTTCTTTAGGCTATACGCCTTACTCTGGGAGAACCGAACTAGACTGAAAGATGCTTTCCACTGCCAAGAACATCGCTCTCGGCATGGCCCGCTCCACGGGGCTCCTCCGGCTGGCTGGCGCCAGCGGCTGGCGCAGCAGGCGTCTGCTGGTGCTGTGCTATCACGGCGTGTCGCTGGCCGACGAGCACCACTGGAACCCGTCTCTGTATCTTACGGCGGACCTGTTTCGCCGGCGCCTGGAAGCGCTGCGGCGCAGCGGCTGTACCGTGCTGCCACTGGAAGAGGGGTTGCAGCGGCTGGCCGCAGGCACGCTGCCGCGCCTTGCCACCGCCATCACTTTCGACGACGGTTTCTACGACTTCTACGTGAATGCCTACCCGGCATTGCGGGAGTACGGCTTTCCGGCTACTGTCTACCTGACCACCTACTACGCCGAACAGCCCTATCCGATTTTCAATCTCATTTGCAGTTATCTGTTTTGGAAAGCACGCGGCCGCAAAGTTCCGGCGGCGCTGTTCGAACTGGAAGGCGAGCTCGACCTGGCCACTCCCGCCAGTCGCCTCGCGGCGCTGACCCGGGTCAATCAGGCGCTGCTCGAGCGCAACTGGACGGCGGCGCACAAGAACGAAGCTGCCCGCACGCTGGCCGCGCACCTGGGCATCGATTACGGTTCCATCCTGGAGCAGCGCTTGCTGCAATTAATGCGGCCGGATGAAGTGCGGGAGATCTCCCGTGGCGGTATCGATATTCAGCTCCATACGCACCGCCACCGCACCCCCTTGGATGAAACTCTGTTTCGCGCCGAGATCCGCGATAACCGCCAGCGTCTGCGCGACTGGCTGGGCATCGAGGCGCGGCACTTCTGTTATCCCAGCGGTGTGCACCGGGAGGCCTTCCTGCCCTGGCTGGCGGCGGAAAATGTGCAGTCGGCCACGACTTGCGAATACGGCCTTGCTTCACGCTCCGACGAAATGCTGCTGCTGCCCCGTGTATTGGACAATATGCAGATGAGCAGCCTCGATTTCGAGGCTTGGATCAGCGGCGCGGGACATTGGCTGCCACGCCGCAAGGTGTAATTCGAGAGGCCTGAGGTATAATCCGGTAAGTGTCTGTAAGGAATGAAGTTGTCTCTCTGATAACGCAGCATTTTGGGCGCGGCGCGGCGCTCCCCGCAGGCGACGAAGAATCGTTGCTCGAGAATGGGGTGCTCGATTCGCTGGCACTGAATGAGCTGGTGGGCTTGCTCACGGAGCGGTTCGGCGTTGAGGTCTCCGAGGAAGACATAACTCCGGAGAATCTCGACTCCGTGGCGGGCCTGACGCGCTTCCTGCAGTCCAAAGGCGTCTCCGGGTGAGCTTTGTGGCGCTTCCGCCGGTATTAACGCGGTTTTCCGAATTCGGCGCCTCCCACTTCCCTGCTTCACCCGCGCTGACGCATTCCGGAAGAACTCTTTCCTACGCGGAGCTCGACGGTTGCGCCAAGGCTTTCGCCGCACAGTTGCAGCAACGCGGTGTTCGCCCCGGTGAACGGGTCGTAATCGCCCTGGAGAACTCGTTTGAGTACGCCGCGTCCCTTCTGGCCGTGTTTCTCTGCGGAGCTGTGGCCGTACCAATCAGCCCAGACACGACCGCCGAACGGCTGCATGCAATCCGGCATGACTGCGCCGCCTCACAGGTGGTGCTGCGTGAGGCCCTGGCCCGCAAGCTTGGCATTGCGGAGAGCGGCGCGCCGCTGCTGTTGCATGCCCATTGGGAGCAGAACCAGACAGCCTGGTTTTCCAATACCGCCGCCGCGGATCCGGCCGCGGATCCGGATCCGGAAGCCTTGGCAATGATCCTCTACACTTCCGGCACCACGGGCGCTCCTAAGGGCGTGATGCTATCGCACCGCAACCTGCTGTCAAATACGCAAGCGATCATTTCCTACCTGGAATTGACGGGACGCGACAGCATCGTCACGATTCTTCCGTTCTTCTATTCCTTCGGCAATTCAGTACTTCTGACCCATCTCGCCACCGGCGCACGGGTGGTTATTGAAAACCGGTTCGCGTTTCCCAACACGGTGGTGGAAACGATGCAGCGCGAAAAGCCGACCGGCTTTTCGGGAGTGCCGTACTCCTTCTACGTGCTGCTGAACAAAAGCACGTTTCCAGAGCGCGACTGGTCGTTTCTGCGCTACATCAGCCAGGCCGGCGGAGGGATGCGTGTGGAAGCGGTGCGCCAGTTACAGCGGATTCTCAAAGACGTCAGCATCATCGTGATGTACGGGCAGACGGAAGCGGCCGCCCGTCTCACCTACCTGCCGCCGGCGCGGCTGAATGAAAAGCTCGGCTCGGCCGGCATCCCGATTCCCGGCGTAGAGTTACGCATCGTTGACGAGCGGGGCCAGACGCTGCCGCCCGGACAAGTAGGTGAAGTCGCCGTGCGCGGCGAAAATATCATGCTGGGTTACTGGAACATGCCCGAGGAGACCGCCGCCGCGATTCGATCCGGCTGGCTCTACACTGGCGATATGGGCAGGCTGGACGAAGACGGCTTCCTGTACCTGGTGAGCCGCAAATCGGATTTCATCAAGTCTGCTTCCTACCGCATCAGCCCGGGCGAAATTGAAGAGGTGCTGGCCGAATGCGCCGGCGTGGCCGACGTGGCCGCGTTTGGCGTCGAGGACGATCTGCTCGGGGAAGCCATCGCCGCCGCGGTAGTGATGAAGGGGGAAGAGATTCACTCCTTCGACGCCGCCCGCTTGCGCGAACACTGCTTACAGCGGCTGCCCTTCTTCAAGGTGCCCAAGTTCATTTTTCAGGAAGAGCTGATCCCGCGGACTTCCTCGGGGAAAACCCAATATTTCCTGTTGCGCGAGAAATACCGTTCCCACGGAAGCTCTACCCATGCCGCGAGTTGAAACGCTCTGGAATGGCTGGCGTCAGGAACGCCTGGAACTTCCCTTCCCGGATCAATGGACTGTGGAACAGTATTCCCTGCCCGCTGCGGTTCGCCCGCTTTCGCCCGGGCGCATCCACGAACTGGCGCGCTCCGCCATGGCGGAACTCGATCTCGCCACGCTACGCCGGGCGAACCGCCCGGCCTGCCTGCTGGTGGATGACATCACGCGGCCCTGTTCCTGGCGCGAGATTGTTCCGGCCGTGCTTGACTGCCTGAACGCCGCGGGATGGCCCGACTCCCAGATCCAGGTGCTGGTTTCGCTGGCCGGGCACACTCCAATGTCGAGCGAGGAGGTGGAGGCCAAGATCGGCGCCGCGGCGGCGCGCCGCGTGGCGGTGCATATGCACCGCTTCGATGGCCCCTTTGCGTGGTTCGATTACCGCAACAGCCGCACCGGCCTGAACCAGATATTCTGCGATGCCGCGCCGCGCATCCTGCTCGGCAGCGTGCTGCCCCATCCGTTCGCCGGTTTCAGCGGCGGCGGGAAAGCAATCATGCCGGGCATCGCCGATAAGGAATCCATTCGCCGCAACCACAGCCTGCTGAGCTTTGGCAAGGGCCGGGTAGGCGACACAAATAACGAAATCCGGCGCCAGATCGATGCAATCGCCGCTTTGGCCCCGCCGCACCTCGCCTTTCAGGCCGTCTGTGACGGCCAGTTGCGTTATGTCTGCCTGGAGGCCGGGCCGCTTGATCGCAGCTTCGCCGCCGCCCTGGAGTTTGCCCGCGTGTACTGCGCCTGTCGTCCCCGCGGCGGCCATAACGTCGTCGTGTTGAACTGCTTTCCGAAAGACGAGGAGCTGTTACAGGTCACCAATGCCTTGAACGTAGTGCGCACCATGAATACCGGGGCGCTGGCCGGATGCCGCGCCGTGGTGCTGCTTGGCAGCGCCGCCAAAGGCTTGGGGTTCCATGCCCTGTTCGGCCCCGGCGGCCCGCTGTTCCGTCCTCCCAAGCCCTTGGCGTTCCTCAAAGGCGCCCCCTTGATCGGATTTTTCCCCGGCGCGGATGCGGCACAGTTTCACACCGTCTTCAGCCCGGATTCCTGCTTCGCCCCGTCGTGGGAAGCCGTTCTTGAACGGCTTCAGGCGCTCCAGCTTGAGCGCTACGACGTGGCTTTCTTCCAGCAGGCCGCGCTCCAGATCTGTACTTGAACCGGTATTCCACGTGGCCACCGACACCGAACTCGCTCCAGTCCAACAGGCGGTGACAGCCGCCCTGTCGGACCCCGCCTTCACCGGGCTGGCTGCCGCCCTCGATCAAGCGGGCTTCCCGCCCGCCCGATGTATCGCGGCCGTGCATGCCGCCGCTTCGCAACGCAGCCTGGCGCCCTTGCGGCCGATCGAGGCCGCGGCCACGGCCGCCGGTGCGGACACGATGCAAGCAGACCGCTACTGCCTGCTTCAGGCGCTTGCGCCGAAGCTGGAGCGCTTCCCTTCCCTGGCTCTCCCTCCGGATATTGCCAGACTGCTGCTGAAGGAATTCCTGCTCATCGCTCAACCCGATGCGGCCACGCAGCGCTTTCTTCAAGCGCATTCCTCCGCCCTGCTCACGCTGGCGAAGCTGACCAGCCTGACCCGCTTTCCGGCAGGCTGTTTTCACGCTGAGTATTCTGGCATTCCACGTTCGTTTCTGTTGAAGACGCCGGTACGGGACTGGCCCCGGCTGGCTGCGCTGGTTCTGTTTCAACTGCGCGGGCTGAAGCCCTGTTTCGAGGTGCACATGAATCCGCGGATCCGGCTGCTGCGCGAGGCGGACGGCTTGCGCGCCTATCAACGCATGGCGCAACTGATGGAGTTGCATCCCGAAGTCAAGGCGCTGGTGGGGTTTTCGTGGCTGCGTTCACCCGACAACCATCGCATCAGCCCGCATCTGCGCTGGATTAACGAAGTGGTTGTACGGAATGGCGGCTATGAAGCCGTGATTGGAGAGGCAGCCTCGAACTCGGGTGTCTTCTCCAACAGCCAGTCGCGCGAGCAACTGGCGCAGCAGGGCGTTTTCAAACCCACCGTAGGCATGGTGATCTGGCCCCGCGCGGAGTTCCTTGGTTGGGCCCGGACCTATTCGCCGGCGTAACGTTAATGTACGTGCGGGATTGCGTCAAAGACGTCACGCCTCAGAAACAGCGCGTCGCCCTGCAGCCAGCAGCCGTTTCGGCCGCCGCACAAATCGTAGCAGCGGTACAGCCTGAAGTCCTGATCGTATAGAAAACGGCCGACATCGTGGAACATCGAGCAGGCTTCATAGCGGGGTTGAAAGTTGACTTCAGTGACGATGGCTTTCACGCCGTTTTTCAGAATCCCGCCGGCGCCGCGTAGCGCCTGAAGTTCATTGCCCTGCAAGTCCAGCTTGATGAACTCAGGCACGATGCCGGCGGACTGGCTCCACGTGTCCAACCGCACTACCGTTACATCCTGCGTTTTTCCGGTGGATTCCATCTCTTCCGGCAAGAGAGTCTTCAGCAGCGAGGACTGGTTGGGGCGGTTGATATAGAAGGTGGCCTGCCCATCATAGTCGCCGATGGCCTGCTGGTAAATCCGCACCCGGGGATTCGCACCCCATGCTTCCACCAGCTTTTGATGGGGCCATTCCTGCGGTTCAAAAGCGTGCACGGTGATTGAAGGGAAGTGTGTCAAAAGCACCTCCGTGATGCCCCCGCGATGGGCTCCGCCATCGACGGCGTGGGTCAA
>Ga0073934_10001707_pt1 | contig 50764 bp, 46 predicted proteins | sample LarsenN4metaG_FD_76834 | JGI IMG/M metagenome (GOLD analysis project Ga0073934, IMG submission 76834) | Hot spring sediment bacterial and archeal communities from British Columbia, Canada, to study Microbial Dark Matter (Phase II) - Larsen... ...
CCCGCCAAGCGCCGCAAACGTCATCTGCCGCATCGAAAACCCCGTCGACCATGAATGTCCCAATCAGGGTGGACTGCTTCGCCCGCTTCGGGAATCCTCGGACTTGTTCAGAGTGTCCCTAGTTCTTTCCACGATCGGAAACGCGCTGGGGGCGCGCCTGCCAGGCGCGCTTGGTTCGATCGGCGCTGTGCTTGGCCGCACCGCGGGCGCGCTGATCGGACGCTCGATCGACCAGCAGCTGTTCGGATCGCATTTTCGCCGCGAGGGCGCGCGGCTGACCGATCTGCATCTGCAGGCCTCGACCGAGGGCGCCTCGATCCCGGCGGTTTACGGCAGCGTGCGCATTGCGGGGCAAGTGATCTGGGCGGCGCGTTTCAAAGAACATCAGAACACCCAGGAAGCGGGCGGGGGCAAAGGCGGCGGTCCGCGTGTGACGACAACAAGCTATCGCTACACGCTCTCCTTCGCGGTCGGCCTCTGCGAAGGACGCATAGCGCGCATTGGGCGCGTGTGGGCCAATGGCGAGCCGCTCGATCTGTCGCAAGTCGCCTGGCGCCTGCATGACGGCAGTGAAACGCAAGAGCCCGACCCGCTGATCGAAACCATCGAAGGCGCGGAGAATGCGCCGGCGTATCGCGGCTTGGCCTATGTCGTGTTCGAAGATCTGCCGCTCGAACGCTTTGGCAACACGATTCCGCAGCTCTCGTTCGAAGTCATTCGCCCCGCGCCTTCGGCCGAGGGCGAAATGCGGTTCGAGGAGCGCGTGAAAGGCGTGTGCCTGATCCCCGGCGCCGGCGAATTCGTGTATGCGACCGAGCCGGTGTTGCGCCGCCTGGGGCCCGGTCAGCAGGCGGCGGAGAACGTGCATGCCGAACGCGAGCGCGCGAACCTGCTTGTGTCGCTCGATCAGCTGGCAGCGGATTTTCCCAATTGCGAGCGCGTTCTGTTGGTCGTGGCATGGTTCGGCGACGATCTGCGTTGCGGCGAATGCGCCATTCGTCCCGGCGTCGAGGTTGCGGACAAGGAAACGACGCCGGTCAGCTGGCGTGTGGGCGGAGCGACGCGCAGTGGCGCGCATGTAGTGAGCGTGCACGGCGGCGCGCCCGCATTTGGCGGGACGCCGAGCGATCTCAGCGTCAAGCAGGCGATCGCTGAACTGAAAGCGCGCGGCTATAAGGTCGGCCTTTATCCGTTCCTGCTGATGGACGTGCCGGCCGGCAACGCTCTGCCAGATCCTTATGGCGGTGTCGAGCAGGCCGCCTATCCCTGGCGCGGGCGTGTTTCGCTGCATCCGGCAGCGGGCCAGCCCGACTCGCCGGACAAGACAAGCGCCGCCGCGGCGCAGATCGCGGCGTTCTTCGGCGCAGCTGCGTCGGGTGACTTTGGCGCGAGCAATGGCGAGCCGAGCTATGCCGGACCGAACGAATGGTCCTATCGGCGCTTCGTGCTGCACTACGCCAAGCTGGCGCAGCTAGCAGGGGGCGTCGACACGTTCATTCTCGGCTCCGAGATGCGCGGCGTAACCACCGCGCGTGACGGCGCGGCGAGCTATCCCGCGGTGAACGCGTTGCGCGATCTTGCGGGCGATGTGCGTGCGATGATCGGCCCAGGAACGGCTATCACCTATGCGGCGGACTGGAGCGAGTATTTTGGCCACCAGCCGCAGGACGAATCGGGAGATGTGTTCTTTCATCTCGATCCGCTCTGGGCGGACGCTAACATCGATGTTGTCGGCATCGACTGGTATCCGCCGCTGACGGATTGGCGCGGCGGCGCCACGCACATGGATGCGCAGGTTGCGCGCGGCATCTACGATCCGGCGTACTTGGAAGGCCGGATCGAAGCGGGCGAGAATTATGAGTGGTTCTACGCATCGCAGGCCGACCGCGCGAGCCAGACGCGCACGATGATAACGGACGGCGCACATGGCGAGCCGTGGATTTATCGCGCCAAGGATGTGCGCAATTTCTGGGGGCGCGCGCACCACAATCGTCCCGGCGGCGTGCGCGACGCAGCGCCGACGGCGTGGCTTCCCGAATCCAAGCCGATTTGGTTCGTGGAATTGGGGTGTCCCGCGGTCGATAAGGGCTCGAACACGCCGAACCTTTTCTTCGACGACAAGAGCAGTGAAAGCGCCTTGCCGCACTTCTCTTCAGGCGCGCGCGACGAACTCATTCAGCGGCGCACGCTGGAAGCCTATCTGCGCTACTGGGACGTTGACGGCGATAACAATCCAGTGTCGGCCGTCACCGGCAAGCCGATGATCGAAGCGGCTTTCGCGTGGGCCTGGGATGCGCGGCCCTATCCGGCTTTCCCGGCGCGCGGCGATGTGTGGGCCGATGGCGGCTCATGGCGGCGCGGGCACTGGCTCAACGGGCGCGCTGGACTTTCATCGCTGGCGGAGGTCGTCGCCCACATTTGTGCGCGCGCCAAGGTCGATGACGCGGACGCATCGCATCTGCTGGGCGCCGTCAGCGGTTATGTGGTTGATTCCCCCGCCGACGCGCGTTCGGCGCTCGAACCGCTGATGGCGGCTTACGATTTCACGGCCGCCGAGTGCGACGGTCGGATCGTGTTCCTTCATCGCGACGAGCAGACGTCAGTGGACGTCGCGCGCGGCGAACTCGCGGAGGGCAGCGCGGCCGAGCCCTTCGCGCAGCGCGGCGACGCGGCGGAGACGCCGATCGAAGCGCGCGTGCGCTTCCTCGACGCGGCGAAAGACTATCTGATCGCCGGCGTCAGCGCGCGCAGGCTCGACCGCGCCGAAGGCGGCGTCGTCAGCATTGACGCGCCGTTCGTGCTCGAACCGGACATGGCCGAGCAGATCGCGCGAGCGCTGCTGGCCGATGCGCGTGCTGCGGCGGAGACGCGGCAGATCGATCTTGGCCCCGCCCACATCGCGCTGGAGCCGGGAGATTTCGTCAGGTTCGCCGGCGGCGCGGACGTTTTCCAAATTGCGCGCATCGAAGATGCAGAAACGCGCAAGCTCGATTTGCGCCGCACGCGCCTCCCGCTCTTGGCCGGCGTATCGCTTAGCGAGCCGGGCGCCCCGCCGGGCCCGGCCATCGCGCCGACGCCCGTTTTCGAGGTCCTCGATCTGCCGCCCTTGCCGCAGAACGACAACGATGAGCGCCCGTTGGCCGCTGTGTTCGCGTCGCCTTGGCTCGATGCGCACAATGTGTACGCGGGCGCAGTGCTGTCGCACCGTGCGCGCGTGAGCCAGCCGGCCACTATGGGCGAATTGTTGTGGGCGTTGTGGCCGGGCCCGGTGGACCGTTGGGACGACGGCAACGTCGTGCGGGTCAAACTCTATGGCGGCGCGCTGGCGAGCGCGGGGAAAGCCGCCGTGCTCGACGGCGCAAACGCCTTCGCCGTCGAGGCGGGCGGCGGCGAATGGGAGGTCGTGCAGGCGCAAAGCTGCACGCTGGTCGCGCCAAACGAATACGAGTTGCGCGGTCTTCTGCGCGGACAACTCGGCAGCGCGCACGCCATGCGTTCGCCGCATCCGATTGGCGCGCGCATCGTAAAGCTCGACGAACGGCTCGCCCGCCTCGACGTGGCCGCGCACGAATGGGCCGAAGCTCTCGCGTTTTCCGCGCCGCCGGCCGGCGCGGCGCCGACCGATGCGCGCGCGGCGCGCGGAACGCTTGCATTGCCGCATGCGGCGGCTCGCCCGTGGGCGCCAGCCCATCTGCGAGCGCGGCGAGGGCAGGATGACGACGTGCTCATCACCTGGGTGCGATGCGCCCGCAGTGGCGACGCGTGGGGAACGGGCGAACCGCCGCTGGGCGCGGCGTCGGAGGGCTACCGGCTGGAAATCCTAGAAGGGGAAATGGTTAGGCGAGCCCTCGTGACCGCAACACCGTCCTATCTCTACGCGGCGGCCGATCAGATTGCTGACTTTGGCACGCTGCCCGCATCGTTGCGCCTCCGGGTCGCTCAGCTCGCGACCGACGGATCGCCAGGGTTGAACAGGGAGTTAACCATCACATTATAGTCCTGGCGTCAGAATTGGCGGGTCCCTGATTCCTGCGATTGGAATCTGGCCGCGTCGCTGCCACTGTTCCGCGGGAAGGCCGGAGTGCAGACAGACACCTTGAGCTGGGATCCCTACGCCGCCCTCGGCCTTAGCCGGTCTGCGACCGCCGACGATATTCGTCGTGCGTACCGCCGGCTCGCCAAGGAGCTGCATCCCGACGTGCGCCCCGGCGACAAGCAGGCGGAAGAGCGCTTCAAGCGCGCGACCGCCGCGTTCAATCTGCTTTCCGATCCGGTGACGAAGTCGCGCTTCGATCGCGGCGAGATCGACGCCGACGGCAACGAGCGCATGGCGTACGGCTCACGCCCGCGATACAGCTCGCGCGCGCACGCCGGCGCTGGCGCGGGCGGGGCTGGTGCCGGGGCCAACGATGCGTTCGACCTTGGCGACATTTTCTCGGATCTGTTCGGGCCGGGCTTTGGCGGCGGTCGCGGCTATTCGCGCATGCGCGGGCGCGACATCCGCTTTACGCTCGAAGTCGACTTCCTCGACGCCGTGAATGGCGCGCGGCGACGCGTGTCGCTGAGCGAGGGCCGCACGCTCGATGTGGCCATCCCTGCGGGCGTCGAGAGCGGCCAGGTGTTGCGCTTGAAAGGCCAGGGCGGACCGGGCGTGCAGGGCGGACCGCCGGGGGACGCGCTGGTTGAGCTCACAGTGCGCCCGCATCCATTCTTTCGCCGCGAGGGCCAGGACATCCACATGGACCTCAACATTTCACTGACGGAGGCTGTGGAAGGCGGACGCGTGCAGGCGCCGACGGCGACCGGGCCGGTTAGTCTCACGATTCCGGCCGGCTCAAATACTGGCAAAGTGCTGCGCCTTAAGGGAAAGGGTGTTGCTGGCCAAGGCGACCAGTTTGTCCGCCTGCAGGTGATGCTCCCGGAAACGCCGGATGAGGACCTGCGCAAGTTCGTCAAGAAATGGCCGAAAAGGGGCTATGTCCCGCCGCGGCCGGGGAACTGAAGAGCGTTCAGCGCCCATTCAGTGGGGCGGGCGTAAACCCCTCGTCGCCATGTGGGCGAAAAATCTCCTCGTCGTCGGCTTTGCCGTGCTGACCCTCGCCGCCTCGCCGCTCGATGTTGTGCGGCAGGCGTACACGGGCGAGGCTTGGGTTGTTCCGGTGCAGGATCGCCGCGGCGGGCGGGAGGAAGGCATTCGCCCGCTGCGCGAAGTGGTGGCGGAGCTGCGCGCCCGCTATGGCGGCGATCTCATCGATGCCCGGCTTGAGGACGGCGGACGGCCCATTTATGTGATCCGCTGGCGAATGCCGAACGGCGATGTGCGCGATTTCCGCGTGGACGCCTCCCGCTAGGAAGAGAGCGTATGCGCGTCTTGGTGGTCGAGGACGACAAGAACCTGCGTGAGCAGCTTTCGGGTGCGCTCACCGATGCGGGCTATACTGTCGACACCGCTGACAATGGCGAGGAGGGCCAGTTTCTCGGCGAAACCGAGCCCTACGATTTGGCCATTCTCGATCTCGGCCTGCCGAAGGTGGATGGACTTTCCGTGCTCAAGGCTTGGCGCAAGGAAGGCCGCACCATGCCGGTGCTCATTCTTTCGGCGCGGGACCGCTGGAGCGAGAAAGTCGAAGGGCTGGATCTGGGCGCCAACGATTACGTGACCAAGCCCTTCCACATGGGCGAACTTCTGGCGCGCGTGCGCGCCAACGTGCGCCGTCAAACCGATCACCAGTCCGCTGTGATCGAGGTCGGCGATCTGCGACTCAATTCGGCCACCGGGCAGGTGACGGTCAATGGCGCGCCAGTGAAGCTCACCGCTTATCAGTACAAGGTGCTCGACTATCTGATGCACCACGCGGGCCGCATCGTCTCGCGCAGCGAACTGACGGAGAAGATCTACGCCCAGGACCACGAGCGGGATTCCAATACGATTGAGGTGTTCATCGGCATCCTGCGCCGCAAGATTGGAGCAAATCGCATCATCACCGAAAAAGGTCTCGGGTATCGGCTGGTCGATCCCGCTACGGAGCAGCAGTGAGCGAATCCGGGCCCGCGGCGCCCTCTCCGGCGCTTCTTTCGGGCGACGCGACAGCTTCACTCAGCAAAACCGCCGATCCTCTTTCTGCGCGGGAGCAGGCCGGCGACGGCGGTCCATATTTCCAGCGGTTCCGCGCCCTGATCCGCCGTTCGCTGGCGGCGCGGCTGCTCACCATCGCCCTCGTCAGCGTGCTCAGTCTCGTGGCCATGGGCTGGATCGCGCACGCGCAGTTTCAGCGACAGCTGCTGCGCCTGCTGATCGACCCGGAAATTCAGGCCGTTGCCGATAATCTCGTCGCTAATGCGGGGCCCGGTCTTTCCGGCGAGATCGCCCTGCAGGATCTTCCCTACGACCCCCGCTACCTGCAGCCGCTCAGCGGGCGGTATTTCGAGATCGCGCGAATTCGCGACGACGGCTCGCTCGACGTGCAGGTGATTTCGCCATCGCTGTTCGACGTTAGCATACCGCTCGATCGCAGCGTGCAGGCACAGCTTACGGCGCCCGAAGCGCCGCGCGAGGCGCGCTTTCTGGATATACCCGGACCCGATAACGAGCCGCTGCGCATCGTCGCGCGCGTGCAGGAGATTCCACAACTCGATGGGCGATATCTGTTCCTGGTGGGCGTAGCGCCGCGCGCCATCATTGCGCCTGCGGCCAATCTCGTCGGCATTTCCTTCGCGATCTTCCTTGCATTTTGCGCGCTGATGGTGGCGGCGGTGACGGCGCTACAGATCCGCGTCGGGCTGGAGCCGTTGCATGAGCTGCGACGCGACATCGCCGAAGTGCGCAAGGGCGAGCACGACCGGCTGCGCGGCGAGTATCCCGCCGAACTGCAGCCCGTGACGCAGGAACTCAACGCGCTGGTCGATCACAATCGCGAAGTCGTGGAGCGCGCGCGTCGTCACGTCGGCAATCTCGCGCACGCCCTGAAAACGCCGATCGCGGTGCTGAAGAACGCCGCTGCCGAGGGCAAGGGCGAGGACGCGGTCATGAAGCAATCCATCGACGAGATGGAAAAATTCGTCGAGCGCCAGCTGCGGCGTGCGCGGGTCGCTGCGCGGGCCGAGGCGCGCGCCGGCGCCACCATCGCCTATCGCACGCCCGTACTGCAGAACCTCGAAGACCTAGTCTTCATGATGGAGCAGAAGTACGACCACGAAAAAGCGATCGACATATCAATTGAAGCGGACAGCGATGTCACCTTCCGCGGCGAGCGCGAAGATTTGCTGGAAATGGTCGCCAACCTCGTCGACAACGCGTGCAAGTACGGCAAGAGCCAAGTCATTGTCCGTCTTTTGCCGCCGTTCGGCGACGGCCTGTTCGACATCGTTGTCGAGGACGATGGCCCCGGCCTCAGCGAGGCCGATCTTGCCCGCGCCATGGCGCGCGGCGCCCGGCTCGATGAGGCCGCGCCCGGCCAGGGCTTGGGTCTCTCCATTCTCAAGGAGACGGTCGATCTTTACGCGGGCGAGCTGCTGTTCGAACGCGGCGAACTGGGCGGACTGAAAGCAAGGCTGCGCCTGCCGGCCACGGATTAGCCACTGCTATCCACGATGGGCGCGCCAGCCACGCTGAGGGCGCCGATGATCAGGCACGCGCTGAGATAAAGAAGCCCGGCCGCACGCCAGCGACCGATATGGAGGCGCCGGCTGGGCTGGCGCAAGAACCATGCGCCAGCCACAAAAGCAACGATCCCCGTATAGCGCAGCACCGTGCCTATGGGCTCGGGGAATGGCGCCGCAACTGACATAGAAACCAGCACCAGGATTGGAGGGCCCAGCAGCCATGCCAGGCACTCTAACCAACGCGCGCCGGTTCGATTTCCTTCTCCTGCGGTCGCCATGATGTCCTCTCTTCATTCGATTTTCCTTTCGACTATTCCTAATAAAGATTCGCGCCAGTGAGTGCGGCGCCTCCGCCGCTATCGCCCCTCGCTAATCCGCGGTAAGCGCCACGGGATGTGGTCGATGCTCTCCGTTCTGCTGGCCGGCGCGCTCCTGTGCGCGGGCGCGGCATTCTGGGTGCTGCGCGCGTACCGTCGCGCGGGCGGCGGCGCGCGCACGGCGTTTCCGGCGCTGGTGGCGTGCGCCCTCGTAGGGTTCGCGACGTTGGGCGCCTATTTGCTGATTGGGCGTCCCGAACTTTCCGGCGCAGCCTATGCCGAGCGCTTGGAGGCGCTGAAGGGGCGCGATCCCGGGACGTACACGGCCGAGGAAGCTTTGGCGGTGCTTCATGAAGCGGCGCGAGAGAATCCGGACGACCCGCTGGCTCACTTCTACGCCGGCGAATTGCTGCTGCGTTTGAATCGCCCGCAGGAAGCGGCGCGCGCCTACGACGCCGCATTGCGTCGCGAGCCGCGCCTAGCCGAAGCGATGATAGGATTAGCGCGCGCTATAGTGCAGATCGAAGGGCGCGTCACTCCGGAAGCGTTCGATCTGTTCGATACGGCCTCGGCGCTGAGCGATGACCCGCGCCCATGGCTTTATATGGCGATGCACGCGGCCGAGCAGGACGATGCCGCCGCGGTCAGCCGTTACGCCAGCGAAGCTTCCGCGCGCATGGCCCAGGATGATCCGCGCCAGCAAATGGTGCGCGCCATCCGAGAGCAGGATCGCTGACATGCGCCGGCGGGATCAACGGCTGATGATGATCGGGGCCGCCGGCGCTGTGCTGGCGTTGGCCGCGACGCTCACATTCGCGGGGCTGCGCGACTCTGTGGTGTATTTTGTCGCGCCGTCGGAGCTGGCCCAGAAGGCCGAGCCGGGCCGTCGCGTCCGCCTGGGTGGACTGGTCGTTGAAGGCACGCTTCGCCGCGACGCCGACGGCGTCGTGCGCTTTGCCGTCACCGACGGGGCCGCGCAGGTTGAGGTGCGCTATGCCGGCCTGCTGCCAGACCTTTTCCGTGAGGGCCAGGGCGTTGTCGCCGAAGGACACTGGCGGCCAGGACAGGCGTTCGAGGCCGAACGCGTGCTTGCAAAACACGATGAGACCTACATGCCGCGTGAGGTCGCCGAGGCGCTGAAGCAGCGGGGCGAGTGGAAAGGCGATGCCTCGCCATGATCGCTGAAATCGGCGCGTTCGCTGCGGTGCTGGCGCTGATGCTGAGCCTGGCGCAGGGCGTAATAGGGCTCGCAGCGTCCAGCCGCGACTCGCGCGCCGAGGCAGCGGCCGCCATCGCCCAATCTGCGGCGGCGATGACGCTGCTTGCTTTCCTTTGTCTGATCGCCCTGTTTGTGCGCTCAGACTTCACCGTGGCGACCGTGGCGGCGAACTCGCATGTCGATAAGCCGCTCATCTATAAGATCGCCGGCGCGTGGGGAAACCATGAAGGCTCCATGTTGTTGTGGTGCCTGGTTTCGGCGCTCTTCGGCGCGATTTATGCCTCGACGCGCGGCAAACAGAGCTTGGGGCTTTGGTCGCGCACGGTCGGCGTCCAAGGTCTCGTGACCGCCGGCGCGCTCGTTTACACGCTATTTCTCTCCAACCCGTTCGCGCGCCTCGATCCCGCGCCCATGCAGGGCGCTGGGCTCAATCCGCTGCTGCAGGACCCGGCGCTCGCGGCGCATCCGCCAATGCTGTATCTCGGCTATGTCGGAATGAGCATTCCGTTCTCGCTTGCGATCGCGGCGCTGATTGAAGGTAAAGCGGACCAGGCTTGGGCGCGCGCGCTGCGTCCTTGGACGCTGCTGGCGTGGACTTGCCTTACTCTCGGTATCGCGCTGGGCTCGTATTGGGCCTATTATGAACTCGGCTGGGGCGGCTGGTGGTTCTGGGACCCGGTCGAGAACGCGAGCTTCATGCCATGGCTGGTCGCGGCCGCGCTTGTACACTCCGCAATTGTCACTGAGCGGCGCGGCTCGCTCGCGAGCTGGACCATTCTGCTTTCTATCATTGGTTTTGGCCTCGCCCTGCTCGGGACATTTTTGGTGCGATCAGGCGTGCTCACGTCGGTGCATGCGTTCGCTGTCGATCCGCAGCGGGGCATAGCGGTGCTGGTATTGCTCGCGCTCGCGATGGGCGCCGGCTTTGGCCTTTACGCTTGGCGCGCGCCCAGACTTGCACAGCCGTCAGGCTTTGCGGCCATCAGCCGAGAGAGCATGCTCGTTTGGAACAATTTCGGATTGGCCGTCGCCGCGGGCGTCGTGTTGATCGGCACGCTCTACCCGTTGCTCGTGGAAGCGGCCGGCGGCGGTTTGATTTCGGTCGGCCCGCCTTTCTTCAACCTGACGGTGGCGCCGCTGCTGGCGGCGCTTTTTCTGCTGTTGCCGCTCGGGCCGATGCTCACTTGGCGCATTGGCGACGTGCGTCCCGCGTTTGTGCGTCTGGCGCCGGCGGCAGCGCTCGCACTGCTTACGTTGATCGTGGCGCTCGCGACGACAGGCTGGCGCGCCGTGCCGGCGATTGGCTTGGCGATCGGCGTTTGGTTGATGGCTGGAGGGCTGGTGTATTTGTGGACGCGCGTGCAGCGCGGGGACGGCCCGCCCATGGCCAAGCTGGCGGTGCTGCCGCTGGCGGTTTGGTCGATGACGATCGCGCATATCGGCGCTGGCGTGCTGACAATCGGCGCCGTGACGGAGACGGGGTTTCGCTCCGAGCAGGCTGTCGCGTTGGCGCCAGGACAGGGCGTGCAGTTTGCCGGGCGGCGCATCACGCTGCTGGAAGTTGGCGAGCGCGACGGCGCGAACTACACCGCAACGCGCGCCAGTTTCCGCGTCGACCATTCGACAGGCGCGCAAAGGGTATCGGCCGAGCGTCGCATCTACCCTACAGCCCCTGCGCCAACGACGGAGGTTGGCATTCTCAGCGGCCTAGACGGCGACCTCTACATCGCGCTTGGCGAGCCGGTGCGAAATGGCGGAGGCGCCTGGGCGGTGCGCCTTTATCACAATCCGCTGGTGCACTTCATTTTCGCCGGCGCGCTGATGATGGCGCTCGGCGGCGCGCTCAGTCTTGTCGCGCTTGCGCGCCGCCGACGGGGCGCGGCATGAGCATTCTTGCAACTCTCCTCGCGGCAGCGGCGCCGGCTGCGCTCGGCGATCCGGCGCAGGAAGCGCGCGCGCGGGCGCTCGAAATGGAAATCCGTTGCGTGCAGTGCGAAAACGAGCCGATCGCCCAGTCCACGGCTGAGATCGCCGCGGATATGCGCCGTCTGGTTCGAGAACGCGTTGCTGCCGGCGACAGCGACGCGCAAATCCGCTCCTATTTTCGGCAACGCTACGGCGACTTTGTCCTCTTCCGCCCCCCGGTCGACCCGCGCACCTGGGCGCTCTGGGCGGCGCCCCTCGTGCTGCTCGGGGCGGGGCTGGCCGCTGTTCTTGCCGTTCGCGTGAGGCGCGGCGCCGGGATCGAGCCCCTCACCCCTGAGGAGGGCGAGCGTTAACCCATCGCAGCCGCCGGTCGGTTCGTCGCGCAAGCGACTGATTGTCCAAAAAAACTTCACCGCCCTTGCCCTAATCCATCGCAACTTCGCCCCAAACCGCCCTTACCCGACCGTCAGGGCCAACTATCTAGGGCTTGAATCGGAGGCCATGTGCGCCTCCAATCGATGCGTTTTCCTCAAGGGTTCTCCATGATCAACGCCGCTGCCTTGAAGTTCATCCGCCGCACCGCGATCGCAGGCGGGACGGCGCTTTCGCTTTTTGCGGGCTTCTCCGCTGCGCCGCTGATGTTTGCGCGCGGCGCGACGGCGCAGGAAATCAATCCAGGCTCGGTGGCGCAGCCGACCGGCGCGCCAATGAGCTTTGCCGACCTGATCGAGCGCGTGAGCCCTGCGGTCGTGTCGATCTCTGTGCGTCAACGGCCGGACGCCGCGCGCGCCCCGACGCCGGAGGGATTGCCGCCTGGGTTTGAGGAATTCTTCCGCGGCCGACCGGGCCGGCCGGGGCCGGCGCCTACCTCGCTCGGCTCCGGTTTCTTCATCGATGAGCGCGGCACCATTGTCACCAACCACCACGTGATCGAAGGCGCCGAAGAAATCACCGTGCGGACCAGCGATGGCCAGGAACTGCAGGCCGATATCGTCGGCTCGGACGAGGCGACCGACATCGCCGTGCTGCGCGTGCGCGGCGGCGGCAGATTCCGATACGTCACTTTCGACGATGCGGGCCATCTGCGCGTCGGCGACTGGGTAGTCGCAGTCGGCAATCCGTTTGGTCTTGAAGGCACAGCGACGGCCGGCATCGTCTCGGCGATGGGTCGGCGCGATGCGGGGTCGTCAGCCTATGTCGACTACATGCAGATCGATGCGCCGATCAATCGCGGCAATTCGGGCGGGCCAACCTTCGACCTGAACGGCAACGTGATCGGTGTGAATAGCGCGATTTTCTCGCCCACCGGCGGCAACGTCGGCATCGGCTTCGCCATTCCCGCCAACACCGCGCGCGGAATTGTCGATCAGCTTCTCCGCAACGGACGCGTCACGCGCGGCTGGATTGGCGTGTCGATTCAACCGCTCGATGACGATATCGCGCGCAGCCTTGGTCTCGATGAGCCGCGCGGCGCCCTAGTCGCGAGCGTCGTGCCGGACGGGCCGGCGGCGCGCGCAGGCATCCAGCAGGGCGACGTGATCCTCACTTATGACGGCCGCCGCATCGAAGACAGTCGCGACCTGACGCAGCGCGTTGGGGCGACGGCGATCGGTAGCACCTCGCGCGTCGAGATATTGCGCAATGGGCAGCGGCGCACGCTCAACTTGCGCTTGGCCGAGCGCCCGTCAGAGCAAACGCTCGCCGCGAACAACGCGCCCTCAACGCCGGACGTCACGCCTCCTGCGACGCCGGGCGCGCCGGGCGTCGCCCAAGGCTCGCTCGGCCTTTCGGTCAGGGCGATGACGCAAGCCGATCGCGCACGCTACAATCTTGAAAACAATCAGACCGGCGTGGTCGTTACCTCGGTAGATCCCGCAAGCGATGCGGCCGAAAAGGGCGTGCAGCCCGGCGACATCATTCTGCAGGCCGGCGGCCGGGCCGTCAGCAGCCCCGCGGACCTGCAATCTGCGGTGCAGGCGGCCGAGCGCGCCAATCGGCCTCTGTTGCTTCAAGTGGATGGACGCGCCGGCCGCCGCTTCATCGCGGCGGAACTGGCCGAGCGCTGAGGGAGCGGGCCCATGCGCGTGCTGCTGGTCGAGGATGACGTCGACATGGCGCAAAGCTTAAAGGCGTCGCTGGCGGCGGACGACCACGAGGTCGATGTCGCCAATGACGGCGAGTCGGGCGAGTCCATGGCGAGCGCGGGCGATTACGACGTTATCGTGCTCGACCGCATGCTGCCGAAGAAGCAGGGCGTGGCCATCGTGCGCGATCTGCGCGCCAGAGGCGTATCGACTCCTGTGCTGATCCTCTCGGCGCTGCACGATGAGGATCATCGCGTGGAAGGGCTCAATGCCGGCGCCAACGATTATCTCGGCAAGCCGTTTTCTACCCGCGAGCTGCTGGCCCGCGTGCGCGCGCTCTGGCATGGCCGCGATCGCGGTCCGCAAACGCAGCTGAAGGTTGGCGGCCTGGAGATGGACCTGCTGGCGCGCACGGTGAAGCGCGAGGGCAAAAAGCTGGATCTGCAGCCGCGCGAATTCCGCCTGCTTGAATATCTGATGCGCCACGCCGGCCAGACCGTGACGCGCAAGATGCTGCTGGAAAACGTGTGGGATTATCATTTCGATCCGCAAACGAATGTAATCGACGTACACATCTCCCGCCTGCGCTCCAAAATTGATCGCGATTTCGGACAAACGCTGCTGCACACGGTGAGAGGCGCGGGCTATCGTCTCGAGGGATGAGGCCACGCCTCGACTCGCTGTTGCGCATGACGACGTTCCGGCTTGCCCTGGTGCAGGCCGGCGTTGTGCTGTCCTTCGTCCTGCTGATGCTGATCTACGTCTATTACGCGACGGCCGGTCAGCTCGTGCGCGATTCCGACGACCTCGCGTTCCAGGAATACGGCACGCTCGAGCGAGCCTATGCCGAGGGGGGCATGCGCCGGCTCACGCAGGAAGTCGTGGAGCGCGCGGCGCGTGAGGGCAGCCCATTCCTCTACGTTCTGGCTGAAAACAACGGCGCTGTCGTCGCCGGCGATTTTCCGCAGCTGCCGGCGACGCCCGGCGAAAGCGCCGAGCGCATCTCATTCAGCTTCGAGCGGCTCGACGACGAAGGCGAACCAGAACGGGGGCGCGCCAGCGGCCGCATCGGACGCCTGCTCAATGGGCCGATCCTGTTGGTGGCGCGCGACCTCGGCGACAGTGAAGTCCTGGCCGCGCGCATAACCCGCGTGCTGCTCACGGTGGCGTTCGTCGGCGTGATCCTTTCTGTGATCAGCGGGCTTGTGGCCGCGAATCAAGCCGCGCGGCTGGCGGAAGGGCTTTCCCACACCGCCCGAGAGGTCATGGGCGGCGATCTGTCCCGCCGCGCGCCGGTGCGCGGGGCAGGCGACGAGTTCGACGCCTTGGCGGAAGCCATGAACGCGATGCTGGATCGGCTGGAGCAGCTGATGCAGACAACGCGCACGGCCGGCGACGCCATCGCGCACGATCTGCGCTCGCCGCTGACGCGCTTTCGCCAGAAACTGGAATCGGCGCTGGAGGCGCCGCCGGATTCCAGCGCCGATCGCGAGGCCTTGCGCAAAGCGCTCGACGAGGCCGACCGCCTCCTGGACATGTTCGCGGCGGTGCTGAAGCTCGCGCGCGTGGAGGCGGCGAGCAACTGGAAGTTCGAGCGCGTCGATGCGACGTCAATCTTGCGCGAACTGGTGGAGTTCTACGAACCAGCGGCCGAAGAGCAGGGACGTACGCTCAAAGCGCACATCGAAGATGGACTGGTGCTGAAGGGCGATCACGGCCTCTTCACGCAAGCCGTCTCCAATCTGATCGAGAATGCGCTCAAATACACTAATGAGGGCGGCCACGTAGAAGTTCGCGCTGTGCGCCGTCCGGACGGGCGGATCGAGGTGGATGTGCTGGATGACGGGCCGGGAGTGCCGCCGGACCAGCGCGATCGCGTGATGGAGCGCTTTGTGCGCCTGGAATCGGCGCGGTCCTCGCCGGGCGTTGGCCTGGGTCTTAGCCTCGTTGCAGCGGTCGCGCGCTTGCATAAGGGCGGACTGCACCTCCGTGACGGGCTGGATAACGGACACGGCAAAGGCCTGGGCGCGGCGCTCGTGCTGCCCGCGATGGTGCGGTGATGCGCACCGTCGGCCCCGCGATCGCACGTGGCCGGGCGCCGCCGGAGTTCGCCGGATCGCCCTTTGAAGAAGCTGCCGCGGGGGCCGTTTCGCAAGCGCCCTATCTGAAACGCCTGATGGAACGCCGGCGCGATCTGCTGGCCGATCTCGATGCAAGCTGGCCTGATCGCTTGCTGCGCAATGCGGTGGCGACGGCCGAGGCGATCGCAGCGGCGCCGCCCGCGATGGACGAGGGCATGCGCGCGATGCGCGTGGCAAAACAGGCCGTGCATCTTGGCGTAGCGCTCGCCGATCTTGCCCGGGCTTGGCCACTCGATCGCGTCACCGCCGCGCTCACGCAGTTCGCCGACGCCTCGCTGCGGGCGGCTGTGGCGATGGGCGCGCGGGAACGAAGCGAACGCGGCCAGATTGCCATTACTGACGACGCCGAATTCGGCTCCGTCCCGGGCTTTGCGTTGATTGCTTTAGGCAAGATGGGCGCGGGCGAACTCAACTATTCGAGCGACATCGACTTTTCGGCCTTCTTCGACGCCCAGCGTTTCCCAGCTCAAGAGCCGCGCGTCGCCGCAGTGCGGCTGGTCGCGCCGATCGTACGGGTGTTGGAGGAGGTGACGCCGGACGGCTATGTTTTCCGCACCGATCTGAGGCTGCGCCCCGATCCGGGCTCGACGCCGGTCGCCGTTTCAGTCGCGGCCGCGGAGCATTACTACCAGACGCTTGGACAAAACTGGGAGCGCGCGGCGTTTATCAAAGCGCGCGCGGTTGCCGGCGATCTTGAGTGCGGGGGCGCGTTTCTCGCTTCGCTGGAGCCCTACATCTGGCGCAAGCACCTCGATTTCGCGGCGGTTGAGGACGTGCATTCCATCAAGCGCCAGATTCTGTCGGCGCACAAGAGCGCCGAGTTGAGCGTACCTGTGTTCGACGTGAAGCTCGGACGCGGCGGCATTCGCGACATCGAATTGTTCGCGCAGACCCAACAGCTGATCCTGGGCGGACGCAACCGCAAGCTTCGCCAGCCTCGCACGCTCGGCGCGCTGGGCGCGCTGGCGGAAGCCGGCGCGATCGCCGCCTCGTCGCGCGATGCGCTTTCGCAAGCATATGTGTTCTTTCGCGAGGTTGAGCACCGCATTCAAATGCTGGAGGATGCGCAGACGCACCAGATTCCCGAACGCTCCGAAATCCGCGCGCAGGTGGCCGGGCTTGCGGGATTTAAAACCTTGGAGGACTTCGACGCCGCGGTGATCGAACACCGGCGCGTCGTGGCCGACATCGATCACCAGTTGTTCGGCCGCACCGAAAGCCTTGCCGATCCGCTTGGCAGTCTCATTTTCACGGGCGTCGAAGATCATCCCGATACGCTCAGCACTATCGGCAAGCTGGGCTTCGCCAATCCGGCTCATGTGAGTCAGACGATCCGCGGGTGGCACCACGGGCGCATCCGCGCCATGCGGTCGGAGCGTGCGCGCGAGTTGCTCACGCGTCTCACGCCCAGATTGCTGCGCGCGTTTTCCGGCGCGGGCGAGCCGGATCAGGCCTTCGCGCGTTTCGCTTCGTTCTTTGCGGGGCTTAACGCCAGCGTGCAGGTGCTGGCGCTCCTGGATGCGCGGCCCGCGCTGCTCGATCTGATGGCGCGCCTCCTGACCTTGGCGCCGCGTCTCGCGGACGAACTGGCGCGCCGGCCGGCGTTGCTGGACGCACTGATCGAGCCGCAGTTCGCTACCCCGCTTTCGCAAGATCCGCCTGGGACGCGCCGCGACGAACTCATGGAGCGGGTGCGCGAGCAGGAAAGCTTCGAAGCCAAGCTCAATAGCGCGCGCCGTTTCCACCGCGAGGAAGCCTTTCGGATTGGCGTGCAATTGCTGGAGGGACTCATAAGCGCAGCCGAAGCGGGCGTGGCGCATGCAGAACTTGCCGAGGCGTGCGTTGCGGCGATGGCGGAGGCTGCCGCACGCGAGGTGGAGCGAACCCTGGGCCCGGCGCCCGGTCGCTTCGTGGTGCTGGGCCTCGGCAAATTCGGAGGCCGTGAACTGGCAGAAGGCGCCGATCTCGATCTGATGCTCGTCTATGATGCGCCGGATGAAGCACACGCCGGCGCGGGAGATTATTACGCCAAGCTCACCCAGCGTTTGATCAGCGCTCTATCCGCCCCAACCGAAGAGGGAATGCTCTACGACATCGACACTAAACTGCGCCCCTCCGGTTCGAAGGGGCCGGTCGCCGTGCGCCTTTCGTCGTTCGAGCGCTATTACGCCGAAGAAGCCTGGACCTGGGAGCTGCAGGCGCTGACGCGGCTTCGCGCTGTCGCCGGCGATGAGGCGCTCGGCAGGCGAACTGAGGAGATTGCGCGCGCCACGCTGCTGCGGCCGCGCGATGCGGCCAAGACCCTCTCCGACGTCGCGGAGATGCGCGCTTTGATGGATCGCGAACGGCCAAGCAAGAGCCTGTGGGATTTGAAGCTCGCGCCGGGCGGCTTCGTCGACATCGAGTTCATCGCCCAGGCGCTGCAACTGACGGCGGGGGCGCTCGCTCCGCAGGTTCTGTCGCCAAACACCGGCGAAGCATTGGCCAGGCTTTCGGCCACCGGGCTTCTCAGTCTTGAGGCGAGCGGGCGACTCATATCGGCCTGGCGGCTGTGGAGCGACCTGACGCAATTGCTTCGGGTCTGCGTCGCCGGCGATTTCCATCCAGAAACCGCGCCGCAACCGCTGCAGCAACGCCTGGCGCAACTCGGACGGGTCCAGAGTTTCGACGCGCTCGAGGCTGAAATGCGCATACTGCAGCATGCCGTGCGCGGCGACTTTTTGCAGATTGTGGGTGCGCCGGGCGACGGAAGAGTACGCCCTGCCCGTTCATAAGGGGCAAGACGGGTCCGAGATGCGCTAGAAGGCGGCGTGGCAGGGAGTCGGCAGAACGTTATCGACCCGGACGCCGATCTCGTCCGGCGGGTTGCCGCGGGCGATGGGCGCGCGGCCGAGACGTTCGTGCGCCGGCACTTGCCGCGCATGGTTGGATTGGCGCGCCGCATGCTGGGAGATCCCAGCGAGGCGGAGGACGTCGCGCAGGAAGTTTTCCTGCGGGTTTGGAGAGAAGCGCCCAACTGGCGCCCGGGGGCGGCCAAGTTCGAGACGTGGATGCACCGGGTGGCGCTGAACCTCTGCTATGACCGGCTGCGCCGCCGGCGCGAGACCGCCGACCCCGAGGCAGGGGTGAACGTGGCCGACGCGGCTCTGATGCCCGCTGAGAAATGGCTTGAGCGTCAGCGCGCGGGGAAGGTCAACGCGGCCCTCGCGCAACTGCCGGAGCGCCAGCGGGCGGCCATCGTGCTGGTGCATTATCAGGACCTTAGCAACATCGTCGCGGCGGAAATGCTTGAGGTGAGCGTTGAAGCTCTTGAGTCGCTTTTGGCGCGCGGACGGCGCGCGCTTAAGGCTGCGCTCGCCGATGTGGTGGACGATTTACTTGGGGACGCCGAGGGCGCCCCGCGCATGTGAGGAAGGACAGGAGCATGGACCGGGAGCGGTTCACCCATCTGCTGGAGGCTTATGGCGCCGATTTCAGGCGCTGGCCGGCTGAGGAGCGCGCCGGGGCGGCCGCGTTGGCCGTAGAGGATGCGGGCGCCGCCGCTGAGTTGAAAGCGGCGCAACGCCTGGACCGTGCGCTGGACTTGGCGCGCGGCGATGTCGGCGAGATGTCGGCCCTTTCGGCGCGTATTCTGGCTCAGACGCCGCGTGCAACACCGTGGCTCGATCGGCGCGCGATCGCCGCGCTCGCCGCATGTGCGGTGTTCGGCGTCGTGCTCGGCTATGGCGGAGGGCGGCTGGCGCCCGCGGCTGAGGTCGGTGACGAGTATTTTGCTGCTGCGTTCGAGGCGCCGGCCTGGTTGGGAGAGGAAGGATGAGCCGCTTTCCTCGGCGCACGCTTCTGTTCCTGTCGGTGGCGCTCAACCTGCTAGTGATCGGCGCCATCGCGGGCGCGTGGGGCGCCGGTGTGCGGCTTCAGCGCATGGCGGGCGAAGCGGTGGTCGCGCGCATGCCGGGTCCGCGCGCGTTTCTCTCCGCATTACCACCCGAGACGCGCGAAATTATGCGCGCAGAACTTGCCGACAGTTGGACGGAATCGCGCGCGCTGCGTCAAGCCGCGTTGCAGGCGCGGCGCGATGCGTTCGTGGCCGCCTCGACCGAGCCGTACGACACGGAGCGCGTGCGCGCGGCTTTCGCTCGCCTGCGCGAAGCCGATCAGCGCGCCATCGGCGTTTTCCATGACAACGTCATCGAGGCGTTCGCGCGCCTCACGCCCGAGCAACGCCGCGAGGCGCTTGAAGCGCTGCGCACGGCCGCGCCCGCGCGGCGCGCGAATGTCGGACCGGAGCAGCAGGCAGGCGACAGCGCCGCCCCGCCTGCGGCAGGCCAAGCGCAGGAGACCGAACGGCAAAAAATGCGGGAGATCTTGCGCGAACGCCGCCGCGAACGGCGCGAACAGCGCCAACAAATGCCGCCCTGAACTTGAAGTTGACGCCCCTTTGGACTAAGTCTCGTAGACCAAGTTTACAGGGTATGGGCGATGCGAACGGTTAATATCCATCAAGCCAAAACTCAGCTTTCGAGGTTGGTCGAGCAGGCCGCCAAAGGCGAGCCGTTTGTCATTGCAAAAGCCGGCAAGCCATTGGTGAAGGTGATCCCCGTCGACGCAGATGAATCGGTTCGTCCCCGCCGGCTTGGATTCATGCAGGGGGAACTGAAGATCCCGGATGATTTCGATCGTATGGGGCAGGCTGAGATTGAAGGGATGTTCGGTCTCAAGTCGTGATTTTGTTGGTCGACACGCATCTGTTGCTGTGGGCGGCGGGGGAGCCTCAGAAACTGCCTAAGGCGGCAAAGACCCTGTTGAACGACGCTGACGCACAGCTTTGGTTTAGTGCGGCAAGCATTTGGGAAGTGGCAATAAAGCGTGCACTTGGACGTTCCGACTTCGAAGCCGATCCTCGACGCCTGCGGCGTAGTTTATTGGACAACGCGTGGCGTGAACTTGTCCTCAGTAGTGAGCACGCCGTGGCCGCCGGGGAGTTGCCGCCCATCCACAAAGATCCCTTCGATCGAATATTGATTGCCCAAGCCCAGATGGAAGGCGTGACCCTGATGACGTCGGACGATCAGGTCGCCCAATACGCAGCATCGATAAAGAAGGTCTGATAGGGTGCGTTTGTCACCAGGCCCGCGTTCGGCATTCACTCCGCCGCCGTCGCCTCCGGTGCGCGACGGCCGCCGAAGTGGCGGGGCAGGCTGATGGTTACGATGGTGCCGCGGCCGACTTCGCTTTGAATGGATAGTTTGCCGCCGTGCATTTCGGTGAGCGATTTCGTCAACGCCAGCCCGAGCCCCGTGCCGGCGTTCGTGCGCGTAAGTTCCTGTTCCACTTGCTCGAAGGGGCGCGCCAGGCGCGGCAGGTGTTCGGGCGGGATGCCGCAGCCTGTGTCGACCACACGCAGCGTGAGTCCGTTCGCTGTGCCGCGCGCATGGACCATGATCGCGCCCTGATCGGTGAACTTCACCGCGTTGGACAAGAGATTGAGCAGAATCTGTTTGACCGCGCGGTGGTCCGCCTCGATCTCGGGAACGTTTTCGGCGTCGACGACGACGGAAAGGCCTTTCTCCTCCGCCTTGCGCTTGGTGAGACGCACCGCTTGCTCGATCGCGACCATCGGATCGAGCGGCTTGGGTGAAAGCGTAAGCTTGCCGGCTTCGATTTTGGCCATGTCGAGGATGTCGTTGATGAGTTCGAGCAGGTGATTGCCGCTGTCGAAAATGTCGGTGGCGTACTGCTTGTATTGCTCATTGCCGATGGGGCCGAACAACTCCTTCGCCATGATTTCAGAAAAGCCGATCACGGCATTGAGCGGCGTGCGCAATTCGTGGCTCATATTGGCGAGGAACGTCGACTTGGCGCGGCTGGCTTCCTCAGCCTTCTGACGTTCCTCGTGCGCCTCGCGCGCCAGCGCCTTGATCCGGTATTCCTGGCTCTCAGCTCGCGAGAGCGCATCGGAAAGGCGGCGTTCGTTGCGCGCTAGTTCTTCTTCCTTGCGCTTCAGCGGCGTGATGTCGACACCCACTGTAATAATCCCGCCGTCGGCGGCGCGCCGTTCGACGATGTGCAGCCACTCGCCGTTGGCGAGCTCGATCACGCGCACGTCCGGATTGGTCGGGTCGTGCTTTTCGCGACGGATGTTGGCCGCTGCGGCCGCGGCGATGGCTTCGTAGGAGGCGCGGGGGCGCAGCAGCTCTGGACCGAGCTTGAAGGCGTCAGCAAAACTCTGGTTCCACAGAAGCAAGCGCCGGCGCGGATCCCAGAGCGCGAAGGGGCCTGAGAAATTTTCGATGGCCGCGCGCAGCTGGCGCTCCAGCCGTGAGACGCGCGCCTCGGCCTCGTGGCGCTGCGTCGCATCGATCACAGTGCCGAAAACGCGGGTCTCAATGCGGCCGCTGGCGTCTTCGACAGCGGCGCCGCGAATCTCGATCCAGGCCATGCTGTGACCACCGCAAACGACACGGAATCGCGCGTCCAGAAGGCCAGATTGGCGCGCGCGATGAAATTCCTCCTCTACAGTGAAGCGGTCCTCAGGGTGGATCAATTCGAGCAGCTCGCGCAGGGTCAGTGTGTCGCGCGGAGCGCCTAAGAGGCGCGCGGCCTGCTCCGAAAGCTGCACTTCGTCCGTGCCCGAGCGCCATTCGACGACGCCGACGCGCGCGCCGTCGGCCGCGATGCGGAAGTGTGTCTCGACGCGCGAGACCTCCGCTTCGGCCAGTCGCGCGCGCTGTGCATTTTGACGCATCAACAGGTAGAGAACGCCCATTGCCGCGAGAGGAGCGGCGGCCATGAGCGCAAAGCGCAGAAGTGCTGCGAGCCAGAGCGATAGATCGGTCGGCGCTGGCGCGGCCGCCATAACACGAAAGCCGCCGAGCTGAGCCGATGATTCCGCAGCCACCCACGCGGCGCCCTCGCCGTCGCGGATAAGCGCCCCGCCATCTCGTTGGCGCGTGGCCGCCAGCACTTGCTGTTGCGCGCGGGCGCCAGCGCGTTGCAGTGCAGGCGAGGCGTAGATCACATCGCCGTCCGGCGAAGCGATGAGAACGCGCACGCCCGGGTGGAGTTCAGGCAAAAGCCGGGCCGGGTCGACGACTGTGACGATTGCGCGCGCGCCCATGTGGCGCACGATGACCGGTGCGCTCTGCAGCTCGCCCGTGTCTGGCGCGCCGATCCACACGCCGGACGATGACGCGGCCTGCATCGCCGCGCGCACGAGGCCGGCGTGTTCGCTGCTCGTGATCGCCTCGATCGCGCCCGCGCTGTTGACTACAGCGGCTGCGATCGCGGGCTGGGCATGGGCAGCGGCATTGGCGATGGCATACGCGTCGGCGTCGGACGTGCGCGCCAGTTCAGCCGCACTCGCGCTCGCGCCGACGGCGATGGCGAGATTGGCGTTGACGCGCTCCGTGATCAGGCCGGCCGCGGATGCTTGGGCGGCAAGCACCGTCTCGGCGGCGTTGTCGTGATGGCCCTTGATCTGCGCGGCGGTCGCCGCCGCGAACGCGGTGACGAACAGGAAGACCAGCGCCATGAACGGGCGATTGGTCTTATCGGGCGCGACCGCGCCATCCGTTTTCTTCGACTTCGACACCAAGTTCCCCGGCCGCCCCGAATCGCCGTTCGGAATCCTGAAGGACTCAAATCGTATAGAAGGGGTGAATGCTCTGTCGAGGCGACGGCGGACTCTACTCCCAGGGGCCGGCGAGCCGTCGCCGAAGCCCCTCACGCCAGCGTGCGCTCGACGACTTCGCGGGTGTTCTTCGACAGATTTGGCAGCGCCGCGAGGCGTTCCAAAGCCGCGCGCGCATGCGCCTGCCGAGCAGAATCGAATCGTTTCCAAGATTCGAACGGCGTCAAGAGGCGTGCGGCAAGGGCCGGATTCTGCGGATCGATCTCTTCTGCGAGCGAAATGAGGAAGCGATAGCCGCCGCCAGTAGCTCTGTGGAAGGCGCGCGGGTTGCGCATCGCGAAGGCCGCCGCCAGCGAGCGAACACGGTTGGGGTTGCGGATGTTGAAGTCGGCGTGGCGGCGCAAATTCTCGGCGCGCGCCAGCGCGTCGTCACGCGGCGAGGCCGCCTGGATGGCGAACCACTTGTCAATCACCAGCGCATTGGCGCGCCACTTGTCATAGAAAAGCGCGAGGGCATCGTCGAACGAGGCCGCGCCCGAGGCGCCGAGCGCCTCGAGGGCGGCCACCGTCTCCGTCATGCTCTTGGCGCTGTCAAAGGCTTCCGTAAGTATTTCGCTGTGCGCGGCGCCAAGCGAAGCGAGCAGATCGAGCGCCGCGCTCTTGAGCGCCCGCCGGCCCGCCGCCTCAGCGCTTGGCGAGAACGGCGTTTCGCTTTGCGCGCGCGCTATGGGCTCGAGCCGGTCGCGCAATGCGGTCGCGACTGTGCGGCGCAGGTTTTCGCGTGCGGCGTATAAGGCTTCCGGATCGGGCTGCGGCGCAGCCAAGATGAGCTCGCTGAGATCGGGCAGCCGCAGGGCGAGCGCCGCGAACGCGGGGTCTTCCTGCGCCCGGTCCAGCTCGCGGCCAAGCGCAGCGGCCAAATCCTGGGCAGAGGCTTCGCCGTTGCCGAGCATGAGATTGCGCGCGATGGTCTGGCCTGCTTCCCATCGCGTGAAGGGGTCCGGGTCGTGGGCCATTTGCGTGAGACGCTCGCGCACGGTTAAGTGATCCTGCAGCGTCACCGGCGCGCAAAAGCCGCGCAACACCGCCGGAATCGGACGCTCGACAACGCCTTCGAAGCGAAACGTGCGCTGACGCTCATCGAGCACCAGCGCATGCGCCACTTTGGCGATCGGCTCACCCTCAGTCTTGGCGGCGATGACGGCGCCGTCGGATGCGATAAAGCTCACGTCGAGCGGAATGGGAACGGGCGCCTTGTCGGACTGGCCGGGCGTGGGCGGCGTGTGTTGCGCGACCGCAAGCTCATAAGTCTTGGCCGCAGCGTCGTAGGCGCCGGAAACTGTAAGGCGCGGCGTTCCTGCTTGGTCGTACCAGCGCAGGAACTGGCCGAGTTCCTTGCCCGATGCGTCTTCGAAGCAGGCGATAAAGTCCTCCACAGTCGAAGCCGTGCCGTCGCGCCGCTCGAAATAGAGCTGCATGCCGCGCGCGAAGGCTTCCTCGCCGACGATGCGTTTCAGCATGCGGATCACTTCACCGCCCTTTTCGTAGACGGTGGCCGTGTAGAAGTTATCGATCTTCTGATATTGCTGCGGACGCACGGGATGCGCGAGCGGCCCGGCGTCCTCGCCGAACTGGCGCGCGCGCAGGCGCTTGACGTCCTTGATCCGCTGCACGGCGCGCGAGCGCTGGTCGGCGGAGAATTCCTGCTCGCGAAAGACGGTGAGGCCTTCTTTCAGGCACAACTGAAACCAATCGCGGCAGGTGATGCGGTTGCCCGTCCAATTATGGAAATATTCGTGCCCAACCACGGCTTCGATGGCTTCGAAGTCCGCGTCGGTGGCCGTTTCTGCGTCAGCCAGGATCAGCGATGAGTTGAAAATGTTGAGGCCCTTGTTCTCCATCGCGCCGAAATTGAAATCGCGCACGGCCACGATGTTGAAGACGTCGAGATCGTATTCGCGCTGAAAGACGTCTTCGTCCCATTTCATGGCGCGTTTCAGCGCATCCATGGCGTAGCGCGCCCGTCCGGCGTCGCCAGGATCGACATAAATGCCAAGCGCTACTTTACGGCCGCTTCTGGTCACGAACTCATCGTGAATGGAATCGAACGCGCCTGCGACAAGCGCGAACAAATAGGAGGGCTTGGGATGCGGATCGACCCATACCGCGTAATGGCGGCCACCCTCCATGTCGCCGCGTTCGGTCAGATTGCCGTTCGAGAGCAGAGTGGGATGCGCGTCTTTGTCCGCCTCGATGCGGACGGCATAGCGCGCCAGCACGTCCAGCCGGTCGAGCGCAAAAGTGATCGCGCGGAAGCCTTCGGCCTCGCACTGCGTGCAGAAGCGGCCGCCCGACATGTAGAGGCCTTCGAGGTGGGTGTTGGCGGCCGGATTGATCCGCGTGACGATGTCGAGACGGAAGGATGCGGGCGGATGGTCGATGACGAGTTGGCCGGGCTCGATGCGATATTGGCTCGTGTCGAGCGGCGCGCCATCGATGGCGATGCTCTGCAGATCCAGCCGCTCGCCCTGCAATATGAGCGGGGCCGGTTCATCGACCTCGCGCCGCACATGGCTCCGCGCTGCGACGATCGTGGCGCTGGGATCCAAAGAGAACACCAGCGCGATCTCGTCGATCAGATACGCAGGCGGCTTGTATTCCAATAAGTGGACCGTAGCGGTTTCGGCGTCGCGCATGAAGCTCTCCGGGAAGGAGCTTCAAATAGGTCAGAAATTGGCGACCAGAAACCGGAAATCAGTAGGGAACGCCGTCTGCCGACAGCTGAGCGTGCTCATATCCGATCTTCCGCCGAGAAGCGGTTACTCCGCCGCGACAGCTTCCGTCTTCGGCGTAGGATCGTGGTAGATCGCCGCCAACACCATCTCCGCCTGCATCGCAAGCTCCTGCAGCTGGCCCGGCATTTCGTGCGGGTGGTCCTGGTTGAACTCGATCAGCTCTCGGGCGACGCGCATCAGCCGGAGGGCGTTGGCGATGATCCGCGATTGGCGCTCGATGCGCAACGGGTCACGGTCGTACTCGGCCATCGGCACCCGCCAGCCGCCCCAGTCCTGCTCGTCGGTCACCACCACGGGGAATGTGCCGGGATAGGGATGGCGCGGGTCGCGCGCGTCGGCGGAAAGTCGGTTCACGGCGCGCAGCACGCGCCAGTTTTCCGTCTCGATGAGATCGGGCTTGTTCGGTTCCGTTTCTTCCGCGGCGAGTTCGTGCGCGTGAAAGTCGCGCCCCAGCCCCGCGTCGTAGGTCACGCGGAGCGGCTCTTCGACGCCCTTGACCCATTGCGGGTTGACGCTTTCGATCACCGCCCACGTGGCCACAGGCTTCACGTAAACACGTTGGCCCTTGTGGAAGACCGCTTTCGCCATTGGCGCCCACCCCGCAAATTGAACGCCGAGGTTACCGCAGGTCGATTGAGCTTTCGTGAAGAGACGTTGACGCCAAGGCGCCCTTTTCGTTGGCGGCGAGGCAGCGTTAAGGTGCGCGCAACCATAAGACCCGGGAGGACGGGGTGAACTTCGACTTTTCCGACGACCAGAAAAGCCTGCGCGACGAGGCGCGGCGTTTCTTGAGCGAGAAGGCGGGCGCGAAGGTGACGCGTCGCGTGCTCGACGATGCAAACCTTTCCTATGACGAGGGGCTTTGGCGCGCGGTCGCCGAGATGGGCTGGATCGGCGCGGCGATCCCGGAAGAATACGCCGGGACGGGGCTTGGGCGCCTTGAGCTTTGCGTCCTTGCGGAAGAGCTCGGCCGCGCCGTTGCGCCCATTCCGTTCTCATCCACGGTCTATTTCTTCGCCGAAGCATTGCTGCTGGCCGGCAGCGAAGCGCAGAAGAAGGCGCTTTTGCCCAGGATCGCCGCGGGCGAGGTCATCGGCTGCTTTGCGCTGAGCGAAGGGCCAGGCGCGCCGACCCCGCAAAGCATCCAGGCGAAGTTCGACGGCGCGACGCTGAACGGGGTCAAGATACCGGTGACGGACGGCGATTGTGCGACGCACGCCATTGTCGTTGCGAAGGAAAGCGCCGGCGTCTCGCTGGCGCTGGTCGACCTCAACGAACCGGCCATCACGCGCACAACGCTGAAAACGCTCGATCCCTCGCGGGGGCATGCGAAGTTGGAATTCAAGAACGCGAAGGCCGAACGCATCGGGGCGGCCGGGCAGGGCTGGGAGTTGGCGGAAGCCGTCCTCGACCGCGCCGCGGTCTTGTTGGCGTTCGAGCAGGTCGGCGGTTCGCAGGCCTGCCTGGAAATGGCGACCGACTACGCCAAGAGCCGCTATGCCTTTTCCCGCCCGATCGGCTCGTTCCAGGCGATCAAGCACAAGCTTGCGGACATGTATGTCGCCATCGAGGTTGCACGCTCCAACGCCTATTACGGCGCCTGGGCGCTGTCGACAGAAGCCGCGGAGCTTCCCTTCGCAGCCGCTGCCGCGCGCGCTGCGGCCAGCGACGCGTACTATCTCTGCGCCAAGGAGAACATTCAGACGCACGGCGGCATGGGTTTCACCTGGGAAGTCGACTGCCATCTCTTCTATCGCCGCGCCAAGCTGCTGGCGCTGCAAGCGGGCGCGCCGGCGGTGTGGAAAGAGAAGCTGGTGAAGCGGCTCGAACAGCGCAACGCGGCGTGAGGAGACGACAATGGATTTCAACGACACGCCTGAAGAAGCCAAGTTCCGCGCCGAAGCGCGCGCGTTTCTTGAAGCGAACTTGAAGCCGAAGAGCGCGGAAAGCGAGCGGATGATCCGCAAGCTGACCCAGGCGGAGTATTTGAAGGCGGCTAAGGAATATCAGCGCAAGAAAGCGGAAGCTGGTTTCGCCGGCATCACCTGGGCCAAGGAGCATGGCGGACGCGGGCTGCCGCCGATCTATGCCGTGATCTTCAACCAGGAAGAAGCGAAGTTCGACGCGCCCTCGGCCCCTTTCTCCATCGGTCTTGGAATGTGCGTGCCGACGGTAATCGCGTTCGCCGATGAAGCGACGAAAGACCGCTACGTCGCCAAAGCGCTGCGCGGCGAGGAAATCTGGTGCCAGCTCTTTTCGGAGCCCGGCGCAGGCTCGGACGTCGCCGCGTCCAAAACGAAAGCGGTGCGCGATGGCGACGACTGGATCGTCAACGGCCAGAAGGTGTGGACCACCGGAGCGCACTTCGCCGATTTCGGCATTCTCCTGGTGCGCACCAATCCGGACGTGGAGAAGCACAAGGGCCTCACCATGTTCATCGTCGACATGAAGAGCCCCGGCGTCGAAGTACGCCAGATTCACCAGGCCTCCGGCGGACGCGAATTCAACGAAGTCTATTTCACCGACGTGCGCATCCCCGACAAAAACCGCCTCGGCGAGCCGGGGCAGGGCTGGGGCGTCGCGCTCGTCACGCTCATGAACGAACGTCTCGCCGTCGGCGGCTCTTATGGCCCCGACTACAAGGAGATTTTCGACTTCGCGCGCGGCATCGCCTCGCCGACGGGCGAGGGCCAGCTCATCCAGAACGCAGCCTTCCGTCAGAAGCTCGCCGACTGGATCGTGCGCGCCGAAGGCTACAAGCTCGCGAAATTCCGCACCATGACGGCGCTGTCCAAGGGCCAGACGCCGGGCCCGGAGAGCTCCATCGGCAAGGTCATCAACGCCAACCAGATGATGGACATCGCTAACACCGCCATCGAGGCGCAGGACCATTTCGGCATCATCAACGACCCCGACCTCGCCCCGCTCGAAGGCGCCTTCCACCAAAGCTACATGTTCGCGCCGGGCCTTCGCATCGCCGGCGGCACGGATGAGATTCTGAAGAACATTATCGCCGAACGCGTGCTGGGCCTGCCGCAAGACGTGCGCGTCGACAAAGGCGTTGCGTTCAAGGATTTGCCGTCGGGGCGGTGACTACAGCGCTCGCGCCTTCACGCCCAGCGCCTTCAGCAACGCCACGGCGTGCTTGTCGAACGACACGAACTCGTCGCCGCCGAGCGCCAAGCCCTCGTGAGCGATAACGCCGTCGGCGAAATCGCCGCCGGCGTCGAGCATGGCAAGGCCGGCCTCCACCGCTTGGCGGTCGCAGACGACGTTGGCCCCGTTGATCAACGCGCGAATGGCCGTTGCAATGACCGAGGGCGGATGTTTGTAGCGCCGCAACACCCAAGCCACCTCGCACAGGCTCGCCGTCGAGACGGCAATCAGGGAGCCCCGGTCCAATTCCGCCCGCGCCAGGGCCAGCTGGCGCATGTCATCGCGTACGATCCCGCGCAGCAGGACGTTGCTGTCAGCTGTTATCTTCACGCGCACCCGCCCACCCGCGTGCGATGACCTCATTCATCTCTTCGATCGTCAGGTGGACGCCGTTGTTGTCCAGCATGCCGAAAATGTCGGAAATCTTCCCTTTCGGCGCTGAGCTTATCTCGACCTTGCCGCCCGCCTTCTTCTCCACGCTGATCTTGTCACCTGGACGCACGCCAAGGTGCTCCAGCACGTCTTTGCGCAGAGTGACTTGGCCCTTGGCGGTGACGGTAAGCGTCGTCATTCCGTCAATGTAAGGCGCCAATGCCTTACCGTCAATGCGTCGGGCGCGGCGCGCGCCCTCGCAGCGCTTGTGAGACCCCGCTACTCCGCTGCGACAGGCGCGGGGCTCACGATGCGCTTGATCGTGCCTTCGAAGTTCGCCGTGGTGTCGATGCCGAGCGAGCCGTGCACGATCTCGCCGATCACGTTGGCGCCGCCCTGCAGGCGCACGTCCTGCGCCTGGATGCGGCCTTCGACATGGCCTTGCACCAGGATCACGTCGGCGGTGAGATCGCCTTTGATCTTTGCGCCCGGATAGACGGTGATCGATGCGGCGCGCACGTCGCCTTCGATCTTGCCGCGGATCTCGACGCTGTCGCTGGCGCTGATCGAGCCTTTGAACTCCGCGTTCGCCGACAGGACTGTCGGGTCGGGACGGACTGGCGCTGGCTCAGCTTCGTTCGCAGGCTCGGGCATCGGCGCTGCTTTGCTCGCGCCGAGGCCGGCGGCGGCCCTCAGCATGGTCACCGATTGCGACGCCGTGCGGCGGACGGTCTGCATCGTGTCGGACATGAGCAAATCTCCAGCGGGCGCGTCGCTGCAAAGACTGCGCCTCAACCGACTGGGAATGCGCGTTAGGGCGCCTCGCTTAGCGCGGGAATTTCGCAACGTGTTGGCACACGGCTCGAAAGCGTCAGACGAGCCAGTCGAACAGGCTCTGTTCCTGCGCGCGCCAGCCTTCGATTTGCAGCATGCGGAGTTTGGTGGCGATGCCGCCGTTGGCGCTAAAGCCCACCAGCTTGTCATTTGCGCCAACCACACGGTGGCATGGCACGACGATCGCGAATGGGTTGCGGCCAAGCGCCTGGCCCACGGCGCGCGCCGCGCTCGCATCGCCGAGGGCGCGGGCGATCTCGCCATACGTGCGCGTCTGGCCAGGCGGTATGGCGCGCGCGGTTTCGTAAACGCGTGCGTTAAATTGCGGGACGCGGCCCATGTCGAGCTGGATGGCGCGAAGGTTTTTCTTTCCGCCGTTGAGCAAAGCCTGGATGTCGGCGATGGCGCGCGCGATATGCCTCGGCGGGTCAATTTCATCCGCGGTCGGACAATGGCGCAGAAGACGCGTGCGCGTAGCCTCCGCGCTTCTTTCCGGCAGCTGCACGCCCACTAGACCGCGCGCGCCCCAAGCTATTCCGCAGCGGCCGATGGCGGTGTCGAAGAGCGCGTAGGCGAACATTAGGAACCTGAATTTCGTTGCGCCGCCGCTTGTCTAATGCGAGTCGGGGGTATAGAACATATAGAGAACATGACTCCGAGTCCAGCACTTGCTCTCCCTCCCCGCGAGGAGAGGGAACTGGGGGGGTGGGAGACCCCAGGCCGACGGCGTTTAGATGCCATCGGGCGCCTAATTGCGCGCAACATCCAACGGGGGGTGGCTCTTCCCAACCCGCGCACTCTCCCCTCCCGAGGAGGGAGATTTGCGGAGTTGGCGGCCGAGATGGCTGGCCAGCCGCTGCATGAATTCTGTTCGGCTGGTCCTGGGGCGCAAGCGGCCGTCTTGGGCTTCAGTTTGGGCCTGACCGCCAGTTGGGCGGGCCAGGCCGGAGTGGTCTGGGCCGGCGAGGATGGGGTTTTTGCAGAGGACGGCGCGCCCTATCCGCCAGGGCTCATTCAGTTCGGACTCGATCCCAGCCGCATTCTTCTTGTTCGCGCCGCCAAGCGCGAAGAGTGCCTTTGGGCGGCCGAGCAGGCGCTTTCCGTCCCGGGCGCCATTGTCATTTGCGCGCTCGCCCAGCGCGGCCGTCCGCTCGACCTCAAGGCTACACGCCGTCTGCTGCTCTTTGCCGAACGCAATCGCTCGCGCTGCCTGATTGTGCGCCATGAAACCGAAGCGAGCGCGGCCTGGACGCGCTGGCGCGTCGGGCCTGCGCCAAGCCAAGCTGAAGAGCGCGAACTTGGCCCCCCGACATTCGCGCTCGAGCTTTTGCGTAATCGCGCTGGCCGCGCGGGCATGCGCTTCACCATCCAATGGAACGCCTATGCGCGACGATTCACAGAGCGCTTCCAGGAAAAGTGTGAAGCGGTTTTCCGTCAGGAAGCGCGTCAGGCATGAATGGCGAAGCCACCTGGCTCGCGATCGTTCTGCCGCGTCTGAAGACAGACCGGCTGATCCGATCCGGGCGCGCGCCTGAGGGGCGCCCGCTCGCCGTCTATGCGAAGGAAGCCAACGCCTTCCTGCTGACAGGCGTCGACGCGCGCGCCTCATCGTTGGGTTTGAAGCTCGCCATGTCGCTCGCCGATGCGCGCGCAATCCAGCCCAACCTGGCCGCCATAGAAGCAGAGCCGGGAGAGGATGCTCGCGCGCTGGACAACATCGCCGCCTGGTGCGAGCGCTTCACGCCGGTCGTCGTCGTCGATCCGCCCGACGGCCTTTTTCTCGACATCACCGGCTGCGGCCATCTCTTCGGCGATGACGTCGCGCTGCGGGATCAGATTGTCGTGCGCCTCGCTGCGCAAGGCTACGCCGCGCGGGCTGCGTTGGCGTCGACGCCTGGCGCTGCCTGGGCGCTCGCGAGATATGGGCAGAACACCAAAACCTCTCCCCCTAGAGGGGGGAGGGGAAGGGGTGGGGGTGAGAAAACTGCACACGTTTCGAATTCTGCGTTGCGAGAAAATCTGCAAGGCTCGCTCGCGCAGTCACCCCACCCCCTTGCCCCCTCCCCCTCTAGGGGAGGGGGGCTGGAACATCTCCTCGCGCCATTGCCGATAGAAGCGCTGCGCCTTGAAGAAGACTCAGCCGCGCTGTTGCGCCGCCTGGGCCTTAAAACCGTAGGTCAACTCCTCCACGCCCCGCGCTCCTCCTTCACCGCGCGCGCCGGCGAGCGCGCGATGCTGCGGCTGGATCAAGCGCTAGGCCGCGCGCCGGAGGCGCTCAACCCACGCCGCCCGGCCCCGCCCGTGTTTGCGCTGCGCCGTTTCCTCGAGCCGCTCTTCAATATCGAAACCATCCTCATCGCCACAGAGCATCTTTGCGGCGATGTGATCGAGAAGCTCGATAGGCGCGGCGCCGGTGCGCGCCGCTGCGCGCTGCATCTGTTCGGCGTCGACGGTCGCGACCGCACCATCGAGATCGGCGTCAGCCGCCCGGAACGCGAAGTGAAAGCGCTGCTCCGCCTTTTCCGCGAGAAGCTTGATCGCGCCGCCGAAAACTTGGACGCCGAGTTCGGCATCGAAGCCGCGCGCCTGGATGTGATTCAACTCCAACGCATCGAAGGCGCGCCGCGCACGCTCGTCGCTGTTGAAGAAAGCCAAGCCAGCGCCGAAAAAATCGCCACGCTCGTGGATATCCTAAGCGCGCGGCTCGGTCCCAAGCGCGTGCTGCGGCCGAAATTCAACGATGCGCACCAGCCGGAAAAAGCGGGGATGTGGCGAAGCGCGTTGGAAAGCGATCCCACCTCCCCCTCGATGGGAGAGGTGTCGCGCGCGCAGCGCGCGACGGAGGGGGTGAAAGCAAAGAAACGTGAAGAAGCGCCTCTTGAGGCGTCTCTCAACGCTTTGGGCCATCACCCCCTCAGTCGTCGCTTCGCGCCGACAGCTCCTCGATCGAGGGGGAGCGGGGGCGCGCCGCGCGACTCTGTCCCGCGCCGCCCGCTGACGCTCTTCACCCGCGCCCAACCCATCGAAGCCATCGCGGCCGTGCCGGATGGGCCGCCCATCCGCTTCCGCTGGCGGCGCGTGCTGCGCGAAGTCGTGCGCGCCGAAGGCCCTGAGCGCATCAGCGGCGATTGGCTCGGCGGCGCGCCCACGCGCGATTACTACCGCGTCGAAGACAAGGACGGACGCCGTTACTGGCTCTTCCGCGAAGGCCTCTACGGCGAGAGCGATGAAACGCCGCGCTGGTTCGTGCAGGGGTTGTTCGCATGAACCAGTTCGCTGAACTGTGCGTGACGACGAATTTCTCGTTTCTAAGAAGCGGCTCGCATCCCGAAGAGATGGTGGTGCAGGCCAAGGCGCTCGGCCTTGCGGGCGTCGGCGTTGCCGACCGCAACACGCTGGCCGGCGTCGTGCGCGCGCACATCGTTGCCAAGGAAGAAGGCTTGCGCCTCATCGTCGGCGCGCGGCTGGCCTTTCGCGACGGCGCGCCGGACCTCATCGTCTATCCCAAAGACAGGGCCGCGTTCGCCAATCTCACGCGTCTGCTGACGAAAGGAAATCTGCGCGCGCCGAAAGGCGAGTGCTGGCTCGATTTCACCGATTATCTCGAACACGCTTACGGATTGCAGTGCATCCTCGTGCCTGACGAATCCCTCCCCCTAGAGGGGGCAGGGGCGGGGGTGAAGAGGGGAGGGGGAATAGCGGCTATTCTTGAAGCCATTCGCAATGTGTGCGGCGAAGTCTGGCTCGCCGCGCCAATCCGTTTGGATGGCGAAGACAAGCGGCGGCTTCGTCAGTTAAAGTCTCTCGCCGCGCAAACCGGCGCGCGCCTGCTGGCGACGACCGAACCGCTGATGCACCACGCGGATAGGCGTGCGCTGTTCGACGTCGTCACCTGCATCCGCGAGAAAAAGCGTCTGGCCGATGCAGGAACGCTTCTCGCCAAGAATGCCGAACGTCACTTGAAGCCGCCCGACGAGATCGCGCGTCTCTACAAGGATGCGCCGGAAGCGGTCGAAGAGAGTCTCCGTTTTCTCGAGGGCATTTCGTTCTCGATGGACGATCTTTGCTACGAGTATCCAGAAGAAACTTCCGACGGTTTTCCCGATCCGCAAGCCGCGCTCGAACACTTCGCTTGGGAAGGCGCCGCCAAGCGCTATCCGGGCGGCGTGCCGGCCGACGTTGTTCAGTCGCTGAAGCGCGAGCTGGAAATCGTCAGTAAGCTCAAATACGCGCCGTATTTTCTCACCGTCGCCGACATTGTCCGCTTCGCCCGCTCCGGCAAAGACAGGCACGGCAATCCGATCGATCCCATCCTCTGCCAAGGACGCGGCTCCGCCGCGAATTCCACTATCTGCTACGTGCTTGGCATCACCGAAGTGAACCCCGCCGGGGGGCATCTGGTGTTCGAGCGCTTCATCTCGGAAGAACGCGGGGAACCGCCGGACATCGATGTCGATTTCGAACACGAACGGCGGGAAGAAGTGATCCAATACATCTACGACAAATACGGCCGCGACCGCGCCGGGCTTTCCGCTGTCGTCATCTGTTATCGCGGCCGCAGCGCCATCCGCGAAGTAGCCAAGACGTTCGGCTATTCCGAAGACCGCATTTCCGCTCTCGCCAAGACCCTGCACTGGTGGTCGGAAGGCGTGCGTGCGGACGATCTGAAAGAGCAGGGGCTAGATGTTTCCGATCCGCATCTGATGAAATGCGTGCAGCTCGCGAATGAGCTGCACGGTTTTCCGCGCCATCTCTCGCAGCATGTCGGCGGTTTCGTTATTACGCGCGAGAAACTGCACGACGTTGTGCCGATACAGAATGCGGCGATGGAAGATCGCACCGTCATCGAGTGGAACAAGGACGATCTCGAAGCGCTGAAAATCCTCAAAGTCGACGTGCTCGGCCTCGGCATGCTGACGTGCCTGAAGAAGGCGCTGGACATGATGGCGCAGCGCTATCCGGATTGGCGCAGCCACCCCCGCTCTCATCACCTTGCGCGTCTCAACGCCTCCCACCCCCTAACCCCCGCCCCGCAAGGGGGCGGGGGAAGAGAGAGCGATCTCTCCTTCTTCTCCGCCGCCGACGACGAGCGCGTTTACGCCATGCTGCAGCGCGCCGATTCCATCGGCGTGTTTCAGGTGGAAAGCCGCGCGCAGATGTCGATGCTGCCCCGCCTCAAGCCGAAGGAATTCTACGATCTCGTCATCGAAGTCGCGATCGTACGGCCGGGACCGATCCAGGGCGGCATGGTGCATCCTTACCTGAAACGCCGGCAGGGACTGGAGAAAACAACTTATCCCTCGAAGGAATTGGAAGCCGTGCTGAACCGCACTTTGGGCGTGCCGCTCTTTCAGGAGCAGGCGATGCAGATCGCCATTGTCGGCGCCGGCTTTTCTCCGGCGGAAGCGGATAAACTTCGCCGCGCCATGGCGACGTTCAAGCGCGTCGGCACAATCGGCATGCTGAAGCAGAAGTTCATCGAAGGCATGATCGCGAACGGATACCGGCGCGAATTCGCGGAAGCGTCCTTCGCGCAGATCGAGGGCTTCGGCGAATACGGCTTTCCGGAAAGCCACGCGGCAAGTTTTGCGATTCTGGTTTACGCCTCGTCCTGGCTGAAATGCTACTATCCAGACGTTTTCGCAGCGGCTTTGCTCAACGCCCAGCCCATGGGCTTTTACGCGCCGGCGCAGATCGTGCGCGATGCGGCCGATCACGGCGTTGAAATCCGCCCAATCGACGTAAACGCCTCCGATTGGGACAACAAACTCGAGCCCGGGCCCGCAGCAGCCGCACGCTTGCATAAACGTCACGCCGAGATGAGCGGAGACATCAGGGCAACGCACGCGCTTCGGCTTGGCTTTCGTCAGGCGCTGGGGTTGAAGGAGGAAAGTCTCAAACGCCTCGTCGCCAATCGGGGCAGGGGCTACGATTCTGTTCGTGATTTATGGCTGCGCAGCGGGCTTACGCCCGCCGAGATCGAACGTCTGGCCGATATCGATGCATTTCGCTCGCTTGGGCTGGACCGACGCGATGCGCTCTGGGCCGCGCGCGGCCTGAACCGCGTCGGCGGCCAGGAGGACTTGCCGTTGTTTGCGCATCACCCCCTGACCCCCTCCCCGCAAGGGGGAGGGGGAATGAGAGAACCCGATTTCGATCTGCCGCCCATGCTGCTGGGCGAGCACATCGTCGAAGATTATCGGACGATGGGCCTGTCGTTGAAGGCGCATCCCACGTCGCTGCTGCGTGATGAACTCACGGCGCGCCGCGCGATCAAGGCGGAAGAGCTGACGCAGATCGAAAACGGCAAGCGCGTGCGCGTGTCCGGGCTTGTCTTGGTGCGCCAGCGTCCGGGCACCGCCTCCGGCGTCATCTTCATGACGCTGGAGGACGAGACGGGCATCGGCAACATCGTCGTCTGGCCGAAACTGTTCGAGCAATTCCGCGCCGAAGTGCTGGGCGGGCGTTTGGTCGCCATCGACGGCCCGGTGCAGAAGGAAGGCGAGGTCATCCATGTCGTCGCCGAGCGCGTGCACGACTGGACGCCGCTCCTGGCGAAGCTCTCGGCGGCTGGGCCTAAGCACGTCGATCCCTCCACGCCGAACGACGAGCCGCGCAAAAGCGGCCCCAGCGGCTCTTGGCGCGGCGAAACCCACCGCCACCCGCGCGAAGTGCGCATCAATCTGGACGTCTCGCCAGCCGCCAGCGTCATGCCGAAGGGGCGCAATTTTCACTGACGCATCGTACGGAACGTCACCGAGTAACGCAGCGCATCGACGGGCGGAATGGAATGCTCCCATTCCCAGCGACCCGGACCATCGAGCAGATAAGCCGAACGCGGCGCTGCATTCAACGTGAGGCGCTCCCAACCGTCGCCGCGACGGCGGCGGAAGCGAAATCGGCAGGCATTGAGCAGCGAGATGCCGACGACTTTGCCGAACTGCGGCCGGTCCTTGTGCCAGCCGATGCCTGCGCCGGCCGCATACTCGATGACGAGCGCATGCGCGAAATCCTCCGGCGCAACGCCAGCAAGCCCCGCCGCGCGCGCACGCAAGGGCGCGAGAAAATCGGGCATCGGCCCCGCCGGCTGCAAGCCGCCGCCGTTGAAGTCATAGCGCCATCCGAAGGAGGCTGTGCGTCGGTTGCCGAGAAAGCCGTGGAACGCAAACGGCTTGAGGTCGAGCGCGGCAATGGCGCGTGCGATCTCCACTTCTTCCTGCACGGGAATAAATTGCGCTTCGTAGACGACGCCTTCGGGCAAGCGCCGTGACGACTCGCGCTCTGCAAACATGTCAGTTTGTTCGGTCACGTCGCGGATATGGCGATCGTCTGGGCGCGCTTCGAGAGCGCCTCTGCTTAGGACGAGCGCCAGCGCGCAAAGATCGCCGTTGGCAGCACGCGCGTATCGCTTGCGTGTGGCAACGCCATTTCGCCCGCCTGCCAGGTTCCAGCCGCGCCGTCGAACGCCTGCTGCGCCGTCTGCATAAGCGAAAGATAGGAGAGACGCACTGCATAAACGGTGGCGATGAAGAAGCCCCGCGCGCTCGCCCGTTCCCCCGGCTGGGCGCGCAGCAATATCTGGCAGCTCTCGATCAAGTCGGAAAGCTGTTCTTCCAGCCGCCAGGTCTCACCATTTGGCCCACGCCCGAACTTTGGCGGATCCAGGATGATCCCGTCGTATCTGCGGCCGCGCCTGATCTCCCGCTTCACGAACGTTAAGGCATCGTCGACGATCCAGCGAATTGGCGCCGACTCCAACCCCGCTTCGCGCTGATTGTCGCGCGCAAAGCCGATCGCCTTTTTCGAAGCGTCCACGTGCGTCACCTTCGCGCCGGCTTTGGCGCAGACGAGCGATGCGAGCCCGGTGTAGCCGAACAGGTTCAGCACTTCCGGCTGTTCGCCGCGATGGCCCGGCAAACACCCTCGGGCAAACCGCCAGTGTACGGAATGCTCAGGGAAAAAGGCGAGATGCCGGAATGGAGTGGGACGAGAGAGGAAGGCGATGTCGTCCCATCTGAGCGTCCAGCTTGGCGGCAGATCGCGCTTGAAACGCCAGCGCCCTGCATCGTCATCGTCGACAGCGGCGGGCGAAAAAATTGCGTCGGCGTCGTCCCAGTCCGAAGGCGGCAGCCGCGGCGCCCACAGCGCCTGGGGCTCCGGCCGCATGAAGCGATAGGGGCCGACTTGCTCGAGTTTGCGGGCGTTGCCGCTGTCGAGCAGGCGATAATCCTGCCAGTCGTCGGCAATGAGCATCTCAGGCGCGCGCGCCGTCATATCCGCGTCTCCGCCACAGATCGTAGAGCATAACCGCCGTCGCGACCGCGAGGTTCAGACTGTCCGCGCGGCCGCGCATGGGCAGCCGCACCAGGAGATCGCAGGCCGCTTCCATCTCGGGCGGCAGCCCGGATTGTTCGTTTCCCATCAGCACGATCGCACGCGCGGGCGGGGGCAGGTCGGCGGCAAACGCTGCGCCTTTGAGCGACGCCCCGATCATTTTCGCGCCGCGCTTGGACTTGTAGCGCAGCAGTTCGTCGAACGAGGCGCGCGCGAGTTTCACAGCGAATAGCGAACCCATGCTGGCCCGAACCGCTTCGACGGAAAAGGGATCACAGCTTTCGCCGAGAAGAATGACGCCGCCCGCGCCGGTGGAATCCGCCGTCCGGATAATCGTGCCGAGATTGCCTGGATCGCGCACGCCTTCGAGTCCGACGACGGTGTCGCCCTCGATCGCATCAAGCTGTGCCAGCCGCTGCTTGTAGGCGCCGATCACCGTCTGCGGGTTGTCGCGCTTGGAGACCTGGGCGAGCACGTTCTCGCTCGTTTCAATCACGCGCACGCGCCGCGCTTCGGCCTCGGCGATGACGGAACGCACCTGTACGCGCGCCAGCGCGGCAGGCGCGTAGATCATGATCTCCGGCCATACGCCGAGGTCAGCGGCCTCCACAGCAAGCCGCGCGCCTTCGGCGAGGAAGAGACCCGTCTCCGCGCGGCCTTTCTTCGCGTGCAGGCTCTTCAGCATCTTGATCAGCGGATTGGAGGGGGAGGTGATCTGATGCGCCATCGCTGCTCTCGGCGCTCGCCCGCCGGGGTGTTTTGAGTTTTCGCCTAGTTCGGGAGGCATTAGAAGAGCGTCGGGGCAAGAGGAATGCGCCTGACGCGGGAAAAATGATCGGCATCCTGTACGCCACGATTCTGTTTTTGGCGGCCGCGCTGATTGGCTTCGCCATCGGCTGGTGGGCGCGCGCGCTGGCGTCCTCGCGACGACTCGCCGACGAGCGGCGGGACGTAACCTATTTGCGCAGCGCCCTGAGCGAGGCGCAGGTCAGACGGGCGCGCATTTCATGAGGGAGCGTGACGAGGAAGAAAATCGCCCCGGCCCCGCCTTGTGGATCGGCGCGGCGGGGATCCTCCTGGCGGCATTAGCCGGCATCGCGATGAATTTTGATAACGTCTGGACGACGCCGATCGTGCTTGGCTGGTCGGGCACCGCCGCTCTCATCGGCCTTCTGTCGACCTGGCTCCTCCTCGCGACCGCCTTCGCCGTGATCGTGGGCTGGACGTTCGCATCGCGTCGCAGCGCGCGCACCGAACTTTCGCTTCGGCGCGAACGCGACCACCTGATGCGGGACCTTGCCGCCATGGCGGTCGGAGAAGGCGGGCCGCCCAAAGACGATACTGAACGCGCCCGGGCGGAAGAGGCCCTCAGAGGCCAAATCGACATTCGCGACGCGCGCATCGCCGACCTCGAAGCCGCATTGGAGCGCGCGCGTGACAGCGCCGACGATGCCGCAAGCCAGATCGCGGAGCTGCAGCGGCGTATCGAAAAGGCCGACGCGGATGCGCAGGAGCTGGCCCGGCTGCGGTCTCTGGAAGAAGCCCGCCCGCGCGAACAACTGGTCGACGTCCGCGCCGAAGAGCTTTCCCCGGAGAACGAAGCGGCCTCGCTGCAGGCTTGGCGCTTGCGCTATTTGGAGCAGCGCGTGCGCTACCTGGAGAGCTTGGCGCGGCCAGAGCCGCCGGCATCGGCGATTGCGCCGGAACCAAACCAAGCACCGCAGCAGCAAGACACCGCGCAACTCCTGGCGGCTGACTGGCGCGCGCGCGAAGCCGAAGCGCGGGCGCATTACCTGGAGCAGGAACTGCGCGCGCGAGAGGAGGCGCCGTTAGCGGACGAAGCGCCCAGTGGACCGACCCCACCGCCGTTCGCTGCGAATGCAGATGTCGATATCCTGCTGCGCTGGCGCCTGCTGTATCTGGAACGACGCGCGGCGCACTTGCAGGCGCAGGCCGCCCAACACGCGGCGCAGGTGGAGACGGCGGCTCCGCGCGAAGTCCCAGATGCATCTCAGCTGCGAGCGAGGGAAGCGGCGCCCGATCCGGATCGATGGAAGTGGCGCGCGCGCTATTTGGAGGCGCGGGTGCGCCATCTGGAGCAGCGCCTTGCCGAGCGCGCGCCGCTGCCGGAGGAGCCCGCTCAGCCTGTGATCGCGCGCCCCCCGGCCGACGAAGCTGAAGAACCGATCCGCGTCCCCGCGCAGTCGACGGACCGGCTGCGGCGGAAACCGCCGGTTCTTGCGGCGCCGCGTCACGGCGCGCCCGACGATCTAACCTTGATCGAAGGCGTCAGCGCCATGCAGCAATCGACGCTTTACTCGATCGGCGTGTTTCACTTCGACCAGATCGCGGCCTGGACGCCTGAGAACGTGGCTTGGATCGACAATTATCTTCGTCTGCGCGGGCGCATCGACGACGAAGAGTGGGTCGAACAGGCCGCCGCGCTCGCGCGCGAACTGGCGGGCGCATAACGAGCCCAGCGCGCTAACCGCCCGCTCAGCCTTTATAGTAGGCGCAGAACTTGTTGCCTTCGGGGTCGCGGAGATAGGCCGCCGTAGAACGGCGGATCGAATTCGCCGCGCACGCCCGGTGCGCCCTCGTCCTTCAGCCGGCACGCAACGGCTCGTGTTGAACGGTGTCAGGGATTTCGTGCGAGTCTGCTGGCAATATGCCTCACAGTGCATTCTGCGGGCGGTCAGTCAGGTTAATCCCACCAGAAATTCCACCATTGGTTCGCCATTGCGAGCGCAGCTTGACCCTGCAGCGTCTTCACTTCGCCGAGCAGGTCTTGGCAGAGCGCGACCATCTCGCGTGCAAGCCGCAAGGCGTCGTCGCGATCCTGCGGCGGACGTTCGACGTAAAGGCTCCAGGTGTCGTGCGAGATGCCGACCAGCTCAGCGCCGTAGCGGTCGCGCCACGAGCTCAAGGCAGCGACGAGCATTTCGGAGCGCGGCACATCGTTCCAATCGCCCCAGAGCAGATGCGCTGGCGCTTCGGTCGCATCGGCACCCGGCAGGATGGCGATGTAGACCTGCTCAAGCGGGACGCGCCTTGCCGGTTTGGCAGCATCGGGGTCGCGCTGGAAGTCCCATTGCGATGCGACGGCCAGCGGCTCTTCCTCGTAAGCCTTGTCTGGCCACGACCCGATCGGCGGCCAACCTCGGTCCGGATCGAACCACACCGCGCGGCCTGCGTCGCGCTCGGCGCGCCAGAACGCTTCGGCGCGCGCATAGCCGCGGGCGCGCTCACGCGAGAGATCGTCGGGAAAGTGCACGCGCGCCGCGCCTGAGAGCACGGCCTCGGGCGTGTCGCCGCGCTCGCGCATAGACGCCATGCGATCGGCGATGCGATAAACATCGCCCGGCCCGCCGAGCACCACGGGCGCGCCATCCTGCTGCGTCTTGACCGCGCGCCAGGTTTCGAGCGCACGTTTGCCCGTGGTCTCGACGAGTTTGAACGGAAAGCGCTCGGCGGCCCGCCGCCCGCGCTCGGTTTCGTCAGCGAGGTATTCCTTCCAGGCCTCTCGCTTGGCGGCGTCCGACATGGCGGACTCAAGTTACGTCAGCGCCTCGATCTTCGCCAGCTCTGCACGCGCGGCAATCTGGGCCGTCGAGAGATCGTGCGAGGTTTGCAGATTCATCCAGTATCGCGGGGTGGTGTTGGTGAACACGCGGGCGAGACGCAGCGCCGTGTCGGCGGTGATGGATTGCTGGCCGCGCACGAGACGTTCGATCCGCTGGCGGCCGCTCAGCCCCATTTGCTTCGCGAGCGCTCCGGGGCTGAGGCCGAGGGGTTCGAGGTAGTCCTCAGCAAGCGTTTCCCCCGGATGCGGAAGCGGCTTCTTGAACTGCACAGTCTTGCGCGCAATGCTCATATCGCTCACCATTTACTGGGCTGGTGCCGCCGCAGAAGGCAACAAGTTCATGCCTCGCAATACAGATATGAAGTGGTCCTTTGCCACCAATATTTCGCGCGCCTTTAGGCAGTGAGCGATGTTGAGTGGAATATGATCCGCGGAGTCGAGCGGGTCCACCGCGGTCGGAATGGGAGCCGGAGCTGAAGCTACTCCTCGCCTAAGCACCTGCCCGCCCCAAACCATGCCCAACCACATGATGCGCGTTCCAAAACTAAGTCCCTCATCTGTTCCGTAAGCACCGACATTGAGAACCAATATCGGTGAACCACTGGAGCCCTTGAATGCGCCGATATCGACGAGGAACTCCGGTTTGCCGTTGAAGTCGATGGAATACAGGGTCGCCAACTTGCCAAATCGGACAACCGGTAGGTTATGCACATTGTCGTATAGACCGATTGGATATCCGATCATCGCGAGCTCTTCCCCAACCTGCAATTTGTCCGCCGCCTCGGCACTGAACAAGGAATCGGGGAGCGTGATTGCGCCGGGACGTGAGTCGTCTGGCAGCTTCAGGTTTGCCAGCGGCGGGAGAACTATTGCGGCGAGGTCCACGTCCGGCGAGGGATGTTCCACGAACGTAGCTAACGGCGGCGCAAGCTGGACTCGAACGCCGGCATCGATGATGAAGCTCTCGGAGGTACGCCGTCGAAACAGAACGAAGAATTGTTGGCCGCTCGCGAGCACGTGCCGGTTGGTCAGTATCGCATTGATACCAATCTCGGAAGTGACTTGGAACTGAGTGAAGACACCGGTTCCAACATGCAGTCCAGTGGACTTGATAACCTCGAGGCGGATAGTGCTCAACAATAACTGTTGTTGAGGTTTCAGTTTAGCGGGATCGGCCGGCCACTCAATCACGGTCACTCTCGTGGCGCTCTTTGGGCGTAGCCGAGCTTTTGATTCAGCGCGCGGAGCAAGTCCTGCGCGATGTCGGAGATGACGCCGCCAGGGGGATAGACCGCAGCGGCCCCCATTTGCTTCAGCGTTTCGACGTCTTCCGGCGGGATCACGCCGCCGATGACGATCATGATGTCGCTGCGGCCGCGCTGTTCTAGCGCAGCGCGAAGCGCTGGCGTGAGCGTGAGGTGCCCGGCGGCCAAAGAGGACACGCCGATGATGTGCACGTCGCTTTCGATGGCTTGCGCGGCCACTTCTTCGGGCGTCGCGAACAACGGACCGATTTCGACGTCGAAGCCCAGATCGGAGAAGGCGCTGGCGATGACTTTCTGGCCGCGGTCGTGGCCGTCCTGGCCCATTTTGGCGACGAGGATTTTTGGCGCGCGGCGTTCGCTCTCTTTGAAGTCGGCGACGGCGGCGCGGGCGCGGGTGATGGCGATGTCGTCCGCCGCTTCGCGCGCATAGATCCCGCGCACGAGGCGGACGGGCGGCTGGTGGCGGGAAAAGGCGCGCTCGAGCGCGGCGCTCATTTCGCCGACGGTGGCTTTGGCGCGGGCGGCTTTGACGGCGAGGTCGAGCAGGTTGGGGCGTGATCCTTCTTGGACCGCCGGCGTCTCGCCGGCGGGGACGCCGGCGGTCCAAGAGTCGCGCGCTGCAGCGGTCAAGGCTTCCAACGCCGCATCGACTTCGACTTGCTTCCGCTCCGCTTTCAGCCGTTTCAGCTTTTCCAGCTGCATCGCGCGGACCTTGGCGTTGTCGACCTTCAGCACCGGCACGGCTTCCTCTTCGTCGAGCTTGAACTTGTTCACGCCGACAATGGTCTGATGCCCGGTATCGATGCGCGCCTGCGCGCGCGCGGCGGCTTCCTCGATGCGGGCTTTGGGCAAGCCCTGGTCGATGGCCTGCGCCATGCCGCCGAGCTGTTCGACTTCCTCGATGTGCGCCCACGCCTTGGCCGCAAGATCGGCGGTGAGGCGTTCGACATAGTAGGAGCCGCCCCAGGGATCGGCGGGGCGCGTCATGCCGCCCTCTGTTTGCAGCAGGATTTGCGTGTTGCGGGCGATGCGGGCGGAAAAGTCCGTGGGAAGCGCCAGCGCTTCGTCGAGCGAGTTGGTGTGCAGCGACTGCGTGCCGCCATAGGCGGCGGCCATCGCTTCGACGCAAGTGCGCACCGCGTTGTTGTAGACATCCTGCGCCGTCAGCGACCAGCCGGAGGTTTGGCAGTGCGTGCGCAGCGCCAGCGAACGCGGGTCCTTCGGCGCAAACTGGCGCATGAGCTTGGTCCAGAGCAGGCGCGCCGCACGAAGCTTGGCGATCTCCATGAGCGGGTTCATGCCGATGCCCCAGAAGAAGGAGAGGCGTGGCGCGAACTGATCGATGTCGAGGCCCGCGGCAAGGCCGGCGCGGACGTATTCGACGCCGTCGGCGAGCGTGTAGGCGAGTTCGAGGTCCGCGGTCGCGCCGGCCTCTTGCATGTGATAGCCGCTGATCGAGATCGAATTGAATCTCGGCATTTCGCGCGCGGTGTAGGCGAAAATATCAGAGACGATGCGCATCGACGGGCCGGGCGGGTAGATGAACGTGTTCCGCACCATGAATTCTTTGAGGATGTCGTTCTGGATCGTGCCGCTGAGCTTCACATGCGGCACGTTCTGCTCTTCGCCGGCGACGATATAGAGCGCCATGATCGGCAAGACGGCGCCGTTCATGGTCATCGACACGCTCATCTGGTCGAGCGGAATGCCGGCGAACAACGTGCGCATGTCGAGAATGCTGTCGATCGCCACGCCCGCCATACCGACATCGCCGACCACGCGCGGATGATCGGAATCGTAGCCGCGGTGCGTGGCGAGATCGAACGCGATGGAAAGTCCACGCTGCCCGTGCGCCAGATTACGCCGGTAGAACGCGTTGGAATCTTCCGCCGTGGAGAAGCCGGCGTACTGGCGAATGGTCCAGGGCTGCTGGACGTACATCGTGGCGTAGGGGCCGCGCCCGTAAGGCGGCAGGCCGGGGTAGCCGTCGACAAAATCCAGCCCGGCGCGATCGTCGGCAACATACGCGGTCTTCACCGCGATGCCCTCAGGCGTCAGCCAGTCTTCGCCGGGGGATGACGCGCTCTTGGCGACGCCCGTTTCAAGCGTGAGTTTGGAGAAGTCGGGGAACGTCATGTTGTTGGCCGTGAAGAAGAAGCAAACGCCGCCAAGGCCGCCGCGTCGCCGCGGAATGCGTTCAGATCCACCGGGCCCTGCACGCCGCGTTTATGGCCGCGGTTATGATGTTGCCAGATCACCCAGTCGCGTCGGCGGAAGCTGGGCTGCGACGCGATGGAGCGGATCCAGAAGCGCTCGCCGCGAAGCTCGCGCAGATGGGCGGCGTGAAACTCGCGCGTGGTGTAGATGATCGGCCGGATGCCGTAATGCGCTTCGACGCGATCCATAAAGGCCCGCGCTTCGGCGATGACGTCCGGCATAGTCGGCGCTTCGCGGCAGGGGCCCATGTGTTCGAGGTCGAGCGCCGGCGGCAGCATGCCCGCCGCGCGCGGCACAACCGCAATGAAGTTGGCTGCCTGCTGCGCGCCGGGGCGGCAGAGCGTGAAGAAGTGATACGCGCCGCGATAGATCTCCGTCTCGCCCGCGGCTTGCCAGTTGGCTTCGAAGCGCGGATCGACATGATCGGCGCCTTCCGTCGCCTTGATGTAGGCGAACGCCACGCCGTCCGCCGCCAGCGCGCGCCAATCGATTGCGCCCTGGTGATGCGAAACATCCACGCCCTGCACATCATAGCGCGCAGCCCAAGGCGTCCACCAGCCGCCCGCGGCCGCAATGACGCCCGCTAGCACAAGCGCAAGCGCGGCGCCGAGGGCGACCCGGATCATGGCTGCTTCTCCAGAGGTTTGTCTCGGATCGCGCCGCCGCGCCCTTCCCACCGTGAGATCGCGCGGCCGAGGCGGAGTTCGTCCTTCAGGCTGTCGCCGCGCAGGATATTAAGCACAAGCGCGGCAAACACGATGGGAAAGAACGCATAGAGCGGCGCCGCGAACCACCCGAGCCAGCGCGCGCTGTCGGCGAGCCACACAAGAACCGCCCCGAGGCCTGCGGCTGGCAGCATGACGCTGAGCACGATCGGAATGCGGCGCCAGCGCTCCTGGTTGGCTATGGCAAAAGCTGCGGCGTCGAACGTGTCGCCTTGTTCCAGACGCTCGAGCGCGCGCACGACGTCAGGTCCAAGCGGCGTGTACGGCAGCCACTGGCTCATGCGCCAATTCCCAGCGCCGCGTGCAGTGTCTCGAGTTCTTTGAGCGCATTTTGGCCTGCATACACGAACTGATCGACGCCCGCCGCGCGCAGGGCTTGTTCGCGCTCGCCCGGCTTGCCCGCCAGCACGATCCAATCTGAGCCGGCTGCTTTCAGACGCTGCGCGGCGTTTTCGGCATGCTCGGCGTACGCTGCGTCCGTCCCGCAGATGACCGCGACACGTGTTTGCGATGCTCGAAAGGCGTCAATCATGGCCTCGCGCGAAGCGTACTCATCCTCTTCGCCGATACTCGCGATCCCGCCTGCCGCTAATAGATTGCGCGCGTATTGGGCGCGCGCGCCGAATTGCGCGAGATGGCCCAGCGTGGCGAAAAAGATCGCGGGACGTTTCGCCTGTGCTTCGGCGCGGTCGCGGAGAGCTTCAAACGGCTCGGCCCAACGGAGGGGGGTGAGCCGCGCCCCCGCCCCTTGGGGCGGGGGTAGGGGGAGGGGGCGTGCAGGATGCGCGCCAAGCGCGGTTGACGTTTGTTCGCCCCCCCACCCGACCCTCCCCCCGATGGGGGGAGGGGGGGATACGACTTCCGGCATCGCCGCGCCCAGCAGCGGAAAATCCGTGACGCCCGTGATCGTCTCTCTGCGCGTCGCGATGAGCTGCTCCCGGCGCGTGCGCGCTTCGGTGACGAGATTTTGCAAGTATCCGTCCTGCAGCGCGGCGACGATGCCGCCGCGCGCTTCGACGGCCTGCATGAGCTCCCAGGCTTTGCCCGCGATGTCGCGTGTGAGCTTTTCCGCGAACCACGAGCCACCCGCTGGATCGGCGACATGGCCGAGGCGGCATTCCTCCAAGAGCACGTGCTGCGTGTTGCGCGCGACGCGCCGTGCGAACGGCGTCGGCAGGCCGAGCGCATCGGTGAAGGGATAAGCGGTGATGTCGTCAGCGCCCCCGATGGCGGCGGCGAAAGCGGCGGTGGTGACGCGCAGGATGTTGGTCCAGGCGTCGTAGCGCGTCATCATGCGGCGCGATGTGAAGGCGTGGATGTGCGCCGCCCGATGTTCCGGCGCCGCGCCGCTGGCTTCCATCACGCGCGCCCAACAGAGGCGAAGGGCGCGCAGTTTGGCGGTCTCGATGAGCACGTCGGGACCAACGCTGACAGTGACGCTCAGCGCTGCGCCTGCTTCACCGGCACTGAGTCCGTTCTCCGTGAGCGCGCGCAGATAGGCGATACCGCCGCACAAGGCGGCGGCGATCTCTTGCGCTTCCGTGCCGCCAGCTTCGTGAATCGGGCGCGCATCGATGCGCAGTGCGGTGGCTGTGGGAAGGGCGTTGCGCAAGCGCGCAGAGAATGCCACCGCGTCGACCAGATCGGACTGAGAAAAAACTCCTGTGCGCATGAGAGCGCCAATCGGATCGAGGTTGAAGGCGGTGCCGGGCGCCGCAACGCCCTTCAACTTGTCTTCGAAGAGGTTTGCCGTCCCGAGATCCGCGCCATCCAGGGATACGGGCGCCGCTTCTAGAATGACATTGGCAAGCGCCAGGTCGAGGTCACTCGCGCTGCGAATCGTGACGCCGCGCTCGCCTTCAGGATGAATCACTAACTCGATCGCGCTGACGCCGCCTTCGAGGTCGGCCAGAATTTCGCGATTGGTCTGCTCGATGTCGGGGTGCTCGTAAGCTTGTCGTATGCGCCACGCGCCTTGCCGCGCGCCCCGAATGAAGGGCGCGGCGCCGGGAAAGCCTGAGACGTCCGTCGCGGTGTGGATGTCCGGTTCGCGATAGAGCGGCTGGATCGGAACGCCGTCACTGGTCTGACCAACCAGTCGCTCCCATCGCGCGCCCTTGAGGCCCTGTTCGACCAGCGCGCGCCAGTCGGCCTCGTCGGCGGCTTCGCCCAGCTGCAAGGTCGGCTCGGACATTTCTCCTCCGCTTGACGCCATGTCAGCATCGACGCGCTTTTCATCGCGCGCTACGCCTTGGCGCAACCGGAGACAAGCATGGCCCTGCCGCCCCTGTTCGACAAGCTGCGCCTGCCAGCCGTCGGCGCCCCGCAATTCATCATCGCAAACCCCGAACTAGTGATCGAGCAGTGCAAAGGCGGCATCGTCGGGGGCTTTCCCGCGCTTAACGCGCGCCCGCAGCCGGTGCTGGACGATTGGCTTCACCGCATCAAGGACGCGCTGGCGGAGTGGGACGAGCAGCACCCCGAGACGCCCGCTGCGCCGTATGCCGTCAACCAGATCGTCCACAAGACGAATGCGCGCCTGGATGAGGATGTGGCGACCTGCGTGAAGCATAAGGTGCCGATCGTGATCACCTCGCTAGGCGCGCGGCCGGAAGTGAACGAAGCGATCCATTCCTACGGCGGCATCGTGCTGCACGACGTCATCAACATCACGTTCGCCAGGAAGGCGCTAGAGAAGGGCGCTGACGGCCTCATTGCCGTGTGCGCGGGCGCTGGCGGTCACGCGGGCGGGCTCTCGCCGTTCGCGCTTGTTCACGAAATCAGAGAGTTCTTCGACGGCCCGCTGCTGCTCTCCGGCGCCATAGCCACGGGGCGGGGCATTCTCGCGGCGCAGGCCATGGGCGCGGATCTCGCCTATATGGGCTCGGCCTTCATCGCCACGAAAGAAGCCAACGCGCCCGAGGCCTACAAGCAGATGATCGTCGATTCCACGGCCGGCGATATCGTTTACACCAACCTTTTCACCGGCGTGCTCGGCAATTACTTGCGCGGCTCAATCGAGGCGGCAGGACTCGATCCCTCAAATCTTCCCGAAAGCGATCCGAGCAAGATGGATTTCGCGGGCGGCTCGTCGAAAGCAAAGGCCTGGAAGGACATCTGGGGGGCAGGCCAGGGCGTCGGCGCCGTGCACGAAATCGTCAGCTGCGCCGAGCTGATCGCGCGGCTGAAGCGCGAGTACGAGGAAGCAAAACGGGGACTGTGCGGGCGCTAATCCTCCTAAAGTGCGGGCGGCTTTAGACACGCATTTGTTTCAAGAACAGGAGTTTACGCTCTGAAGGCGCGCGCTACTTTCGCGATCAATCCGACCGAGGGTGAACGGCCTTAAGCTTCTCGTTCAAACGAGGAGCCCATGACACAAACACCGACCCAAAAGCCCGCGATGCGTTCGCTGACGCTGCAGAGCGCCGCCGCCATCGCCATTGCTTTCGCAGCTGAGCGTCTTGGCGTCACCCTGCCTGCTGGCGCGGCGCAACACATCGCGAGCGCCTTCTTCGATCTCGTCGTCACGCTTGGCCTCATCGGCGTCGCCGTCGGCCGGGCGCGCACCACCGCGCCGATCGTCTGAGGAGGGCGCGATGCACAGAACCCTCCGCGTCATTGCGCTTACCCTTGCGCTGGCCGCCACGCCGGCGTGCGCATCGCTCTCGCTCGGCCAAACGCGGCTCGAAAATCCCGTCGCTGCGGCCCGCACGCTCGACCAGCGCGCCTATGCGCTGCTGCACGCCTACGCCGCCATCGTCGAAGAAGCGACTGACATTGCGCGCGATCCGGCAGCGCCGCTTGCGTTCAAGCGCGCGCTGGGGACGGCCGAGCAGGCCGCCACTCCGGCGGCCGAGACGCTGGCCGTTGCGGTCCGCGCCTACGTGCAGGCGCGCGCCGATTTCGAAGCTGCGTCAGATCACGCCCAGCCTGTCCTGCAACGCAGCGCCGTGGCGCTCGCGATCGCCGCCCATCGCCTCAACGCAGCCATAGAAGCCGCCGAGGCGCCCATCGCCGAACTTGAAGGCCTAATCCGCGCGCGGCGCGGCTGAAGGAGAACCCCGATGCTAAATCTCATTCTGCAGGTGCAGATGTTGCTGGCGGCGCTGTCCGCCTTCCTGCCGCTCGTGCCTGAAGCGCAGCGCGCCCGCGCTGCGGCGATTCTCGATCTCGCCGCCAATGCGCTCGCCGCCGGCGGCGCCGTCGCGGCCAACGTCGATGATTTGGCCAAGAAGCTCGCTGAGGTGCGCGCCGATGTCGAGGCCATGGCAGCGCGCGGCCATGCCGTGAGCGGCAACGAAATGGACGCGGCGCTCGCCCGCGTGCGCACCGCTTCGGCCGCGTTTCGGGAAGCGCTGGGGGAAGCCGAGGCGATAACAACCGCCGTTCCGTGAGCCAATGCCGGCTGGAAGCGGGGGCCCTCATCGAATGTGATTTTCGGACCTAGGGACGGTCTGAACAAGCCGCAGCGGGGCCGGTTTGCAAGGGATTTGCGTGGGCGAGAGCGGCTTTTGCGGGCGCGCGGCGGGCGCGCGGCGGGCGCCGGCGCCATCGGCGGCGGCCG
>Ga0073934_10001709_pt1 | contig 50697 bp, 45 predicted proteins | sample LarsenN4metaG_FD_76834 | JGI IMG/M metagenome (GOLD analysis project Ga0073934, IMG submission 76834) | Hot spring sediment bacterial and archeal communities from British Columbia, Canada, to study Microbial Dark Matter (Phase II) - Larsen... ...
CGGCCGGCGGGTACGGCCTCCGAGCCGCAGCGCGACGCCTCCTGCGCACGGGCGTCGAGCGCCGCGCCGGCCAGCAACCCTGCCGCTATGATAGGGGCCCACCCGCCCATGGCCTTAACGAAAAAGGCGGAATTGGGCGCAACTGGGGCGCCGGCTGTCACAAAGGGAAAATTGTGGCGCGGGTTGTGGGTATTCTGATCCCTTGTCCGGGGTCTCGGCCTTTGTAGAAATCCGTCATAGCGGCGCTTCGCAGTCACGCGGGAGAATTGGCGATGATTCAGGTCAGGCGGCTCGGGCATGCGACCTTCAAGACACCCGATCTCGGTCGGATCGTGGACTACTGGACCCGGATCATCGGCCTGACGGTGGTGGAGCGCGACAAGACCCGCGCCTTCCTCGCCACCAAATACGGTGAGGAGGCGATCGTCGTGGAGGCCGGCGATAACGCCAACCTCGTGCGGGCCTCATTCCAGGTCGCGCCCGGGACCGAACTCGCCGACGTGCAGAAGGGCCTTGCCGCGCACGGCGTCGAGAGCGAAATCCGCAGCGATGTCTCGCCCGGCGTCGCCAGGGCGGTCTGCTTCACCGATCCCAAAGGGACGCTGCTCGAAATCTATTCGGACTATCGCTTTGCGAAGCGCGACACCGTCGAGCAGGGCATCATGCCGCTCAAGTTCGGGCATCTCGCCTACCGCGTGAACGATCCGGTGAAGGTGACGGCGTTCTACACCGACGTGCTCGGCTTCAAGGTATCGGACTGGATGGGCGACCGCTTCTCGTTCCTGCGCTGCGGACGCGACCACCACACCGTGAACTTCGCGCGCTACGCCGAGGAGCGGCTGCACCATGTCGCGTTCGAGGTCTCCGACATGGCGGAGGTGCAGCGTGCGAGCGACTTCCTGGCCCGCAACGACATCCACCTGGTGTGGGGTCCGATCCGCCATCTCGTCGGCCACAACATCGCCGCCTATCACCGCAACCCCGACGACCAGCGGGTCGAGATCTTCGCTGAGATGGACATCATGCGCGACGAGGCGCTTGGCTATTTCGAGCCACGGCCGTGGCATCAGGATTTCCCGCAGCGCCCGAAAGTGTGGCCGGCAGACGCATTGCGCGCCTATTGGGGCTTCGGCTCGTTCGGGCAGTTTCCGGGCTATCCGTGAGGCACAAACACGAATGAGCGCGAGCCGTCTGCGCGCGGCTTGAACAGCGTCACACGGCGGCGGCTGAGCAGCTCGCCTGCAATCCGGTCCATCATAGCTCTGAGCCTTGTCTGATCGACGCCGCCGGCAAGCATCACCGCTTCGACGATCGGATCGGACAGCATCTCGTCGAGCGTGGGTTCACGGGGGAGGCCGAAGGTTTCGCGGATCGGGACGATCGTGATCATTGTGCTGTGCGGTGTCATTCTGCGCCAATCCTGATGGGAGTCAGATGCGGAGCGAATTCGTCGGGTGACGCGTCGAGGGTCGCGGAATCGCCGGCCGGCTCGTCCTCACGGACGCGGAACCACAGCGCGTAGAGCGCCGGCACCACCAGCAGCGTGAGCACCGTGGCCACGGCGAGCCCGCCCATGATGGTGATCGCCATCGGGCCCCAGAACAGGCTGCCCGCGAGCGGGATCATGCCCAGGATGGCGGCCAGCGCGGTCAGCACGACCGGGCGCGCGCGGCGGACAGTGGCGTCGACGATTGCGCGGTGGCGCCCATGCCCGGCGGCGATGTCGTGATCGATCTGGTCGACCAGGATCACGGTATTGCGCATGATCATGCCGGCCAGCGCGATCATGCCGAGCAGTGCCACGAAGCCGAACGGCCGGTTGGAGATAAGCAGCGCCGCGGTGCCGCCGATGACGCCAAGCGGCGCAGTCGCGAACACCAGCGCCAGCCGCGAAAAGCTCTGGAGCTGGATCATCAGGATTAAGAGCATTGCCACCGCCATGACCGGGAATACGGCCGCGAGCGAAGCGTTCGCCTTGGCGCTCTCCTCGATCGCGCCACCGGTCTCGATGCGATAGCCGTAGGGCAGGGCGTCCTTGATCGGCTGAAGCCGCGGCAGCACCTCGTTGCTGACATCGGGTGCCTGCACGCCGTCGACGATGTCGCCGCGCACGGTGAGCACGAGTTCGCGGTTGCGCCGCCATAGGATCGGCTCCTCGTACTCGTAATGCAGGCGCGCGATCTGCGACAGTGGCACCGCCACGCCGTTGCGGGTGGTGATCGTGAGGTTCGGCAGCCGCGCGAGGTCGAGCCGCTCGGCCGAGACGGCGCGTGCCACCACGGCGATGCTCTCGATGCCTTCGCGGTACTGTGTGATGGTGAGCCCGGACAGCAGCGTTTGCAGCGTCTGCGCCACGTCCTGCGGCGTCAAGCCGAGCGCGCGGGCCCGGTCCTGGTCGACTTCGAGCCGGATCGAGCGGGCCTGTTCGCCCCAGTCGAGATGCGGATCGATGAGCTTGCGGTTGTCCGCCATCACCTTGCGCACCTGCTCGGCGTATTCGCGCACCTTCAGCGGGTCGGGACCGATGACGCGGAATTGCACCGGATAGCCGACCGGCGGACCGAACACGAAGCGGTCGACACGGGTACGCGCTTCCGGCAGGGCGCCGTCGGCCAGCGCGCGTTCGAGCCGCGCCTTGACGCGCTCGCGCGCCTGAAGATCGCGGGTGACGATGACGATCTGCGCAAAGCTCGTATTGGGCAGCACGGGATTGAGCCCGAGCCAGAACCGCGGCGCGCCCTGGCCGACATAGCTGGTGTAGGTCACGATGTCGGAATCGCCGGTGAGCAGGGCCTCGGCCTTGCGGGCGGTCGCATTGGTGACGCCGATGGCGGTGCCCTCGGGAAGCTGCATCTCGAAGAACAGTTCGGTCCGGGTCGAGGTTGGGAAGAACTGCTGCTGCACCAGCGGGAAGGCGGCGAGCGCGACGGCGAATATGCCCACGGTCGCGGCGACCACGGTCTTGCGCCAGCGCAGGCAGGTTTCGATCACGCGCCGGAGTGCGCGGTAGGCGCGCGTATCGTAGATCGCGTGCGCATCGTCCTGTGCTGGGTCGGCAGAACGTGCTGCGGCGCGCTTCGCAAAATTGGGCAGCAGCTTCACACCGAGATAGGGCGTAAACAACACCGCCACGAACCACGACGCGATCAGCGCGAGCGCGACGATCCAGAAGATTCCGCCGGCGTATTCGCCGGTCGACGAATTAGCGAAGCCGACCGGCAGGAAGCCGGCCGCGGTTACCAGCGTACCGGTCAGCATCGGGAACGCGGTCGAGGTCCAGGCGAAGGTGGCGGCGCGGGCGCGGTCGAGACCCTGTTCCATCTTCACCACCATCATCTCGATGGCGATGATGGCGTCGTCGACCAGGAGCCCGAGCGCGATGATCAGCGCGCCGAGCGTGATGCGATGCAGGTCGAGGCCGCCCGCGTACATGACGATGAACACGATCGCCAGCACCAGCGGCACCGACAGCGCCACCACGATGCCGGTGCGCCACCCGAGCGTGATGAAGCTCACCAGGAGCACGATGCCGAGCGCCTCCACGAAGGTACGCAGGAATTCCGACACCGAGCCGTCGACGATCTGCGGCTGGTCGGCAACCTGGGTGATCTCGATGCCGACCGGAAGCTCGGCGGTGATCGCCCGCATCGCCGCCTTCAGGTTCTCGCCCAACGTGAGGATGTTGGCACCGTCCTGCATCGAGACGCCAAGCCCGAGCGCCGGGCGGCCGCCCTCGCGCAGGAGGAAACCAGGCGGGTCCTCGTAGCCGCGCCGTACCGTGGCGATATCGCCGAGGCGGAACACCCGCCCGTCCGCCTGCACCGGCACCGCAGCGATGGCATCGGCGCCGGAGAAGGCGCCGGTCACCCTCAGATGCACGCGGTCCGCTTTGGTGTCGACCGATCCGCCGGACACGACGGCATTCTGCCGGGCCACGCTCTCGAAGATCTGCTGCGGGGCAACTCCCAGCGTCGCAAGCCTGGCGTGGCTGAATTCGATGAAGATGCGCTCCGGCCGCACGCCGATGAGATCGACCTTGTTGACGCTCTCGACCCGCAGCAGCCGCTGTCGGATATCTTCGGCGCGCGCCTTCAAGTCGGCGAGGCTCAAGCCGTCGGCTGTGATCATGTAGAGGGCGGAATAGACGTCGCCGAACTCGTCATTGAAGCTCGGGCCGATGATGCCGGCAGGCAGCTCGCCGCGGATGTCGCCGACCTTCTTGCGCACCTGGTACCAAAGCTCGCGGACGCGGCGCGGCGGGGTGGTATCGGAGAGCGTGACCTGGATGAAGGCGACGCCCGGCTGCGAGTAGCTGGCCACGCGATCGAGATACGGCAGCTCCTGGAGCTTCTTTTCGATTTTGTCGACGACCTGCGACTGCACGTCGGCGGCGGTCGCACCCGGCCAGGCGACGTGGACGTTCATCACCTTGATGGTGAACGACGGATCTTCCGCGCGGCCGAGCCTGGAATAGGAGTAGAGCCCGGCGGCGCCGATCAAGAGGATCAGGAACAGCACCAGCGCCTGGTGCGTGATCGCCCATTCCGACAGATTGAAGCGCTTCATGTCGCTGCTCCCGGGGCGAAGGGTGAAGCTATTGCGCGGCTTCGATGGCGCGCACCTGGAGGCCTGCTTCGAGTTTCTGGACGCCGAGCGTGACGATCCGGTCGCCGGTCTCGATGCCGGAAGTCACCAGTGCGACCTCGCCGGTGAAGGACGCCACCGTCACCAGCCGCCGCTCGAGGGCGCCGGTCTCGTTCACCACGTAGACCGCGGGGCCGGTCCCGCGGTTGAGCACGGCGGCCAGCGGCAGCCGCGCCACTGGGGCTTCGCCGCTGCGTTCGAGGTTCACCATCGCGGTCATGCCGAAGGCGACGGAGTCGTCGGCATCCTGGATGGTGAACCGCGCCGCGAAGGTGCGGGTGGCGCTGTCGGCCTGGGGCGCGAGTTCCCGCAGTCTGGCTTGAAAAGTGCGATCGCGGTCGGACCACAGCCGCACCGTCGCCTTGGCCCGCCGCACGTCGGCGAGCCAGGTTTCGGGCAGCGCGACCACAGCTTCCTTTTCGCCGCGGTGGGCCAGCCGTGCCACCGGCTGGCCGATGGCGACCACCTGTCCCGGCTCGGCCAGCGTCGCGGTGATGACGCCGTCGGCGTCCGCCCTGAGCTCGGCATAGGCGAGCTGGTTGCGGGCCAGATCGAGTGCCCGCCGCGCCCGCGCCAGCCGGCCCTCGGCCTCGTCATTGGCGGCCTGCTTGCGGTCGAAATCCGCTACCGCGGCATAGCCGCGCGCCTTCAGCGTGGTGTAGCGCTGCAGATCGGCGGCGGCCTGCGCGAGGTTCGACGTGGCGGCCGCGAGCTCGGCCTCTGCGCTTTCGACCTGGAGCGTCAGGTCGCGAGTATCGAGCCGCGCGATCACGTCGCCCGTGCTGACGCGGTCGCCGACATTGACCAGTCGCGCCACGATCTTGCCGGCGACGCGGAAGCCGAGGTCGGATTCATGGCGCGCACGGACGACGCCGACGAACTCGCGGGCGATGCCGCCGCTCTCGAACTGGACGCGCTGGACCTGCACAGGCCGCTCCGACTTCGGCGCGGGTGCCGTTTCCGCCGAACAGGCGGCGAGCGCCAGGGCGGTAGCGACCAGGGCCAGCGGACGTCCGAATACGCGTGGCCAATCGGCCCGTTCGAAGCCGAATACACCGAACACGCGGCCGTTCGGGCTGCGTTCGGTTGGGGCGGTTTGATGGCTGATGACTGACGAAAATAGGAAATCGTCAGACTTTGGTCGTAGTGCGGCGTTAGGAAACTTAGTCATGACGGAATTACCTGGGGGTGAGGGCTCGCAACTGGAAGCGAATCTGCGCCCGCGCCTCAGCTTCGATATTGAGGCCGTCCTGGAGTGCCTGGGCGAGCAGGACCGGATGGCAGAAAGCGATGAACGAACGCATGATCTGCGCCGAAGTTTCCTTCGGGTCGACGGCCTCGAACTCGCCCGACTCGATGCCGTCGCGCAGGATCAGTTCGATCGCGGTCCGGATGACCTCCTTGTGCGCCAGGATGGCGTCCCAGCTCTGTTCCATCGCGACCATCACGATGTCGTTAACCTTCTGTTCTTCCAGAAGGTTTTCCTTGTGATAGGCCATGATTTCGAGCTGAAGCCGTTCCAAGCGCTGGCTTGCCGGCGCGCGCGAGCGTGCGATCGGCCAGACCTTCTCCTCCAGTTCGTTCAGGCAACGCTGGCAAATCGCCTGGACGATCGCGGTCTTGGAGGGAAAGAACCGGTAGATGTTGGCCGGCGACATCCGCAGTTCCGCGGCAATGTCGGCCACTGCAGTCTTGGCGTAGCCGAGCCGCCGGAACAGCGCCTCGGCCGTCTCCATGATCCGCGCGCGGGTATCGTCGGGCCGGGTCTTGAGCTGGGTGATCATGGGCCGATCGGATCCTGCGCCGGATGAGTGACGATTTTTATAATTCGTCACATTGGCGGCGTCAAGCCCCACGCTGGATTCTCCACCAGCTCGAAAAACGGCAGGGATTGGCGGAAGTTACGGCGCGGCGTTCGCTGTCGCGCCGGCGGCTTCGGGGATCAGAGCCGTCCGGAAAGGCGAACCGCCACAGTCGCGTGACGGTTCCCCTTGCCCACGGCCGATCAGCCGACCTTCAGGTTCTCGGCGGACTCGCGGCCGCGGTTGCTGACAATTTCATACTGCACGGTCTGGCCCTCGTTGAGGGTGCTGAGGCCAGCGCGCTCGACGGCGGAAATGTGGACGAATACATCCTTGCCGCCGCCCTGAGGTTGAATAAAACCGTAGCCTTTGGTCGGGTTGAACCATTTCACGGTACCGGTAGCCATCGTCGTCTCCAGTGCACGTTGTGTCGGCGAGTGCTCGCTCTCGCGTTACGGCGAGAAGCGCGTTCCGAGTTTTGCGAAATGGCTTGGGGCAACCCGGAGCGGGGAGCTTGCAAGACAGACCGAAAACCTGGCGCCTGATAGTTGTACGGGCGCCAATTGGGGCGGTCAATCAAGCTTCCGGCCTTATTTCCCCTCCAGGATGGCCTTGTACCTCGCGATCAGCTGGGGTGGCGACTGCGCCAGACGGGCGATCATGCCGCGCACGGTCGCGCCGTCGAGCGGGCTGACGTCGAGATCGAGCTTCTTGGCCTCCGTCAGGTAGTCCGGATCCCGGAACGTCTTCATGAAGGCGGTCTGGAGAATCTGCGCGCGATCCGCGGGGACGCCCGGCGGCGCGACGTAGGGGTAGGTGACCCGAAACGGCAGCTCGACCAGTTCCAGCATGGCCCGGTCCTGTGGGTCGGTGGCAAGCTCGCGCGCCGTCGGCACGTTCGGCATCCTCGCCCAGCGCGTCTCGCGACCGAATTGCAGGAGGAAGCGCAGCCGGCCGTCCCGCACGTAGCCGCGATAGGCCCCGACCTGGAGCGGCGCCCAGCCGATCGCGCGGCCGTCGATCTCGCCGCGCTCCATCGCGATCGACAGATCGGTCGAGCCCTTGTAGCCGCGGATCAGGTTGAGGTTAAGCTTGAGCACGTCCTTGGCGACCAGGACCACGTCGGTGTCGGTGCCGCCGGCGCCGAGCCCGCCGATCAGCGCCGGCCTGACCTTGGGGTTCTTGAGGTCGGCGACGGTGTTGAACGGCGCGGTATCCATGGTCACCAGGAAATAGGCGCTGTCGGCGTAGCTCGACGAGGTGCCGAGCCAGGTGTAGTTCTCGGCCTTGTACTTGGCGGCGGCGACGCCGAGCGTCGGGTGCATCGGCGTGGCGCGCGACAGCACCGCGAAGGTCAGCCCGTCCGGCTCGGCGACCGAATACATGTAATTCGCTGCCGTCAGCCCGCCCGCCCCCGGCATGTTCTTGACGATGATGTTGGCGACGCCCGGAATATATTTCTTCATGTGACGGGCGAGCGCGCGGGCGGCCGCGTCGTAGCCGCCGCCGGCGGCATTGCCCACGATCAGCGAGACCGTCTTGCCGTCGTAGAAGTTCGGCTGCGCGTGAGCCGGTAGATCGACCGACACTGCAACGGTTACTGCGAAACCAAATGCACAGCGCCCGATCTTCATCGACATTGTCCCTGTAAGCGATTGTCGCGCAAATTGTTCGGCGCTGCGACGTTCCGGCCGTCGCCCTTCGAGGGTAGGCCTCCGGCCTGGCACTCAGGGTGACGGCGATGGGTTCTACGCGGCCACAAGCTCATGCCGCCAGATTCCCGAACTTCCGCAGGTTTGCCTTCTGCGCCTCGTTGCGCGGTGGCAGCCTGAACAGCCGCGCCGCGGTCCCGCCGAGGATGTTATGCTTGGCCTTCTCCGACAGGAACGGCAGGTCGTAGATGGTCGACGGCAGGTCGAAGTCCCAGTGCGGATAGTCGGACGCGTAGAGCAGCTGCGTTTCCGCATTGATCATTTCCAGCGTGCACTGCAATCCGCGCTTGTCCACCGTCTCCATCGGTTGCGACGCATAATACATGTCGCGCATGTAGTCGGACGGCCGCTTCTTCAAGAGCGGGTATTCCGACGGCCGCAGCATGAACTCGTGATCGAGCCGCTGCATCAGGAACGGGATCCAGGCAAGGCCGCCCTCGATCCAGATCACCGGCAGCTTCGGGAAACGCTCGCCAAGTCCGTTCGTCACCCAGTTGGTAACGTGCAGGATGTTATAGAACGGAAATCCGAGCCCATGCACCGAGGCGAAGCGGTTCAGACTCTTGAACACCGGCTCGGTCGGATTGATCGCGGAGTGGAACGACAGCGGCAGCCCGCGCTCCTCAAGCGCACGATAGATCTTCATGTGGGCGTTGTGATGCACCGGTTGCGAGCGCACCGACGTGATCATGAAGCCCGCCACGCCCTTCCTGCCGGCGAAGGTCTCGATCTGGCGCATCGCGGCGTCAGGCTCCACCAGCGGCAGGCTCAGCATCGAATAGAAGCGGCCGTCGGATTCCGGGATGGCCTTCTCGGTGAGCCAGCGGTTATAGGCCCAGGACAGCTCGACCTCCATCTCGGGGTCGTGCGACAGCCCGATGGCGAGCATCAGCGTCGGGTAGAGGCAGGAATAGTCGACGCTCATCGCGTCCATCCAGCGGTGGCCGAGCTGCACGTCGCGCATCTTCCCCGGCTCGGTCTTCTCCGACGAGCGCATGGGATAGCGCGTGATGCGCCCGCCCATGTCCTGGAAGCCGACCGCCACGTTCGGCACCAGGCTGCCGCGGCCCTTGGCGCGTCCCGCGATCGCGAGCTGGCGCAGCACGTCGTTCTCCACAAACGGGAGAATGTCGTCCATGCACTCGTTCTCGTAGTGATGGGCGTCGACGTCGACGATCAACATGTCGTCGAACTTGCGCGCTTGAGCCTGCTTCCTGGCATGGGCAAGCAGGCGGGTGGTGTTGAGCTCCTCGATCGGCACGCGCCGGCCGCGATCGGCGATCAGGTCCATGGGTCGTCTCCTGAATTGTTCTGGTTCGGCAGCGTGCCATCCGGATCGCAACTATATACTCCCTTGCGCCCGGCGGGAAAGTCGGCACGGGGGCGCCTGCAATCGAGCCGGCCGCCCGGGCTAACGCGCGTAAATGATGGACGTGCCGATACGGCCGCGGCTGCCAAGCACTTCGACCGATACGTCGCGATGATGACGACGCACGCACAGGTCGACCGACGCTTGGCCGAGTCGGAGGTCGCGCAGCACGACTTCGTTCAGGAATTCGGGAAGGTGCGGATTGCGCAACCGGATTTCGCTCGACGGCGGGTCGAATTCGATGCCAAGCATCGCTTCGAGGAGCGTAAACGGCGTCGCGCTTGCCCAGGCCTGCGGCGCGCAAGCGACCGGATAGAGCGTAGGGCCGCGGCCGCGGGCGCGGCGGAACCCGCAGAACAATTCGGGCAGGCGGCGCATTTCCATGTAGGAGGCGACATCGAACAGGCCCTTGAAGATGCGCTCCACCGAGCGCTTCAGTCCGTACCTCGCCAGTCCGAGCGCGATCAGCGCGTTGTCATGCGGCCAGATCGAGCCGTTGTGGTAGGACATCGGGTTGTAACGCATTTCGTCGCAGGCGACGGTGCGGACACCCCAGCCCGAGAAGAAGCGCGGCTCCAGCAACTGCGCGGCAACACGGACGGCATGGTCGGCGCGGCAAATGCCGGTGAACAGCGCCTGCCCGGCATTGGAGGTGCGAACGCGGCACGGGCGCTTACGGCCGTCGAGAGCGATGGCGTAAGTACCGAGCTCTTCGCACCAGAATGCCTCGTTGAAGCGCACCTTCAGGTGCTCGGCTTCGGCGTCGACCCTCGCGGCCAGCTCGTTCTTGCCGAGCCGCCGCGCGCAGCGTGCGGCCGCACGCTTGGCCGCATAGACATAGCCCTGGACTTCGGCGAGCGCGATATATCCCTGTGCCAGACTGCCGTCGGCATGGAAGATCGCATCCTCCGAATCCTTCCATCCCTGATTGGTCAGCCCCAGATCGCTTGTGCGCTCGTATTCGACGAAGCCGTCGCGATCGGGATCGCCCGGTCCGTCGATCCATTGCAGGGCCGCCTCAATCGACGGCCACAGCTCCCGCAACACGGTATCGTCGCCGGTGCGATCGGAATAGAGACCGGCAAGCAAAACGAACAGGGGCGTAGAATCGACACTGCCGTAGTAGAGGCCGAAAGGGATTTCGCGCAGCCGTGCCATCTCGCCGCTGCGCATTTCGTGCAGGATCTTTCCGGGCTGGGCATCCGCCCCCGGGTCGTCGGCGGTTGCCTGGTAGGCGGCGAGCCGTCGCAACACGCCGAGCGCGATGCCGGGATCGAGCCACAGCAAATGAATGGCCGAAATCAGTCCGTCGCGGCCGAACGTGGTCGAGTACCAAGGAATGCCGGCGTAGGGATACGGGCCCTGCGCCGTGTCGGTGATCAGCATCCGCAGATCGGACATCGACCGGCACAGAATCTCGTTGAAAATGTCGTTCGAGGTCTCGACTGTCGCGGCATTGCGCGAAGCCGCCCTCAACTCCCGTCTCGCTTTGCGCATGCCCCGCAGAAAAGGCTCCGGCGGAGAAACGTCTCCGTCCCCGCAGCGGACGGTCAGGAACAGCGGTTTCGACTCTCCCGGCAAGAGTTCGACAAGATACGATGCCGCCTCCGGATCGAGTTCCGACGGCGGAGGATCGAATCTCAGCGTCGTGCTTCTCGCCACGTCGTCGAGCCCCCGATAGCCGAGGACGACCCGATCGCGCTCGACGAGCGCCGGCAAGAGATTGCCGCGCCGTTCGCGCACGAGCCCGCGTACCTCGAACAAATCGGCGAAATCGCTCGCAAAAAGCAGCGTCACGCGCACTGCGACCCGGCGCTGGCCATAGTTGCGAAGCCCAAGCCGGTGATAGGCCGTGCTGCGCCACAGAAACATTGTGCGCACCACGTGTACGGTGGCTTTGGGAAGCAGCAGCCGCTTGTCGAAATAGATATCCGGATTGGTGAGATCGGCCGCCAGAACGGCGTTGTCGTCGCGCAGACTGGAGCCGAGTAGCAGCGGCTGCAACCGGTTAACCAGCAGTTCCAGGCGGGAGAGATGGCGCGTGTCGGCATGGAACAGGCCGTCGGGACCTCCGGCGGCAGCGCCAATGTCGCCGTGGCCATCGATGACGACGAAGGTATCGCCGTGCTTCAGGGTCCGGCGTGGACGCGTCGCCGGGCCGGTCGCGGGGATGTAGAACGGAGCCTGCTGGCCCGCGTCGATCGCGGGGATGACCTCCAGCATGGAACCGGTCGGGTCGGGAATCGGGCCCATCGGGTTTGTCTCGCCCAAGTCTGCGCCGCCCCCGGAATCCGATGCATTCTATCGGCTTCCTTGGCGACATGCGAGGTAGCGCTGGGATTGCGCTCACGCAACGAACTGCTCTCCCCGGTCCGGCTCGACCGTCTCGGACACGGACTTGGAAGGCGTCAGCGTCGGCGCCGCCTCGGTCCGGTGACGACGCAGCGAACGGTAGATTCGCAGGTAGTCCTTGGCCATGCGAGCTGCCGAAAACCGCTCTTCGAAGCGGGCGCGCACCCTGCGCCGGTCGAGGGCCAGGACCCTGGGCAGCGTTTCGACGGCCTGCTCCACGGAACCGACGATGTAGCCGGTCACGCCTTCGTCGATCACTTCGGGGACCGATCCGCACCGGAACGCCAGCACCGGCGTACCGCAGGCCATGGCCTCGATCATCGCGAGCCCGAACGGCTCCGGCCAGTCGACCGGAAACACCAACGCGCATGCCTGTCCCAGAAACTCGGTCTTGGCCCGCTCGTCGATCTCGCCGACGAACTCGATTCCCGGTTCGCTCAAAAGCGGCTCGATTTCGCCCCGGAAATAGTCGAGGTCGACCTTATCCACTTTGGCGGCGATCTTGAGCGGCAAACCGGCCGCCCGCGCAATGGCGATAGCGCGGTCGGGACGCTTCTCGGGAGAGATGCGCCCGATGAAGGCCAGGTAGCCGCCGCGCGGGTCGAACGTCGGCCGGTGTAGGTGCGTCGGCAGGCCGTGATGCACCGTGCCCACGAAATTGGCGTCAGCGATCGGCGTCCGCTGCGCATTCGAGATCGAAACCAGCGACACGCCTCGAAAGTGCCGATAAAGCGGTTTGCAGTCGGGCAGGTCTTGCCGGCCGTGCAGCGTCGTGAGGGTCGTAACGGGATGGGAGTGAAACAGCGGAAACTGAAGATAGTCGATATGGAAATGAATGACGTCGAAGCGGTGTGCGCAGCGCCTGACGCGGTCCAGCATCAATACCAGCGACGGCATGGGATCGCGGGCGTCGGGATCGAGCCGCAAGGCGCGCGGCGCACAGGGCACAAGCTCCGCGGCAGTGACGGAGTCGCCGCTTGCGAACAATGTGACCTCATGTCCTTGACCGACCAGCTCCTCGGTCAGGTACGACACGACCCGTTCGGTCCCGCCATAGAGCCGAGGCGGAACGCTTTCCATCAAAGGCGCAACCTGCGCAATCCTCATGCCCAACCCTTCGCGAGGGGCCGCCAGAACAGCCAACGCCCGCCGGGCGAGGCGGTTCCGCCATCCGGTTGGCCCGATTCCCATATTGTCGATGCTGCGGCCGGCGGTCGCCGCCGCGTGCGCAAGCGAGTTAGGTGCGCAATTTTGGCGATTCAAGAGTTGGAGTCGCTGCCGGCGGCGCCTGCGCCGGCGAGGCTGAAGGGCCAGCCCGCCGGTAGGACGGAAGGCCTCAGAAACGCGGGTCAGTTGCGGTAGCTCGGGTCGATCCGGTCGAGCAGGCGCAGATAGGCCGGCCAGTCGGCGGCGCCGCGGCCGGCGTCGTGCGACTGGTACTGCGCGGCCACCTTCTCGCAGATGTCGCGCGGAATCTCGATCAATTCGGCGCCGGTCGCCTCCATGCGCAATTGAATCTCGGCGGCACTCATCAGGTACTTCATCAGGACGAACGCCTCGCGCGCGTTCTTGCCGACGGTCAGGAAACCGTGATTGTTCAGAATCAGCGCGCGGTTGTTGGAGAGCGCCTGGAGGATGCGCGCCCGTTCGCCGAAATCCTCGGTAATTCCTTCATACGGGTGATAGCCGATGCGGTTGTGGAAGCGCATCGCCTGTTGCGACACCATCCTCAAGCCATGCTTGAGGCCGGACAGCGCCATGCCGGTTTCGGTGTGGACATGGACCGAGCAGTTGACGTCCGGGCGGCCAGTAAGCACGCCGCCGTGCAGGGTGAAGCCCGGACGATTGACGCCGGCCGACTCGTCGAGATCGTCGCGCATGTCGACCTTGACGAGGTTCGACGCCGTCACCTCGGTCCAGAGCAGTTCATGGCGCTTCATCAGGAACTTGGTATCCTCGCCGGGCACCCGCATGGCGCAGTGGTTGTAGATGACGTCGTCCCAGCCGTAGTGCGCGCACAGCCGGTAGACGGCGGCGAGGTCGACGCGCGCCTGACGCTCGCCGTCTGACACCTTCGCAAGATCGACGGCCGCTTTGGCATGGATGTTCATTCGGCATGACCCTCGGTCGGAGAATTTGCGTTCATTGCAGCTTAGCACCGGACGCTTTGATAATCCTCGCCCATTTCGGGATTTCCGCCTTGATATAGGCGGCAAGCTCCTCCGGGGTTGTGAGCAGGATGTCGAGGCCGAGGCTGGTGAGCTGCTTGCTGACGGCGGCATCCCTGAACGTCGTCATCAACGCGCTGTGGAGCTTGGCCAGCACATCCTTCGGGGTTTTGGCCGGTGCCACCACCGCGTGCCAGGCGACCGCTTCGAAGCCCGGGAAGCCGAGCTCGGCCACGGCAGGGATATCCGGCAACAGCGCGGTGCGCTTGAGCGTGGTGACCGCCAGCGCCCGCAGCTTGCCGGACTCCATATGCGGCTTCGCCGGCGAGACCGACGAGAACATCATCTGCACATGGCCGGCGATGATGTCCTGGAGGGCGGGGCCGGTGCCCTTGTAGGGCACATGCACGAGATTGATCCCGGCTTCGGCCTTCAGGAGCTCGGCGGCGAGGTGAGGGGAGGAGCCGTGCCCGCCGGAGGCATAGCTGACCTTGCCGGGATTGGCCTTGGCATAGGCAATCAGCTCGGCCAGTGTCTTGGCCGGCAGCGACGGGTTGATCACCAGCACATTGGCCTGCGCGCCGACGCGCGTGATCGGCGCAAAGTCCTTCTCGGCGTCGAAGCCGGTGCGCTTGTAGAGCTGGGCATTGGCGGCGAGGATGCCGGAGTTGGCAAGCAGGATCGTGTAGCCGTCGGGCGCGGCGCGTGCGACCGACTCGCCCGCGATGTTGCCGCCCGCGCCGGTGCGGTTCTCGATCACCACCGGCTGGCCCAGCACCTGCTCGAGCTTGCGCGAGAACACGCGCGCCATCACGTCGCTCGGCCCGCCAGGCGCAAAGCCCAGCACCAGCGTCACCGGCCGGGTCGGATAGGCGGCGGCACAGTTGGGCCAAAGCCCACCGGCGAGTGCGAGCAACGATGCAAATACGGCGAGGAAACGCGGCATTGGCTTTCTCCCTATGGCGAATTGCCGGCGCTTCTCGGGGCGCCGTTGCGGGCTTCAAGGGTGCGCCTTTTCGGTGGGACGGGCAAGCACGCCCGAAGCAAGGTGCGACTCCGCCCCTCCTTGCATCGGGGCGCCGCTCAAGCAGAATGCGCATGGCCCGCCGGCGTCGTCGGTGCGTTCGTCAGTCGGTGCGTTCGTCACAGGAGCAAGCCAATGAAGAAGACAGTGGTCGCGATCGCCGCTGCCGTCGTCGCGTGGGTCGGCGCCGCCATGCTCGCGCAGGCGCAGGACTATCCGTCGCGCAACATCACCTTGGTGGTCCCGTTTCCGCCCGGCGGCGGCAACGACGCCATGGCCCGCATCATGGCCGACCGGCTGAGCGCGGGGCTCGGCCGCACCGTCATCGTCGAGAACCGTGGCGGCGGCGGAGGCATCATCGGCACACGTTCCGCCGCCAAGGCGGCGCCCGACGGCTATACCCTGATGCTCGGGCATACCGGCAGCATCGGCATCAACCCTACGCTCTACACCAATTCCGGCATTGATCCGCGCAACGACTTCACGCCGATCGGACTGATCGCCAAGATGACGCTGGTGCTGCTCACCCATCCGTCGGTGAAGGCCAATTCGGTGGCCGAACTGATCGCGCTCGCGAAGCAGCAGCCGGGCAAAATCAATCTCGGCTCATCGTCGCGGGGCACCGGCTCGCATATGTGCGCCGAGATGTTCATGGCGGAAGCCGGCGTGAACATGAACCTGATCCCCTACAAGGGCACCGCGCAGCTCGTCACCGACCTGGTCGGTGGCCATGTGCAGGTATCGTTCGGCGTCATCCCGCCGGCCTATGGGAACATCAAGGCGGGCAAGCTGCGGGCGCTGGCGGTGACCGGGCCGAAACGCTCAGGCCTGCTGCCCGACGTGCCGACCGCCGCCGAAACCGGGCTTCCGGGCTTCGACGTGGTGCTCAACTACGGGCTGCTGGCCCCGGCCGGGACGCCGAAGCCGATCGTCGACCGGATCAACAAGGCGATGCAGGTTGCGATCGCCAATCCCGACGTGCAGAAGCGCATCTCCGCCGATGGCGCGGAAGCGTTTTCCAGCACGCCCGAGGACTATGCCGCCATCGTCGATCGCGATGCCACGCGCTGGTCGGCGCTGATCCGGAAGCTCAAACTGAAGGTCGAATGATGAGGCGCAGCGACGGCCGGATTCTCACCACTCACACCGGCAGTCTGCCGCGCCCGCCCGACCTGGTAACCCTCCTGAATGCCAAAGAGATGGGTGAGGCGTATGACCGCGCCGCCTTCGACGCGCGGATCGCGCGCGCCATTCAGGAGGTGGTGCGGGCGCAGGCCGACGCCGGCATCGACGTCATCGGCGACGGCGAGCACTCCAAGGTCAATTGGATGGCCTATGCCCGGGGACGGCTGTCCGGGCTCGAGGAGATCGACAGCCCGCCCACCTTCCGCGGCGCCACCCGCGACTCCACCGAATTCGCCGCCGCCTACGAGGACATGAAGGTCATGCTGGCGGCGCGTTCCGGCGCCCTCGTGGCGAAGCGTACGGTGCGGCCGAAGGCGCAGGTATGCTCCGGCCCGATCAAGTACGTGGGTCATGAGGAGTTGCGCACAGACCTCGCCAACCTGAAGGCGTCGCTCGACGGCGCCAAGGCGGAGGAGGCGTTTGTCACCGCGATCTCGCCGTCCAATCTCGAGCTGTACTACGAGAACCGCTACTACGCGTCCGGCGAGGAGTATCTGGCGGCGCTCGCCGATGCCATGCACGAGGAGTACCGGGCGATCGTCGACGCCGGGTTCCTGCTCCAGATCGACGACCCGCGCATGGCGACGCACTACAATCGTGCGCGCGACTCATCGATCGAGGACTGCCGCAGGTTCATCGCGCTGCGGGTCGAGGCGGTGAACCATGCGCTGCGCGGCATCCCGGAGGACCGGGTGCGCTTTCACACCTGCTACAGCGTCAACATCGCGCCGCGCGTGCACGACTTCGAGCTGCGCCACTTCGCCGACCTGATGCTCAAGATCCGTGCCGGCGCCTACCTGATCGAGGGCGCCAATCCGCGCCACGAGCATGAATGGCAGGTCTGGCAGGAGGTGAAGCTGCCCGACGACAAAATCCTCATTCCCGGCGTGGTGTCGCATTGCATCCACCTCGTCGAGCATCCGGAGCTGGTGGCGCAGCGGATCGAGCGCTACGCCTCGGTGGTCGGCCGCGAACGGGTGCTGGCCGGCACCGATTGCGGCTTCGGTACCTCCGGCGCCGGCGACGAGGTGCATCCGGACGTCGCCTGGGCCAAGCTCCGCGCCCTGGTGGAAGGGGCGCGAATCGCAAGCCGGCGGCTGTGGCGGCGGTGAGCCGGCACCCACGGCGGCCGTGGAGGCCGTTCGCGCCAGGGCGTCAAATCAGCCATTTTCAACCGCGCCCAATACCATTAGATATGCGAGCAACACGCTTCGTCCGGTGTTATGCGGTCCCGTAGCTCAGCTGGATAGAGCATCGGTTTCCTAAACCGAGGGTCGCAGGTTCAAGTCCTGCCGGGATCGCCAGATATCACCTGTCCGATCCGCCTGTCCGATCCGGGCACACGCAGGAGACAGAGGCGCGTCGCGGCGGAGCCGCATTCGTGCCGCATCTGGCTGGCGATATCGCAGCGCTTGCGCGCGCCGGCGGCGACCGCTGCGCCACAGTCCGCTGGCGACCGCCGCCCGAAAGCCGCAACGATCGAACAGCCGCTGACGCAGCGCGCGGGCTTGCATGGCAACGACGATCGATGCCGTGATGCACAGCCATGCCTGTCGTGAACCGACGGGCTTCAGCGCATTCCACGCCATGACCCCTGCACGCGAGGGCGATCCCACCCTCGGCGAACTCGACCAGGCTGCCCGCCGCATCCACGGCGGATGATGACGTTGCAGTCGCAACCCGATTTGTATTAGGTCTTCGGTCGAAATCGCCGAAGCGCCCGGCCTCCACCGTTCCTGAACCGGGTGAACGGAATTTCGCTCCTCCTCGACCGTCGTCCCGCCGGTTCGATTCACCCGGAAGCGCCAGGCAAGACAACAACAAGAATGGACGCCCTGTTCACGCCCGACGTCGGCCCGCTGATGTTTGCAGGCCTGTCCGCGGACTCCTTCATCTCGGCGTTCGTCGCTGTCTATACCGGCGCGGCCGGCGGCGTGCTGCTGCTCGCGATCATGGCGATCGCGATGCCGGCAACGGTCGTCATCCCGGTGCACACCGTGGTGATGCTCGGCACCGGCTTCTTCCGGTCGGTGACAATGTGGCGCCACGTCATGCGCGGCACGCTGCTGCCGTTCACCATCGGCTCCGCGATCGGTGCTGCGGTCGGCGCGCGCGTCTTCGTTGTGCTGCCGATCGCCTCGCTGCAGGCGATCTTGGGCGTGTTCGTGCTGATCGTGACCTGGCTGCCGAAGCTCGGCCGCATGGGCGCCGAACGCGGCCGCTTTGCCTTCCTCGGGTTCGGAACGACCTTCCTCGGCGTGTTCGTGAGCGCGACCGGCACGCTGCTGGCGCCGTTCGTCGCCAGCGCCGCGCCTGACCGCTACCAGCACGCGGCCACGCTCGGCGCGCTGATGACCATCGTGCATATCGCCAAGATGGTCGCATTCGGATTCATCGGCTTCGCAATCGGCAGCTTCGTGCCGCTGATGGCGGCGATGATCGCAACCGGCGCGCTCGGCAACTGGCTCGGCGAGCGCGCCCTCGACTACACCAGCGAGCAGCGTTTCCGCCTGATGCTCCAGCTCGTGCTCACGGCGCTCGCACTGCGGCTGATCTGGACCGCGGTGCCGCCCTGGCCGTGGTTTTGAGTGCGTGGCGCTTCTTGCGGTCTACAAGCCCGGCAGTTCGTAGCGCGAGAAGTCGTGGCCTTCCTTGACCACGAATTCCAACAGGAACGGCGAGCCCTTCTCGGTCACCGCCACCGCCTCCTTGATCGCGCCGACGATGTTCGCGGGCTTGTCGACCCGCATTGCCGGCACGTTCAGGCCTTCGGCGACCTTGGTGTAGTTGCCGCCCACCGTCATGGTGCCGTACTTCTCGTCGGAGATCGGCAGCACGTGGCGCTCGGCGCCCATCACGCCGTTGTTGAACACGATGGTCAGGATCGCGATCTTGTTGCGCGAGGCGGTCTCGATGTCCATGCCGGTCATGCCGATGGCGGCGTCGCCCATCACGTTGACGCAGAGCTTGTCGGGCGCCGCCAGCTTGGCGCCCATGGTAATTCCGAGGCCGTAGCCCAGTTGCGTGGACTTGCCCCAGCCCATGTAGTGGCCGGCCCTGGTCGTCTCCCAGAACGGCAGCAGCTGCTCGCGCGGGCTTCCGGAATCGTGGGTGATGATGACGTTGTCGCGGTCCATGGTGCGCATGAGGTCGCGGATCACGCGATACTGATTGAGCGGCATCTCCTCTGAATCGAGATGCTTCGCCCACTCCGCCAGCCAGGCCCTCTTCACCAAGGCGATCTCCTCCTTGAGGTCGGCAAGCGCATTAACGCCGCGGGCGGCGCCTTTCTGCCTCTCGACCTCCGCGATCAGCGCGTCGATGACAAGGGCGGAATCGCCCACCACCGAAAGCGCCGCGCGCGTTTCCTTGTTGACGTCGCTCGGCTCGTTGGTGGAGTGGATGACCGTCTTGCCGGACGGCATGTTGGGGTTGAAGTTCGACTTGGTGAGGCTCGATCCGATCGCCATCACCACGTCGGCTTTCTTCATGAACTCCGTGAACATCTTGGAGCGCGAGCGGGTGGAGCCGCCGAGCGCCAGCGGGTGCGAATCCGGGATCGCGCTCTTGCCGGGATTGGTGGTCACGACCGGCGCCGGGATCAATTCGGCGAGCGCGGCGAGCCTGTCCCCGGCCTCCGCATAATGGATGCCCTGGCCGGCCCACAGCAGCGGGTTCTTTGCCGCCAGCAGCAGGCGCGCCGCCTCCTTGATCGCGTCCGGGTCGGGCGCGGTGCGCTGCACCGGCACCGGCGTGTAGTCGATCTCGCCCTTGAACTCGGTCTCGAAAATCTCGTTCGGGATCTCCACCATCACCGGCCCGGGCTTGCCCGAGCGCAGCGCCTGGTAGGCGCGCCGCATCAGGTCGGGCAGTTCCTGCACGTTGTGCGCCAGCGCCGACCATTTGGTGACCGGCCGGTAGACGTCGGAGGCGCGGAACGTCGGTTTCACGTACTGCTTCGACAGCGGCAGCCCGGCCGGGATCATCAGCATGGGGACGTTCTCGGTATAGGCCTGCGCGACGCCGGGGAAGGCATTCTCGATGCCGGGACCGGCCTGGGCGGCGAACACGCCGTTCTTCTTGCCGCGCTTGATGCGGGAGTAGCCGTCGGCGAGCCCGACGCCGACCCGCTCCTGCCGGCAGAAGATCGTTCGCATATTGAGGGCGGCGCAGCTCTCGATCAGCGGGTTGCGCGGATAGGCGGAGAGGAAATCCGTGCCTTCGCGCTTCAGGATTTCAGCGACGACGTCTGCGCCGTTCATGGTGTGTCCTTTGTCTGAATTGTTGGCGGCCGATTATAGGTGAGGATGGAAGCCTAAGTCGTGCCTGGTGGCGTGTCCGGAGTCGTGCCCGGTCTTTGTCCGCGGATCAATATGCGAGGGTAGGCTGGTATCCGGCAATCCAGCCTATAGACTCGGCATCGCCAGGCGGGGGGAATCATGTGCTTTTCAGCCACGGCGAGCTTCACAGCGGCGGCGGCCGTCGGTGCCATCGGTGTCGTCACGCTTAGGAATGCCGTACGGGTGGGAGACCGGGCGCTGCTCCCCATTGCGGCGTTCCCGCTCCTGTTTGCCGCGCAACAATCCGTCGAGGGACTGCTTTGGCTTGACCTCGCCCGCCCCGGGGCTGGCGCATGCAGGCCGCTGTTGACCCATGCCTTCCTCGCCTATGCGGAAATCTTCTGGCCGGTGTTTGCCCCGCTGGCGGCGCTGCTGATCGAGCCGGAACGGCTTCGGCGGCGGCTCATTCTTGCCTGCCTGGCCGTCGGCGTTGTGTTGTCCGCCTATCTGCTGGTCAAGATGATCGGCAATCCCTACACGGCGTCGGCCGCCATCGGTCACATCGTTTACAGCAACGGCGCCACCTATCCGACCGGGATCGAGGTTCCCTATGTCGCTGCGACGACGATCTCGCTGCTGCTGTCGTCGCACCGCATGATCCAGCTGCTGGCGCTGGTGATCCTCGCGGGCTTCGGTGTGGCCTACGTATCCTTTCATGCGTCATACATTTCGGTCTGGTGCTTTTTCGCCGCGCTGGCGAGCGCATTGGTCTATTGGTTCGTGCGCCGGGACCGCAGGCCCGGGCAGGGGAGGGCATGATGATCCGCACGCCGTTCTGCGAACTCATGGACGTCGAGCATCCGATCGCGCTCGGCGGCATGGGCTCGGTCTATTCGCCCGATCTGGTGGCGGCGGTGTCGAATGCAGGCGGGCTCGGCGCGATGGGCTGCCATCATCTCGATGTCGACGGAATCCGTGCCGGCACCGCGGCCCTGCGCGAGCGTACCAACAAGCCATTCGCGCTCAATTTCCTGCTGTTCGACGTGCATGAGGACTGCTTTGCCGCAGCACTTGCCTTGCGGCCGAAGGTGATCGCCTTCGCCTGGCCGCGGCCGGAGCAGGACCTGAAGGCGTATGTCGGGCGCGCCCACAACGCCGGCTGCAAGGTCACCTTCATGGCGAACGGCGTGCCGGAGGCGGTGAAAGCGGCGCAGGCCGGTGCCGACGTCATCATCGCGCAGGGCACCGAAGGCGGCGGCCATGTCGGCTGGATCGCGAGCATGGTGCTTACCCCGATGGTGGTCGACGCCGTGAAGCCGATCCCGGTGCTGACCGCGGGCGGCGTTGCCGACGGACGCGGGCTCGCGGCCGCGATTGCGCTGGGCGCCGACGGCGTGCTGCTCGGCACGCGCTTCCTGGCAACGGTGGAATCGCCGCTGCATCCGAACTTCAAGCAGGCGATCGTGGACTCCGACGGCCACGACACCGCGCTGTCGGAAATTCCCGACCTTGCCGCCGGTAAGATCTGGCCCGGCGCGATGTCGCGCTCGCGCAGGAACAAGTTCATCGAGCGTTGGGCGGGGCGCGAGTGGCTCCTGCGCGCGCAGCAGGCGCTGGCGCTGGCCGATATCCAATATGCGCGCAAGCGCGGCGATGTGCACGAAGCGCCGCTGTCGATGGGGCAGGACGCCGGCCTGATCAACGACATCCCGGCGGCGGGCGAGGTCGTGCGCCGCATCGCAGCAGAGGCGGAGGGGATTCTGGCGAAGCGGATGCCACAGGTGCTGGGGAATTGATTAGGTCGAGTGCCTGTTGCTGCGCCCCTCTCCCATCCTTTGCGCTGCGATTCCGTGCCGCCCCTTTCCCTTGCAGGGAGAGGGCGCATCAACGAAGGCAGCCGCTCGCGGCGCTACTTGAACTTCATCTTGAAATCGCGGCTGAGCAGTTCGCGCAGCCAGGCGATGGAGGCGGCATCCATCCGACCGATTGCGGCGATGTTGGCCTCGAGCCGCGCGCCGGTGTTGAAGCCGTAGCCTTCCAGCACCTTCTCGGCGCTCTTCAGGTATTCGGCATCGCGGATCATCGCCTCGATGCTCCGCTTCAGCGCGTTGCGCGCTTCCGCCGGCGCGTCGGGATGGATCATGACGATCTTGCCGCCGTTGCCGATGGCGCGCGCAACCGCCTTGTAGGACTCCCATGCCGGTCCGGCAGGCTCGACGCGGTGGATGATGCGATAGGCCTCCGCGACCGACGGCACGTCGGGCGCCGCGGGGTCGCGGGTGAGCCTGTCGCCGTCCATGAAGCCCTGTGCAAACAGCGGGATCGCCTGGCCGTCTTTCACGGTGGGGCGAACGCTCTGCTCGAAGATCGGCGTGGTCTGCGAATCGAGGTTGATCTCGTTGCGCAGGAGCGCGAGCCGCACGTCCGCCTTCCCCGGGAACCCGCCGATCGCCCGAAACGGAACCTTGAGCACCGTGAGCCCGAGCACCGCATCGATGGTCGAGATCACCTCCGGCACGCCGAGGATGAGCGGCTCCCGCGGGTTGAGCATGTCCTTGACCGACTTGAACCCGGCTGCCGGCGAGGAATAGGTGATGCGGCCCATCGGGGTCGCGACCAGCGCCTGAAGTTCGGACATTTTTGCGCGCGCGCCATCAAGGCCCAGCACCAGGCGGATCAGCGATTGGCCGGAGCCGACCAGCACCGTGGTGCCGTCGCGCGGCACCCGGTTGGCGTAGTTGTTCATGGCGATGATGCTGCCGGCGCCGGGCTGGTTCTGCACCACGACCGCGGGCTTGCCTTCGAGGTGTCGGGCCAGCCCATCGGCGATCACGCGGGCATACAGATCGGTCCCGCCGCCGGGCGGGAAACCGACCAGAACCTTGAGCTGTTTGCCCTGATAGAACGGCGCTTGCGCGGCGGCGGGGATCGCGGCGAGCGCAAGCATTAGCGCAGCGGTGCTGGTGCGAAGCAACATGGGCGTTGGCCTCCTTTAGAGCGTCAGGGCGCCTGCAATCCTGTCGCCATCAAAGCCTTTAGCGAAGCAGGCTCCGTGAGGAAGCCGATGAAGGCCTTGGCTTCCGCCGATTGCCTGGCGCCTGTCGCTACCGCCGCAGTCAACGGTCCCGTCTTCCTCTGCAAAGCGTGCGGAAACGGACCCACCAGCTCGATTCCGGCAACTGGGAGCAACTCGGGGATCAATTGCACCGCAAACTCGGCCTTCCCATTGGCGACGAGCACGGCGACGCGGCCCGAGTCCACGATGCGCAGCTTCGGCGCCATCGGCTCGACGATTTCCAGGCGCTTCATGATGGCTTCGAACGCGTTGCCGCTGCTGCTCTTTACCTTGTAGGCGACACTCGTGGCATTGAGCATTGTCTGTCGGAAAGCCTCCGGCGTGTCGATAGCCGGCCGCGCCGCGCCGGCTCGCATCGCCAGACCGATCTCGGAGCGCGCGATACCTGCTCCAGTGCCCTCCTGAATGATTCCCTTCTTCGTCAGGTTCGCTATCGAACGGGCTGGAAGGATCGCGACGTCAAAGTAGTCGCCCTTCTCGATGCGGCGCGTCACGCGGGCTGTTTCTTCCACGACGACCAAAACTTTGTGGCTGGTGGCGCGCTCGAAGCGTGGGCCAAGCTCGCGCAAGGCTTCGGTGACTGTGACCGTTGCCAGGACCTTGATCTCGGCGGCGCTTGCCGCGGTGACAAATGTCAGCCCCACCCCAAACAAGCTTGCAGTCAAGGCAAACGACAGCGTCGTTCTGCTCATCGCGGACCCTCCCCTTGGCGCTGCCGAACGGCAGGCTCACGTTCCTCAATTCTTTTACTCAGCGGCAATCAGGGTTTGGCTGCGCTCTGTCTCCGCAAAGATCGGCAGGCCGACCAGCAGTACCTCCATCCCGGGGTCCGAGGCGAGCGCGAATTCCTCCCGGCCGGAGAAGGCCGAGTGCCGGTGCAGCGTCTCGCCGTTGACGGTGCCTTCGCCCTGCAACACGAATCCGATCTGGATGCCGCCGCGCGCGGGCAGCCGCCCGCGTGCATTCGCCTCCAGTATGAGGATGGAGAATTGCAGATTGCGCTCGGAGAAGGCGCAAAGGTTTTTCCGGGCGAAGCCGGGCTGTCCGGCCCAGGGCTCCCACGCGAAGTTCTCCGGCTTTATCAGGATCGGCTCGCCGTAGCGCGGTTTCGGATAGACGAGCTTGCGGCCATTAACGTGCTCCCAGATCGCCTCGTAGCTGTCCTGGTTGCGCTTCTCGCCGGGCTGCAATTCGCCTGAGCGCCTGAAGACGCCCTTCTCGAAGGTGCCGAACGCCTTCATCTCGTCCATGGCCTTGTGCAGCCGCGCCGAGCTGATGAAGCCGGAACGGCTCGCGCCGCCAAACTGGAGTGTGATGGAAAGGCGCTCCGAGTCGCTTTGCTCGGGGCCGTAGGGCGTGCCTTCCGGGAAGTAGCAGATCTCGCCCGGCGCGATCCATTTGTCCTTGCCGTAGTTCTGCTTTCCGGGGCCTTCCAGGCACATGCGGATCTGATCGAAATTGTGCCGGTGGCGCGGAACATCGACCACGCCCTTTTGCCGCACGAAATAGAGCCTGAAGTTGTCGAGCGCGCCGTCCTCGCCGGTGAGCAGCGTCTTGAACTGCCGCTCCTTGCCGGTGCGGATGCTGTTGAGGTCGGCGGAATCGGCGGCGTGTGCGACTTGCATGAATGGCTCATTCATTGTGGGCCGGGCCCGCGGACGCTGGAACCCATGACCCGTTTCCCTGCACTATCGTACCCCGGCCAGGGCGAGCCCGCATCTCCCGCGTTCGTCGTTTGCCACGATCTGCAAACCGGGATTGATCGAAATCAATATCCTTGCCGGTGGCTTCGACGATCGTGCAGGCCATGACGATTCTGTTCATCGTCAATGATCCGCCCTATGGGTCGGAGCGCATCTATAATGCGCTGCGGTTGGCGCATGCGCTCCTCAAGAAGGACCCAGCCTCACCAGTCACCATCTTCCTCATGGCCGACGCGGTGGCTGCCGCCAAGGCCGGGCAGAAGACACCCGAGGGATTCTACAGCATCGAACGGATGTTGAGTCGGGTCCTCAGCAGCAAGGGAACCGTTCTCCTGTGCGGTACCTGCATGGACGCGCGCGGAATCGCCGAAACCGAACTGATCGAAGGCACGCGACGCAGCACAATGGACGAACTGGCGACCGCAACCGTAGCGGCCGACAAGGTTCTCGTATTCTGAGCCGGTGCGGCTGCCTGACCCGTTCCGCTCGCTCCGCACGATGGCCGCTACTTCGCCATGGCCGGCTCGCGCTCCGCCTTGGCCGGCGCCGGGTCGCGCAGGCCGAGGATACGGCGCGCATTGTCGTAGAACAGCTTCTGCCTGTCGGCGACCGCCAGGTCTAGTTCGTCGATCAGTTTGAGCGCCTGCGCCGGCTCCCAGCACGGGTAGTCGGTGCCGTACATCACGTGGTCGATGCCGTAATAGTCGATGGCGAACTTCATGCCGGCGGCGTGCGGCGACACCGTATCGGTATACATGCGCTTGAGATAGGTCGACGCCGGCTTCGGCAGCTTTGCCTTCGGCGTGTTCTTGTCCATGCGGCCCGACTGATACGGCAGCGCGCCGCCGGTGTGCGACATCACCACCTTCAGTTTCGGGTGCCGCTCCATCATGCCGGAGAGCACGAGCCGCATCGCCGCCACGCTCACCTCGATCACGCGGCCGAGGCTCAGGTGCAGCGATCCGTCGTAGCCGGTCAGCGAATCTGCAAACACCGCATCGGTCGGATGCAGGAACAGCGGGATGCCAAGCTCCTCGACGCGCGCGTAGAACGGCTCGAGCCGCTCGGCATCGATGCGCGGGTCGGAACCGATTGAGCCCGGCATGTTCACGCCCATCAGCCCGAGCCGGCCGACGGCGTCGTCGAGCGCCTCGATCGCGATGCGGGTGTCGACCAGCGGCACCGCCGCGCTCGCCCACAACCGGCCCGGATATTTCTTCTGCGCGCCCGCCATCTCCTCGTTCCAGTGGATCGCGGCTTCGCGTCCTTCCTCGCCCGGCAGGTCGGAGAAGAACACCGAGAATGGCCCGATCGAGCACACCACGTTGACCTGATGACCGAGGCCGTCCATATGTTCGAGCTGCCGGTCGAGGTCGAACCACTCCGCCCAGCTGTTGAGGATGTAATCGACGCCGTCCTGCCGCAGATAGGTGTAGCCGCCGCGGCCGTTCGCGTGCGCGTAGGGGTAGGTCTTGCGCTTGCAGAAGCGCTCCGACACCGAGCGCGGCCACCAATGGAAATGCGAATCGATGATGTGCATGGGGGCAGGTCTCCCGCAGGTCGCGATTCATTCTACCGCGACCGCCGCAATGCTGCCACCGCGCTGGAACCGGGGTTCCATCCCTGGTCGCCTGGAGGCGTTAACCCGCTGATAAGGCTGACCTAAGATTATCCGACTGTTGCAAATTTGACCGGTCGGATTCGCCTCATTCCTGCCCGCCTCCCCATCCACGCTCGGGTCTGATCGGGGGAATACCCTTAACGGTAACGATCTGAATGCGAGCGCCTCTCGCCGCGTCGGCGTCCGACCGGATGCGAAGGACTGTCACCTGGCTTGCGCTGGGTTTGGCAGGGACCTTTTTCATGATGGTTGCGCTGCCGCTGGCGTCCTCATCGCCTTATCCGACGCCGAGCCGGCAGGACTGGGCGCTGCACCGGTCGCCCGCGCAGACGGCGCTGTCGCCGGCGCCATCCGGCGCGCCACCGCAAGCGTCGAACGGTTCCTTCTCGCTTGCTTCCGCATCATCGGTGCCGGTGCCCCGCAAGATATCCGAGCAGTTTTCGCTTGCGCCGGCTGCTCCGGTTCCCGCGGAATCCGATATCGCGGTCCCGCTGGTCAATACGGTGCGGACCGTTTCGATCCGGCGCCCGATCGGGGATGCGCCCGAGGTCGCGCCGGAGCCCCGGATTGTCACGGCCAGCCTCGGCGGACATCTGACCGGTGAGCCGCCCTATGAGGAACGCCCGGCCGTTGCGCCTACGCTTCCGGAGGAGATCGTCGTGACCGCGCCCGTCGAACATCCGAGCGTGGAGCCCACGCGGCCGCGAAGCAACGGCACCATGAACGAGGTCGACGACTATCTCTGGGAGGTCTACCAGCGCTCGCCGACCAAGCGCGACCGCGGGGGCGATTTCACCTGGAAGGATCCCGCCGCCGCGGCGCGCGTGGGCAAGACGCTCCAAGCCTACGTGATCCAGGGCATGGACCCCGACCTGCGCGAGATCATGTATCACGCCGGCAAGGCCATGGATGCGGAAGGCATCGAGTGGACGATCGTCAGCGCGTTCCGCGACGACTGGCGGCAGAGCATCGCGTCCGGGCTGAAGGCCCGTACCGGATTTTCACGCCACGGCGGCTCACGCGCCACCGGCGGCTACGGCCATGGCCGCGCCGTCGACGTCGGGCATGTCGACCGCGCGAAAAGCTCGATCGTGTTCCGCTGGATCGACATGAATGGCGCGAAGTACGGCATCAGCCGGCCGATCCGGCACTTCGATCCGCCGCATGTCGAGCCGCGCAGCGACTGGCGCCGCATCGCCGCGCAGCTGCGGCGCGGGCGCACCGGCTCCGCGGTTGCCGAGACACCGGCGCGGCCGGATGAAACGCGTCCCGCCCGCGCGGCCAAGCGCGTCGCGCGCGCCGGCCGCTCGCTGCGCGGCCGGCGCTATCGCTGAAACCTTGCTGCGGCCTTGGCCGCGTCCTCTCCCAGGCGGGGAGCGGCGTCCTGAAGCGCGCCGTGCTTGCGTCGGTCAGAGTTATTCAGCCGCCACCAGCCCCTTCACCCGCACGTGCTGCTCCATGGTCTGCGCGAACGAGGCGCCGGCGGGCGCCTTGTAGCGCGCCGAGCGTACGCGCCAGCTCGTCGGGTCGGCGCCGGGCAGGGGCTTGCCGGCGGCGTGGTCCTTGAGCGTCTGCAACAGGAGGCGCCTGATCTTCACGATTGCGGTGTCACTGATGCCGAGATGCTCCAGCGTGCGGTCGGCGATCGGCCCCATGGATTCCTGGATCGCGCAGTCCTGGATGCCGAGCCCCTTCATGCCGGTGAACGAGCCGCCATGCGCCTGCAATTCGCGGTCGATCAGGTAGTCGTTGTCCTTGTTCTGGATGGCGCGGTCGGTGCCGGGGATGTTCTCGGTATGAATGCCGTTGTAGGCCCTGGAGCGCGCGAGGTCGGCGTCGGTCAGCGGCCGGTCGGGGTTGAAATCCACGCTGTAGAGCATGGTGTTCTCGTCGTCGATCGGCGCCCACACATGCGCAGCCATCGGGTTCGAGGCGATGATCTTGTGGAACGGCATCAGCATGACGTTGGCGGTCCAGAACACGCCTTCCTCGCCCATGTCGCGGCCGGAGCCGGCGACGAAGCCGAAGTTGGTCGGCACCACCTCGTAGCGCGTCGGCACGACGCGCATCTCGGTGTGCGCGGAGCCGCCGTGCAGGAAGGAGAGGTGGCTGGAATCGAAGCCGCCTTCCAGCCCCTGGAGCCAGTTGCATTCCTGGATGTGCCGGGTGGCGTAGCGGTGCGAGTCCGGGATCAGCGTCCATTCCAGATCGGGGAACTCCGGCTTGTGCTCGGCCGGTCCCAGATAGGCCCAGATCAGCCCGCCGCGCTCCAGGCACGGATAGGCCTTCGCCTTCACGCGCGCCTGCAGATTGTAGTCGCGCGGCTCGCTCGGCAGGTCGACGCAGTTGCCGTCAACGTCGAACTTCCAGCCGTGATAGACGCAGCGCAGCCCGCAGTCTTCGTTGCGGCCGAAGAACAGCGACGCGGTGCGGTGCGGACAATGCTCGTCGAGCAGTCCCACGCGGCCCCTGGTATCGCGGAACATCACCAGCCGCTCGCCCATCAGCCTGACGCGCACCGGCGGCGAATCCGGCTTGGCAACCGCGTTTGCGAACCCCGCCGGGATCCAGTAGCGGCGCATCAACTCGCCCATCGGCGTTCCGGGCCCGACGCGGGTGAGGCGGTCGTTATCTTCGCGTGAGAGCATGGGGCAGGTTCCTCCTGCGCTGCGAACCAGCGGCTATTGTAGCCCCAATATCTTTTTCAGTCTTGCCACGGCGGCATCCGGCGTCGCCAGGATGTCCCGGGCGATCTTCTGCTGCTCCTGCCAGCCGATCGGGTTGATGGTGAAGCTGCGCTTTCTGGCGTCCGCCAGGAACGCCGGGTCGCGCAGCGTCTTCGCATAGGCGTCCCGCAGCGCCGCAAGCCGGTCCTTGGGAACGTCGCTGGACGCGACCCATGCGCGCCCATGCGCAGCCGAGCCCGCCAGCAAGGGGATCAGGGCGCGGTCGTCCGCTGCCGTCACCACCTCTGCCAGGGCGGGGACCTTGGGCAATTCCGGCTCGCGCTCCATCGCGACGGTGACCAGGTTGGCGATCAAATCCCGCTCGATCCAGTGCCGTCGGGCGGCGGAAATCGTCGGCCACGATGCGGCGCTTCCGTGCACTTCGCCCTTCTCCATCGCAAGATGGACGAGATTGATGTCTCGGTAGCCGACGATGGGCCGGAACTTGGTGCCCAGCATGGCATTGAGCACGACCGGGATGACGTAGGCCTGTCCGGAGGTGCCGGTCGAGCCCATCAGCACTTCCTTGCGCTTGGCGTCCTCCAGCGTGAGCACGCCGCTCGACTTCATCACCGTGACGGTGGTGCGGGTCACGTCGGCGCCGCCGAGATATTCAACCTTGGCGGCGTCATATTTGACCGCGGAAACGCCGATTCGGGCGTTGAAGATCAGGTCCTGGAGCGGCACGCCGATCGCGGTGCCGTCCTTGGGCGCGACGTTGTAGAGATAGTTGGCTCCGACATTGCCGCCCGCGCCCAGCATGTACTGGATGATGACGTTGGGATTGCCCGGAACATGCCTGCGGAAGTGCTGCACGAGCAGCTGCGCATAGGTGCCGTGCGCGCCGCCGGCGCCGCCCGCGCTGATCACGGTGATGGTCTTGTCGCGATAGAAGTCGGCCACCGCATCGGCGCGAGCGGGAACGATCGCGCTCGCGAGCAGGGACGCGACGATCGCAACGCGGGGTCCGCTCAACGGCAGCATCGTCACTTGCCTTTCTTGTCGGTGCCGAGCGCGGCGCGCGCCTTTGCCACGATCGCCGGCGGCGCATGCACGGTCGCGTCGACCAGGCGGGTGACGCGTTCGGCGCTGAGCGGGTTCATGTCGAGCCGAACCTTGTTGCCCTCGGCGATATAGTCGGGGTCCTTCATGGTCGCGGCGAACGCCTTGCGCAGCGCGGCCACGCGGTCCGCCGGCACCTCCGGCGGCAGGAAGAACGGCCGTCCCAGCGCCGCCGGCGACGAGATCAGCTGGAGGATCTGCCGCTCTTCCTCGTTGCGTCCGAGTTCATGCATCAGCGGCACGTCGGGATACTCCGCCTCCCGTTGCGCGCCGGTCTGCACCAGCATGATGACCTTCCTCTCGGCGATGAAGTCCGGACGCTCCTGCTTCAGGCCGGTCAGGGTCATGCCACCGCGCGCCTGCACCTCGCCGCGCTCCATCGCGAGATTGACTGCGGGCGAATCCTTGTAGCCCAGCACCATCTTGAACTTGCTGCCGAGGATGACGTTCATCGCGTTGGTGTAGATGAACGTACCGGAACCGACGCCGGTGGCGCCGGTGACGAGTTCGCGCGCGAACACGTCTTTGATGCCCGTGAAGCCGGACGTATGCCAGGCAAACGTCATCAGGTTGGAATAGCCGGTCGAGCCGAGCCACAGGAACTGGCTCGCGTCGAAACGCACGCCGCGGCCGTCGATCACCTGATGCGTGGGAATCGAATTGACCACGCCGCCGATATAGGTCCCGTCCTTCGGGGCCTGCGCGAACATGAAGTTCGACATCAGCACATGCCCGCCGCCCGGCATGTTGCGTACGACGATGGTCGGGTTGCCCGGGATATGCCGCCCCAGGAACCTCGCCACCGTGCGGCAGGCCAGGTCGATCGGACCGCCGGCCCCGCTTGAGGCGACAATGGTCAGGGTCTTGCCCTTGTAGAATTCCGCAATCGGATCGGCCTGGGCGCTGCCGGGCGAAATCGCGGATACGAGCGCGAATGCAGATGCAAATACAATGCGACGGCGGTGGCGTATCATATCTGGTCCCGCTGCGAACCCGGCAAAGCATAAGTTCAAAGCGCGGGACCAGCAATTGCGCGGGCCTGCGGCAGTTTGCGCAACATCGCGGCGGCGCGCATCAACCGGCGCCGGCGTTGCGCCTTGCGCACGTCAGCTGATTTTCAGCAGCTTCTTCGCATTTCCCGCGAGCACCTTGGCTTCGTCCGCCGGTGCAAGCTTCAGGTCGCGCACCATCTGGAGGCCGTCGCCCTTGATCACGGTCAGCGGCGGCGCGTCGGTGCCGAAGATCACCCGGTCGGCGCCGACGGTCTCGACGATGCAGCGCGCGGCCGGCAGGTGATAGCAGACGGTGTCGAGATAGCACATCTTCAGGTAGTGCAGCGGCGGATGCTTGATCAGCATCGGCTCGTATGAGCCGAGGAAGAATGCCTCCTCCTGCAGCGTGTAGGCGTAGTTCATGCGCCCGATCACCTCGCAGATGCCGCCGCCGAGGTGGGTAACGACGAGCTTCAGCGTCGGGAACTCTTCGAAGATGCCGCGCACGATCAGCCGCGCCAGCGCCAGGCAGTTGTCCTGCGGCCGACCGACGCTGGAGGCGAGCCGGTAGTCGCTCATGCTCTCCTCGCCGTAGCCGACCGGTGGCGGATGGATCACGACCGGCACGTCGAGGTCGGTGCACAGCTTGAAGAACGGTCTCGCCTGATCGGCGTCGGGATACTGGTGCTGATGACTGGCGCGGATCATCACCCCCTTCATGTCGTCGACCTTGATCGCGCGCTCCAACTCCTTGAGGTAGTCGTCCCGCCCGTTCGGGATCGAGCAGGCGAGCGCATAGATTCTCCCGGTGTGCCTGTGCTGCTGTTCGGCCAGGAACCGGTTGATCTCCTTGTGTTCGGACAGGATCAGGTCGGGGTCGGCATGGCGCAGATAGGGCGTGTGGTTGGAGATCACCGTGGCGTCGACGCCGTGGTGGTCGGCGGCTGCCAGCACGTTCTCGATGGTCATCGGGCACTTGCCCTTCCAGGACGGCGCGGCCTGCTGCTTGGGCGGATAAACGTGGGTATGGAAGTCGATGATCACGTGAGCGTTCTCCCTTGACGCGGATTTGGTGCGGGCATTTGCCTGTGCGGCAATTATTGCTTGATCCGCTTTGCCGACCAGCCGCGGGGAGCGATGCCATAGATGGTGTCGCCGTCCACCCGGCCGCGGAACACGCGCCACCAGTCGCCGAGATCGACCATGAACCGGATTTCCGCACCGTCGAGACGACCGTCGCGGACTTCAGTCGTGCGCGCCGGCACGTTCTTCGGGAGCGTGCGGGCGTCGACATGCGCGCCCGCCCTGAAGGTCTGAAACGTCTGCGCGATGTCGAGCGTAAAGTCCACCTCCTCGGTCGTGACCCGCCAGCGTCCGCCGACCTGGGCGGGTACGACCCAGTAATAGAGCGTTCGTCCGCGGATGTTGTCGGTGGCGTCCGGCAGCCAGTCGTCGCCGAGATGATAGGCATGGGCTACGATGCGGGCGCCCGGCCGCATCTGCGCCAGGATGTGCGGCCGCAGGTCGAGATTGGTGAGCGGCAGGAGGTAGAGCGTCAGCACGTCGGCGCGGCTGATGTCGGTCTTGAACAGGTCGCGCACCTCGAAGGTCGCACGGTCGCTTACGCCGGCCTTGGCGGCGTTCTGCCGTGCCTCCTTCACAAGGTCGGGATTGATGTCGACGCCAAAGCCGCGCGCGCCGCGCCGGGCTGCCGTGACCACGATGCGGCCGTCGCCCGAGCCGAGGTCGATCACCAGGTCTCCCGCCCGCAGCCCGGCGAAATCGAGCATCCGGTCTACCACATCCTGCGGCGAGGGCACGTAGGGTGATTCCCGCTCGAACAGGATGTCGTCATCGGCGGCGGGCGCGGCGGGGAGCCACAGGATGACGGCAGCCGCGCCCAGCATGACGCGGCGGCTCGGCAGGACAAAATGCATGGACGCTCCGTGAAGACGCAGGGCCGACACCGTATCAAAGCGCGTTGTCGCGCAAAATCTCAAGATTGCAAAGGCGGGGCAGTCCTGTTTGGATTGCATTGCCCGGCCCCGAGCGGCCGGCGCGAGGGGACACCAGGGGATGGACGCTATCGCCAACAAGTTCGGCATCGGCCAGCCGGTCCGCCGCGTCGAAGACCAGCGCTTCATCACCGGACGCGGAAACTATGTCGACGACATCGTGCTGCCGCGCCAGGCCTATGGCGTGGTGGTGATGTCGCCGCACCCGCATGCCCGCATCAGGGGCATCGACGCGTCGAAGGCCATGGCAGCCGAGGGCGTGCTGTGCGTCCTCACCGGCAAGGACGCCGCCGCTGACGGCATCGGCCTCCTGATGCCGCCGATGCCGGAAGACGTCGGCGGGCCGAAAGGCTATCGCGCGCGCCGGCCGCTGCTTGCGGCCGACAAGGTGCGCGCGGTCGGCGACCGCGTCGCCTTCGTCGTGGCCGAGACTTTGGCGCAGGCGCAGAACGCGGCCGAACTGCTCGCGATCGATTACGAGGTGCTTCCGGCTGTGACCTCGGTCGAGGCGGCGGTGAAGCCCGGCGCGCCGGCGATCTGGGAGGACAATCCCGGCAACCTCGCCTTCACGCTCGCCTTCGGCAACAAGGACGCCACCGATGCCGCCTTTGCGAAAGCACGTCACACCGTTTCGTTGAAGACGGTCAGCAACCGGCTCTCCGCCAACTCGATCGAGCCGCGCGCCGCGATCGGCGACTACAATCCCGCCGACGATGCCTATACGCTCTATGCGACGTCGCAGAATCCGCACGGCAACCGCTCGCAGCTCGCCACCAATGTGCTCAAGATTCCGGAAACGAAGCTGCGCGTGATCTCGCCCGATGTCGGCGGCGGCTTCGGCATGAAGTGCGGCGGCTATCCGGAGGACGGGCTGGTGCTGTGGGCCTCGCGCCGCCTCGGCCGCCCGGTGAAGTGGACGTCAACGCGCGCCGAGGCCCTCCTCGGCGACACCCACGGCCGCGACCAGGTCGTGACCGGCGAGCTTGCGCTCGACGGCGACGGCAAGGTGCTCGGGCTGCGGGTCAATTCCATGCACGCGGTCGGCTCGCACGTCTTTGGTTCGACCATGGTGAACATCTTCTTCACCATCAAGCTCGCGCCCGGCGTCTACGATATCCCGGCGCTGCACGCGGTGGGCAAGGGCGTGTTCACCAATACCGGCCCGGTGCATCCCTATCGCGGCGCCGGACGGCCGGAGGCGACCTATCTGATCGAGCGGCTGCTCGACCGCGCCGCGGCCGCGGTCGGCATTTCGCCGGTCGAGATCAGGCGGCGCAATTTCATCAAGGCGGCACAGATGCCGCACAAGACCCAGACCAACACCACCTACGACTCCGGCGATTTCGTCCATGTGATGGACGAGTGCCTCAAGCTCGCCGACTGGGACGGCTTTTCCAGGCGCGCGGCCGAGTCGAAGAAGCGGGGCAGGCTGCGCGGCCGCGGGCTCTGCTATTTCCTGGAGGAAGCCTCGGTCTTCAACGACCGCATGGAGCTGCGCTTCGATCCGAGCGGAATGGTCACCATCGTCGCCGGCACGCACTCGCACGGGCAGGGGCACGCCACCGTCTATGCCCAGATGGTGTCGGAATGGCTCGGCGTGCCGTTCCAGAACATCCGCCACGTGCAGGGCGATACCAACGCCGTGCCGATCGGGCGCGGCACCTACGGCTCGCGCAGCATGCAGGTCGGCGGCAATGCGTTGAAGAAGGCCGCCGACGCCATCATCGAGAAGGCGAAGCCGATGGCGGCGCATCTGATGGAGGCGGCCGTCGGCGACGTCGAGTTCAAGGACGGCCGCTTCGGCATCGTCGGGACCGACCGCTCGATGGCGCTGACCGACGTGGCCAAGGCGTTCTTCCGACCGGCCCATCTGCCGAAGCAGTTCGAGGTCGGGCTGGAGGCTTCCGGCTCGTTCGCCAGCGAGCCGCCGAACTATCCCAACGGCTGCCACACCTGCGAGGTTGAGGTCGATCCGGAGACCGGTGCCGTCGCGGTGGTGCGCTACGCGGCGGTCGACGATGTTGGCAAGGTCATGAATCACCTGCTGTGCGAAGGCCAGGTCCATGGCGGCGTGGCGCAGGGGATCGGGCAGGCGCTGATGGAGGAGGTCGTCTACGACACCTCGGGCCAGCTCGTGACCGGCAGCTTCCAGGACTACTGCATGCCGCGCGCCGACGACCTGCCGGAGCTGACGTCGGAGCTGACGGAAGTGCCGTCGACCACCAATCCGCTCGGCGTCAAGGCGGCGGGGGAGGCGGGCGCGACCGGCGCGCCGCCGGCGGTGATCGCCGCCGTCCTCGATGCGCTCAAGCCGCTCGGGGTGGAGCACATCGACATGCCGGCGACGCCGCCGCGGGTGTGGGCCGCGATCCGGCAGGCGCGGGCGACGTAGAGCGTGTACTCACAAAAGCGACGGCCGTTATCGGAGGCAGAGCAGACAATCCTTTTTTCGCAGTGCACATATCGCCTTTTGACCCACGGCGGATATTTCTTCAAATGTGAAGCTGCGCTACCCGCAAACGCTTGGCCAGAGCACGGCGGCCAGACGCCTCAAGATTCACGTTGCGCGCTGTGATCCGAGGATCAGCGGAATGGCCGCTTGGCTTGAGGCATAGAAAGACGCGCATCTCTCATCCGTTTTTCGCGTGTCTCGAACAGCGCATCGACAATGGGACATTCTGGAATTTGACCGCCCTCGCACTGGGCAGCCATGCCGGTGAGCACCCGTTCCAAGCGGCGTAGATCGGCGATCTTCCGCCGGATATCTCCGGCGTGGCGAACGGTGATTTCATGAATCTGTGCGCAGGTGTAGCGATGCCCGTCAACGAGCCGCAACAGGCCGCGGACCTCGTCCAGCGTGAACCCGAGCTCGCGGCTACGACGGATGAAGTTGAGCCGACCGACGTGCTCCGGCTCGTAGCTGCGGTATCCACCTCCGGTACGCGCCGGGCGGGGCATCAGTCCGATGCGCTCATAGTAGCGCACGGTTTCGAGATGGACCCCCGTCGCTTCCGATAGTTTCCCAATCGTGAGCGATCTCGTCATCGTGATCATGGCCGTCTTGAGCCCGTAGTTACTACAGACCTTATATCAGGCGGCGAAGTGATTGAGGAGGCTTGGCGATGGCGCTTCAAAGCTGGCCGTCGGGAATCGAATCCCACGGCGAATGCCGCAGGCGATAACATGAGTTCGCGGGAAACTGCCGAGCAAACGACGGCGGTCGGCGGCATCCTGGGTGCGATTGCCGCGTCGGCGTGTTGCGTCGTGCCGCTGCTGTTCGTAAGCCTCGGCGTGAGCGGCGCCTGGATCGGCAACCTGACCGCGCTTGCCCCTTATCAGCCCTACGTTCTCGCATTCACCTTCGCCGTCCTCGGTTACGGTTTCTACTCGGTCTACTGGCGCCCGCGGGTGGTCTGCTCCGACGGCGCGTGCGAACGGCCGCTGCCGAGCCGGGCCGTGAAGCTTGGCTTGTGGCTTGGAACAGCGCTCGTCGCAGTCGCCCTGATCTTTCCGCGCATCGCGCTGATGCTGTCGGACAGTTGATTGAAAGCAAGGAGAACACAATGAAGAAGCTGATCGTACTTACAGCGCTGATGGTCCTCGGAATGGCCGCAGCCCAGGCCGCGGAGCGGACGGTCAAGCTCGCCGTCGACAAGATGTACTGTGACGCCTGCCCGCTGACCGTAAGACAGGCGATCCAAAAGGTGAAAGGCGTGAAGTCGGCAAAGGTCGATTACAAGACCAAGACCGCCGTCGTGGTTTTCGATGACGCCACAGCCACAGTGGAGGCGATCACGGCCGCCAGCACCAATGCCGGGTACCCGGCGCGGCTCGCTGCGAACTGACATGAATGATCGACTCCAGATCGCAACCGGTGTTATCGGCGCGTTCCTGGTGGTGCTGTGCTGCGCGGCGCCGCTGCTGCTGGTCGCGTTGGGTTCCGCAAGCCTGGCCGCTTGGCTCGCGAATGCGAATTACGTCCTGGTGCCGGCGGTTGTCATCCTGCTGGCGCTGGTCGCATTCCTGCTCTACCGCCGCTGGCCCAAGGCACAAGGTCACGGCCGATCCAAGCGCCAATGATCGAGACACCAAATCATGAGTGACTGTTGCACCACAAGTAACAATGGCAAACCCTACGATCTTGCGGTCGTTGGTGCGGGCTCGGCTGGGTTTTCAGCCGCCATTACGGCCGCCGAAGAAGGTGCGCAGGTCGCGCTCATCGGCCACGGCACGATCGGCGGCACCTGCGTCAATACCGGCTGCGTGCCGTCGAAGAATCTGATCCGGGCGACGGAAACGCTCCACCAAGCCAAGTCGGCCTCACGGTTCGCCGGGCTCCGGGGCGACGGGCGTGTCGAGGATTGGCGTGCTGTTGTTGGCCGCAAGAACGAGTTGGTCGTGTCACTGCGGCAGGCGAAGTACCTCGACGTGCTGCCGAGCTACAACACGGTTGCCTATTTACAGGGCAGTGCGCGGCTTACCGACGGCGGGGTTGCTGTGGACGGGAAACTCGTAAAAGCTGGCAAGATCATCATTGCCACCGGCGCCTCGCCGTCCCTACCGCCAATTCCCGGCATGGACACTGTACCGCATCTGACCAGCACCACGGCGCTGGAACTTGAACGGCTCCCAAAATCGCTGCTGGTGGTCGGCGGCGGCTACATCGGCTGCGAACTTGGCCAGATGTTCGCTCGCGCGGGGGTCAATGTCACGATCGTCGACATCGTCCCCATCCTGTCGGCGGGCGAACCCGAAATCTCGCAAGCGCTGGCCGGCTACCTGCGCGACGAAGGCATCGTCGTCCGCGAGGGCGTGAAAACCAAAGCCATCCGCAAGACGAGACACGGCGTTGCCCTCGACATTTCCGCCGATGGCAGGGACGAGATCGTGGAAGCCGAGCAGGTGCTGGTCACGACCGGACGCCGGCCCAACACGGTCGACCTTGGCCTGGAAGAGGCCGGCATCGAGCTTGTGCCGAACCGCGGGATCAAGGTCGACGACCGCATGCGGACCACGAAGGCCGGCGTCTATGCCGCCGGCGATGTCACCGGCCGCGACCAGTTCGTCTACATGGCGGCCTACGGGGCGAAGATCGCAGCGAAGAACGCCCTCAACGGCGACAGCCTGCGCTACGACAATGCCACCATGCCGGCGGTCGTGTTCACCGACCCGCAGGTGGCGAGCGTCGGGGCGACCGAAACGGCGGCTCGCCAAAGGGGCCTTCAAGTGAAGACCGCCGTGCTGCCGCTCGACCATGTCCCGCGCGCCCTCGCGGCGCGCGACACACGCGGCCTAATCAAGCTGGTGGCGGAAGCGGGAAGCGGCAAGTTGCTCGGCGCGCACATCCTCGCGCCCGAGGGTGCCGATAGCATCCAGACGGCCGCGCTGGCGATCAAGTGTGGGCTCACGGTGCAGCAATTGGCCGAGGCGATATTTCCCTATCTCACGACCGTCGAGGGACTGAAGCTCGCAGCGCAGACGTTCGAGAAGGACGTGGCGAAACTGTCTTGCTGCGCGGGATAAAGGAGTAATCGTGTCGACCACGCGCGCGCAGCCCCGTAACGACTGGGTTGGCGGTGTCCGTAGCTATGGGTTGGTGTGGGGACTCCCGCTCGGAGTCATGGCCACGAGTCTGCTTGTCAATGTTCCTGCCCGAACGGTTATCTGGACCGCCGCTCTTGTCTGGATGGGAACGGCCTGTCTGTTGAACGCACGCAGGTGCGGCCGCACCCATTGTCGGTTCACCGGACCATTCTATCTCGCCATGACCGTCCCGGTCCTTGCGCTCGGGACTGGCGTCGTTGGCCTGCCCGGCTGGATCGCGCTCGGTATCGTCATCGTCATCGGCAGCAAAGCGATCTGGTGGGCAACCGAGCGGACGTGGGGAAAATTCTCCTGAGCCAGTTGGCGCAAGAAGCCCCTCAATTGCACGATGCCGGCTCATGGCCCTTCGCTGCCAAAATCAACGTCCGCTTCCATGTCCGTTATCGAGGCCGGAGGGACATGGGATCAATGAGCACATGCCCTGGCGGTGTCGTTCCTACCGGGGCGGCGCGTAGCCGTTGCCGCCATGGCCGTTCGGGGCCGCGCCATTGGCCTTGAAGAAACGGTCCTCGATCTCGGCATGGATGCGGTGCATCCATTTCTCGGCGCGGGCGGCGCGCTCCTGGTAATGACGGCAGTCGCCTTCCAGCTGCGCGATGCGGTCCTCCGCCTCGCGCAGCTTGAGCGACAGCTTGTGCGCGATATCCATGGCGCGGTCGCAGTTCTGCTTGGCGACGTCGACCGCTTCCTGGAGCATGGCAACGATGGCCTGGCCGGAGCGATCGAGCGGATCGCCCTCATTCTGCCGCGGTTCGCGTGGCGCCGGCGCGAATGGAATGATCTTGTCCGGGCTTCGCTGGTTCATGGCGACGACCTTACTCCACTGACATGGCCTCTGCCCTGCAATCGATAGCCAGCAGGCGGCGGAAAGGAAAGATTGTGGACGACAAATGTCCGCCGTGTGGCCCGCTCGCAACGAGGTTCCGGCAGTGGGGCATGAACGGCGGTGGCGGCGCCGCGGGATCGGGGCTGATTTTTCCCATGCAAAGAAGCCGCAATCCTGGGTAAGCTTCCCGGCAGGGCCGGCGCCTGCATGGCCACGGATACTGCCCCAAGAACACGTGCGCTGCGCCCCGCGATCGAGGAAACGTCAGCACTGCAAGGAGGATACATGGTTTCGTTCACGCTGAACGGCCGCGCGGTTTCGGTCGATGCCGAACCGAGCACGCCGCTGCTGTGGGTCATCCGCGATCACGTCGGATTGACCGGTACCAAATACGGCTGCGGCGCGGGATTGTGCGGCGCCTGCACCGTGCATCTCGACGGTAAGGCAGTACGCGCCTGCCAGACGCCGGTATCGGAGGCGACCAACAAGACGGTCGTCACCATCGAGGGCTTGTCGCCCAATTCGTCGCATCCGCTCCAGAAGGCATGGATCGCGCTGGAAGTGCCGCAATGCGGCTACTGCCAGTCCGGCCAGATCATGAAGGCGGCTGAGCTGCTCGCCGGCAACAAGCGGCCCTCGCGCGCGGAGATCATCGCGCACATGGACGGCAACATCTGCCGCTGCGGCACCTACCACCGCATCATTGCGGCGGTCGAGCAGGCTTCGAGGGAGGGCTGAACCATGACGACCACCATGGACAAGACCAGGATCTCCCGCCGCGAGATGCTCGCCGGGGTCGGCGGCATGACCTTCTGCCTCGCGCTCGGCACCGATGGACCGCGGCTCGTGTCGCAGGCGCAGGCCAGCGCCATGGCGAACGCCCAGGTCACGCCGTGGGTGCGCATCGCGCCCGACGGCAGGATCACCATCCTGAGCGCCGGCGCCGAGATGGGGCAGGGCTCGATGACCAACCTGCCGATGATCGTGGCCGAGGAGATGGATGCCGACTGGTCGCACGTCGCCATCGAGATGGCGCCCGCCGACGCCAGCATCTACGGCTACATGATGAACAACAATGTGCGGATGATGGCCATCGTCGGCAGCCGCGCGACCATGCTGTACTACAACCAGCTGCGCACCGCCGGCGCGCAGGTGCGCAAGGTGATGCTGCAAAATGCTGCCGAGCGCTGGGGCGTCAATGTCGCGACGCTGCGGACCGAGCCGAGCGTCGTGATCAACACGTCGAACGGGGCGCGCCTGACCTACGGCGAGATCGCGGCCTTCGGCAAGGTGCCGTCGCCGCTGCCGGCGATCGACGCCAAGGAGCTGAAGGGCCGCAACGCCTGGCGCCTGATTGGCAAGGGCGTGCCGCGCCGCGATACTCCGCTGAAGGCGAACGGCACCGCCGTCTACGGCATCGACATCAAGCTGCCGGGAATGGTCTATGCCACCACGCTGCATTCGCCGGTCCACAATTCGGCGCCTGAGCGCTGGAACGAGGCCGAAATCGCGAAAATGCCGGGCGTGATCGCGTCCGTGCGTCTGCCGAACGGCGTTGCCGTCGTCGCCGACCGCTTCGAGCGGGCACTGGCGGCGGCCGGCGCGCTCAAGGTGGTCTGGCAGAAGGGCAAGGCCGCCGGCTTCAACTCGGAAGAGGCGTTGAACCGCGACTACGTGCGCATCCACAACGACCCGAAGGCGCCGACGCACCCGGTGCAGACGATCGGCGACGCCAAGGCCGCGTTCGCCGGCGCGGCCAAGGTCCACAAGGCGGAGTTCCGCTCGGACTTCGGCTATCACGCGCAGATGGAGCCGCTCAATGCGGTGGCGCGCTTCAACGACGCGGGCGATCGGGTCGAAATCTGGGAAGGCACCCAGGCGCCCGACATCTCCCGCACGGCCGTGGCGAAGGCGCTCGGCTTCAAGCCGGAGCAGGTCGAGCATCACCAATGCTACCTGGGCGGCGGTTTCGGCCGGCGCAACGGCGGCTACGAGGCGGTCGAGGCGGCGCAGATCGCGCGCGCCGTGAAGCGCCCGGTGAAGCTGATCTGGACCCGCACCGAGGACCTGGCGCAGGGCCGCTTCCGCCCGCAGTCGTTCCAGTGCCTGGAGGCCGCCACCGACGCATCCGGCAAGGTCACCGGCTGGAAGCATTGCGTCATCGGCGACGGCGGCACCGCTCTGCTCACCGGCGGCATGCGGATCGCCTATTACGGGGTACCGAACCAGCTCCTGGAGCTGCGCGGCATCTCGCACGGCGTGCAAATCAAGCACTGGCGCTCGGTGGCGCACGTTTTCAACGTATTTGCCATCGAGAGCTTCATCGACCAGATGGCGGTCGATGCCAACATGGACCCGATCGCGTTCCGGTTCGAGCGCATGGGCGCAACACCCAAGGCACGCCGCTGCTTCGAGCAGGTCGCGCGCATGTGCGACTGGAACAAGCCGCGCCCGGACGGCCGCGCGCTCGGGCTCTCGATCTCCGAGCGCTCTGGCTCGCTCGGCGCCGGCGTGGTGGAAATCTCGCTCGATCGGCAGTCGGGCAAGATCCGGGTCCACAAGGTGTGGGTCGCGGTCGACGGCGGCGTGATCGTGTCGCCCGGGCCGGCCAAGGCCAATATCGAGAGCGCCATCCTCTACGGCCTGTCGAGCGTGCTGCACGAGCGGGTGACGCTGAAGGACGGCGTCGTGGAGCAGACCAACTTCCACGACTACAACCTGATGCGCATGTCGGATCTGCCGGACGAGATGCACGTGTCGTTCGTGGACGTGGATACGCGGCCGACCGGCCTTGGCGAGATCGGCAACCCGTTCATCGCCGGTGCAATCTCGAACGCCTTCCATCGCCTGACCGGCAAGCGGCTGCGCCATCTGCCGTTCACGCCGGAACGCGTGCTGGCGACGCTGCGCGCCTGACGCAGCGATCCTTCGCACAGGACCTGGGCGCCCGCCTCGCGGCGGGCGCCTTGTTTTCGCGCCAGCGTCTGGCACGGGGCGTCCGGCCGCCCTATGATGCGGCACGTGTGTTCAAGGAGCCGCGCGATGCGTGCATCGATCGCCACCCTGCTGCTGGCCGCCGCAATGCTGGCGGCCGTGTCCGACGCCTCCGCGCAGTCGCGCTGCCGCGTCATGGACCCGACCGGTACGCCGCTGAATGTGCGCACCGGCCCCGGCGGGGCGGTAGTCAGCAATCTGCCCAACGGCTTTCTGGTGTCGATCGTAGACATCGCGCGCGACAACCGCGGGCGGCCATGGGCGCTCGTGGCGCGCCACGACAATGGCCGCCATCTCGGCTGGGTCTGGCGCGAGTTCCTCGCCTGCTTCTGACCGCCACGACAGCCGCGCGCTGCTCGAGGGAGAACATGATGAAATCGCGTCTGCTGCTTGCGGTACTCGCGCTCGGTGGCCTTGCGGTCGCAGCCGCCGCCTATCCAACCAGGCCGGTGACGCTGCTGATCGCCTTCCCGCCCGGCGGTCCGAGCGATGTGCTGTCGCGCGTGATCGGCAAGAAGCTCGAACAGATCCTCGGCCAGCCGTTCGTGATGGACAACCGCCCGGGTGCCGGCGGCAACATCGCCGCCGAGGCCGCCGCCCATGCGCCCGCCGACGGCCACACCATCCTGATGGGTAACAACTCGATCCTCGCCACCAATGCGGCGCTGTACAAGAAGGTCAATTTTGACGCCGAGAAGGATTTCGCTCCGATCAGCCTGATCGGCTCGCAGGCCAACATCCTGGTAGTCAATCCCAACCTGCCGGTGAAGTCGTTGTCGGAGCTGATTGCGCTCCTGCGCGCCCATCCCGGCAAGTTCAACTACGCGTCGTCCGGCCACGGCACCGCCGCGCATCTGGCCGCCGAGCTGTTCAAGGCGGAGGCCAAGCTCCAGACCACGCACGTGCCCTACAAGGGCGGGGGGCCGGCATTGCAGGACGTGATCGCCGGCCATGTGCAGATGATCTTTGCCACCGCGGCCTCGGTGGTGCCGCATATCCGCAGCGGCAAGGTGCGCCCGCTGGCGGTGACGCCGATCCGGCGCACCGCGGTCTTTCCCGAGCTTGCCACCATGGACGAACTCGGGCTCAAGGGCTTCGACGCCACCACCTGGCACGGCCTCGTCGCGCCGTCGAAGACGCCGCGCGAGATCATCGCGCAATTGCACCGCGCCACGGTCGAAGCGTTGAAGGACCCGTCGGTGCGCAAGTCGCTGGAGAATCTCGGGGTCGACATCGCGGGGTCGACCCCGCAGGAGTTCGCCGCCTATATCAAGGCGGAAATCCCGAAATGGACTGCGATCGTGCGCGCTTCGGGGGCGTCGTTGAACTGACGGCGCCCGTTATTGCCCGCCTTCGCGGGCATGACAACCGAAGGCTTTGGAGCATGAATAATGAACATTGTCGAACGGAAACCCTCCCCGCTCGCCCGTAACATGCGTCGGCTCGGCCATCTCGACCTCCCCGGCGCCGGACAGGTCTGCGTGGCCGGTACGCATGCCTATGTCGGGCATATCCCGAACAAGAACCACCTCGGCACCTCGATCATCGACATTGCCGATCCCCACAACCCGCGTGTCGTCGCGCAGATCACGCTCGACGATCACACCTCGCACAGTCACAAGGCGCGCGTCGTGGGCGACATCATGATCGTCAATCATGAGCGCAATCCCACCGCCATCGGCCGCCGCGCCGACGAATATCCGCGCGTCGTCAAGGAACTGACCGCGCAGAAAGGCCGCGCGCCGACGCACGCGGAGATCGCGACCTGGCTCGGCGTCGAACCGTCCGATGTGGCGGAGATCGAGGCGGAGGCGAAGCGCGGCTACAGCATGGGCGGATTCAAGGTCTACGACGTGTCCGATCCGACGAAGCCGAAGGAGATCGTGCACCACAAGACCGGCGGCATCGGCGTGCACCGCTTCGATATGGACGAGCGCTATGCCTACATCTCGACCGAGATGGACGGCTATATCGGCAATATCCTCGTCATCTACGACATGCGCGATCCGGCCAGGCCGCAGGAAGTCGGGCGCTGGTGGCTGCCCGGGCAGCACATCGCCGGCGGCGAGACGCCGACCTGGCTCGGCCGCCAGCACCGGCTGCATCATGCATTGCGTTTCGGCGACGAGATGTGGGCGAGCTGCTGGCACGGCGGCTTCCGCATCGTCGATATCTCCGACCTGGCGAAGCCCGTGACCAAGGGCGGCTACAACTACCATCCGCTGTTTCCGGAGCCGACGCACACCGCGATGCCGGTGCCAAAGCCGATCAACGGCCGGCGCATCTCGCTCGCCATCGACGAGGAGGATCAGGCACAGAGCGCCAACGAGGAAACCGCGCGGCGCGGCCGGGCGCACGCCTGCCTCCTGACCTTCGACGTGACCGACCCCGCCGACATCAGGCCGCTTGGCCAGTTCCAGGTGAGCGAGCTCGACTCGCCGTTCGCACGCACGGGCGGTGCGCGCTTCGGTGCGCACCAGTTCTGCGAGCGCATGACCGGCACGATCTGCTTTGCGACCTGGTTCGGCGGCGGCCTGCGCGTGATCGACGTGGGCAACCCGCTGTCGCCGCGCGAGGTCGGCTATTTCATCCCCGAGCCGGCAGGCGGGCGCCCGGCGCCGCAGACCAACGACGTGGCGCTCGATGAAGCGGGCCGTGTCTACATCGTCGACCGCTATGTCGGCTTCGACGTGCTGGAATTCGGCGGCTGATCCAACCGCATGGTGAGGAGCGCGGCGCGAGCCGCGCGTCTCGAACCATGGCCGGGCGCGACTCGCGGCCATCCTTCGAGACGCGGTCCTGCGGACCGCTTCTCAGGACGAGGCCCGAGCTGCTTGCGCTGCTTCCTTCGCCTCGGTGCTGAACTGGAAGTAGTCGTCCCAGACCCGGTCCAGCCGCGCCAGCGCGACATCGGGCGGCGGCACCGAGAGCGTGCTGCCCTCGCGCTTCAGCAATCCCAGCCGGTCGAGCTTGGCAAGCGCGTCGTCCACTTCGAAGTCGACATCCAGGTCGAAGGCGGTCTTGAGCCATGCTTCGATCTCGCGGTCGAGGTCGTCCTGCGAGCGCGCGGTGCCGTGCTGGAGGAAATAGTAGGCCAGGAACGCCTCCTTGCACTCCTGTTCCTCGGCCGCGCCGATGATGTAGTCGAAAATGCCGGCATTGTTGTTGACGTTGCGGAAGTAGACGTTGTCGGTGAGCTGCTTCTGATAGAGCAGCGATTGCCGCTGGTATTTCATGAACTGCCGCATGACGAAGCCGCCGAGCGCGACGAGCCCCGTCATTGCCGCGAGCGCGCCGGCCCAATGCTCCTCCTTTACGGCGGCGGCGGAGAACCCGAGATAGAAGCCGACGACCAGCAGCAGTACCGTGACGGTGGACCACAGCTTCCACAGGATCGGAATGCCGCCGAGAATCGCGGGCACGGCCAGGATGACCTTGTCGAGCAGGCTCATGACCACCTGCACGTTCGGAAACAGCGCGTTGAGGTCGGAGCTGGCGATGTTGTGGAAGTATTTGATCAGCACCGAGCCGGGGCGGACACGCCGCCTGCCGTTCCGCCGGTGCGCGTCCGCCAGGTGAATGTCGGGCTTGAGCGCGACGAACAGCACGATGTCGTCGTACATGGTCGCGTTGATCGTCCGCGATCCCCACCCGAACCAGCGCGGCACGACGATGTCTTCCTGGTGATGGCCGCGGCGGAAGAACCGCACCTCGCGGAAATCGTCGACCGGCGCCCGCAGCTCGACACGCACTTCCGCGTCCTCGCGGTGCGCGCGCTCGATTTCCTCCTTCGTCACCTCGATGAAGTTCGCGCCCTTGAGAACGGTGACGAACAGGTCGACGAGCTCGCGATAGGCGCGCTCGATCTCTTCCGGCTTGAACCGCGCCTGCGCATTCAGTTCCGGGTTGAAGTAGAAGTAGGCGTGGCGCAGCTTCTCCAGCCGGTCGAAATATTCGTAGTGATAGACCGCAGCCAGGAGCTTGCAGATCTGCCGGAACTGCTCGCGCTCGCGGTCGTCGGCGAACTCGCCATGCTCGACCAGCGCGTCGAGAATGTCGGCCTTGCGGACCGGGATGAAGTTGTCTGTCCCGCCGGACGGCGCAACCACGCTGACGCTGAGCGTGTCCTGCATTACGGCTCCGCCTCGTAGAACGAGCGGGCGTCGGCGGTGAAGGCGCGGCGCGATCCGGCGTCGATGTAGAACATGTGGCCGCCGCGATAGACCCTGAGCTGCGCGCGCGCCGGGTTGGGAAAATCGGGGAGGTGGTCCAGCACGTAGCGGCTCACCGCATAGGGCGTCACCATGTCGGTGTAGCCGTGCGCGACCAGGAGCCGGAACGAGCGGTCGAGCGTGAGCAGCGAGCGCAGGTCGCCGTCGATGCTGGCGCTTTCGCGGCCGCCGCCGCGGCCCCACTCCCAGCGGCCGTTCGCCTCGCCGGACAACAGCACGTAGGTCATGTCGGTCCGGTAGCCCAGTTCCTCGCGCACATAGACCGACATCAGGCTTCCATAGGCGCGCGACAGGCCGTCCAGCAGCGGGTCCGGGCCGCGGCGGGCAGGGTCCTCGGGGTAGGGATCGGGACCGGCGAAGGTCGCGTCATAGCGGCTGACGATCAGCCGTTCGGCGCCGCGCAGGTGCTTGACGTAGGCGTCGCGGATGAAGCCGCGCGTCCGGGTGACGACGTCGACCGGCATGCCGGTGATTTCGGCGACCCGGGCATAGAAGGTGCGGGCCGCTTCGCCGCGCGGCGGCGGGCCGGCGAGCGTGGTCAGGTATTCGTTGAACGCGAATCGCTCGGCCTCGGCGAGACGCTCCGGGGTGAACAGGCCCTTGCGCTCCAGCTCGGCGGCGGCGAGCGACGGAATCTGCATGGCGGCGCCGAGCGCGAAGCGCGTGCCGCTGAATGTGAACGCCCCCTCCATCAGCGGCGACACCATGATGATGCCGGCAACCGAGAGGCCATGGTCCTTGCGCAGCGCGGTCGCGACCTTGGCGGCGCGGAATCCGCCGTAGCTTTCGCCGAGGATGAACTTCGGCGAGGCGCCGCGCCGGTTGTGCGCAAGCCAGAGCGCGATCACCTTGGCGATCGCCTCGGCGTCGCGCGCGACGCTCCAGAATTCCCGGCCGCCGTCCGCCCGCGCCGGCCGGCTGAACCCCGAGCCGACCGGATCGATCATCACGAGGTCGGTGAACTGGAGCCAAGTGTCGGGATTGTCGTGCAGCCGCGTCGCGGCGGCGTCGCGCTGGCCGGGGCCGAAATCGGCCACGCGCGGGCCGGCGAGGCCGAGATGCAGATAGGCCGAGGCCGCGCCCGGCCCGCCGTTGAACACGAAGGTCACCGGCCGCCGCGCTGCCGCGCGATCCTCGGCGGCATAGGCGGTGTAGAACACCGCCGCCGCGCGTTCCCCCGACGCGTCGTGGAGCAAGAGCGTGCCGGCGGTGGCGGTATAGGCGAGCGGCCCGCTCGCGGTCTCGATCCGATGGCGGGTGACGGAATCCTTCGGCAGGAGCCGTAATGCGCCCTTGTCGGCGATGCGGTTGAGCTCGATGGAGGGAACCGGATTCGGCTCGGTCGCGGCCTTCGGCTCGCCGCCGCCCCGGTCCTGGGCGATCGCGCCGCTCGCGGCGGCGATCAGCAAGGCGGCAAGGCCGCGAGCCAATTTCTGCATGGCGGGGAAATTCATTGCGGGCGATCCTGCATTCCGTATCGCCCCCGTTGCGGCGAGCCTAGCCGATCGGGGGCGGGTGCCGCCACTGTATGTTAAGCCGCCATCCGTGTACGAAGCATTCGGGCAAAATTGCGAGGGAGACGGCCGTGACCGAAGCGCTCAGACGAAAACTCACCAATGCCGGACGCATCCTGGCCATGGAGGACCAGGGCGACTATGTCGCCGGCCACGTCACGGTCCGGCTGCCCGAGGACAAGGGCCGCTTCCTGATGAAGCCCGCCACCATCGGACTCGACGAGATGACGCCGGAGAACATCATCACCGTCGATCTCGACGGCCAGCGCGTCGGCGGCGCCATGCCGCGGCACAACGAGGTCTTCATCCATTCCGAGGTGCTGCGCGCGCGGCCGGACTTGAACGCGGTAATCCACACCCATGCGGAGCATGCCGTCGCCTTCTCTTCGCTCGGCAAGGAGCTGCTGCCGGTCAATAACGAGGGCGGCTATTTCTACAAGAAGCTGCCGGTGTTTTCGGAGACCACCGACCTCATCGTGACACCCGACCGCGGCAAGGCGGTGGCGCGCTGCCTCGGCAACGGCAATGCGCTGCTACTTCGCAATCACGGCATCGTGGCCGCCGGCCGCACGCTGGAGGAGGCGGTGTGGGTCGCGCTCAAGCTCGAGCGCGCGTGCAAGGTCCAGCTCATGGCGGAGTGGGCGGGCGGCCCGAAATTCATTTGCGAAGGCGAGGACCTGGAGAAGAAGAATACGCGCGGCATGCGGCAGGACCTCTTCACCAACGTGTTCAACTACCTGGTACGCTCCTGGTGCCGGCTGCACGGCAAGGCCGGCGATCCCTGCTGCGGCGAGCACTACGAGACGGATTTGAGCGGGTACAAGGGCTGACGGCGGAAGCGTCCGGGTCCGTCTACTTCGGCTTCAGCACCGTGTTGGTCCAGAGCGTGTCCCATTTCTTGCGGTTATCGAGCATCTCGACCGGATCGATCATGGTCAGGTCGACGCCGGCCGGCAGTGGCCGGATGCGCGGATTGGTCGGGGTCATGTCGCGCTTGGCCATGATCTCCTGGCCTTCGCGCACCATGAAATCGTAGAACAGCAGCGCCGCGTGCGGGCGCGGCGCGCAGCGTGACACCGCAGGCCCATACCCGAGCGCGACCACCGGCGACAGATACAGCGGCTCGACCGGCGCGCCGGCGCGCTTCTGCTGCTCGGGCTTGTAGCTGTAGACCGTGAGCGCCAGCGGAACCTCACCGGCGGCCACCAGATTGGCGAGCAGCGTGTGGCCCTTGCGGACCGACATGCCGTTGGTCTTCACGACGTCGCGGAACAGCTTGAGGCCTTTCTGCTCGCCCATCTTCATCACGATGGTGCCGAACCAGTCGTAATCGGCGGCCTCGACGGCGAGCCGGCCCTTCCAGCGCGGATGGCGCAGGTCCTCGTAGCTGCGCGGGACTTCGTCACGCTTGACGAGGTTGGTGTTGAACGACGCCGAGAAGATGTTGAGCCGTGTCGCCACCCATTCGCCGTGCGGACGGAACGCCAGCGGCGCCAGCTCGGCGGTGGCCGGCGTCTTCACCGCGATCAGCAGCTTCTCGCGGTGCAAGGTCTCAAGCTCGGCCGCAACCGTCGCGAAGGCATCGGCCGTGCAGCGGCCGGCGCGGTTCTCGTTGACGGCGCGCTGCACAACCTGCTCGGAACTCGCGCGCCAGTACTGGAAGTCGATCCCGTATTTCTTGCGGAAGGCGTCGCTCACCGGCCGCATGTCCTCGGCGACGGTGGAGCCATAGACACTCACCGCCTTCTCTTTCCTGGCGCCCGCGATCAGCCGCTTGGCGCGGTCGGGGCCCCGAG